>Ga0247727_10008418_pt1 | contig 19147 bp, 13 predicted proteins | sample WisWelCaveWW1625_FD_202498 | JGI IMG/M metagenome (GOLD analysis project Ga0247727, IMG submission 202498) | Biofilm microbial communities from Wishing Well Cave, Virginia, United States - WW16-25 | ecosystem: Environmental > Aquatic > Deep subsurface > Groundwater > Cave microbial mat | place... | reverse complement strand
GCGTATGCCACATTGGGCACCCTCAACCCCGTCCGTCTCGCCACATAATCTGAACCGTCAATTCTGTCACTTCGGGTTCGCTCTGCGTAACGTGAGTTATTAACTCACCTTACGCAGCGAAAGGGATAGGCGCGAGTTGACGCAAGGCATCGAACGCGACCTGATGTGCGCGCAGATAAAGTTTCCGTTTCATCGCGAAATGATTTTGTTTGGTGGCGACCTTTAAGCGTTCAAGTTTGATATAACCGCACAGCGCGGCAAAGAAATGATTCGTCTGGGTCCGCACGGTCTGCGTGGGCGATTTGGCCAAGGACGCATTTTGCTTCAACGACTTGTGATACGGTTCCACATGCCATCGTGTACGATAGAGTGTGGTGATGCCGGCGGCCGTTAGGGTGAGATCGCTGGTCACCAAATACTGAATGCCCGTACTCTCATCTTCGTTTACGAAGACTTGTTTCATAAACAACAAGGGAAACGCTACGCTTTCGAGATAGATTTCCCGCACGGTATTCGGTTCGATGTCCAGTGCATCCACTCGCACATAGTTGCCTGCCAACTTATCGGCGAGACTCAAGGCGATTTTGCGGTTGGCTTTGAGTGGCATCACAAAGTCTTTGTGCAACGTCTCTTTCACAAAACGCATATTTTCGGCGGAACTATACCAAGAATCGTTCAGTACGTACTGAAACGGAATCTGATTCGTGACCGCCTGTGCGAGCATGGCGCGATACGATTCATTTTTACCCACGCGCGAACGCCGTTGCGCTTTGCCTGCCTTGTCGAAATAGACCTCGGTCTTGGCAACCAAGGTGAAACCGACGGGCAACGAGACATCTTGGCTATGATACAGGGCGGTCATAAAGTTAATCCCTTTGACTTGGCATTGCTTGGAATGATCATAATGCCAACACACGATGTCGTTTTCATCGGTGAAGGGTTTCTCAGCAATGCTGTCGTCAATGATGATCGCTGCCTTTTCGCTTTGCACTTTCCGCACCGCCGGTTTCGCGATGTGCCACAAGTCCGCAGAAGTCCGTGCGGCACCCGCGAGAAAGCGTGTGATTTGATCGTGACTCACATCGCCGTCCAACAATTGAGATAGCCCGGTGGCCGTGGTTGCCCCAAAGGCACTAATCAGGTAATCGCTGTAGAGGTCGAGTAACTCTTGATTTTTCATCCTCCCAGTTTATCCTATTTTTAAGGAAAACTGCGTAAGGTGAGTTATTAAATGATTCGTGAAGATTTGTGTTACTCGCGGATCGAATGGTCTTTGATTTGATGGACGATCTGGCGCGCGGCTTTACACAAGCCCTCCAACTCATTCTCGGCGGCGACGCGGCATTGCTTGAAATTGTCGCGTTGTCGCTGCGCGTGAGTTTTATCGCGCTGTTGATCGCGATGCTGTTTGGGATTCCACTCGGCGCGGCGTTGGGATTGTCGCGGATTCGCGCGCAAGGGCTGATTACGATTTTGCTTTATACAGGGATGGGTTTGCCGCCCGTCGTCGTGGGCTTGTTTGTGTATTTGCTGTTGTCGCGTTCGGGTCCGGTCGGCGCGCTCGGCTGGCTCTTTACGCCGACGGCAATGATCGTTGCACAGGTGATTATCGCGTTTCCACTCGTCGCGGGTTTGACGATGACCAGCGCGGCGAGTGTTGATCCGCAGCTGCGTTTGCAAGCGCGCGCGTTGGGCGCGACGCGGGTGCAAGAAGCGTGGGCGGTGTTACGCGAAGCGCGCGTCGGTGTGATTGCGGCGATTGTGGCGGCGTTCGGCGCGATCATTTCCGAAGTGGGCGCGGTGATGCTGGTGGGCGGCAATATCGAAGGCAAAACGCGTGTGTTGACGACGGCGATTGTGTTGAATACGCGCACGGGCGATTTTGAGCTCGCGCTTGCGCTCGGCATTATTCTGCTCGCCCTCGCGTTCGTGATCAATGGCGCGTTATTGCGCCTCCAACGCGTGTCTGATGTGTGAAGCGTTGTTTCAATTACGCGGCGTGCGTAAAGAATATGGCGCGCGCGCGGTTTTACAAATTGATGCGCTCGAAATTTTTGCAGGTGAAATTCTCGCGCTCGTGGGTCCCAGCGGCGCGGGCAAATCCACACTCCTCCGCTTGTTGAATTTCCTCGAAACGCCCACCTCCGGGCAGCTCGTCTATCGCCAGACCCCGTTTGAAAACATCTCGCTCGAACTGCGCCGCGAAATCACAACCGTTTTTCAGCGCCCCGTTTTGTTGAATACAAGTCTGCGCGCAAATGTCGCGTACGGTTTACAATTGCGCGGCGCGCGCCACGAGGCACGGATTGATGAAATGCTCGCGCGTGTGGGTTTGGCAACCATGGCGCGCGCGTCGGCGCGGAAACTGTCGGGCGGCGAGATGCAGCGTGTCGCGCTTGCGCGCGCGTTGGTGATCGAGCCGCGCGTTTTATTGCTCGACGAACCCACGGCGAATCTTGATCCGTACAATGTCGCGCTGATCGAAGAGATTGTGCGCGCACAGCATCACGAACGCGGCACGACGATCGTTCTCGTCACGCACAATTTGTTTCAAGCAAAACGTCTCGCGCAGCGCGTCGGTTTGATGTTGAATGGACAGCTCATCGAGATCGCCGACGCCCCCGCGTTTTTCGATGCCCCGCAGGATGCCCGCACTGCCGCGTTTGTGCGCGGCGAGATGGTGTATTGATACAAAAAGATGCCACGCACCTTGGAGGTGCGTGGCATCTTTTTGTATCGCCTTGTCCATTGACAACCCTTCCCCACGCGTGCTAAAGTCGTGTGGATGTTCACACGCTTGATCAATTTCTTACGAGAATGGCTCGTCGGCGCGCCGAGCAGCGCCGAGCCACAATTTTACGCCAACACTTTGCAGGGAGAATCGCGTCTCATGTCCCCTCTCACCTATTTGACCATGGATTTGCTGATCGAACCGCACAGCGAAAATTTTCGCGCGCGTGTGGTGGATTCACCGGCAGGGCAAGCGCGCGCGAATTTTGTTTCGCCGTTCCAACCCGAGGAATTAAATTCGTTCCTCGCGCGCGTCGGCAAACGCGCGCCGATTACGGGAACGGGGATGAAGGCAGACGAGTTGGTGAAACATTTTGGCGGGCGTTTGTTTGACGCGGTGTTTCACGACGAGGTGGTGACGTGCTATCGCCGCAGTCGCGATAAGGCGGACGACGCAAAAAAAGGATTGCGCGTGCGATTGCGTTTGAACGATGTGCCTGCGCTCGCCGATTTGCCGTGGGAATTTCTTTATGACGCATCGCGTCAGGAATTTCTCGCACTCTCCAAAGAGACGCCGATTGTGCGTTTTCTCGAATTACCTGAACCGCTGCAACCCATCGCCGCGCCCGCGCCGCTGAATTTGCTGGCGGTGCTTTCGAGTCCCAGTGATTATCCCGCGCTCGAAGTGGAACAAGAATGGAAACGTTTGAATGAGGCGTTGCAACCATTACGCGCGCAAAACAAAATTACACTCAAGCGCGTCGAACCGCCGACGTTGAACGCGCTGCTGACAGAATTGCGGCGCGGCGAATATCATGTGGTTCATTTCATCGGTCACGGCGAATTTTCCAAAACAAATCAACAGGGCGCGCTCGTGTTTCAAGATGATCAAGGCGTGGGGCGTTTGGTCAGTGATGAACGTATTGCGACGTTGTTTAACGATCACAATTCGCTGCGAATGGTTTTGCTCAATGCGTGTGAAGGCGCACGTACATCGGCGGGCAATCCGTTCGCAGGCGTCGCGCCGCGTCTGGTACAGCGCGGCATACCTGCGGTGCTGGCGATGCAATTTCCGATCAGCGATCCAGCTGCGCTGAATTTTTCAAATGAATTTTATCGCACGCTGGCGGACGGCTATCCTGTGGACGCGGCGGTGAACGAGGCACGGCGCGCGATTTATTTTGATGACAATCCGTTGGAATGGGGAACGCCCGTGTTGTTTATGCGCGCGGCGGATGGGCGGATTTTTGGAAAGGAGGAAAAAATGAACGAGGAGCGAGGAGCGGGGAGCGGGGAGCGCAAGGGCGGCATCAACATTTCTGGCGGCACAATTAACGTTGGGCGCGATATAGTGGGTGGCGACAAAATTGTGCAGGGGGATGATATTAGCGCGGGTGGTGATGTGAACATCGCCACCATTGGCGCGGGCGCGAGTGTGGGACAGATGGCGGTGGGGAAAAATATTTCGCAGACGCAAGGCGCGAGCGCGCAAGAGCTTGCGGAGGCGTTCAAGAAAATTTATCAAGCGATTGATGCGCGCGCGAATGATCCGAATGTGGAACGCGGCGAAATCCGCGAGACGGTAAAGAATATCGAAACGGAAGTGGCGAAAGGCGAAAAAGCGAATCCGAGCAAAGTGGAACGCTGGATGAAATTCTTGCAAGAGCTCGCGCCCGACATTTTGCAAGTGACGGCGGCGGCGATTCTCAATCCGATCGCGGGCGTGACAACGGCGATCACGAAAATCGCGGACAAGATGCGTTCGTCCTAATTTTTTGACGTGCCACGCAAATTCGGAATTGCGTGGCACGTCAAAAAATTTTCCAGCGTATGCCACCCCCCGAATCCCCCGAACCAACTTCACCCCCCCCCAACGCCGCCCGAAAATTGAGACAGTTTATTCGCAACGCGCGCGCGGACGCGAAACGCGGCGGCGATGTGAATGTCGCGCAAGTGGGTGAAGGCGCGCAAATCGATCAGATCGCGGTTGGGCGCAACATCCTGCAAGCGAAAATCAATATCGGCACGTTCGTGCTGCCCGTGCGTTTTTTGCTCGCGCTGTTGGGCGTTGCTTTGCTGGTCGCGGTGGGCGCGTGGTTCTATTTTGTGCCAGCCACGATGCCGCCGAATACGACGAATGTGGCGGTGGCAAATTTTGGGCAAACGGGCGCGGACGGGCGCGCGGAAAATTCGGCGCGCGCGGAAGAATTGAGCGCGTATTTGTTTGGCAAATTGCGAACTGCGCAGCCGAGTTTGCCCGATGGCACGACGTTGACGGTGTGGAATGATCGCATGAGTTTTTTGGAAAAACGCGCGCCGTTGGGACGCATTGACACGGAAGCGCAAGCGATAGATTTGGCGAATCGCATCGGCGCGGACATGGTGATTTTTGGCAATCTCGACGCGGGGCAGGACCCCGCGCAATTTGTGCCGCAGTTTTATGTGCGTCAAGAAAAACGCGAGGCGGATGAATTGACGGGCGCGCAGCAGTTGGGCAAAAAACTAAACATTGACAAGAGTGTAGGTGAACTCAAAGATTATTTGGATCAAAATTTGCAGCCGCGCGCGCAAGCGGTGTTGTGGTTTGCGCGCGGAATCGGGCTGGATGCGTTGGGCGAATACGCAAAATCGTATCAGGTGTTTTGCCGCGCCGATGTAGCTTTGACGGATTGGGACGCGGACCAGGGACGCGAAATTTTGTATTATTTTTTGGGGCGTGAAGCGTTGTTTGCCGCGCGCACGGATGAGATTGCGCGCGCGACACAAAATTTGCCGCGCGCGGAGTGGGGCAATTGCGCGCCGTTCAACAGCGCGGCAGAGGCGACGGACGCGGCGCAAAAATGGTTCGAGAAAAGCATTACGACGAATTCGCAATACGCACGCGCGTATTATGGCGTGGGGCAAGCGCACGCGCAGCGCGCGAATGCGATCTTGCGCGTGCGCGATCAACCCCCAGCGGCATTGGAAACGGCGCGCGTGGAACTCGCGAGCGCATTGGAAAACTATAAAGCCGCGTTGGAACGTTTGCCACAAGGGGACACTCGTTCGCTGGTGGATTTGAAAACGCGCGCCGCCATTGGCTCGGCGCACATTTTGTTGGGACAGACGTTTGCGCTGTCGAATCAAACCAATGCCGCAATTCAAGAGTATGCAGAAGCGGAAGCGGCGTTGGAAGGATTGGCGCGTGCCATTCCATCCGATCAAACGCGTTTTCTCGCGCAGACGTTTTATACGTTAGGCGTAGCGCGGCGATTGCGCGCGCATCAATTTGAAATCCTGCTCGATCCCGCGATGGCGAAAGTGGCGTACACCGCCGCCGTCAATGATTTCGCGCAATGTCTCACCATCGGCAAACGCGAACCGAACGATGAGTTTTTGCGCGATGATCTGTTGGTGAAATGCGCGGATGTGAAAATGCAAGTGGAGCAGGCGTTGGCGAGTTTGCCATAGAGGACGAATGACGTGCCACGCACTTCCCAAAGTGCGTGGCACGTCATTCGTCAAGCAGTGCGTATGCGTTATCTCTCTTTTTTCACGAACATCGTCGCATGTCTGTTGTTGCTTGGCTGTCAAACTGCGCCGCAAACGTCCAAGCCGAGCATCACGCTTTTGACGCCGCCGCAAGGCAGCACGTTTGCGGTGGGGGAGCGTGTCTCGGTACAAACGTCCGCCGCGGATCCATCAGGCATTACGCGCGTGGAATTGTATGCGGATGAGGTTCTCGTCACGCAAGATGTTCCGCCAACCAACGCGCCGCCGCAATTTCAAGTGATTCAATTTTGGAGTGCAGCTGGCGCGGGGCAGCATGTCTTGATCGTGCGCGCGTACAATTCTACCAATGTGATGAGTGAAGTGGGCGTACGGATTACAGTGCAGGAAAGCGTCGCGCAAAATAATGCAACGCCAACCGAAATAACAGCAACTCCATTACCGCCCACCGTCGCGCCCACGTCCGCAGCGCCTGCCACAGTGTCCACCCTAACACCAGCGTGCACGCCCAACGCGCAATTCGTCGCGGAGGTGACCATTCCAGATCGCACCTTGTTGCAGCCGAATCAACAATTTACAAAAACATGGCGGATGCGAAACACGGGCAACTGCGCGTGGGACGATGCGTTTCGTTTTGTGTTTGTCACGGGAACGGCGATGACGAATGGGGTGGAACAAGCCATGCCGCCAACCGATTCAGGTGCGACAGTTGATCTCGCTGTGCCGATGCAAGCGCCCGCGACGTCGGGGCAATATGTTGGACGTTGGCGCATGCGCGATGGCAATGGTCAATTTTTTGGAACTGAGGTGGCGGTGATTATCAATGTCGCGGGCGCGCCGACCAAGCCACCGCCCACCGCGCCGCTTGCAGATTTGCCGCCGGGCGATGGCGGCATGACGGTGCAGACAACGTATGTGGGCGGCGAACTGCGTTTGGAAGTGCGCGCGCATTTTGGCGGCGATAATGGGTTCAACGTTGCGCGCGTCGAGATGTTTGTGCAAGATTTGAAGGGGAACGTGATCGCTTCCAAGACGGAAAATACGATGCCGTACTGTTTTTTTGGCGAAGCGAATGGGGAATGTAATACGGTGCAAGTTGGCACGAACGCGTTTCGTTGGGTGAACAACAAACCGATTCAGCCGGGGACGTATTTGATTCGCGCGGTGGCATACTCGCGTGAGAATACGATTCGCGTCGAGGAACGCCCCGTGCGAATTACTATCCCGCCCGATGATTTAGAAACGTTCTTTGTTGAATTGTTCGCGCCGCAAGAAGAAGCGCTCGTGGACTCGCAGCTCGATTTTGAAGCGAGTGTGTCGGGGCAGGGTGTGGATGGCAACACAGGTGAGGGGATTGCGCGCGTGGAAATGTTCATCGTGAAATACAACGGCGAAATCGTCAGCGCGCAGCCCGAACAGAACCCAAACTATTGCGGCTTTGGCGACGCGGGTGTGAGTACGCCATGCAATGTGTGGAATTTTTCGGCGCGCGGCGGAAAATGGCCCAATGGCGCGCGGATTGCGCGAACGCAATATCTTGCGCGCGTGATCGCGTATGCGACGGATGGGCGCGTCGTGGCGCGTTCGCACATGTTTCAAGTGGACAGTGATCAATAGCATGGCATCCAAATCGCCGCGCCAATTTCTCAAGCATGTTTACGCGTCGCTCGGCAAACGGTTGGGCAAAGGATTGTTGGACGAGATGGTCCGCGCGCAAACGCTCAAGCCGACGCTGACGCTGAGTAAAATTTGCGCGTTCACAATCGCCCTCAGCATCTATGCCATCATCGTCTGGTTAGCTCTCACGGGCGTTTTCGGCATCCTCAATTCATTTCCCAATCTCGTCGCTGTGTTTGGGAGCGTGATGCTCTTGCTCTTGGCGATCCTCGCGCGTCCGCACATTCCAAAATTTCCGAAAGAGTACGAGACCGCGCGCGACTATCCGCATTTTTTCGCGCTGATGGAAAAAATCGCGGACGCGATGAATACGCGCAACGTCAGCGCGGTGGTGTTTGATTGGGACTTTAACGCGGCGTTCGGACAATTGGGCTGGCGGCGCAGACCGGTCTTGTGGCTCGGCGTTCCCCTGTTCACATCACTCGCGCCGCAAGAACGCATCGCCCTCTTAGCTCACGAACTCGCGCACGGCGTCAACGGCGATCCGAATCGCGGTTTTTTTGTCGGCACGGCGCTGCGTTCGCTGAGCATGTGGTATGTGACCTTGCGCGTGGAAAATATCGAAGTGGAAAGTATCCCCGGCACAATCGCGAATCTGTTGATGCGAATTGCGGCGTTTGTGCCGTTGGCACTATGGATTGTGTTGGCGCATCTGATTTGGCGCGATTCGCAGCGCGCGGAATATCTCGCGGATTATCTCGCGTCCCAATTAAGCGGTACGGACGCGCAAATCGGACTGCTGCAAAAATTGCGTCACGCCGATCGTTATTTTGAATTAGCGAAAGAAATCGCGCTGCAACCAAATGAACGCGATTTGTACGGCGAACTCGCGCATCACATCACGGCGATTCCTGAAGCCGATGCCGCGCCAAATGATCCGTTGGAAGAATATGATCTCGACTCGACGCATCCGCCGCGCGCCTACCGCATCGAATTTTTGCAAGCGCATCGTGTCGCACAACCCGCGCTCGAAATCTCGCAAGCGGAATGGGACGCGGTGGACGCGGAACTCGCGCCGGTGCGGCGCGCGATGCAAGAGAAAATTTTGGAACGGTACAAGGGATCGTTGTATTATTGAAAGAAAAAGCGGCGCAGATTTTCATCTGCGCCGCTTTTTCTTACAATTTTTTGCCACCCAAAATTCCGCGCTCGCGGATCAGTGATTCAGAGACGCCTGATTTCACTTGATGCCTTTGAAAATAAACCTGCCAACGGATTGGAAAAACGGATAAACGGATAAGCGGATGCGCGCGTCTGACTATCTGCCAGCCGCGTCCGCGTCTTGACCAGCGAAAGAGAATCGCTTGCTCCAATGCAGCGCGCAGTGTTTTCACAACCCCTGTGCCTCGAGGCGCGCCATTGGCGCAACACACTTGGGGTCGCGCCGCGCGGGTGTGCGTGCCGTTTTTGGGTAAGGTGCAACAACCTGCGAAGGCAGGTTTCGTGGGCGATGTAAGTCATCGCATGTTGCTGCGATTTGCAATCGCCCGCGCGCCAATACCAGACCCCAAGTGTTTTCACAACCCCTATGCCTCGCGGCGCGCCGTTGTCGCAAAACACTTGGGGTCGCGCGTTTTTGGGCAACGCGCAACAACCTGCGGAGGCAGGTTTCGTGTTCTCGTTGCTGCGATTTGCAATCGCCCGCGCGTTCGCTCAAAGTGAGCAAAAAGTGAGCAGTTTCTGGTCTGTTGGAGAGCCGCACGCCGCGTTACAATGGCTTTGTAAAATCAATCCCTTTGCCACATGGGGACAAATTACAAATTTGTCCTACCATTTCGGAGGATTTCTAATGCCCGCCCTACGCGCCGTTTTCCTAACCCTTTTGCTCTTCGTACTTGTCGTTTCCGTCGCGCCGCCAACGCGCGCAGCCGCCGCACCCGCGCCCGCGCCGTCGAAAACACCGCAATCGCTCGGCAATACCGCGCTCGCGTTTGTCCCGAATGTGGGACAAGTCGCGCCCACCATTTTGTTTCAAGCCCGCGCGCCGCGCGGCACCATCGCGTTTGCGCGCGATCATGTTGCGTTGACCGTCCCGCTCGCGGCAAACGCGGACGTGGATCAAGCCCCAAGTCCGCTGACGCGCGAGTATGGCAGCGTCGCATTGTATTTCGAGAACGCGAATCGCGCGCCCGAAATTACGCGCGGACAACGCAAGCAAGGGGTGATGAATTTTTTGCGCGGCAACGATCCAACCCAGTGGCGGTCCAACGTGCCCACGTACGCGGGCATCACGTACAAAAATTTGTACGACGGGATTGATTTAGCGTATGACGGCATACAAGGATTGTTGAAGGGAAATTATTTCATCGCGGCGGGCGCAGACCCGAACGTGATTCGCTGGCGTTATGAAGGCGCGGCGCGCGTGCGCGTTGAAGCGGATGGCGCGCTTTACATTACATTGCCGCAGACGCGCGAGGATGCGGATGGACGGGTGCGCCACGTGTACGAATTGATTGAACGCGCGCCCAAAGCGTGGCAAATTGTGAACGGCGCGCGACAAGAGGTTGCGGTTAAATTCGCGTTGAATGAACAGGGGACGATTGGGTTTGAACTCGGCGCGTACAATGCCGCGCAGCCGTTGACGATTGATCCCGAATTTGGGTATGCAAAAATGTTGAGCGGCAGTGGGCAAGATTACGCGTATTCAATTGCGGTTGATCCCGCAGGCAACGCGTACATTACGGGCATGACCACCTCGGTAGATTTTTTTACGACCGAAGGCGCGTTCGATAAAATATTTGACGGCGATCCCAATTGTTCGCTTGCGGCGCCGTGCGAAGATGCATTCGTCGTGAAACTCGCGGCGGATGGCGAGTTGATCTATTCGACCTTTCTCGGCGGCTCGAACGAAGATCGCGCGGAAGATGTCGCGGCGGATGAAGCGGGGCGCGCGTATATTGTCGGCTCTACCTTCTCGGGTGATTTTCCGTTAAAGAATCCATATCAAACTACAAACAATCACAGCGCGTTTGTCACGGTGCTGAGTCCCGACGGCGGCGCGCTCGAATACTCGACCAAGTACGGCAGCAGCGGGCTAAACATTGGAACGAGTGTGGCGGTGGACTCGGAGGGATTTGTGTATGTGGGCGGTTACACAACTTCGTTTGACCTGCCCACGCGCAACGCGTTTCAAGCGAGCAACCTTTCGTGCCAATGCGAAAACGGTTATACGAATAGTCCGCTCTTTGAAGGTGTCACCGACAGCTTTGTCGCGGTGTTCAATCCCGCGCGCTTTGGCGTGGACTCGCTGCGTTTCGCTTCGTACTATGGCGGCAGCGGCGAAGATTTTTTGCGCGAGCTGGCGGTGGATATTGCAGGAAATATTTTTGCGATTGGGGATACCGATTCGCCCGACCTCAACACGCCGCTGTCCTATGATAACAATTGCGCGGTGGGTGAGGAGGGCTATTGTCTCGACGCGTTTGTAATCAAAGTCAATGTGATTGCCAAGCGTTTGGACTATGCGACCTATCTCGGCGGCAGCAAAGCAGAGGGGGGACATGGGATTGCGTTAGCGGACAATTCGGGCGATGTGTATGTGGCTGGCGCAACTGCTTCGACAGATTTTCCGCTGCGTCTCGCGTACGATAGTTCGTTTGGCGGCTGGACGGATGCGTTTTACGTGAAACTCGACACCGATGTTAGCGGCGCGCAATCGCTACTGTACGGCACATATCTTGGCGGCATGTATCACGACACGGCGTACAGCATCGCGGTCAATCAACTCGAGACGCCTTACGTGTACGGTTTTACCACGTCCGAAAATTTTCCCGTCACGCAAGATGCGATTCAACCACAGCCGGGGCGACCCGCGCCGCCGTACAGCTGCGATTTTGAATTACCTGACGCGTGCAGTGACGCGTTCCTCACGCAATTTTCCACTGATGGCGCGAACCTCGAATACTCTACCTTTTTTGGCAGCGCGTACGATGACAATGATTTTGCATTTGCCGTTGGCGTTGCGGTCAAAGGATTTGATGTGTATCTCGCGGGCTTTGCCAACGATGATCACCTCACGAATGAGTTGAACCCCACGCCGATTGTGCGCGGCGCGTTTCGAAATGTGTTTGTGGGAAAATTTTCGTCCGACAGCGACGGGGACGGTTTGCCCGACACTTGGGAAACGAACGGCGTGACGCTCGGCGGCGAATTTTTGGATTTGCCCGCAATGGGCGCGCGGCCCGATCACAAAGACGTTTTTGTGCATGCCGATTGGATGGCGGATTTTTTGAAACCGACGAACGCGGACATGGCGGTTGTGCTTGACGCGTTTTATCGCGCGCCGCTCACCAATCCTGACGGCAGAAACGGAATCAATTTACACATTGATCTGGGATCAGACAGCGTGATGAATCCTGAAACGGGCGCAACATGGGGCGCGTATTCGCGCGCGGGTTTGCTGCCCTACGCGGAGGCGACAGGCGCGTTTAATGGGCTTTCCTACAATTGGGACGCGTTCGAAGAGCTCGAGGAAATGTATTTTATCCCCGCGAAAAATCGCGAACATGTTTTTCACTATGCGGCGTTTCTCAACACCGTTCCACGCGCGGCAAATAATTTTCAACCTGCGGGCATTGCGCGCACGATTCCAGGACATGAATTTTTGATTGCGCTGGGCAATCTCGATCAAGTGGGTTCGATTCGCGGCGGCACGGGTTTGCAAAAGGCGTTGACCTTTATGCACGAATTGGGTCACGCGCTCGGTTTGAATCACGGCGGCGTGGATGAGGTGAATTACAAACCAAATTATTTGAGCGTGATGAATTATCATTTCAGCGCGACGGGTTTGATCAAACAGAATGGTCAGCGTGTCATTGATTACGCGCGTTACGCGCTGCCCTCGCTCAATGAAGAAGCGTTGGACGAAATCGTGGGCATTCAAGCCCCTGACACATTTCAAACGTTTTGGGCGCCCGTGGGCAATAACGCCGCGCCCGAAGCCAATGCGCCCACCTTTGGCGGCTGTGGGCATGATCGCGAAAATTACAATCGCGCGTTGGCGTATCCCGCGCTCGATTGGGATTGCAGCGGCGATCTCACGCTTGCGCCGACGCGCGTAGATTTGAATATTGATGGACGCGTCGAAACGCTCGAAAGTTACGAAGACTGGCATCGCATCCGTTTTGACGGCAACGGCACGATTGGCGACTTTAGTGGTTTGTTTGCGGACGCGGTGGAAGAGCCGTTTGACGGCGTGGGCATTGAGGAACAATTTGCCAATCTCCCGCCGCAACTGATCCTCGCGGAAATTAACGCGCCGCAAGATAACGTTTGTTACACGCCCACGCGCGGCAGCGCGCCGCTGCTTGTGCATTTCGACGGGCGCGCGTCCACCGATCCTGATGGGACGATTGAACGCTATGAATGGGATTTTGGCGATGGCACAACGGGCGAAGGCGCGCTGATCGATCACACCTACACCCAATTTGGAATTTATTACGCGACGCTGGCGGTGTATGACAATGACGGCAAAGTGAATCTCATTCCCGAACGTCTCGAAATCAATGTGGGCGAGAGTCAACACGCGCCGCCGTGTAATGTTGCGTTGACCGCCGATCTCGATGTGGACGTATACGCGACGCCCGAACCCGCGCGGCAAGGCGCGCAGCTGCAATACGACATTTATCTTGCGAATCTCGGACCCGACGCGGTGAGCGATGCGGTGGTGAATGTGACGCTGCCGAATGGCACAACATTCGCGCAAACGTTTGGCGAGGGGAATTGTACGACGCCCGATGTTGGGATGGGCGGCGATGTGTCGTGCGCGTTCGGTTATTTCAATGTCGAAGGTTCATGTTCCGAGTGCAGCACAGGCGCGCGTCAAACGCTCATTGTCAATGTGTTGGAGAACGCGCCGTCAACCGTGCAAGTAACCTTTTCCGCGACGACGAATCAAAACGAGACGCAGCCAAATAACAATTCACAAGCGGTGACGACAAATGTTTTGCCGCCGCGGCACGCGTTCGTTTCGGAGTTGGGCAATTGCGGCGCAGAGACATTTTGTTTTGCGAATTTGCAAGACGCGTTGGATCAACTTACCGCGAATGATCGGTTGACACTTCTGGATGGCACGCACACGCTGGCGTACAACACAACACTGCGACGTCTCATCGTCAACGCGGGCGCGACGTTGGACACGGGCGAAAATGTGTTGACGCTCACGGGCATTTTCAATAATCAAGGGATCGTGCGGAATCGTTCGTTCGCGTCAAATTTTGCGCGCGACACATCCTTTACATTCTTGGATGCGCTTGGACGATCCGCCGCACAAATTGCTTTGAACGACGCGGGTGACATGGGCGACACGACCGTGATAACGACGCTGAACGGTTCGCCCGCGAACACGAACTGCGGCACATTTGGCGCACGCGGCATCTTGCGCGTATTCGACATTACGCCAACGCAAACCGCGCAGGTGAGCGCGACGCTGCGTTTGCACTATGACGCGCTGACGGAAGGCAATGGCACGAGCGCGAACACCGTGACAATCTATCATTGCGAAAATGGAGCGTGGCACGAATTGACGGGGGATTATGTGCGCGGCGCGGAAAATGGTTTGAACTATGTGGAACTCGCGGGCGTGACAAATTTTTCGCCCTTTGCGCTCGGCGGCGCTGCGCCAACCGCAAGCGAACTCAATGCGTTCGAGGCAGCGGCATTGAGCGCGAATCAAGTGCGCGTGACATGGGAGACGGCGAACGAATTGAATCTGATCGGATTCAATCTGTATCGCGCGCTGGAAAACGCGGAGGAAATTCAATTGAACGCGGCGCTGATTCCCGCGCAAAATGTGGGAAGCATCAACGGCGCGCCGTACGAATTTTTGGATGACGCGGCGAGAGCGAACACCACGTACCGTTATCGCCTCGAACTTGTGCGCGCGGACGGTTCCACGTTTAGCGAAACGTTTTCGATCACAACACCGAACGAATGTGGGAACGTTCCCGCTGCGCCGACAATGCTTGCGCCAAATGAGGGCAAGAAAATATTAAAGAAAAAAGTGACGTTGAAATGGAGCGCTGATGCGTGCGCCGCGAGTTATGAGCTAGTCGCGCGAAAACAATCCGCCGACGGTGAAATCGTTTTGCAAAAAAGCGGCATCCCGAAAACACAGTTGAAACTGAAAAATTTGGGCAAGGGGAAATATGTGTGGCAAGTGCGCGGCTGTGTCGGCGGCAACGCGCCCGTGTGCGGGGAATGGTCGGCGTGGGCGCGGTTTGTGATGGCGGGGCGATAAAAAACCCAGTCCGTTTTCATGCTGAAAACGGACTGGGTTTTGCTGCTTTGTGCAACCGCTACACACATACGGAGGGAACGGAACAGATATTACCCGCACAACATTCAGAACAACAGTCTATATGGTCGAAACAACTCTCGCCATTTGGCACACCACAGCCCGATGCCCCCGCCTGCGCGGGCGTTGGTGCAATGATCGAGACAATGACAGGAATCGCCACAGCTGCCCCGACGATGCTTGCTTTGCTCAAAAATGCGCGCCGCGTCATGGCGGCATATTCGGAGGGAATGGGCGCGCGCTCTTGCAGCAAATTCTTTTTCGACAACTGCTCCAACGCGTACCAGACCACGCGCGAATCCACAGGCGCATCCAGCGTCTGGGTCATTTGCGCCGCAATGTCCGACACAGAGCGCGTACCGTCCGCATTTTTCCAAACCAGCGCGGCGGTGGAGTTCAAACAATTCGCTTGCTCGTTCTCAGTATCAAAGACAAGGATTTCCTCGGGCAGATCTTCGATGTTGAGTCCGGAGCGTCGTGCGCGGGGCAAGTAACCTTTGTTCATGGACGCCTCCATTTGAATCTGAATGTTTCCAAGATTACCCAACGCGGCAACCAACGTTCGGTCGCCGGAATTGGACGAGTTTCATGCGGGCAATTGTAACAAAGGAGGGAGATAAAAAATAGAGGGGGTTAGAGAGCTGGAGCGGGCGGATTGACGACGAAAACAGGTTTCTTGAATTCTTCACTTCTTAACTCCCGCCTGTGCCTAAAAACACGCCGTGTCGCAAACTGAATCTGCGCAGCAATTCGTACAACATTGTCCATCTATCGTACATGGCTCGCCGAATGGCAGACAACCCGATTGCGCGTGCGCGGGCGTCGGCGCAATGATGGAGACAATCACGGGAATCGCCACTGCCGCGCCGACGACGCCCGCTTTGGTCAAAAACGCGCGGCGTGTCATGGCGGCATATTCGGATGGAATTTGCGCCCGTTCTTGCAGCAAATTCTTTTTCGATAATTGCTCCAACGCATACCACACCACGCGCGCGTCCACGGGCGCATCAAGAGTTTGTGTCATCTCGCGCGCAATGTCCGCCACCGAACGCGTGCCGTCCGCGTTTTTCCAAACAAGCGCTGCGGTGGTGTTCAAGCAATTGGCTTGATCGTTTTCCGTATCAAAGAGCAGCGTTTCATCGGAGAGTTTTTGGATTACGAGTCCTGTTTGGCGCGCATGGGGATAGTATGTTTTCATCGCTGCCTCCATTGTGAATCTGTAATTTTCTGCATTATGACAGATAACCCGTGTGCGTGTCAATGCCCTGTTCACAGCACAGTACAATTCTAAGGTTTGTCATTCTGAGACCTACATCACGCGCGGGCGTGATGTTTAAGGACAGAAATTTTCCCTACGCGAATCGGAACGAATCTACGCGAATTTTATATTGTTTCTAAAAGGCTTGTCCCGAAGAATTGAGGGATTCGCGTAGATTCGCGTTTTGATTCGCGCAGATTCGCGTTTTCTATCCCTTGACTCGAATAGTACTTGGAGTTTCTGAGCAGCGGAGCGAAGAGTGACAGGCAATCTGTAATGTACCGTGTCAACTATATTCGCGCAGCGCGGGAACTTTCCACGCCGTCGCGGCGACGAGCAGAATTGTGGCAACCCCACCAAGCGCAACCGCGATAGGGGCGGTCAAGAGCGCGGCGGCAACACCCGCTTCCAATTCGCCCAACTGCGGACCGCCCATGAAAAAAATCATGTTGACGGATGTCATGCGCCCGCGAATGTAATCGGGCGTGCGGAGTTGGCGAATCGTCGAACGCAGAATCATGCTCACGGTGTCACCCACACCGACGAGCATGAGAAAGAGTACGGACAAGATAAAAATATTCGAGAGTCCAAAGCCAATCGTCGCCGCGCCATAGACGCCGACAAAAAGCAACAACACCGCGCCTTTGTTTTTAATGTCACCCCACGCCGAAACAATCAACCCCGTCACCACCGCGCCCAAGGATTCGGCTGCCGCGAGAATCCCAAACCCTTGCGCGCCAACGTGCAAAATGTCGCGCGCAAAAATCGGCAGTAATGTATTCGCGCCCGAAAAAAATGTTGCAAAAAAAATCGAGCAGCATCGTCGAGAAAATAATTTTTTCCTTGAAAACGAAATGCAATCCTTCTTTCAACGTCTTGAAATTTGCTTCGCTCGCGTCCAAATGCGCGGGCGTTGCCGTTTTCATCAACGCGACGGCGGCGAGCAGCGCGATAAATGAAAATCCATTGATCCAATAAATCACGCCAACGCCAAACTGTGCGATCAAAATGCCCGCGAGTCCCGGTCCTAAAATTGACGCGACTTGGAAAACCATGCTGCTCAAGGTGATCGCGTTCGTCAAATCTTCGCGCGGCACGAGATTGGGTGTGAGCGATTGGCGCGAAGGCAGATCGAATGACACAGCTGCCATGTTGATAAAACCAATCGCGTAAATCCACCAGATGTTGATGATGCCCAAAAGCGTTGTGATGCCCAACACGAACGCGGTGGACATCATCACACTTTGCGTCACCATCATCACCTTGCGCCGATTGCGCGTATCGGCAACGACCCCGCCCACGAGCGAAAAGAAAAAAATCGGCAGCAAGCGCGCCAGTCCGAGTCCACCCAACGCCAACGCCGAATTGGTCAACTCGTAGGTATGCCAATTGATCGCCACATTTTGCATCTGCGAACCCGTGACCGAAACCAACAGCCCCAGCCACAACAAACGATAGTCGCGATGGCGGAGGGCGTTAAAGGCGCGGGGTTTTGGGGGCAGGGGAGTCGTTGACGGCGAGTGCATTGGCACGTAAAGAGTAAAAAGTAAAGAGTAAAATGCGCGGAACTACTGCGCCACTCTTTACTTTTTACTCTTTATCTTTACTTCCACTGCGTCAAAATTTTTTCGCGTTGAAACAAATTGACGCCGAGCCAAAGAATCAGCGCATCCACCGCCGCCACCACGAGCGCGCCGATTAAGAACGTTGTCGTGTTCAACAAAATAAATCCTGTCGTCTGCGCGACACCCAACACCACAATCGGCAGAACGACAAAGCCGCCGATTTGTTGCACTGCGCGCGTGTCATTCACGCGCGATGAAATGATCAACGCGAGCGAGACAGCTAGGAGCGACAAGAGCGGCGCGAGAATCAACATCGCCACCAACCATTTTGGATTCAAGATCGCGCCGTACACGCGATCACTTTCAATCAGAAAACGCCCTACGATCAGAAAAATCGCGAATGCGCCCCATGTTGCCAATACGGCGGGCAAAACAGCGGCGAGCGCTTTGGCAAATAAAAGTTCGCCCGTTTTGATCGGCGTGGCAAGCAGCGGTTCGAGCGATCGGAATTGTTTTTCACCGACGATGCTTTGTGCCGCGATGGACATGGGAATAATCAACGGCATCATCAAGAAAAAGGTGAGAAACTGATTCAAGATGATAAACAGCACCACTTCGCCCGCCGCCCAATCGCGCAGTTCGGGCATCAACTCCAGCAGCGATCCAAATTCGCTCACGTCGCCCGAAGGATCCGACGCGATCAAGCGTCCGAGAATCGCGATTCCGACCAACGGAAGCGCGGTCATCAAGATCGGCGGCAAAAAAATCGCCAGCATCAGCCCACGACTTTTTAGAATCTCCTGCACTTCACGGCGCAGCACCGCAAGCACCCGTGTAAAATTCATTTTCCTATTTCCTCATTTCCCCGTTTCCCCTCTTTCCCTTGTTTCCCTTGTCTCCCTGTTTCCTTATTTCCCCTCTTTCCCTGTTTCCCCTCCCTCCCCCTCCCCATCTTTCCCAATCAAATCCAAATACACCTCTTCCAATGATGCGCGTTCTTTTTGCACTTGGACAATTGCCGCGCCCGCTTGCACCAACGCGTTGACGACAAGCGGCGTCATGTTTTCGGGCTCCGCAAGCGCGACAGAAAAAGTGGTGTGATTGATTTGCAGATCGCGCGCGAACGACAACGCG
>Ga0247727_10008417_pt1 | contig 19151 bp, 15 predicted proteins | sample WisWelCaveWW1625_FD_202498 | JGI IMG/M metagenome (GOLD analysis project Ga0247727, IMG submission 202498) | Biofilm microbial communities from Wishing Well Cave, Virginia, United States - WW16-25 | ecosystem: Environmental > Aquatic > Deep subsurface > Groundwater > Cave microbial mat | place... | reverse complement strand
CCCACCGCGCCGATGATCCCTTGCTTTTCTATCCCAAAACAAAACCAAAACCCCAAAGAAAGGAGTCCCGCACCATGCCTGCCTCAGTTCACCCCTTCAGGCCCATTCTTGGATTAGAAAATGCTGTAGTCGCGTACTCGCCTGCACGCTTCCCTAGCCGGCCCCGTCAGCAGTGTTAGGATGTGGATGTGAGACCGGCCGTCGCCGCGATGCTGTTGGTGTGGTCCGCCGGGGCCCAGCCGGTCCCCACCGCCGTTTATACCCTCTCGGACTACCATACCACCCGCTGGACCACCGAGCCGGACCCGGTGAGCAAGATAGCCGGGGTGTGCCGGGTGGCGCCCGGACCGGCCCACCCGGTGCTGGCTTGCTCGGCGCCGCCGGCGGGCGTCCCTCGCCAGGGTGGGCGCTACTTCTACAGCGTGGTGCTGTTCCGCGACCTGGAGGAGAACCTCTACCTGGCCACCTGCGCCGCCACCGCCCGGGATGCCCGTTGCGGAGAGCTGCGCGCGGGCCAGACCTTTACGGCGGAGGTGGAAGACCGCACCATCCGCATCGTAGTGGGCGACGAGCAGGTGCCGCTGCGAATCCTCGACCTGCGGCCCAAGCCCGCCACCATCGACTCGCCTACCCCGGGCACGCCGTCGCAGGTGCGGCCATCCACCGGCTCGCCTTCGTCACCCTCCTGGTCGAAGGCTTCTGATAGCCCGGGCGCGCCTTCCAGCGCGCAGCCGTCTTCGGTTTCGATCTCAGCCGGAGCTCCTTCCCAGGTGACCCACTCGGAGGCGTCGACGCCGCTGGTTTCGCCCACCTCCGGCCGCCTGATCGTCTATTGCCGCGTGGGCTCAGCTCGGGTTTGGGTCGACAACCTGCTCATCGGCCAGCCGCCGGCCGAGGCGCCGGTTCTGCCGGGCCGCCACACCGTCCGAGTCCAGGCCGCCGGTTTCCGCGTCTGGACCCGCACGGTGGAGGTCCCCCGCGGCGGCGTCGCCAGGGTGGTCGCGGACCTGCGGTAACCCAGGCATTCCTGCCTGTCCCGGCCCCGACAGGCAGGAATGCCTGTCTTACCCCAACACATATAACGGGAAGATCCGCTGGTCGAAAAGCTGTACGTACACCGTGTAGGGGTCCGTCTTGCGGCCGGTCAGATGGTTGCGGGCGACCTCGCCCAGGTGCCCGATGTCGGTGAATAGATCGATGTCGATGTCGGCGGCCACCAGGTCGTCGTCGCCCGGGTGACGGCCGAAGGAAAGCTGCAGGCTTCCGAACGGCGCCCGTTGCTTGAAGCTGAAGGGGAAGCCCTCGTGAAACACCTCGTTGGCCCACTCCGCCAATTCCGAAAAAGTCCCCGACTGCAGCATCTCGCGCCGCACCTGGTCCGGCATGGTTCGGTCCACACGGCAAAGCAGGCGGTCCTGCTTGATCCCGTCGGTTCCGTTGATGCGCCTCACAAACTCGACGGCCGGGCGGCCCACTAAGTTCGTGTTGCGCAGCTTGGCCTCGATGTTGAGGGCGCTGGCGATGCGCTCCGGCGGCAGCGCCTTCAGGTCGGTCTCCTGGATGCCGCCCCTCTCCAGCGCCTCCCGGAACGCCCTGGACTGCTGCTCCAGCTCCGGGTAGCTGAAACCGGAGAAATCCGGGACCGGGTCATTGGCCGCCAGCATCACAGCGGTATGTTTGACGCCCCCGGCGATGGGCCGGACCGGGTAGATGCCGGCGTCGCGGCGCCCCTTGGCCGTCGAGACCAGGGCGTAGCTCTGGCCCCGATCGGCCGGGACATCCTTCAGCAATACGGTCGCGGTCTTGGGCGCGGTAGTGTGATCCACCAGGATCTTCTCGGAGCTGGAGAACGGATCGATCACCACCAGCCGCACCCGGCCGCCGCCCCACAGCTGCCGGTCCCCGGTGTAGATCGTGACGTTGATGTCGCCCTTGGTTGGCATGTTGATCAACATTCTAACGCACCGGCGCGCGGGCGTGAGCTTGGCCTGGAAGCGGGTATAATCAAGAAGAGCCGGCGGGCACGTAGCTCAGTGGATAGAGCAGCCGCCTCCTAAGCGGCAGGTCGGCGGTTCAAGTCCGCCCGTGCCTACCACGCACACCTATTTCGGCTCACCGAACGCCGGTAACCCAGGCATTCCTGCCTGGCCGGTCGCCAAGCGACAGCTTCTGCCCCTGCCGCCGGGGTGGCCGAAGGCCACACCGGCTACCCCGCAATGCCCAGGGTCTTCTCGATGTAGGTCCTGCTGATCCGGGCGCTCTCCTTGGGCGGCCGGTGGGGCGAGGAATCCAGCTCCACCGTCAACCAGCCGCGCCACTGGATGCGGTCCAGCTCGGCCTTGAGCGCCGGGAAGTCCACTCCCCCATGGCCCAGCGGGAAGAACGGGGGATCGTTCATCACGTCGGGACGCTCCAGCCGCGTCTTGGCGCCGCCGCGGTTCTCCGGCTTGGTGTCCTTCATGTGGAACTCGGCGATGCGGTGCCCCAGGGTCCTGGCCAGCTCCACCGGGTTGATCCCCGCCAGCGTGATGTGCCCGGTGTCCAGCACGAAATAGACGTGCTGGGGGTTGGTGTGCTCCATGATGTAGTCGATCTCCCGCCGGTTCTCGAACTGGTTCCACATGTGAGCATGCACCGCGAACTTGATCCCCAGTTCGGCGCTCTGCCGCCCGATCTCCGCCAGGGCCTGCGCCATGTGTTTCAGGTCCTCGCCGGTAGTCCCCTGCGAGCGCCGCCGCCCCATGTTGATCTTCAGGTGCGTACACCCGAACTTCTTGATGAACCGGAGGAGCTTCATGTGGTCGGCGATCACCTTGGCATGCGTCGCCGGATCCTCGAAGCTGGTCGTCATGGGGCCGCCGTTCGAGATGGTCACGAACTTCACCCCGATCTCGTCCATCTTCTTCTGGAGCGCATCGGCTTTGTCGTCGTAATAGTCGAGCAGATAGTGGATGAACGTCTCGACGTTGCGGTAGCCGACTTCCCGCGCCTCCCGGAACGAGAGCCAGACGTCCTTCTCCCATCCCCCGCGGGTGTTGGTCGTGATGCCGACCTTGTACCTGGGATCGGCGGCAAACAGCCGGGCGGCCGCCAGCGCCGCGGAACCCGCAAACTCCCGACGAGTCAAAGGCATAGGATTCTCCTCTTCAGCAAGGATTGTACCTCGCGCCGGCGCCCGCCGCGCGGTAAAAAAAGGGTGCGCCACAGGCAAGCCGGCGCCGGTGTAAGCCGAGCGCACCCGGTGTCATCCCGAGCGCAGCGAGGGATCTGCTTTCGCCCCGGCACAACAGCAGATCCCTCGCTGCGCTCGGGATGACAATCGCTGCGCTCGGGATGACAAGCCACTTTTATGTCGCACGGCGCTCCCGGCCATGGCACAATAGAGTAGTACACTTCTATCAGGGGGGAACTTCCATGAAGCGTTCAGCACTTCTGCTGGTGTTGGCTCCGGCGGCGCTGGTGGCCCAGTCGATCTATGGCGAGATCCGCGGCACCGTGACCGACGCCACCGGCGCCGTGGTCAGCGGGGCCTCCGTGGAGGTCGCCAACACCGGCACCGGCGAGGTCCGCAAGGGCGCCACCGACAGCGTGGGCAACTATTCGATCGTCAATCTCGAGGCCGGGGCCTATGAGGTGGGCATCGAGCACAGCGGGTTCCGCAAGTCCCTCGTTAAGAGCATCGAGCTGCGGGCGCGCGAGGTGGTGCGGGTCGACTCGCGGCTGGAGGTGGCGGCGGCGGTGGCCGAGGTGGTGGTCACCACCTCCCGGCAGGTCATCACCACCGACTCGGCGACCATCGTCGACTCCAAGTCGCGCGAGGTGCTGGAGCTGCCCCTGAACTCCCGCGCCGGCACCACCAACAGCATCGCCCCCCTGATCGCCAGCGCCCCCGGCGTGCAGACCGGTTCCGGCGGGACGGATTTTTCCCTGGCCGGCAGCATGCCCTTCATGGCCACGGCCTCCGTCGACGGCATCTCCATCATCAACGTGCGCTCCAATGGCATCCTGACCGAGATGTTTCCCTCCGCTGACTCCATCGATGAGCTGCGGGTGAGCGTGGCCAGCAACAACGCCGAGTTCGCCCAGGTGGGCGACGTCACCGCCACCAGCCGGGCCGGCGCCAACGCTTACCACGGCAGCGTCTTCTGGTACCACCAGAACGGTTTTCTCGACGCTCGCGACTTCTTCTCCACCCGGCCGGCGCCCTTCAAGGTGTCCAACGACTTTGGCTTTCAGGGCGGCGGTCCGGTCATTCGCAACAAGACTTTCTTTTTCGGCGCCTACGAGGGGCTGCGCTACCGGGCGCAGAACCAGATCAACATCATCGTCCCGCCCGACAGTTACCGCGCCGGGAATCTTTCGAGCGTCTCCGGCGCCGTCCGGGATCCTCTGGGCACTACCTTCCCGGGCAACATCATCCCGGCCAGCCGCATCAGCTCGGTGTCGGCCCGAACCCTGGAGCGCCTCTATCCGCGACAGAACCAGCCGGGTAACCAGATCGCCGACCCCAACTACCGGCTCCAGAAACCGGGCGGCAACGTGAACAACCAGTTCGACCTCCGCGGCGACCACGTGTTCAACGATCGCCAGAACGTCTTCGCGCGACTCTCTTACAAGAACGTGACCCGCCTCTCGCCGATCGGGCTGACGACACTGGGCGACGCGCGGGAGCCGTTAAAGCCTCGCAACCTGGTGGTGGGCTACAGCAACGTCATCCGGCCCAACCTGGTGAACGAGTTCCGCTTCGGCTATGCCAACCAGCCGCGGGAGGTGGAGTTCGGCATCGACGGTAAGCCCTTCGATGGGCCGGCGCTGGTGAAGGAGCTGGGGATCCAGGGCCTGCGACCGGATCCGCCCAACGTGGCCAGCGTCCCGGACATCGGCATCACCGGTTTCGCTGGCACCGCCCGGTCGCGCGGCTTCAGCCAGCTCAGCCGCACCGTCCAGTTCACCGACAGCATCACCTGGATCAAGGGGCGACACTCCTTCAAGCTCGGCGCCGACCTCCGCCGCCTGCGCACCACCGACAACGTTTCCTTCTTCTCCGGCGACGACCTGGGCGAGTACCGCTTCAACGGCATGTTCAGCGGCAACCCCTTCGCCGACTTCCTGCTGGGTTACCCCAACCGCACCCGCGTCGCCAACACCGGCCCGGACATCGACGGCCATACCTATCACCACGGCTATTATGTCCAGGATGACTTCAAGCTGAACCCCAAGCTCACCCTCAATTACGGGGTGCGGTACGAGTACCATCCGCCTTTCTGGGACGCCACGCTCCAGCTCGCCAACTTCGACCGCGACTTTGCCGGGGGGCGCGTGGTGGTGCCGAACCAGGCCTCGCTGGCCCTGACGGCGCCAGGATTCCGGGCTTCCATCGGCTCCACCCCCATCCTGACTGCCGAGCAGGCCGGCATCCCTCAGACCCTGCGCTTCTCCGACAAGAACAACTTCGCGCCCCGCTTCGGCTTCGCTTACCGGCCCTGGGGCAACCGCACGGTGATCCGCGGCGGCTACGGCATCTACAACGTGACCATCCTCGGCGCCGTGTTCTATTCCCTGGTTGGAATCCACACCTCCGATACCCGAACCTTCAACAACGCCCTGGTCGCGGGCGTCCCGCAGTACCAGTTCCCTAACCCCTTTGGCGCCGGCCTGGGGGTGATTGGCGCCGTCGGCACCGCCGACTTCCGCCGCGGCAACGAGTTCAGCGGCCCCGACCCCTACGCCCAGCAGTGGAACCTCACCCTGGAGCGCGACCTGGGCTGGAACACCGGCCTGCGCATCACTTATACTGGCTCGCACAGCCTCAAGCTCTACCACAGCCCGGATCTCAACCAGGTGAAGCCCAACTCCGTGGGCTATAGCACGGCGCGCCTCTCCCGGCCCTACCCTAACTGGGCCATCGTCTACAGCCGCGACACCGGCACCTCGGCCAAGTACAACGCCATGATCGTGGAGGTCAACAAACGGATGTCCAACGGCCTGACCTTCCAGAGCTCCTGGGCCTGGTCCAAGAACCTGTCGAACGCCACGGGATCGAACTCCACCGGCTTCGCCGGCGAGAACGGCTCGGTTCCGACCGACCGCTTCAATCTGGAGCTGGACTACGGCAACGTCTCTCCCACCCGCCGCCACCGCTGGCTGAACACGTTTTTCTACCAAGTGCCGGTGGGCAAGGGACGCAAGTTCCTGGCGAGCGCCCCGGCCCTGGCGGACGCCTTCCTGGGCGGCTGGGAACTGTCGGGGATCCTGTTGTTCCAGACCGGGCCGTTCCTGACCCCCATCACCGGCGGGGCCACCGACCCCAGCGCGACCAACGTGGACTCCCGCGCCAATGACCGGCCGGACTACACCGGCGCCTCCCTCGGCAACGTTCCGACCGGCAGCCGCTCGATTACCAACTGGTTCGACCGGAACGCCTTCGTCCGGCCACCGAGCAACATCGGCCGCTTTGGGCTGGTGGGACCCGGCCGGCTGATCGGCCCCGGAACGCAAAACATCTCCACCGCCGTGCGGAAGAAGTTTTTCGTGACGGAGGGGAAATACTTCCAGTTGGAGGGCTCGGCCTCGAACCTGTTCAACCATCCCAACTTCGGCATTCCGGCGCAGAACATCTCGGCCGCCACCTTCGGGCGCATCACCTCGACCCAGGGGGCGGAGGGCGGCGGTTCCCGAACGCTCCAGGTGGCGCTGCGCTTCAGCTTCTAGAGAGGATTCGGATTGGCCACAGAGGCACAGAGACACTGAGACTGAAAAACAGAGGGTTTTCTCTGTGCCTCTGCGTCTCTGCGGCAAACTTTTCTGGGGGTTTTCAGCAGCCTGTTACACTGTTCCGGTGGTCACCTCCCTCCATACCTTCTGCTTCCCGACCACCGTCCTGTTCGGCAACGGGGCGGTGGAGAAGCTGCCGGAGGATCTTGCTCGCCGCGGCCTCCGCCGGCCGCTGGTGGTGACTGACGCCGGCCTGGCCCGGACGCCGGTCTTCGCGCGCGTGCTGGAGCGGGCGCCCGGCGGGGTGGTGTTCTCGTCGGTCGAGCCGAACCCCACCGAGAAGAACGTCCTCGACGGCGTCGAGTGCTACCGGCAGAACGGCTGCGACGCCGTCATCGGCGTTGGAGGCGGCTCGCCCCTCGACGCCGCCAAGGCCATCCGGCTGATGGTGACCCACCCGCCCCCGCTCGCCGCCTACGATGACCTGCTCGACGGCGGCGCGCGGATTACCGGCGACCTGCCGGCCTTCATCGCCATCGCCACTACCGCCGGCACCGGCAGCGAGGTCTCCCGTTCCACGGTCATCACCATCGCCGAGACCAACCGCAAGACCGTCATCTTCAGCCCTCACCTGATTCCAACCCTGGCCCTGGCCGATCCGGAGTTGACCGCCGGAATGCCGCCGGCCATCACCGCCGGCACCGGCATGGACGCCTTCACGCACAACGTGGAGGCCTATCTCTCGAAGGGCTACCACCCGATCTGTGACGCCGTGGCGCTGGCGGGCGCCCGCCTGGTATGGGAAAACCTGCCGCGGGTGCTCGAAGACCCCGAGGACCTGGAAGCCCGCGGCAACATGATGATGGCGGCCATGATGGGCGCTATCGCCTTTCAGAAGGGCCTGGGCGCCACCCACTCGCTGGCCCACCCGCTCTCCTCCGACTGCGGGATGCACCACGGCACCGCCAACGCCGTGCTGCTGCCGGCGGTGCTGGAGTTCAACCGCTGGGTCGTGCCCGGACGCCTGGCGGACCTGGCCGCCCAATTCGGCGGCGGCGACCTGGTGGAGCAGGTCCGAAGGCTCAACCGCCTCGCCGGCATCCGGCCTCGCCTGCGCGACTACGGCATCACGGAGGCGGCACTGCCGGCCCTGGCCGCCAAGGCCTTCCAGGACGGATGCCACCAGCTGAACCCGCGGCCTTGCTCGGCCGAGGACCTGCTGGAGCTCTACCGCCGGGCGTTGGAGTAGCGACCATGCGCGCCTTGCTGGCCTTCCTCGCCCTCTCGACGGCCCTCTCCGCCCAGCGGCGGGTTCTCTTCATCACCCACTCGGCCGGGTTCCGCCACGACAGCATCGTGGTCGCCCGCCAGGCGCTGGAGGGCATCGGCGTACGCAGCGGGGCGTTCAGCGTCACCTCCAGCGAAGATCTCTCGCTGATCTCGGCCGAGGGCCTCCGCAACTTCGACGTATTGTTCTTCTACACCAGCGGGGAGCTGGCTCTCACGGACCGCCAGAAGCAGGACTTCCTGGCGTTCGTGCGCGAGGGGAAGGGCTTCGGCGCCGCCCACAGCGCCACCGACACCCTCTACTCCTGGCCGGAGTATGGCGAGCTGATCGGCGGGTATTTCGACGGTCATCCCTGGGCCCAGGAGGTCTCCATCGACATCGAGGACCCCGACCATCCTGCCACCCGTCCCTACGGCAATTCCTTCCGGATCGGCGAGGAGATCTACCAGTTCCGCGCCTTCTCGCGGGACCGCGTGCGGGTGCTGATGACCCTCGATACCCGCACCGCCGACCTGGGAGCCCCCGGCGTCAACCGCCCGGACGGCGACTTCGCGCTGGCCTGGGTTCGGAACTTCGGCCGCGGGCGGGTGTTCTACACCGCCCTGGGCCACGTGGACGACACCTGGCGCGACGCCCGCTTCCAGATGATGCTGGGCAACGCCATCCAGTGGCTGGCCGGCGACCTGCCGGGCGACGCCACGCCGCGCTCCGGGACCAATGCCCCGACGCCGGCGGTGACGCGTGGCGGGGTGGTGAACGCCGCGAGTTTCCGGCCGGCCCCCGAGAACTTCCTCGCCCCGGGGTCGCTGATCTCGATCTTCGGAGCCTCCCTGACCAGCGGATCGACGACCGCGGCTTCGTCGCTGCCGCTGCCTGTGAAGCTGGCGGGAACCTCCGTCCGGGTGAACGGCGTCCCCGTCCCGCTACTCTATGTATCTCCAGGCCAGATCAACGCCCAGCTTCCGTTTGAAGTTGGCGCCGCCGCCAGCCTGACGGTCGCGAGCGTCACCCGCGCCGGGGCCGCCGAGCCGCTCCAGGTGGAAGCCGCCGCCCCGGGCATTTTTGCGATTCTGGCCCCCAGCCGGCGGCCCGGCGACATCGTCTCGATCTACGCCACCGGCCTGGGGGCGGTGGCGCCGGCGGTCGGAACCGGTCAGGCGGCCCCGCCCTCGCCGCTGTCGCGCACCGTGACCGAGCCGGTCGTCACCATGGGCGGCGCGCGGGCCGCGGTGCGCTTCTCGGGCCTGGCCCCGACCTTTGCTGGTCTATATCAATTGGATGCAGTCATCCCGCAGGGCCTGCCGGCCGGCCCGGCCGAGGTGCTTGTGGAGATGAGCGGCCGCCGCTCCAACGCCGTCTCTTTTGCGGTGCAGTAACACGGCTTCAGCCCACGCTGCGTGGTTTCACCGCCGCCCTTCGGCGAGCTGAAGCTCGCCGCTGCACGCTGAAGCGTGCGCCACGACGGCTTCCCCAAGACGGTCAAGCACGGCTATACGCAGCCAAGAATGCCTATGTTACAGCGCCGCCAGGACCCGCGACGGCGCCGGCTTACCCCGCTCGGCGAAGGCGATACGTCCCTTGGCATCGATGGCGTATACCGTCCGGCGAGGCACCAGACCGTCGGCGCCGAAGAGCGCCGCAACCTTTTTCCCGGTATCTACCAGCAACGGAAACGGAAAGCCGTGCTTCTTGCGGAACCGCGCGTGGCTGGCGGCTGAGCCGGGGTTGACGCCGTACACCGCTACGCCCTGACGCTGGAACCCGTCCCAGTTATCCCGAATCTCGCACAACTGCGCCCGGCAGCCGGGCGTCTCATCCATCGGATAGAACACCAGCACCACCGGGCCGCGTCCCCGGAAGTCGCGCAGGCGGACGCGGTTACCCGAATCATCCGGCAACACAAAACCCGGCGCCTCCGACCCAACCTTCAGCAGCCCCGCGAACCACGACCACATGGCGTGCCTATTCTACCCCGGCCAGCTGGCGGCGGAAATAGCCGACCGACAGGAGTCCGACCGGAAAACCCGGAACCCAGCCGCGCCGGTACAAGTCGAGTGCCGCGCCAAACAGCCGTCCGCCGGCCGAAGGATTCTCGGCGCGGCGCCGAACCTGCTCGAAGCGTTCCAGGGCGATGCTCTCGGCCAACTGGCGGGGCGTGCTCCCGCGCCGGGCCGCCAGGCGCAACAGGGCCGTCACACGGTTCCCGAACTCGGTCTCGATGAAGGCCTCGATGGCAGCACGCGAGACGGAGGCGAACGCCATGCTGCCCCCTAAGACCCCGCCGGCGTTGGCCACAAAGTCGGGGACGCTCACGACTCCGCGTTCCATCAGAATGGCTTCCGCCTCCGGCGTTACCGGGTTGTTGGCGCCCGGCGCCACCACCCGCGCCTGAATGCGCCCGGCGTTGCCCGCGTGGATGCGGTTATGACGGGCGCAGGGACACAACACATCGACCGGCAGCTCCAACAGAGAGTCCGGCGGGATGCGATCGCCGGCGCCACAGCCGGGAAGGCGCCAAAGTTTATCCACCGGCAATCCCTGGGGATCGTAGACCGCGCCCGCCAAAGTCGAGATGGCCACCACCCTCGCCCCGGCCCGCGCGAACAAGCCTCCCAAAGCCCCGCCCACCTTGCCGAAGCCCTCGATGGCCACCGTCGAATCCTTGACCCGCCGCCCCACCGCCTCCAGGCCCCGCCGGGCCGAGGCGAAGACGGTGAGCGCTGTGTAGTATCCGGACTCTGTGACGCGCCACTCGCGGCGCCCGGGCCGCAGCCCGGCGGCCTCCACCATGGCCCGTATGTCGTCCAGGTCGGTGCCCATGTCGGCGTCCGGGACGAAGCGGCGCTGGCGCAGCCAGTCGGCCAGGGCCCGGGCGAAGGCCAGCAGGCGCGCCCGGCGCTGGGCCGGCGGGGCCTCCGGGTCGCCGATCACGCCGGCCTTGGCGCCCCCCTGGGGCAGCCCCAGAAGGCCGTATTTCAAGGTCATGGCCCGCGCCAGGCCCGCGATCTCCGGGGCGCTGACGTCGGGCAGCAGCCGAACCCCGCCCCGGGCCCGGCCGGCCACCGTGGAATCCACTGCCACCCAGCCAAGCACCCCGGAGCTGTCCTCGACCGTGCGAACCAGCGGCGGATTCATGACGGTTTTCTGGCCCGCACCACGATGAAATAGCCGGTCAGAAACCGCGTCGGCCAGCGGCAAAGGCCCTCGAAGCGGAGCATCCAGGTCAGAAGCAGCTGCTCGGCCCGCCGGCCGCCGATTCGCTTCAGCCCGCGCCCCAACACCACCGCCGGCAGCCGCGGGCAGTGCATGAAGGCCTCCACCTGGTGCACTTCAAAGCCCGCCAGCCGAAGGAACCGCCTGGCCTCTGCTGGTCCCAGCGTGGCTCCCATCCGATAGGGGACGGCGCCGAGCCGGATCAACCAGGAGATGGGCAGGCTGTTCCGCAGCCAGACGATGGGATTGGCCAGGTTATCGAGCGAGAGCAGCAGCCAGCCGCCCGGGCGAAGCACCCGATGGAATTCGCGCAGGCTGTGCAGTATCTCCTGGGTAGTATTCAAGTGGTCCAGAGTCGAGTTCGAGACGATGACGTCAAGACTCTCGGCCTGGAAGGCCAGCCGGCGCGCGTCGCAGGCTGCCGCGGCCAGGGCCGGGTGCCGCGACCGGGCCGCGGCCACGATGGAAGGCGACAGATCCAGCCCCATCACCGATTCGGCCCGGGTCTCCAACTGCGGATACAGACCTTCGTCGAGAGCCTCGTCGAACAGGTCGGTCTTGAGCACGCGACGGGCAGCCGTGGAGGGCAGCCAGCGCTGGAGCCAGGCGGCGTTGAGGATATCACAGTAGCGGCGCCACAGCGTTGGCGCCGGTGCTTCGGAAACCCGGCGAGCCAGGTCTTCCCAATAGCGTCCGTTCTGCATGGCGGCTAGGGCTCGCCCCGCCAGGCCATGATCGCCGGAATCTTTCCGCCGCTGGTGCGCTCCAGCTGCTCCACGAAAAGCAGCTCCGTGGTGATGGGCTTGGCAAAAGCGCTGGCCAGCTTTTCATCCAGCCGCCGCCGGATGGCCTCCCGGCCGGCGCCTGGGCCGGCCACCAGCAGCACTTGAAACCGGCTGGGGGCCGTCTGCCGGACCTGGTATTGCCAGAGTTCCGTCTCGGTATTGAGAATCTCCTTGAAGATCCTGGGGTGGATCACTTCGCCGGAAGGCAGTTCGATCAGTTCATCGGTGCGGCCGGTCGGAAAGGACAGCAACGGCAGTTTGCGCCCGCAGGGGCAGTCATCGGGCAGCAGGCTGGCCACATCGCCCAGCCGGTAGTTCAACAATACCGTGCCGCGGTTCACCAGGTTTGAGACCACTACTTCCCCGGTTTCGCCGGGCGGGACCTCCCGGCCATGCGCGTCGATGATTCGCACCGGATACAGGTCGCTGTTCAAATGCAGCCCGGCGCCGTAACGGCATTGGAAGGCCACCTTGAACGTCTCCACCGCCCCATAAATGCTGAATACCGGCAGGCCGAAGCGCTCCTCGATCAGGCGGCGCACGTTGTCCGAGAGCCGGTCGGAGGTATACACCACGGCCTTCAGGCCATCGATCCGCAGCCCGTGGCGGGCCAGGTACGGGAACAGCATGTCGAGGTAAGAGCCATAGCTTTGCAACAGGTCGGGCCGGAACTCCGCCAGCAGGCGGGCATTGCGCTCCGGCGGATCTATCAGGGCGAAGTATTGCCGCTGGATGCCCAGGCCCCGCGGGAACCAGGCTCGCCCGGCGACGAATCTCTGCACCAGCCTGACGGTGGCGTTGCTGGGGGAGTCGATGACCGCCTCCCGGTACCCGGCCCACCGGCCGAGGGCGGCCCGCAGGACCGCCCGGTCGCGATCACTGTGAGCGGCGTTCTGGAACAGAGCCGGGGCGTCGTAGAAGATGGTGCGGGGCTGGCAGGTGCTGCCCGAAGTCATCAGCGGCAGGTAGGAGTCGCGGGGCCGCTTCGCCGACACCAAGTACTCCGGGTCGCGCTGTAGCTGGCGGGGCTCCAGCAGCGGCAGCCTGGCCAGATCCTCGGCGCCCTGAAAGTCGGCCGCGGTCAGGCCGAGGCGCCTCATTGTATCTTGGTAGTACGGTACGGTTCGCCAGGCGTGCTCCACCATGCGGCGGACCCGGCGGCTCTGGGCGCGGCGAATCCGCTCCTTGCTCGCAAACGGGAAGGCCGCCTGCCCCGGCAGTTGCCAGGCCAGGTAGGCCGTCCAGTAGAGGCGTGATGCCAGCATGCTCAACGCGGCAGCGCCAGAACGGCCGCCGTCTTGCCGGCCGGAGTCCGCCACGGCGCCTCTCCGAAGACCAGCTCCACGGTCACCTCCGGGGGGAGAGCCTGCGCCAGCTTCTGACGCAGGCGCTGCTCCAGATCCATCCGGTTACTCCGGTTCGAAGGCACCAGGGAAACCCGGATATGAGCAGGACTCAACTGCCGGACCTGGTATTGCCACAAGTCCTCGGTCTTGAGGATCTCGCAGAACAACTGCGGGTGAAGCGTCGCGCCGGAGGGTATCTGGATGAACTCGTCCGACCGTCCGGCGGGGAAGGATATCAGCGGCAGGTTTCGCCCGCAGGGACAGCGCTGTTCCAGGAAGCTGGCCAGGTCGCCGACCCGGTAGTTCAGCAGCACGGTGGCTCGATTCACGAGGTTCGAGAGAACCACTTCCCCGGTCTGACCGGGAAGCGCGTTGCGCCCGGCGGCGTCGAGAATACGCAAGGGGTAAAGGTCAGTGTTCAGGTGCAGGCCGAGGGGAGAGTCGCATTGAAACCCGATCTTCAGGAACTCGGAGGAACCGTACAGGCCGAACACCGGCGTCTGAAAGCGTTCCTCGATGAGGCGCCGAACGGGGTCGCCGAGGCCATCGGAGGTATAGACGATCACCTTGGGCCGGTGGAACGGGGCCCCGGACTGCACCAGGTACGGGAACAATATCTCGAGATACGAGCCGTAGCTGTAGAGAAGGTCCGGACGGAACTCATGGAGCAACCGGGCGTTCACCTCCGGCGGATCGTACAGGAACAGGTAGCGGCGCTCGATGCGCAAGCCGGGCGGAAAAAAGGCGTGCCTCCGGGAGAAGCCCTGGACCTTGCTGATGGTCGGGTTTGAGCCTGCAATGACGGCCTCGCGGAAACCTGCCCAGCGGCCGAGCCGGGGCGTAAGGACGGCCCGCTCCCGCTCGCCGTGGGCGGCGTTCTCATAGAGAGAAGCCGGATCATGGAAGATCACCCGCGGCTGGCCCGTGGTGCCCGAGGTCAGCAGCCGGAAGTAACGGCCCAGAGGCCGCGCCCGGGACACGAAGTATTCCGGATCCCGCTGCAGGTCCTGACGCTCCAGCAGCGGCAGCTTGGCCAGATCCTCAGGGCCCTGGAAGTCGGCCGGGGTCAGGCCCAGCCGCTTCATTGTGTCCTGATAATACGGTACGGTTCGCCAGGCGTGCTCCACCATGCGGCCGACCCGGCGGCTCTGGGCGCGGCGAATCCGCTCCCTGCTCGCAAAGGGGAAGGCCGCCTGCCCCGGCAACTGCCAGGCCAGGTAGGCGGTCCAATAGAGTCGGGACGGAAGCATCGTCCTACTGAAGGAGTACAAACACTTCGTTGGAGCGAAGTCCTCCCTCAGTAAGACTGACGGGCTGCCGGCCGGCCGGCAGCCCTTCCGGGACCTGGACGGTCAACTGGTACAGCCCGGCAAAGCCCGGGGCCAGGCCGGAAAACGCCATCGCTGCCGGACGCCCGGCGATGGTCACCTGGGGCGAGATCGTGGTCCGCGACAGGGGCGACAGCGGCGCTGGAAACCCCGATTCCACCGGCGGCAAGACGGCCCCCAGTCCGGTGGCATAGATTTGCAGGTAATCCCCAGCCCGGGCCGGTCGCTGGCTGGTCAGCCTTCCGTCGCTGTTATGAATGATGGCGCCCAGCCCGGTAGAGGCATCGAAGAAAATGCCGGGCTGTGCCGCCGCCACCGGCACCGTAGTGGCCGCCGAAGCGCCGCCCGAGGTCGTGACCACGATTTCCGCGGTGGGGCCGGCCAGCTCAAACGGCGCTTGCAGGTTGATCTGGCCCGGCGAGACGTAGACCAGGGGAGCGGGCCGCCCGCCCACTGTGACGCTGGCGCCGCCCAGCGAGGCCGGCAGCGGCAGGAAGGTCGCCGCGCGGGTCTCCGGGGCCAGCCCCCCGCCGAAGATGCTGACCAGGCTGCCGGGTGAAATGCCGGTGTTGACGGCCGAGTTCCCGGTGTTGAAGCTGGCGGCATTTACCACCGCGGTGACGGCGAACACCGGGCGCTCGAGGGCGGTGGCCGTCACGGAGGCCGCCACGGCCGGGGCGGCCTCCAGCGCGGCCCTCAAGGTATTCGTACTGCCGGTGGTGGCCAGCCGCCAGGAAACCTGCACCCGCCCCTGCTCGTCAGTGACGGCCCGCGCCGGGGTGACGGCCCCGTCGCCGCTCGCCGAAAGGTTCACTCCCACGCCGGCAAAGGAAAGGTCGTTTTCGTCCCGCAGCCGCAGCACCACCGGCTGCGGCAAGGCCGCCCCGCGGCCACCCTGCTGGTTGGCGCCCGAGACAGTCTCGAAGCGCAGCAGGGCGGCGTCCTCCCGCACCTGCACCCGGCTGCGGGAGACTTCGTAGGTCGATCCGGCCGCCAGCGCCGTCAGATCCGACACCCCGGCTCGAAGGCCGCTGATCGGGAACGAGATGGAAGTCCTGCCGGGGGGAATCGTCACCGTCCCCGGCACGGTCAAGACCCCGGTGTCGGCCGCCAGCGTCACCTCCAGGCTGCGCGCCGCCGGCGAGGCGATGCTCACGGTGGCCGTCGCGGGCGAGCCGCGCAGCACGCCCCCCGCCGGCCAGGTCGACAGCCGCAGTTGTTTCACCATCGCGGTGGAGGCCGTGCCCCGATTCTCGGTCGCGCCGCTGAAGAACCGCTCCCACTCTGTCCGCAGCCGGTCCAGTTGCTCCAGGTCTGGCGCGGAGGGCTCGGTCCCCTCCCGCACCACCATCACGAAAGCGTAGCTGAAGTGCCGCTGGGCCACCGTGGAATCCGGCACCCGCCGCCCCTCGGCGTTGACGATCATCTGGGCCGTTACGTCCTGCCGGATCCCGTCGAAGGTCGCTCCCGGACGCGGGGCATCGCTCGAGAAACCGGCCGACGCGTTCCGCACCAGGAAGGAGGGCGGCGTCTCGGCGGCCGACCGCAGGCCCATCAGGTATTGGTCGAACGGCCCATACTTCTCAACCGTGGCGCCGGTAACGAAGCGCGGCGATTGGCCTTCGCCGCGGTCCTCGATGCGGTTGCCTTCCACCACCGAGGCGTCGGAGTGGAAAAAGAAGCTCCAGTGGGCGTTGTCGCGCCCTAGCAGCGTCCGGGAAGCCTGTCCGCTCACCGGGTCCAGAAACCGCGGGTAGGCCAGAAAGCGGTGCCCACTCTCCTGCCCCAGGATCGTCAATGCCGTGTTGCGGCTGGAGCTGAAGACCGGGATCACCTGGCCGGGGTTGGCCGGATAGCTGGAAAGCGGGCCGAGGTTGAGCAGGCTCTGGAGCCGCAAGGGCGAGCCGAACTCGTCGCCGCCGTCGAAGACCGGATTCTCCCGCAGCAGACCCCCGATGCCCAGCACCTGGTTGCGGATATGCATCAGGAATGCGAAGGTACCCGGCGCCGGCGCCAGGCCCATGTTGTTGTACAGCACCAGGTAGTCGTAGGAGTCGTCATGGTTGCGGTAAAACTTGCGGGCAATCACCGCCACATCCATGCTGGTGGTGTTGCTGAAAATCTCCGCGATGGCCCCGGCGGAGGCCGGCGACACTCCCTGGGAAAAGTCGGCCGACCGCAGGTCATTGCGCAGCTCCCCCGGCGCGATCCCCACCACCGCTTCCGGCGCCGTGATGTCGCGGTAGTGGAACTCCATCCGCCCGTCTGGAAACAGCGCCATCTGGAAGGTCTGGCGCAGGCCGCCGCCCTGGGGCTGGTATTCCGGCACCCGGTCCCAGGTGATCACGATGCGGTCGGCGGAGCTATAGAGCCGGACGGCGGCCCCGGGCTGGGAGGGGTCCAGGTCGTTGAAAAACGGAAAAATGCGCGGCGGGCCGGCCACCGCCCGCCCCAGGCTGCGCGAGCTGATGGCCGTATCGGGTCGCAGAAAGGTCAGGTTCCCGTCCGAGTTCAGGTGTCCGGTCTCGTAGCGCTGCCCGTAGTAAGGAAAGCTGAACGGAAAGCGCACCTGGCGCGAATCGTCATCCTGCAACCCCGCCAGCGGCGCCCCCGCTTCGGCCGCCTCCGTGTCAAACTGGAGAGATTCGGTGGACGCCGAATACTGCGCCGCCGCCGGACCGGAAGGCGTGAACCGCAGGGTGCGTTGCCGCAGATCGAACAGGTTCGGCCGGATCACGGCGCCCTCGGAGTCGTCGACCATGGCGATGTTGCCGATGTCGGTGCGCGGCGCGCCGGGCGGGTCGAGTCTCAGGGCCGCGGGCAGTCTGGCTGCCGACTGCTGATGCCGGAACCGCTCGGTGATTTCCAGATCCGGCCCGGTGCCGCAACGGAACTCGCCTGGACGAGCGCTGGAGGCCGCGAAGGCCGCGGAGGCGAGAAACCATACGGTACAGGTGGCGCGATGGAGGGCGGTCAAATCCTATTGTAACCCAGTAGCACAGGCATTCTTGCCTGTCCGATCATGAAGCTCCTCCGCATCAAGATCGATCTCACCGGCACCTCCGGCGACGAGGCCTGGAACTCCATGCCTCGCTTTGAGGAGGTCGATCCCCGAGAGGAGATTTTTCGCTTGTTCTGCGGCCACCAGCCCCACCAGCCGCACGACGCCGGCGAGTGGGGGGAGGCCAGTCTCACCTTCGAGGACTTCATCGCCGAGTACGCCGTGGCCCACTACCTCAGACAGCCCCGCGTATCGGACGCCGATGTCGAAGCGATATAGCCGGGAACTAGGAGCGGCCTGCGGCCCGCTCCGGTTGTGGGCGGTGGATCGTGGGCTCGACGCGCTTCAGCGGATCACCTGAACGGACACCTCCAGCCGCAGTTCCGCCCAGGTTCTCTCGGTGGTCAGGGCAGAAACTCCGAGCGACCGGGCCAGGCACAAGCAGGCGCGATCCCCAAGTGACAAGCCGCCTTGCCTGGTCAGGGGCCGCAGACGGGCGATCTCAAGCCCGACCTCCGACCCCATCGGCAGCACCACCAAGTCCACGCCCAGAGTCCCTCTCTGCCTGAAGTCGGCCACCACTTCGTCGGGATCCATACCGAGGTCGGACATCTTGGAAAGAACCTCCGCCCAATTGACGACGCTGATGGCAGCCTTCTGGGCCATGGCCTCCACAACCGCCTGCGCGCCGGGTTCCTGGCGGAGAAGCGCCAAGAGGGCGGAGGCATCCAGCACGCTTGTCGGCAAGCTATCCACTCTCTTCGCGCGCTGCTTCGGCTCGCCGCTCAGCTATCAGCTCTTCGGAAAGGATCCGCTCCGGCTCAATATGGGCGTACAATCCCATTAGTCCCTCGATCCGCTTCCTGCGGCCAGTGGCGTCTTCTTCGGCCTGTTGCTTGGCCAGCCATTGCTGGATGGCGTCCAATAGCGCCTGCTGGATGGTGGTCTTTTGTTGAACCACCGCGAGCCGAAGCTGTTGGTACAGCTCGGGATGAAGGCGAATGGCGACGTGCTTGAGGGCAGGCAAGGTCTCCATCCCCTGATTGTACATGCATTCTTACGTGCAGGCAATTGTTGCCGCCGACCCCCGGCCCCCGGGCCGGCAGCGCGCGTCTCATGGGATGCAGGCCACCAGCTCGATCTCCACTCGCGTGGCGGTGTCGGGGAACTCCGCCCCGATGGCGCTGCGGGCCGGCGGGTCCTTGGGGAAGAACTCGGCGTAGGCCTGGTTGAAGGCGTTCTTCTCGGTCTTGACGTCGGCCAGGAAGACCGTGACCTTGAGGACGTTCTCGAGCGAGGAGCCCAGCGACTCCAGGTTTTTCTTGTGCTGCTCCAGGATGGTGCGGGTCTGCTCCTTGATGTCACCGCCGAAGGCCAGCGGGTCTTTGCGGGCCTCCGGGCGCACGCCGGTCAGGCCGGAGCTGTAATAGAGGTTGCCGAGGCGCACGCCGCCGGCCACCCGGGCGCGCGAGGCGC
>Ga0247727_10008416_pt1 | contig 19153 bp, 16 predicted proteins | sample WisWelCaveWW1625_FD_202498 | JGI IMG/M metagenome (GOLD analysis project Ga0247727, IMG submission 202498) | Biofilm microbial communities from Wishing Well Cave, Virginia, United States - WW16-25 | ecosystem: Environmental > Aquatic > Deep subsurface > Groundwater > Cave microbial mat | place... | reverse complement strand
TGGCGTGGACGTCGCCCTCGATTCCACACTCTCGGGGTTAACCGTCAATGGCCTCCTCGATACCAATCCCGGGACCAATTTTCGATTTTATATGCAGAAAGTTAGTGGCGATGGTGTAATGCCCGGAGAATTGACCATAACAGCCGGATTCGTCACACTTTCGTCGACGGCAATTCTTGGTGTAGACCTCATCGACGAGATGGTGACGGTGTTGCTTTCTGGCACAACGATCAGCTTCAATAATTTCAACCTTGATTGCCACGGAAATCTTCTCTGTGGCGCGATCAAATTGTTTACCGACGAGGAGAAACTGGTCCGAGATGAACTCAAAAAGGCCCTCGATAAAGAAATTCCGCCGTTAATCCAACAGGAGCTCAACGATTTCATCGCGCCGGTCACACTCAACGTAGCGGGACTTGAGGTGCGTCTATCTTATCGACCATCATCCATCGTCGAAAATGACGACGGTCTATCCGTCGTTACGGACGTCCGGCTCGCGGTCGACAATCCGACGCTCTATTCCCCTGGCTCTCTTCTTTCGCCCACAGCACTACCTCTACCAACCGTTAGCAACGGTTTCGGCCTGTCGATCGCCGATGACCTGATCAACTGTGCACTGATGCAAGGATGGCGCGGCAATGCCCTTCACCTCGATATTACGAAAATCGTTAAGGAGCCGATCGACCTCGGGGGTCTTAAGCTTGCCATTCGCCTAGTACCGAACCTACCCCCGATTATTCACCTGGAACCAGGAGCGCCGCCTTCACTTCTACTCGATTTAGGAGATTTCGACCTTGTCATCTCGGATGCGATCACGGGCGATCATATCTTGACTGCGGCTCTGTTCGCGTCCGTCTCAGCAAAGGTCGAACCGGCACCCGATCTAAGCTCCGTTATGATCTCGGATGTCAATTTTGATCCAGACCAAGATGGTGAGCCGAATCTGAGTCTTCAGCTAATCGATGCCGATCCATCCGGAATCGTCTCCGGTATTCCTGTGAACACACTCGTCACCATCCTTAACAACCTGATTCCTCGTTTGATACCTGAGCTCCTTAACAATTTAGGGGCGATCCCACTGCCGTCGTTGCCAGATTTCTCATTCAGCAACGTCTCCCTCGCCGCAGATGGCGATCAGTACGGCTACTTATCGTTTTACGGAGACCTCGAGCTAATGACTGCCGGAAGCGTAGTCGCGCCCACGGCTCGCCGGTAAAAACGGCAAAACAGTTGGGATTGGTGGCGTTTTGTCGTCTAAAACGAAAGCAGATAGAAGAGGTCGTACGATGAAAAAGTTCCTTTGTCCCACTGAAATCGTCAGACGCGCCATCGTTGGCGCGTCGTTGGCCACGATTGCCGCTTGTGGCGCCGGAAAAAAACCAGACAACACCTCTGCCACCGTACCACCCGACACCCAAATTACCAGTCATCCGGACCTCGTTAGCGGTCTAACCGACGCCCGATTTGAATTCATGGCTGATCAAGCGGGGAGTAGCTTCCTTTGTCGCCTCGATTCTGTTGGGACGACCGGCACAGAAGAACCGTGTGTATCGCCAAAATCGTACCCAAATCTACAATCCGGAACCTACTCATTTATCGTGAAGGCAAAGAATCTTCGCGGTCTCATCGATCCTTCGCCCGCTCAGTGGGCCTGGTCCATCGACACTGCGGTTATTGATACCATCCTGCTCTCCCAGGGTCTTCCGCAATCAACCACCGATTCCTCTCTCTTAATCCGTTTCGGATCAAACCGTTCCAACGCAACCTATGACTGCTCTCTTGACGGTACTTCCATACCTGATTGTACATCTCCGTTACCTGTCAATTTCCTTATCGGCCACCACCAACTCTTGATTGCGGCAATAGTGGGTAATCAAAGAGACGCGTCACCGCTCGACATTCGCTGGGAACGTGTAAAAGGGGATCCTACAGCTGCTCCCGAGACAACGCTATTAACCCGACCCGAAAATCCGAGCGGCAATGCGGTAGCATTTACCTTTAGCGCCGATCAGCCCACAGCGACATTCTATTGCTCCCTCGATGCCGCAGCCGCAACGGAATGCGTTTCAGGTATTTCTTATACCGAACTAACCGATGGGCCGCACTCATTCGAGGTTTATGCAGAACTGAATGGCCGCTACGATAGGACTTCTGAGCATTACGACTGGGTTGTCGACGCGTTGCAGCTAGAAACTGAAATCACAGAAGCTCCAGAACAAGTCACGCCCGAAAGAACGGCGCAATTCCGTTTCATCTCCAAGAGCGGCGAAACGATAATTCCAAATGCCCAATTCGAATGCGAGCTAGACGGAGCCACTTATTCGAACGCCGCCGGCGCGACGTGCGTGTCCCCCGTGCTCATCGCCGACTCAAGCCGTTTGCCCCCCAGCAAAACCCCTCATACCTTCGCGGTACGGGCCATCCTCGCAAACAAGGTTGACCTTACGCCCGCGACTTGGGATTGGATCATTACAGAATTTCCACCAACGATTACTCTAACATACCCGCCACCACCCGACCCAACCACGGGCACGGGTTTTATTTCGGGAACATTACCCGTCCGCCTCTCCGGGATAATTGACGACGATGTCGGCGTTACACAACTTTACTTAAATGATGCCAGGGTCGATCTAAGCCGGATGAGCGAACGTACTCATTTCGATCTAGCCGATGTCGATGTCGCTATTAGTCCGAAACGGGGATTGAATACCCTCAGCATCCGTGTCGTCGATGGATCAGACAACGAGGTTACGATTACACGATCATTCATCGCCGGAGATTTCTTGCCATTTGACCCTCTCGCGTCGATCAAAAACAGTGCTCGCATACGCCTAAACCAACCTGCGCTCGACGAACTCGCTGGTTCTGGAGCCAACTTGCTTTCCGCCGCATTGGCAACACTCGTTGGAGAACAGTTCACATTGGGCGACTTTTGCACGATTCGGGTTGATCAGTTCTCGTTTTCCAATACAGATATCTCAATAGACCCGAACATCGGATCTCTTTCCCTTTCAGCAATCATTGATAGCGAACCAACTGAGCTGATCATCGGTATATCCAAGCTAACAGGTAGTAAAGATTGTCCAAACAGTGCACTAATTAAAGCTGATGAAATTGATCTCGATGTTACGATCACCCCACATCTCGACAATCATCTTGTGAAGACTGATTTGACCATCGTCCGGGTAGACTTCATGCGCAATGGGGTTTCCGACGTCGATATCGAGCTCAACTGCGACGAAGCCAGCACCATTTGTCCTACACTTGACGAGGTTATCCGCGCTTTTATTCAGGATGGCGCACTCAAAGACCTGCTAACAACGGACATTATCTCAGACCTCGAAACAGAGCTTGAAGCGAAAATTAATTCCTTAACCGAACCGAGACGGCTAACCCTCCTGGACACTGTCGTGATCCTTACGCCGATACCCGAAAAGCTCACACTCGATGCAGTTGGATTGGAACTCGTTATCGATGTTCAAATCGATATTGAAAATCCGTTATTCACAGCGCCAGGGCTGCTTTCTACGCCGGCATCACTACCGCGGGCCGATCACCTGGCTGGATTCGGCGCATCGATATCCGATGACATTTTGAATGGCGCACTCTTTCAGCTCTGGCGAGGTGGCACTCTACACGGAGATTTATCTAAGTTTCTTGGAGACGAGCTAAAGCTTGGTGATGTCCGACTACGCGTCGTGATTTCGCCAGCACTACCACCCGTATTAAGCATGAGAACGGCTACGCTTCGTGACTCCTCCGGAAGTCCGATTGGTTTTGAAGATCGATTGAAGATCGACGTCGGTAATTTTTCTCTAGCTGTTTTTGATCCGAAGGACACTCCTGACGACGACCAAGATGACACGTTTATCGCCGAATTTTCGCTCTTCATTTCTGCACAAGCAAGCTTCGTTCCGGTGAATCGCGAGGATAGTTCCTTTATCGCGGTAAAAATTTCTTTACTACCGATCGCCCCGAACGATTTCATCCTGGAGACGACCCGGGTGGGCACCGGATCCATTGGTGGACTTCCCATCTCACTCATTATCCCAATATTGAGAAACGTACTTCCGACACTCATCGAACAGCTTGGCTCGAGTATCGATGAGATCCCAATCCCCCCCTCGTCAACCTTCTCACTGTTTGACGTCGCTACCGTATTGGAAGGAGGGGCCGCCAATACCCGGGGTTACCTCACGGTAACCGGTCGGGCACAGATCAACTTACAATAGCGCGGATCGTTTGACATCCACGTTAGCATAGAGATATATCGACCACATTTTGAATCGCACGCAAAAAACTGGGGTTTTCATCGCATCGGGATTCGAGTTCGCATTAACGGTTATCATCATGATTGGACTTGGATACCACGCTGATAAGCGCTACCAGACAACACCCCTCTTTTTGTTGATAGGTTTGGCTTTAGGCTTCTCCACCGCGCTGATACGACTGTTGCGAACCTTGAAATGGGTCGAAAAAAGCTCAAACGAGAAGGATCAATGAATTCTTTTCGTCCTATTGCAGCGACGACGATTACCTTGGCCACACTCGTTCTGAGTGTATCGATTAGCCTTGGATTCCTTTCGTTCGCCATCGTCGTGGGGATCGGTGGGCTAGCAGGGATCGGAAACCTCTATCTTTGGAAAAAAGTTGTGGTGGAATCAATCCGGGGAAAATCGCTACCAAGACCGCGTCGAATTCTAGTCTATTTTCTGCTCAAGACAGTCGCGTTCTATCTGCTTTTATTCGTCGCGCTCGTCTATCTCCATCTCGACCCTGCGGGCCTAATGCTTGGGTTTTCTTTGTTCATCGTTGCACTTCTCTTGAACACCTTTCGCGAGCGAATTCGTTCTCCGTCATGAGGTAGGTATAAAATGGATCATCACCCTATATTGTTCTTCGACCTATTCCCGACCCTAAAGAAGTTACCGCTATTAGCCCAACATCCGCACTTTGTTTCCTATTTTATGGGGACCATCTTAGTCGGCATAATTTTCGTTTTTTTTGCATGGCGGGCCCGCGCTTCGCTCCGACAAAAGACCTACATCATTCCAGACCAAAAATTTTCAGCTCGAAATTTAGCAGAGCTGTTGGTCGAGCATGGTCGGCTATTTTTGCGCTCGGTCATCGGGAAAGAGGCCGATCACTATTTTCCGCTATTGGCGACACTTTTCCTCTTTATATTAGTGTCAAACCTGCTTGGACTCATCCCAGGGTTTGCCCCCCCTAGCGCAAATATCAACGTGAATTTAGCCTGTTCGATCATCGTGTTCCTCTATTACAATTACCGCGGGGTCAAGGTGAATGGCGTAGCTTATATCAAACACTTCATGGGCCCCATGCTGCTATTGGCTCCGCTGATGTTTGCAATTGAATTGATCAGCCATCTCGTTCGTCCGATGTCGCTGTCGATACGGCTATTCGGCAATATCAACGGCGATCACCTTGTCCTTGAAATTTTCACCGAACTTACTAAACTATTGATCCCCTGCCTCTTTATCAGTCTTGGTCTGCTTGTTTCGGTCATTCAAGCGCTCGTATTTACGCTCCTCTCTGCCATTTACATCAGTTTATCGGTTGCGCATGACCATTGACCAAATGACCATTTTCTTTTAATAAGCGGAGTCGCCGGGGTCGGCATTTTCCTGTTGAGCGCAAGGAATCCCGACGGACGCTGTTAAAACTCAATTAATCTTTAGTTTTAGACGGAGGTATTTTCGAACATGGATAAAAGGATCTGGTTGTTTCGTTTGGTCGGACTTCTCATGGTTTCGTTACTGATCGTTACCATCGCTATGCCGCTGACCGTTCACGGCGACGACGCTGGCGCAGCCGATGAAGCCGCTACTGCCGACGATGGTGCTTCTAACGATGCTGGTGTGGTAAAGAGTGCGTCTTATCCCGCACTTGCAATTGCAGCGGGCCTGGCGATAGGGATTGCCGCCTTCGGAGGTGCACTGGGTCAAGGTAAAGCTGCCGCTGCCGCTTTGGAAGGAATTGCTCGAAATCCGGGTGCCGTTGACAAGATTCAGACACCTATGATTATTGGACTTGCGCTTATCGAATCGCTGGTCATTTATGCGTTCGTTGTCGCGCTAATCTTACAGGGAAAAATCGCACTCTAAAAAGGTGCGAGGATTTTTTTACATGGGGAGGCTTGATCCCGATCATGGGAACAACGCCTCTTCTTTTTGTGGGTACGGGGCTAATGGAGGACTGGATGTCGAAACCTATTAGCATTGGCATTTTCGGAGCAGGTCGAATCGGCACACTTCATGCTCGAAACCTGGCTCACGCCGTGGATGGCGCAAGGGTAGCGGCGATCTATGACGTTGTGCCGGCGTCGTCTGAAAAAGCAGCCGCTATCGCGCACATTCCAACCGTCGCCACTACCCCAGAGCAAATTCTCACGGATCGCGCCGTTCAAGCCGTCGCCATCTGTTCATCCACCGACACCCACGCCGACCTGATCATTCGCGCCGCAGAGGCCGGAAAAGATATCTTTTGTGAAAAGCCAATCGACTTTGACCTACACCGAGTGGACCAGGCTCTCGCTGCAGTAAAAAAGGCTGGTGTGAAGCTGCAAATCGGATTTAATCGCCGATTTGATCCAAATTTTCGCCGCGCGCAGCAGCTTGTCGCCGACGGTAAGATCGGAACTCCACAACTTGTTCGGATAACGAGCCGCGATCCGGCGCCCCCGCCCATAGGCTATATTAAAGTTTCTGGAGGTATTTTTCTCGATATGACGATCCACGACTTCGATATGGCGCGCTGGCTTGTTCAAGACGAATTAACGGAGATCTACGCGACTGGTGCGGTGCTTGTGGACCCTGAAATCGGGAAAGCGGGCGACATCGACACCGCCGTTCTGACCTTCACCTATCGTTCTGGGGCCATCGGAACAATTGATAACAGTCGTCAAGCGGTTTACGGTTACGATCAACGTATTGAAGTTTTTGGCTCGAAAGGGTGTGTTGTTGTCGCAAATCCCATTCAATCAACGTCCATACTGAGTACGGCGGAAGCAGTATCCAGTGACTTACCACTCTATTTCTTCCTCGAACGTTACAATGACGCCTATATCGAAGAAATGAAATGTTTCGTCAGCTGCTTGAAAAATGATCTTGTGCCGCCAGTAACCGGTATTGATGGACGCATTCCGGTACTGATCGGACAGGCCGCGCGAAAATCGCTCAAAGAAAAACGACCCGTTATCCTTGGAAATCTTTAGTCCCTGGCGTACAAGAACGCGGTCACGCGACCCCAACTCATCCATACGGATCGCCGATCGATGAGATGAAGATGGTTCGCGACGATTGGCACAGAAAGTGCGATCAAACGACTCCCTTTCGCAAGCGTTTCGGACAACGAAATGAGTCGCGCAAGAGAATCGTCCGAAAAAAGGGTTGCCGCCGCGAACACGATCGACGCGTCAGACCAACCGCCCCACCGCCAATCCGTCAAACGAAATTCTGCGCGCTGTTGGAGATTCGTACACCTGGCGGCATGTCGCGCCAAGTCAACAAAGGATGGCAGAAATTCTAATCCTACTGCTGTTAGGCCCAGCGCGGCAGCTACCAGAACCACCCGTCCTGGGCCGGAGCCTAGGTCGACAAATCGCTCCCCTGATGTTGGCGATGCCCAGGCAATCAGTTCTCTTGCAGTCGCAAAGGGTGTCTCCCCATACGTCAATTCGACTCGATCCCCAGCGTAAGCGCGTCCTTCATGACCTGCTCTGTCTGCAAACGGATGAATGACATCGGCCCGCCGCATAACGAGATCCGCCACAAGCAGGCGTGGAAACTTTATACCGACAACAATCCAGTCACGGAGCGCAATGGCCAAATGATAGGGGAGCACAAAAAGCCGGAGAAATAACTGTTCCACGTCTAACTTGGCCGGGCAAGTTCAACAAGACGCGGATCCGACAGCATTACCCGAGGAATTAGAATCGCAGCTAAACTAAGGAACCCAGCCAATACCACTAGCCCAAAACGTATGGTATTGCCCGAACTGTGTAATGCAGAATCGGTGTGTTGGCTCGCCAGATGAGACACAAACGCAACCCAGATTGGGCTCGACGTAACGAGAATCCCAATTACCACTCCGGTAGATCGAAGCGAACCTAAAACGTCGAGTATCTTTTCCGAAAGCACCATCACGCTCCAAGAGTTAAAACGAAATGCGGAGTTCCGTTGACCCGAGCTGAATCAAGTCTTTTTCGCCAACCGGAGAAAAATCTAACGCCTGTCCATTGACACGTGTACCATTCTTACTTCCCATATCGACCAACCCAATGCCGAAGTCCCCGAAAACAAGAACCGCGTGTACTCGGCTGACAGCACCATCGTTGAGCGCAATGTCGGGCTCCCGGGTATATCGTTCAAATTCCGAAAGAGACTGCTCCCCGCTGTGGTGGACTCCTATCGCCTGTTCCTCCAGTGAGTCGACCCGTTCAATCAGCATCTGCAAATCATCTTCATTTAAATCAAACTCGAAAGCCGAATCACGATGGTCGAGAACCACCGTCTCGGTTTGGCGTGCTCCTCTGCCGATCACTCGATAGCTCGAGCGCGACAATCCGACAACTTTGTCGGCGTCTGGCCCACTCACAACTCGTATGACGGCATTATTCCGATCCTTCATGACCATGCCTCCCAAATTAACTCACGCCCAATAACCTGCCTTCGTTGAGTGACATCGCATCTCGGCAGATGGCCTGCTTGGACTTATGTAGTGACTGATACCTGTTTTGTTATAGGCAGCTGATCCGACCATGTCTCAAACTCAGCATGTTGGAGCATAATCGGTTATCCGTAACACGACCTGCCAATAGCCGCAAGGCGCCTCTTCTTTGGAAGACCGACGGGGGAGCCCCCGGGCGAATGGACTTACTTTTGTTCCGGTTGCTCGTGCCTGTTGTTAGCCACGGGATAAAAATCTTACTCCCCGGGTGGCTATGATCAGGCTTGAAAAAAATAGCACCAGGACCTCTATCCCCGGCGACTCTGACACCGGAGTCGCCCGACACCCACCAGCAGTAGGTACCCCGGCAAGTTCTGCGTTTGGGTCGATCTCAGCAGAAAAATCGGTTTCGACGGCCGAAATATTTCCAAAAATATCGACCGCCTGAGCCCGTAACCGATAGTCCCCGGTTGTCAGGGCATTCAGCCGAATGGTGTAAGGCGGTTCCGTAAGCCGACCGATTTCGGTATCGTTTAATAACACACTGACATAGGCGACGGCGTAATTGTCGGCGGCGTCGATCGTTGCGACGATGCCATTTTGTACAACCATCTCGGAATCTGTCGGATGTTCAATCGCGACAACCGGTGGGGTTGTATCCGGCGTCCAGCCTCCAGCCTCGGCCATAAAGTCGTCAATAAAATCCTGAAGCCGATCGACCCGTGAGGACACGCCAAATTGCGCACAGCCAATATCTCCCCACGAGGTAATTCCGGCAAGATAGAGATGCGAACCCCTATAGACAAATGCAGGTCCTCCGGAGTCGCCAAAACATGGGCCCCCATCTTCCTGAGTATAATAGATCTCCGTTTCGTGAAGATTGATACGACAAACCGGTGAGACAACTGATTTGCCGCCTACAGCTGCAAGGACGCCCGTTATGGTCATTTTTTGACTTCGAATTTCAGTCTCAGTCCTCCCAAACCCACTAAAAATAAGTGTCGTGCGGCCTTCATCATTATCCGTCAATCCAATAGTGCGTCGAAGATGGGGAATCGGCTCAACGGAAACTGGTTCCTCGGCAAGTCTAATGACGCCGATATCGTAGCCGCTTGTCGAACAGCCGAAATCCCCAGCATAGCTTGGGTGGACCCGATGCTCGGTTGCCGAAATGAACGAGTTACACGCCGAACTGTCACCAGACTGACAGGCGCTCCAGCTCTGTTCAGTATTCAAACCAAAATAAGCGCTGATCGACGATGATAAAACACCCACGAGGCAGTGGGCCGCCGTAACGACTGTTCGAGCACCGACGTAGGTACCGCTGCAGTAGGCGGAACGTGACCCGCTATTCCTCACTAATGCGACAGAGGCTGCGTGAATAGAGGCCGTATCAGGCTGACCACCAACAATTCCATTTATTATCGGATGTAAAACATCGGGACGCGCATCATTCAAGGCCACGGTAGCCGCAAAAATCGTCGCTATCGCGCGAAATGACGTTGAATTCATGAAAATTCCAGAAATTTCTGTCTTTTTGGAGGACTTCTTCGAATAATCTTATCGGTAAATTAATCTTAGCGGAGTTGCTACCGCGAGGAAAGGTAAAATATTTTTTATTTATAACTTAGGTCGGAGAAAAATCTTTCTGCCACTATGAAACAACTTCCCTTCAAAACACCCTCGCATTGACACGGAGCAGCTGAATCGTGTGGCAACAGGAACCTGTTCTACCGAGCAATAACTTACCCATCAGGGTGCTGTCGCCGAACTCGATTTTTGAGTTCCTGCGGAAATAAGATCAATAGGCTAAAAAGAAAAAATACCCTGAAAGGGGGTATTGGGCGACAGACCCCTCAGGGCAACCGAAACTAGCTCGCGGTCGGCGATCAACGTGGGGGGGGAGATGCAATCGTATCAATGGGCACGCAAGACGAATTAGGCAACCGAACGCAGAATCGGCCGATTCTGCTCGTCAAGAAGAATGAACCTTGGCACGAGAGATCGCGCCTCAGCGTCCTCCATCCAGCCATAACTGATGATAATCACTTTATCGCCAATTTCCGCATGTCGGGCCAATGCTCCGTTCGCACAAATGACACCCGATCCAGAACGTCCAGGAATAACGTAGGTTTCACCGCGAAAACCGTTATTTATGTTAACGACTTGAACTCGCTCATGAGGCAGCAGATCTGCCAGCTCCATCAATTGCGGATCAACCGTTAAACTCCCCTCATACAGCAAATTTGCGTCCGTGATCGTAGCCCGATGTAGCTTTCCCTTAGCCATGATGCGCATCATCGTAACGGCCTCCTTTACAAGGTCCATTCGCGATACACACGATTGTGTATACCTTCCGCTTTTTAAGCCCCATGACCTTGCGTCACCAGTGGCTTGGCAAGGTCGCATTCTATCCATTTATCATGGAGCCTAAAGCACCGCAATAATTTAACGCGATGCGCTATCTATCGTGTGCGCTTTCCGTCAACGGCCACCATAGGGTTGTTCACCCGATTTACTTGGCAGCAATTGGTTTGGTGACGAGCAGGCCCCAAAAACCGGGCCCTCAAAAGGGGATCAGCCCTCCCCCAAAGACGTCATCTCAATAGAACCGACCAACGGGAGCTACCGACGCGTTGCCAGCTCGGCGCCACCCGGAAGCAACGCAATATCCAGCCGCCAGTAGCGACGGATTCCCGCCTCACCACACGACATCTGAGGCTGATCAATGCCACCCCGGCTAGCAAACGAAAAAGTCAGAGAACCTAGCTGCACCAACGCTTCGTCGCCCGGCCGACAAGATACGGTAATCGGATGCTCATCGTAATAAATCGTTCCTCCCGCCGCTTCCCGTCCTAGAAAAAAAGCAAGTTCAGTATGTGGCAAGTCAGTTCGCCTTGAAGGCGGACGAAACCCTGAGGTGAATAAATATCGCTCCCCTTCAAGAGAAAATGAAAAAAAAGGCCGGCCATCATCCGTCACGTCTATCGAATAATAGCTTGTGCGGTTCTGGCGTGTTCCATCACTCCGCATCATCGCCGAACCACAGGAAATGACGTCGCTCCGGACCACAACTCGACACTCTCCCGCTGCGCCATCAATTCGGTTCAACACCTCAAACCGAACCGGCGGACTATTTTCATGCGGACCGCCCGACAAGATTATATCGGGATTGCTTACACGCCGCTGATAGATCACCGTCAACTCAACACGCCGGTTGCGCACGAAATCGGACCTGACCAGCGTCACGGGGCGATCCTCGCCATACCATGAAAGTCGAATACGTGAGCGTTCAACTCCACCCGCCACTAAAAAATCGCGTGCCGCTTCCGCTCGACGCCGCGCGAGCCACCGATTGTACCGATTAGTCCCGATCGGACAGGTATGACCATCGATCTGCAGTGTGATATCCGAGCGTTCAACAACATAACGAAGTTGCATCGCTAGCCGTTGTTGGGCCGATTTCGTCAACACCGAGGAATCAAATCTAAAATAAGTGGGCTCCAGTTCTTCAATACTATTAGGGTCCGACTCACTGGCGAGAGCTCGATTACCTCCTAGCTGCAGCAGCAAAACGCTGACAAAAACCAAACTAGAATATCGACGTTTCACCATTGGCAGCCTCAGATCAAATTCATCGACCGACCAAATATTCAACTCCATCAAGAATATCAGGTCACCGCGGGTCTGAGCAACCGTCCGCTACTCAACCCGAAGCTGATCCAACTGCATCGCTTCGACAGTCGACCATTCTGACCACTGACCAGCATCATCACGCTCAAAATAACGACACGGAAAGTAGATCGGATCGGACCGAAGAGTTCCGACAACGCGTTCGCCAGACTGTCTCATGTCAACAGTTGAGAATTTTAGATCCCGAGGCTGATGTTGATCCCCCAGCACTCGTATCAAGTCAGCAATAGACGTGACCGGGATGTCATTGACTTTAGTCAAGATATGCCCGGCACGAATGGAATACGAATCGAGCGGAGAGCCGAAACGAACCCATGAAATGTAAAGCCCTGACCCTGGAGCCGCTCCTTCGAAAATCGCACCAAGATGAAGCTCATGAAATACACCTCCGTCGCACGCCAAAAATCGCCCCACCTGGAATGTCTTCAGATCGGTAACCGGCAATTCCACGCTATGCTTTTGATCGGATCGCAAAAATTCGATCGCGACGTGCCCCCCAAACTTCTCATCAATAACCCCCTCAACAACCCCAAATCGGTCGGCCACCGGCCTACCGTCTATACGTAATAATACGTCGCCGGGTTGGAATATCTCAGCAGCCGCGAATCCAGATAAAGTTCGCGCCACGACGAGCCTACGGTCAGATGGCCTCACGTCTTTGTCGCTCAGCTGTTCAACCGCTACACCTCGATCCTGAAGAGCATCGATAAACAAGCTTTGAAGAACGAGCCCTATCGAACCCCGCGGGACGGCCTCATTATTCTGAATTTTTGCAAAGGCATAGCGCACGGTATTGATCGGCAATACCAGATCAGAGCGCCCCTCGCGAATAACTAGTCCGATCAAACGATGTCTGGAATCGACCAATATCCCATTGCCGCTTGTTTGGTTTCCACCCGCAATCTCCCAATAATAAACATTCATCTCATCGCCGCCCGTCTGCGCAACAGGATCATGAAAGAGATCCCCAATTACGACCTGAGACATTTCGATCCGATGATCGGGTGTCGCCTGAACCGTGATTCCTCCTTGTCCGGAGGTCACGATATCCGAATCTCCAATCTTCAATCGCCCCACGCTATTTTCCGCCAACAGATCTGGATCTACACGATAAAAGCCAAAATTATGGGTGGGATCGAACCAAACAGGGACCAAATCGACACGCCGTCGATTAAACAGATAACCGACGGCCGTTCGTGGACTATGACCAATCGCAGATCGATCCACGAGAACGATCCCGTGTCGCTGATCGAGCACAACCCCCGTCCCATAATGAATGCCGACCGGTTCACCCGCCAACGAGAATGGTACGGTTGTTTGAATCGAAAGCACCGCGCGACTCATATCACTGAGTCCTGGTGTTGCGGCGGGAGAAACCGCCGGCACGACAACCAACAGCATTGCGGTAAGCACAACTTTTGGGATCACTGGAGTAGGACAGACCATCGTGCGGATTCTCGCTTTTTCAAATGGCGAACCAAAGGAAACCAGTTTTTTTCAATCTGGAAACTTCCGATCTTAAGTTGATTCCTCTCATTGAGATCGAGATAATCTAGGCGCACCGTCTGGCCGTTCGACAGTCGACGCATCATTGCAACAAATTCCGATACGGTCTCAATCGGCTCCCCGGCAAGCTTAGTGATAATGATGTTTGGGTTTATACCCTCCCGCAACATCATCAAAAATGCTTGGGCGCAATATACCCCTTGAATAGGAACGTTATTGTCGTACACCAGCTCGATTGGAACCTTATGGAACGTCGCGGCGCCAACCGTCACAATCTCCTCGATCTCGAAATCGGCGAGATCGTGAACAGCTAAGCTTAGGGAAAAAGACCGTCCCCCTCGCCATAAACGGATAGCCACAGACTTACCGATCGAGCGATCCAGAATCTCTTCAAGTTCCTCATAATTGTCGCGAATCGGGGTTCCCTCGACGTCGACCAAAACATCCCCCGGTTCGATCAGGTCGTGGGCCTCCAAACCGGGCAGGGTATCATCAACCACGATCATCCCGTCGAGCGTCGGGCCGTCTTCTCGTACCTTCTTCAACGAAGATTGCGGAACCCCCAACATCTCCAGCATGCGGAACGAGGCGTAAAAGAGTCTTATTCCCATCGTTCCCCTGTGGATCGGCAACCCGTTCTGCAATAACCGAAGGGCCCGCTTTGGCGCATTAATTGGTAATTCGAATGCTGCACTTGCACCGCTGATTCCGCCGGCATTCAGTGCGACAACTTCTCCGCGGATATTGATAACCGGTCCTCCGCTCGATCCCCCCGATGTATCAGCAGATGTCTGGATATAAAAAATATTTTGATCGTTGTAAGTGGCTAGTCCATAAAAGGGGGGATTGCGCTTCGTCCGGCTAACGGTCCCCGCTAGAATCGACAAATCCAAGCCCGCGTTGTTCCCCAAAACCCGGATCTCTTCTCCAGGCATGAGGAGATCGGAATCTCCAAGCGGCACCTCGACGAGAGAAAAGCGCACCGACGACGGATCAAATTGAAAAAAACCAAAATCGTGTGTCGGGTCGACATAGAGCTGGCGCAGTTCTACTTCATCCCGATTTGTAAACACAGCACGGGCAACATTTGGGGAAGCTCCCACGACATGCCGATTCGACAAAATGATGCCTCTCCGACTGTCGACCAAAAAACCGGTCGCCTCGTACGAGGACGCTTTCTCTCGACGCGACCAAACAGGTCGATAACCACGAATCGACACAATTGCTGGTTTCACTCGCTGAACGGTCTTATTCCACTGGTCAGAAGAATAGGCGTAGAGCTGGTTAACAAGGAGCGGACTGACCATCGTTACTGCCACCAAGCCGATCAACAGGCGACTACTCATGTCGAACCTCAACCGGCTCATACCCAAGCTGTTTTGCCGCTTCAAATTGTTGATTATATGTTTTGACTTTTTGCCTCTTTTCCTGCTCGGAAAAGGTCGAAGATACAACCGAACAGAGTGTTCGATAGCGGATTCGCTCGGCAGAATCGCTATAAAGCACCGCTAATCGGCATAGCGCCTGTTGATTAATCGGATCCTGGGCCTCCGCGAACTGCAAATACTGAATGTTCAGATCAATATTGCCGGTCGCTTGATAGACCTTGGCGATTCCCAGATAGGGAAGTGGATTTTTCGGCTGCTTTCGAATGGCATCAGTAAATAACGCAATTGCCTCATTCCATCTTTCTTGTTTGACCGCGACTTCCGCCTTCGCCAAATCCTCTGTTATGTCGTAACGGCAACTCAAAAAAACCAGGAAACAAAAAAAAACCAGGAAACTGGACGATATGAACCTAAAAGATCCATGCTTTAAGTGCATTGAAGAACTTTCAGTCGAATAGCTTTGAGGAAACTTAGACAGGTGATTTTGACAGTAGCGCGACCCCTCGCGTCGCGTCAAACCATAACCAAAAAAAGCGGCGGTCCGATCGCCCCAAATTTGACAATCGGACCGCCGCCTGATCAATTGAGATTCGGCAGCTAGAACCGTCCCCCCGAAGCAGTTCAAGCCGCGCGACATCTCCAGCAGCTTTATAATTACATATTTATATAATTAAATAAACAAAATATTTAAAAATTAACTTTTTAACTTAAAATATTGTATTACGACCCTTACGCCATCGGCCAATAAATCTAGTACATAACTTCTTCCCTGCGAACTCAGCGCTGCCGGTCGTATCCATTGAGAAATCACCATTACCAAATCGCTTCAAACGACAAAAACGTTGACTTTTCGCCTTCGCTTAGGCAAACGTATGACGCACTTCGTCATACGTTTTCTTGGACTACTGAGGTCGAGATGGCTCTACCATCGATGAATCGTGCCCCAACACAATTTGATCCCGAGACGGATCTCCCCGCTGGCTTTATGTCGTTTTTTCGGCCGCTTCACCATTTGTTCACTCCTCGACAACAGCAGCTCATTCGCCATCGGGCAGAAGTCCTTAACGATGCCCACCGCGGACGACTTCCGAAACATCTTCCACCTTCGGCGGCAGCAACCTCCGACTGGAAGATTCAGCTTCCGGAATGGGCTCAAGACCAGAGAAATCAGATGACCGGTCCGGCAGACGACGGGGAACTCGTCGTAAAAATGCTCAATTCCGGAGCTCCGGGGGTCATGATCGACCTTGAAGACTCGATGGCGAACGACTGGTCTGCACTGATGCGGGGCGTTGAGAATACGATCCGCGCGCATTACGGTGAATTGTCCTATGTCGACAAAAAGCGCAACCAAACATTTACGATTAAGCCTAGCAAGACTGTCTTATTTACGCGCTCCCGGGGACTACACCTTAGCCAAGGCGGGATATTCCCGAACAATGAGATCACCTCAGCATCCCTTTTTGACGTGGCGTTGATCGCCTACCAGCTCGACCCGACCCGACTTACGCACCCCATCTGCTTCTACATTCCGAAGTCAGAAAGTGCTGAGGAAGCTCTCTGGTGGAACGACCTATTCAAGGCGATTGAAAAGGCCAAACGACTGGCCACTGGCTCGATCAAGTGCATGGCGCTGGTGGAGTCCCATCCTCTGGCATTCCAGATCGAAGAATTTATTTATAACCTGCGAGATCACCTTATAGGCATGAATCTTGGTCGCTGGGACTATATGGCGAGCCTGATTCATTTTTTGTATACGGATCCAGACTGGGTTCTTCCGGATCGAAACACCATCCCTCACAATATCCCTTTTTTTCAGAACCTCCGGTTATTGATTCCAAAGATTTGTCACACGCGTGGTCTGTTAGCCATTGGGGGAATGACTGCGCTCTATCCGAGCCGCATCGACCTTGAGCTTAATGAACGCGCCTTACGAGTCCTGGCAGAAGACAAAAAGAACGAGGCATCTTGTTATATGGATGGCGCATGGACTGGGCATCCTGACCAAAACCAAATAGCCCTCGCACAATTCCCATTCCCGAACCAACTCGCGCAGCTGGCTCCGGCGGTGCCCCGCTACCCCGACCTACGCCCAGCGGTCGTTGGAGTAGGCAAACGCACGGTTAACGGCACACGAGCCGCCATTCGCACCGTTATTCGGTACCGTGCAGGGTATCTCAACGGAAAAGGCGCCAGCCTTCTCGACGGATATATGGAAGATCTTGCGACCGACAGGATCTATCGCCTAATGATCGCGCAAAGAATGAAACATCGGGGCCGTGTCGAAATCTTTGACGAGACCGGCAAGGCCATACGGCATACACCTGAATTTATTACGAAACTGTTCGACGAAGAGCTCACAAAGGTTATTGCGGAGCAGCCTTGCGGCACCGACACGGCATCCATTGAGCCCTTCCGGCGTGCTCGCGAGATCAGTGAAGAGATGATTCGCAGCGAAGCTTTTAGTCCGATTTGAGGAAGTATACCGAAGGCGCCTCCTTCGGCTAACGCACGACGACCTATTGATGGGAGTAATGAACGATGTCAGCTCAACTCAAACGAAACGATCTCGCCCCCTGCGATCTGTTGCCTGACGGATATCAGGTCCCCAAGAGTCGCTGGATCCATCCAAGCACGCGGATGCGTCAGCTCCTTAAATCTGAGCCCTACCTTTTTGGCCCCGGGGTATACGACCCGATGACCGCACAATTGGTGATGTACTATGGATTTAAGGCGGTCTATTTCAGCGGTTATTCATTCGCGATCGGTCATCTGGGAACCACCGACATGGACATTTACTCTGGCCCAGAAATCGCCGACGCCGCCCGCCGCACCGTAAGCGCCTTGCGGAAGTTCCAGTTGACCATGGCTTGTGGCGACCCCGACAAAAACATTCCGCCACGCCACCTCGACATTCCTCCAATCATTGTCGATATGGACGGCGGTTACGGAAATATCTTCAACGTCATGCGAACCACGGAACTCTACGTTAACGCAGGAGTAGCAGCTGCTCATATCGAGGATCAGGTCCTTCCAAAGCGTTGCGGACATATCGGGGGAAAAGCCCTGATCACCAAAACTGAAATGATCGGAAAACTCCGCATGGTTCGAGCGATTGCCACCGATTGTGGTAATAACGACTTCGTTATCATCGCACGGACGGACGGGTTGAGCGCTGTCGATGCCCCAGAACCGATACGTGGTATCGATTTAGCTATCGAACGGGGTCTTGCCTATATGGATACCGGGATTCCTGACCTGTTATGGTGCGAATTCCCGACATCCGATCGCAAACCTCTCGAAACGTTTGCTGCTCAGATCACGAAACGATTCCCAAACGCCGCATTTGCTTTTAATTGGTCGAGTTCTTTCAAGTGGTACAACGACCCAAATCCAATCACGTTTGCTGAGCTTGGACAACTCGGCTTTAAATTCATCTTCATTACGTTGGGGGCACAGCACGCAACCGGACATGGCCTCAGCGTCCTGCTACAGGCAATGAGTAAAGAACAACAGCATGGGTATATCGAATTGCAGAAAAAAGAATGGGTAAAAGACGGTGATTTCCCAACCAAGAGTCATCATTTCTTTTCGGGCGTTCCGTTTCACCATCTCGTTGGAAAAAAGTTTGACGCAGCGCGACTCGGTAGGGAATTCCTAGAAGAACTCCCCGAAGAGAAGGTCGTCTAAAAATCATCGGCGGCCCACCACCACCAGCATGGCGCCTTAAAGAGACGCGCCACGCCCACTTATCGACCTCTCCTGACCTACCACGCTAGACAACCCAAAACAGTTTAACTACTATCCGCCCCTCAAACTTTTCCGGGAACAACGATGACCGAGCCATTCTATATCACGACCCCAATCTATTATGTGAA
>Ga0247727_10008415_pt1 | contig 19153 bp, 14 predicted proteins | sample WisWelCaveWW1625_FD_202498 | JGI IMG/M metagenome (GOLD analysis project Ga0247727, IMG submission 202498) | Biofilm microbial communities from Wishing Well Cave, Virginia, United States - WW16-25 | ecosystem: Environmental > Aquatic > Deep subsurface > Groundwater > Cave microbial mat | place... | reverse complement strand
AGATGATCGCCGGCCTCACCGAGTCGCCGGAGATTGGCCGCATCTACACCGGCAAAGTCGTGCGCACCACCGACTTCGGGGCGTTCGTCGAGATCATGCCCGGCGTGGATGGCATGGTGCACATCAGCCAGTTGGCCGATTATCGCGTCAATAAAGTTGAGGACATCGCCCGCCTCGGCGACGAACTTACAGTGATGGTGATCAACATTGACGAAGGTGGCAAGATTCGGCTTTCGCGTCAAGCCGTGCTGGAAGGCTGGACGGCGGAGGAGGCCATGGAACGCGATCGCAAACCCTCAGGCGGTGGCCGACCGGGCGGGGGAGATCGCGGTGGTTTCCGGGGCGGCGGTCGCCCCGGCGGCGACCGGGGAGGCCGTCCCGGCGGTGGGCGCGATCGAGATCGTGGGCCACGACGTTGATCCAGAAACCCGGTTCCTGGCGCTTCGCGCTAGAAACCGGGTTTCTTTTTTCAAGGTAGAATCGTCAACATGAACGCTGACGACACCCTCTCTCCGCGTTGGAACCGAACCACCAAACTGGTCGTCGCCCTGACGGCCGTGGCCCTGGTGGCCTGGGTGCTGTGGCGGTTCGATTTTCTGGTCGCGCCGCTGATCAGCGCGGCGATGATCGCCTATTTGCTCAATCCCCTCATTTCGTTTCTGTCGGCGCGGCTCAAACGTTCCCGCACGCTAATCGCCGCCCTGCTGTATCTGATTTTGCTGATCATCCTCATCGCCTCGGCGACGGGGTTAGGGTTTTACGTGGCCTCGCAGATCGCTGGTCTCAATCTGAATGTGCAACAGATCGTCGAGGCCCTGCCGGAGCGTATCGATCAGTTGATCCACAGCCGGATAGATGTTTTGGGCTTCACGATTGATCTGAATCAGTTTGACTTCAGCAGGCTGTATGGGCAGATCGTCAACTCTATCCAACCGGCCCTGTCTCGCATCGGCACGGTGGCCGGGCAGGCCGCCTCCGGTACTGCTGAGTTCTTCGGCTGGTCGCTGTTTGTGTTGATCATTTCGTTTTACGTTGTGAAAGACATGCCCAGCTTTCTAAGCGTGATCGAGCGCTATGCCACCGACCCCGGCTATCAACACGATGTGGCCCGGCTTCTGCGTGAGTTTGAAAAAGTGTGGAATGCGTTTTTGCGCGGCCAGTTGGTGCTGGGCATCACCATCGGCGCGGTGACGTGGATTGGGCTGTCAATCCTTAATGTGCGCTATGCGCTGGTGTTGGCCTTGTTGGCAGGTTTGCTGGAGTTTGTACCGACGCTGGGCCCGGTCATTGCCGCAATCGTAGCGGTCGGGGTGGCTCTGTTTCAAGATAGCAATTGGTTTGGCATTGCGCCCTTGCCGTATGCCATCATCGTGGCGGTATTTGCCTTTTTGGTTCAGCAAGTCGAAAATAACTTTTTGGTGCCGCGCATCATCGGCGAGCATTTGGATTTGCACCCGGTGTTGATCATGGTCGGAGCGATCATGGGGGCGAGCATCGGCGGCATTCTGGGATTGCTGCTGGCCGCGCCGATTTTGGCAACATTCAAATTGTTTGGCTATTATGCCTGGCGCAAGATGCTCGACCTGTCCCCCTTCCCGGAGCTTGAGGTTCACGAACGCAAACCGATGTTTGCAATGCCAAAGATTGATTTCAAAGCCTGGTTCAATCGCGAGATCGTAAAGAAACCGGTGGACAGCGAGAAAAAGCCATGACGGCCCCAGAGATCGATCACCCCTCGCCCAAGTGGAGCAACACGACCAAACTCCTCGTCAGCCTGATCGTTGTTGTCCTGATCGGGCTGGCAATTTGGTGGTTTCAAGGGTTGATTTCGGCGCTGGTGATTGCGGCGATGATCGCTTATCTGATCAACCCGCTGGCGTCGTGGTTGGCAAGGCGGTTGGACTGGTCGCGCACGCCGGTGCTGGCCCTGCTCTATTTGTTGCTGTTGGTGATTCTGGCGGCCTCAGCGACTGGCCTCATCGTCAACGCCGTCAATCAAGTGGTGACGTTGAGTGACATCGTGCAAAACATCATCGTGGATTTGCCGGCCCGGATAGATACCCTCACTCACAGCCAGGTGCAGGTTCTGGGCTATATGATTGACTTCAGCCAGCTTGACCTGAACGTGCTTTACAACCAGATCGTCGCCTATATTCAACCGGGCGTGTCGCGGGCGGCGGAGGGGGTGGGGGCGGCGGTGTTGGGCACAGCGCAGTTCTTCGGTCAGGCGCTATTTGTGCTGGTGATCTCGTTTTACATGGCAAAAGATTACGCCGACTTTGGGGATAGAGTCGGCCACACCATTGCCGACTCCGGCTATCAGGCTGATCTGGCGCGGTTGATGGACGAGTTTCAAAATATCTGGAATTCGTTTCTACGAGGCCAGGCGCTGATCAGCTTAACGACGATGTCGGTGGTATCCCTCGGCCTCTCGATTTTGGGAGTGCAGTATGGCGTGGCGCTGGGTCTGTTCGCGGGACTGATGGATTTTATTCCGATGGTGGGACCGTCAACGGCAGTCATTCTTTCAGTGGCGGTGGCCCTGTTTCAGGATGGAAACTGGTTGGGCCTGTCGCCAATCGTTTATGCCATCATCGTCTTCGCGTTCTACATGATCCTGCAACAGTCGGAGAATTATTTTCTGGTGCCGCGCATCATCGGCGGTAGTCTCAACCTCAGCCCACTGCTGATCTTCATCGGGGCGATTATGGGCGCGAGCGTGGGCGGCATTTTGGGGTTGTTGTTGGCCGCACCAGTGATTGCCACGCTCAGGTTGTTGGGCCGCTATACGTGGCGCAAGATGCTGGACTTGCCGCCGTTTCCCGATGAGCCGGAGAAGCCTCGACCCCAGTCGAAGCTGGCATTCAATTTCAATGATCTGTTCCGCCGAATTGTGAAACGCAATACCTGATCTACGAAAGCACACAAAGGCACTGAGTTTTTCTTCGTGTGCTTTCGTGAATCAATCTTTATGGCCAACGACGAACGCCCCAAACCGCCCCCCAAGCCCGCCGAGCCGTTGACGACGACCCAGATTGATTTCGCCTATTCCATCTTTTGGACGAAGATGACGCGGACTTGGGATGTCCATCGCCGACAACTGATGGCCGGGCGGGTTGCCGCGTTGATCAATTCACCTGAGTTTGCGGCCAATGCGTTGGAACGCAAGTATCGCATTGAGGGCTTGGATGAGCTGGCGCACTCGGGGGCAAGTCTACTGGCGCTCCAGAAGGTTTTGGAGACACTGGAGAGGATGAGGTAGTTTTCCCGGCGGACGGATAGCCTTATCTTTAGTAACTGCCGCTGAGCGCTTTACTCGCCCCGTTCTAAAGCCCACAATTGCCACAACACACCTCTCAGAACGGATCGCAGGAAGTATTCGATCTCACGGGGATCATAGCGTGCGCGCTTTTGTAACCGATCGGGAGCGTGATGGGGTTGATGCGCCCACTCCCGGAATGGCCGGGTCGTTTCAGCGAACGACAATTGTTGCGTAGCGTACTGTTGCGCCTGTTCAGCCAACTTCCGCCGGGCTATTGGGTTTCCGGTCAATGTCAGAATTCGATCACAAAGGGCCTCGCTATCACCGATTGGAAAGGTCAGCCCTAGCGCCTGATTCTGAATGATGGCGCTCAACTCACAACCCAGCGAAGTGATTACGGGTAAACCGTAGCTCATCATTTCAACCAGACGCGTCCGGGTTCCGAGGAGTGTTTCATAATGAAATGCATCCAGGTTGATCCCAACATCAGCCTGACGGTATAGATTCGGAATTTCACTTGCGGGCCGCCAGCCGAGCATGTGGAAACGCTGACGATAGGGGGACGACTCAATCATTGCCAGGAAACGTTCATAGGTGTTGTGACGGGCGAACTTGACTCCGGCGCCCACAGAAACGAAAGCGATCTGCGGATTGCGACTCATTGCTTGATTGAGGGCTTGAAACAGCGTATCCACATCTGTCCATACGTTGTAACCGCCACACCACATGACAATGAAGGCCTCGTCAGCCACAAGATTGCCGCGCAACACCGGGCCGTCCTTAACATTCTGTGGCTTTGTCGGCGCTCCGGGCAAGACCGGATGAACAAATTGATAGCCCAGCGTATGACGGTTGAGGCGTGAGGCCATGCCAAGTTGGCCGATCAAGGCATTCATTTGCGGGGTGCCGCAGGTAGAGTAGACGTCACCTCCGTTCAACACCGTCTGAAGGTATTGAAGCATGACTCGGCGTCCCCGGTTGCTATTCAGTGTGTGTTCAGCTACTTGAGTCTCAGCCAGCTTGTCGCCGTAGAGGTCCATCCAGAGCGGTTGTTTGCTGGCTATCCGGACGGCACGCAGGCAATTGTTGAACATTATGGCCAGAACGGCATCGGGTTTGAAGCTACCATGTACCTGGTTGATGCGGCTACGCCAACCTCGCTTTTGCATGTTCAGGCGATGGTAACTGAGCGTTGGGCCAAGCGGGTGCGCGAGGTTGAGTTGACTGTCTCGATGACTGACTATCAAACACACCTCATGGCCGTCAGCCAATAATGGCTCAATAAACTGCCAGGTTCGATAACTGCGAGCTTCAATAGCGCCTGCGGCCATACTGGGAAGTTCATAGCCCATGATCAGAATGCGACTCATATAAAGTGTCACCTCAAGATTTGTAAAATGGAACTCTCCGTGCGGCGCATAGTATAGCTCATAGCGCCAGCAATATGCCGCAAGTGATACGCCGCCAGCAAACCGCCATTTTGATTGTGAACTGCTGGACAATTCAGAATTTCTACGCTATGATTTTCCGCAGGGAAAAATTCTGCAACGCACTCACGGGGTGGGGCGTCACACTCTCCCCTTTTGGCTCATTCTTCAAATTGAATATTCAGCGGAGGTAGAATGACGGATCTCATTCAACAAATCGCGTCTGATCTAAAGAAACAGATTGAAGCCTATTCACCCACGATAGAAGCCCAGGATGTCGGCACGGTGCTGGAGGCCGGCGACGGCATCGCCCGCGTGTCGGGCCTGGCCGGGGTACAAGCCTCGGAGCTGGTGCAGTTTGAAACCGGGTCGTTCGGCATTGCCTTCAACCTTGAATCTGACAATGTCGGCGTCATCGTCATGGGCGAATATGCCTCCATCGCCGAAGGTTCAACCGTGCGCGGCACCGGCCTCATCGCCTCCGTGCCGGTGGGCGATGCGCTGATCGGGCGCGTGGTCAACGCCATCGGCCAGCCGATTGACGGCAAAGGCCCGATCAACGCCGCCAGCCGCCGCCCCGTCGAGCGCATCGCGCCCAGCGTAGTCTACCGGCAAGACGTGGATACGCCCCTGCAAACCGGCCTCAAAACAGTGGATGCGATGTTCCCCATCGGGCGCGGCCAACGCGAGTTGATCATCGGCGACCGCCAGACCGGCAAGACTGCCATCGCTATTGACACCATCATCAATCAAAAGGGCAAAGACTGCTTCTGCATCTACGTCGCCATCGGCCAGAAGAAAGCCGCCATCTCCCGCATCGTCGCTACGCTCGAAAAATATGGCGCGATGGACTATACCACCGTCGTCCTCGCCTCCGCCGAAGACCCGGCGGCCATGCAGTACATCGCCCCCTTCGCCGGCTGCGCCATGGGCGAAGAATTTTTGGAGACCGGGCGCGACGCCCTTATTATTTACGACGACCTCTCCAAACATGCCTGGGCCTACCGCCAGGTCTCCCTGCTCCTCCGCCGCCCGCCGGGCCGCGAAGCCTACCCCGGCGACGTGTTCTACCTCCATTCGCGTTTGCTCGAACGCGCCTGCCGCATGGCGAAACAATACGTCATCGTCAAAAAGGATGCTGAACCGTCTCCTGCCAACTCGGTGGATGGCAAAGCCTATAATGGCCCGCTGGCGAAGCACGACGCCGACACCGCGTTGAAAGCCAGAAGCGACGCCGCCGATTTGGAGGTGAAGCAGTTACCTGGCACTGGCGGCTCGCTCACCGCTCTGCCAATCATTGAAACCCTGCTCGGCGACGTGTCGGCCTACATCCCTACCAACGTCATTTCGATCACCGACGGCCAGTTGTATTTGGAAAACGACCTCTTCAACGCCGGTATCCGTCCGGCCATCAATGTCGGTATCTCCGTCTCCCGTGTGGGAGGTGATGCTCAGACCAAAGCCATGAAACAAGTGGCGGGCCGCCTCAAACTGGAAATGGCCCAGTTCCGCGAACTGGCCGCCTTTGCCCAATTCGGCTCCGATCTCGACAAGGCCACCCAGCGCCAACTCGAACGCGGTCAACGACTGCAGGAGATCCTCAAGCAATCACAATACTCGACGGTGGAGTTGGATCAGGAAGTAGCCATTATCTTCGCCGTCACCACTGGTTTTGCCGACAAAGTGGCGGTAGATAAGATGAAGGAATGGGAGGCGGGCTTGTCGCGTTACCTCGACACCTCTTATGGCCATCTGCTCAAAGACATCGCTGACAAGAAACAGATCACCAAAGAAACCGAAGCCGGTTTGCGTGAAGCCCTGCAGGCCTTTAGCTCAACCTGGCAGGCATAGCCGATGGCCTCAGCGCGTGAGATGCGGCTCCGCATGCGGAGCGTCAAAAATATCGCTCAGGTCACTCGCGCCCTCGAGGCGGTGAGCGCCTCCAAAGTCCGCAAGGCTCAACAGGCGGTGATGGCGACTCGCGCCTATGCCGGCAAAGCCTACGACATCCTCACCGACCTCTCCAACCAGCCGGGCAGTCTGGCGATGCTGCACCCACTGCTCACCGCCCGTGAGTCGGTGAAAACGATTGACATCATCCTCGTCACCAGTGATCGCGGGCTGGCGGGCGCTTACAACTCCAACGTTGTGCGGGAGACGATGGCCTTTGCCCGTGAGGAAAAAGTTCCTGTACGCTACATCACTGTCGGGCGCAAAGGCCGTGACCTCGTCTTCCGGCGGCGCGGCCAGATCGTGGCCGAGTTCAGTCACTTGCCCACCACGCCCACCACCCTCGACATTGCCCCCATCGCCCGTACCGTCATTGACGACTTCCTCAATGGTGCGGTGGATGAAGTGTATCTGGCGTACACCGATTTTGTGAACACCATCAAGCTGGTGCCGACGGTGAAGAAATTGTTGCCCTTCAGCACGACGGGGGTAACGCGGGCAGGGTTGGCGACGGTGAGCGGGGGGGCCGAGCAAGCGACGGCAACCAAGACGCCATTCACTTACGAACCAGACGCCGCCGAACTGCTCAACGTCATCTTGCCGCGCTTCACCCAATTGCAAATTCTGCAAGCGGCGCTGGAAGCGGCGGCTTCGGAACACAGCGCCCGCATGGTGGCAATGCGTAATGCCACTGACAATGCCGAAGAACTGGTGGGCAATTTGCAGTTGGACTACAACAAGGCCCGGCAGTTGGCAATCACCAGCGACCTGTTGGACATCGCCGGCGGCGCAGAAGCGCTGGCGAAAACGATGCAGAAATGAAAAGTTATGCGTAACCGAGCACTCAACAACGGAGACTGGCATGGCGAGATCGAATGGAAAAATCGTTCAAATTCAAGGCGGCGTGGTGGACTGTGAGTTCCCCGCCGAAGGCTTGCCCGAAATTTACGAAGCAGTGGAAGTGCCGCGTCCCGGCGCGAACTCGTTGATCCTCGAAGTGGAGAAGCACCTCGGCGACAGTTGGGTGCGTTGTGTCGCCATGGACACGACCGACGGCCTGCGGCGTGGGGACGTCGCCATGTCCACCGGCGGCCCCATCTCGGTGCCGGTCGGCCCAGTGACTCTGGGCCGTATCTTCAACGTATTGGGCCGCCCGATTGACGAACTCGGCCCGGCCACCTCCGAGATCATGTACCCCATCCACCGGCCCGCGCCGCGGTTCGAAGATCAATCTACCCGCGTAGAAGTGCTGGAGACGGGCATCAAGGCCATTGACCTGATCGCGCCGTTCACCAAAGGCGGCAAGACCGGCATCTTCGGCGGCGCTGGCGTGGGCAAGACTGTCGTCATCACCGAACTGATCCGCTCCATCGCCACCGTACACAAAGGCAACTCGGTGTTCGCCGGGGTGGGCGAGCGCACTCGTGAAGGCACGCAACTCTATCGCGAGATGATCGAAGCCGACGTGATGAAGGATACGGTGATGGTCTACGGCCAGATGAACGAACCGGCGGGTGTGCGCTTGCGCGTGGCCCTGACCGCATTGGCCATGTGCGAATACTTCCGCGACGAAGGCAAGGATGTGTTGTTGTTTGTGGACAACATCTTCCGTTTCGTGATGAGCGGCTCGGAAGTGTCGGCCCTGCTTGGCCGTATGCCCTCCGCCGTCGGCTATCAACCCTCCCTCGCCACCGAGATGGGCGAATTGCAGGAACGGATCACCTCAACCAAGCGCGGCTCGATCACCTCGATGCAGGCCGTCTACGTGCCGGCCGACGACTATTCCGACCCGGCCCCGGTGGCCACCTTCACCCACCTGGACGCCACCATCGCCCTCGAGCGCCCGATTGCGGCGCGCGGTATCTTCCCCGCCGTTGACCCACTCACTTCAACCTCCCGCGCTCTCGACCCGCTCATTGTCGGTGAAGAGCACTACCAAACTGCCCGCGAAGTCAAACAGGTGTTGCAGAAGTACAAAGACTTGCAGGACATCATCGCCATCCTCGGCGTGGACGAACTTTCGGAAGACGACAAACTGCTGGTCACCCGCGCTCGCAAGATCGAACGCTTCTTCTCGCAACCGTTCTTCGTGGCCGAACGTTTCACCGGCACGGCGGGCGAGTACGTGCCGATGAAGGAAACCGTCCATTCCTTCCGCGAAATTTTGGACGGCAAACACGACGAACTGCCGGAGCAAGCCTTCATGTTCGTCGGCACCATTGAAGGCGCGGTGGAGAAGGCGAAGACGCTCTAATGCCAATCCGTTGCGACATCGTCACTCAGGAACGCATCGTCTTCTCCGACGATGTGGATATGGTGGTGGCCCCCGGCGCTGATGGGGTGCTGGGCATTCTGCCCCATCATTCGCCTCTACTCACCACACTGAAGTACGGCGAACTGCTTGTCCGCAAAGAGGGGCAGGAATATCCGTTCGCCATTGGCGGCGGCATTCTGGAAGTGCGCCCCGACAAAGTGACGGTACTGGCCGACTCTGCGGAACACGCCGACGAAATTGACACCGCTCGCGCTGAGGACGCCCGCAAGCGCGCCGAAGAACTGCTGGCCCAGGGCCTGCCGCCCGGCTCCGACCGTTTCGCTGAAATCGAGAACGCCCTCAGGCGCTCAAACATCCGCCTGAAAGTGGGGCAAAAGAAACGCCGCCCTGGCGGGCCGCCCACGATGAGTATGCAGGGCTGAAGTAGGATTATTTTCCTGAACTTCCCGAAGGATTATGCCTTCGGGAAGTTTTGCGCTAGAATACCGTCTCATGGCAATTTTTTCCAAAGACATTGGCATTGACCTCGGCACGGTGAACGTGCTGTGCTACGAAAGCGGCGAGATCGTTCTGCACGAGCCGTCCATCGTGGCCATTCAGGTGGACGAACAGAAGATCGTCGAGGTGGGGCAGGCGGCCAAAGAAATGCAGGGCCGCGCCCCGGAGACGATTGAAGTCATGCGCCCGCTTCGCGACGGCGTCATTGCCGATTACGAAGTGACGGAGCGCATGCTCTATTACTTCATTCAAAAAATCTGCGGCCCGTTTCGCCTTTTCAAACCGCGGGTGATGGTGAGCGTGCCCTACGGCGTGACCAGCGTCGAAAGCCGCGCCGTGCATCAGGCCGCCGTGCAGGCCGGGAGCCGTGAAGCATATTTGATTCAGGAGCCATTGGCCGCCGCCATTGGCGCGGGCCTGCCAGTGGCGACCCCCACTGGCAATATGATCGTGGACTTGGGCGGCGGGGCGAGTGAGGCCGCCATCATCGCCGTCAACGGCATCGTCGTCGCCAACTCGGTCCGCATCGGCGGCATCAAACTCGACGAAGCCATCATTGCCTACGTTCGCAAAAAGTACGGGCTGGTGATCGGTGAACCGACGGCAGAGGATGTCAAACTCCGTATTGGCGCGGCGTTGCCGTTGGACGAAGAGATGTCCATGGAGGTGCAGGGCCGCGATCAAGTGACGGGCCTACCCCGTTCGGTGACGCTGACCACGAGTGAAGTGGCAGAGGCCATCTCCGAACCACTCAACGCCGTCGTCGGCATGGTAAAAACAGTGCTGGAGAAGACTCCGCCCGAACTGATATCGGACACAATTGATCGCGGAATGGTGGTGTGCGGTGGCGGCGCGCTTCTTCGTAGCATGGATAAACTGCTGACAAAGGAAACTGGCGTACCAGCCTATGTGGCCGACAACCCGCTGGCCTGTGTCGCCATTGGCTGTGGCAAGGCGCTGGAGATGTACGAAGTGCTCCGGCCCAACTTACCGAGAGTGGGATAAAAACGACGGGCCTCTGTCGCAAACAGAGGCCTGTTTGTTTCATGAAGTGGCTTGCAATGTGGGACTGGCTATTACCAGACAAAACACGTAATGTTTTCTCTGTGTCAGCGAACGACCTATTAGTATCATACAGATTGCTAGGATCCAACCGAGAAGCATGAAGGTTCCGGCCATGAGGGTAAACATTGACCCGACGAAGAGGGCGGGGAATGGTTCTCTAACTGACTTTGATTCTGGCTTATTGCTCCCCATCCAAATAAAACGTCATTCTCTGCAAATGAATCACTGGGTCAATATATTGCACCCGCACCTCTTTGGGTATGGTCAAGTTAATGGGCGCGTAGTTGAGGATGCCCAAAATTCCGGCCTCAACTAACTTGTTCGCCACTTCCTGGGCTTTATCGGCTGGCACGGCCAGCATAGCGACTTTCAAATCACGCGCCCGAATCTCCTCGATCATCGTCGCCGCATCCATCACCCTCAACTCCGTGCCGGGGATGGTCTCGCCAATTTTCGATGGGTCGCTGTCGAAGATGACGACGATGCGGAAGCCACGATTGGCGAAGCCGTTATAGTGGCCCAGGGCCCGCCCCAGGTCGCCCATGCCCACCAGCGCCACCGGCCACTCCGCCTCCACCCGCAGAATCTTTTGCAGTTGCTCCATCAAATAATGAATTTGATAACCCGTGCCTTGCTTGCCGAACTCGCCAAAGTGCGACAGGTCTTTGCGGATTTGGGCCGAGCTGATTCCCAACCGCTCGCCCAGCTCTTTGGAGGACGTAATCTGTTGCCCCTCCAGCGCCATCCGCGACAGCGCCCGCAAATAAATGGGCAACCGCCCCACGACAATGTCCGGGATGTCCCGTGAATTCATAATGCCCAACTCTCCTGAAGAAAAGTTCGTTTGTGATTGTGCGTGCTAATGGCGCAAATACTGTAGCACGCTTCTAAAAGTTAGACAAGACTTTCTGATGTAGAATCCTGCCCATGCCTGTGGCGCTGGATCGCAGTGAGTGGCGATGGGCCTGGGGATGGGCGCTGGTCGGGGTTATCGTCGCCTGCCTGCCCTACCTTTACGCCCATTTTGCCGCCCCCTCCGACCAGACGTTCAGCGGGTTTCTGATCAATGTCCGCGATGGTAACAGCTACCTCGCCAAAATGCGGCAAGGCTACGACGGCGCCTGGCTTTTCCGGCTTCCCTACACCACCGAGGAACAGCAGGGCGTTTTTGTCTACACCCTTTATCTTGGCCTCGGCCACCTTGCCCGGCTGATCGGCCTCCCGCTCATTTTGCTCTATCACACTGCCCGCGCCCTGGGCGGCCTGTTTTTGCTCCTCACCGTCTATCGCCTCGCCGCCGAACTGACGCCGAGCGTCCCCGCCCGGCGCTGGGCGTTTGCCATCGCCGCGTTTGGCGGGGGGTTGGCGGCGGTCTCCCTGCTCAGTGGCCGCAACCACCCGGAGTCGTTTGTCCCGATTGATCTATTCGTCCCCGAAGCTGTCGGCTTTTATTCGATTCTGGTCAACCCCCACTTCCCGCTTGCCTTTGCCCTCATGGCCTGGGCGATCCTGTGGACTCTGCGCCCGCCGAGGGATGAGCGATGGGTCGGGATTGGGATGGCGGCCCTGACCGGCGCGGGCTTTGTGATGCTGGCCCCATTCCTGGCCCCGATCCTGTGGGCGGCCGTCGGTTTGCCCCTCGTTCTGAGTCGCCCCTTCAACCGCCCGGCATTCGAGCGAGTTATTGCGCTGGCTTCTGCCACCGGACTCTTTTTACTCTATTACCTTTGGGCGCAACGCACCGACCCGGCTGTGGCCGCGTGGGTGGCGCAGAATCTCACCCTCTCGCCGCCACCGCTGGACTATCTTCTCGGCTTCGGCCTCTGGCTTCCTTTTGCCCTCGTCGGTCTCTGGCGTTTGGCAAAACTGGGATTTGGGGATGGTTCGGCTTCGCTCACTACAAGTTTGGGCCTTTCCCTGCCGGGCTGGCTCGCCGCCGTCGCCGCACTTGTCTATTTTCCCTATCCCCTGCAACGGCGGTTCGTCGGTGGCCTCTTCATTCCGCTGGCCGCTTTGTCCGGCGTTGCCTTAGCCTGGCTCTTCGCCCAACTGAAAGACCGCCGCTGGCTCCGATTTGCCTGCGTCCTCCTCGTCCTCCTCTTTGGCTTTCACAGCAACGCCATCCTGCTGTCCGTCGTGTTTCGTGCGCTCGCCACCGCCGCCCCCGCAGTGTATTTGACGAACGACGAAGCCGCCGCTCTGCGCTGGCTGGAGACTCGAACGACAGTGGCTGACGTTGTGCTGGCTGACGAGCGCCTGGGAAACTTTGTTCCGGCCTGGACCCCGGCCCGCGTGGTTTACGGCCACCCGATGGAAACGATCGACTTTGCCCTCAAACGCGCCGAAGTCGAAGCGTTTTATGAGGGCCAAGATGACGGCCTCCCCAATCGTTATCGCGTGCGTTACATCATCGGCGGCTCCATGCCCGCTGGCTGGCGTGTGGCCTTCGAGAGCGGGAATGTGAAGATTTATGCCCGATAAATTTCCCCGCGCCACTTCCCGCGCTCCTTCTTTCCCCTATTTCCTTCTTTTCCTGTGGGCCTGTTTTCTCTTCTGGCCGATTCTCCTCCATCCCAATTGGCCCCTCATACCGCCCGATTCTGACTTTTCCGACCTTCTCATTTCGCACTGGCCCAACGCCGAATTTCTTCGCCGCTCACTGTTTGACTATCATCAACTCCCGTTGTGGAACCCCACCATCCTCGGTGGTGCGCCCTTTGCCGCCGACCCGCTGGCCGGGGTTTGGTATCCGCCCAACTGGCTCACGGTCGTGTTGCCTTTGCCCTTCGCCTTCAACCTGCTGTTGATTCTGCATGTCACTTGGGCGGGGTGGGGGATGTACCGCTGGGCTCGCGCCGATGGTTTCACGGTATGGCCGTCACTGCTGGGAGCGCTGGCCTTTGCCGGTCTGCCTAAAACCTTCGCTCACGCCGGCGCCGGACACGTCTCCCTCCTCTTCGCCCTGGCCTGGACGCCCTGGCTATTACGAAGTGTAGATCGGCAATATTCATTGCGCGTTGTGAATTGTGCATTGATACTTGCTCTGATCTTCCTCGCCGACCCACGCTGGGCGGCCTACGCGGGCGCAATGATGATTGCCCTTTGGCTCGTTCGAGATCGATCATGGCTTTCACTGCGGGCGCTTTTTTTTTGCATCGCGCTTTTCCTTCTGCTCGCTGCCGCATTGTGGATGCCGATGCTTGAGTTCGTCAACCATTCCCCTCGCGCTGAATTGACCGCGGCCGATGCCGGACTGTATTCTCTGCCGCCAAATTATCTGGTTGGTCTGCTGTGGCCGGACCTCGGCGGCTTCCACGAATGGATAACGTATGTGGGCGTTGCGCCGCTCACGCTCGCCCTCATTGGCGCGATCAAGAGTCGAGATCGCGTAGGCAAGATCACTTTCATAGCCCTCATCCTGTTTTCGATCTGGTGGGCGTTGGGGCCGGATGCCGGATTGTTTGCTTTGCTCTCACGCTTGCCCGGACTCTCCCTGTTGCGCATTCCTTCGCGCACATGGTTTATCGTTGGGCTGACCGTGAGCTGGCTGGCCGTGCGCGGCGCGGCGGAAGTTGAGGCGGGTTTGCGCCTTGCCAGTCGTCGCTGGAATCTGATCGCCGTTGCCCTGAGCGCGATGGTGATCTTGTTGGGGGTGGGTGGAAGTCTCACCATCGGCCAACCTTTAGTCAACCTGCTCGGTGCGGCGGTCATCGTTCCAGCACTGTTGATCGGCTTTCGTCTCAAACAGGCGTTGCCGATTTTGATCCTAATCGCACTGGCTGAATTGTTGTGGGTGAACTCGTCACTGCTCTCATCGCGTCAGGTTTCACCCACCCCCGTCGCAGAATGGTTGGCGCGCCAGCCCGGTCTGTGGCGTGTATACTCACCCTCCTACAGTCTGCCGCAGTTGGCCGCGGCCCAATACGGCTTGGAACAAGCCGATGGGGTAAATCCACTGCAATTGGCGGAGACGGTGACATTCATGGAGGCCGCCACCGGAGTGAAACGCGATGGCTATAGTGTCACAGCGCCGCCGTTCACAGGGGATGTAGCAATCGCTAATGCCAATGCCATCCCAAATGCCGCTCTGCTCGGCGCGTTGAACGTCCGATTTGTGGTGAGCGAGTTTGATTTGCGCGGCGAGGGTTTTGTGCTGCGCGATCAAGTTGGTTCGACTCGTATTTACGAAAATACTTTGGACGCGGGACGAGTGAGGGGCGGGGTGCTCCAGTCGTGGACTCCGAATCGACTTGTCATCGTCGCCGACGGGCCGGGGCAAGTGGTGTTAAGTGAAGTGCGGTATCCGGGCTGGGCAGCAACAGTGGACGGCCTCCCGGCAGAAGTTGAGCCGGCCGGACTCTTTCGGGCAATCACAGTTGGTGGCGGCCAGCACAAAATCATCCTTGAGTATTTCCCCCTCTCTGTGTACGGAGGACTGGCATTGAGCATGCTTGGATTGCTTGTTATTACGTATTGCATAATCCGCCAACAATACGCCCTAGGCAACACACAATACGGAACCGGATCATGACTCACGTCAAACTAAAAGAATGGCTGTGGGTCGTCATCTTCGCCGCCATTGTCATGGCCCTGACCTGCGTGCCGTACGTGATGGGCGCGATGCGCTCCGGCGGCGACTGGCGGTTTTCGGGCTTCGTCATTGGCGTGGAAGATGGCAATTCGTACCTCGCCAAAATGCAATTGGGCGCGCACGGCCGCTGGCTGTTCCAATTGTCGTACGCAGTCGAGGATCACACGCCATCGTTCTTGTTTCCATTTTATATTCTGCTGGGCAAAGTCATCGGCCTCTTCGCCGGTTACGACGACCCACTCCGGTTGCACGACGCCCTCATCTTCGGCTATCACGCCATTCGCGTGTTTTGGGGCTTCGCTCTGCTATTAATGTCATATCAGTTTCTGGCCGAACTGTTACCCTGCATCCGCCAGCGGCGCATGGCGCTAATCCTCGTCGCTTTGGGCGGGGGGTTGGGCTGGCTGTGGCTGGCCCTGCGCCTGCCCGGCCAACCGTTGGAATTTTATTCGCCTGAAGCCTTCACCTTTCTCGATCTCTTTGCCCTGCCGCACCTTTCCGCCTCGCGCGTTTTCTTTTTAGGCGGACTGTTGTGTTACCTGTGGACGGTGCGCGGCCATTGGGCCTGGCTATTTCCAGCGGGCGGGTTATGGTTCCTGATGACGGTGATCCAACCGCTGTATATGCTCGTTATCTTTGCCCTCCTCGCCGCTCACATCATTTTGCTGACGCTGGTCGCCTTTCGGCAACGCGAGTCGGAATTGACTCGCGGTGTGGATTTGGGCGGGGTGGCGGTTCGGTCGTTGTGGGTGGCCGGGGTTGCCGCCTCGCTCGGCTTGCCGATGGTGTCCTACTCGTTCCTGTTGTTCTCGGTTGAACCGATCTACCAAGTGTGGAGTTTGCAAAATACAATTCTTTCGCCAGAGCCATGGCACTACGTTTCGGCCTGGGGGCTGATGGCCGTAGCCGGACTCTTTGGCTTGAGGCCGCTCTATCGGCGCAACGTGGTGGCCTGGGCGCTGGTGGTGGGTTGGCTCATAATTCTGCCCGCCTTGCTGTACCTGCCCTACAACCTGCAACGACGGCTGGCCGAGGGCGCACAACTGCCGCTGGCGGCGGTCGCGGTGTCCGGGTTGAGTGTCGGCATTGCCAGACTCTTTCGTCTGCGAATCGGCAAACGTGCCCGGCGGCTCGCGCCTGCCGTGTTGGTGGCCCTGTGCGTGCCGACTACCATCCTGTTGTATATCACCGGTCTGATCACTGTATCTCAACCCACTGAACCTATCTATCAAACCAAAGATCAAGTAGCGACTTATGTTTTTCTGGCCCGCAACCTGCCGCCCCGATCACAAGTGTTGTCATCGTTTGAGTTTGGCAACGCGATTCCGGCTTACGGCGACCTCATTGCTTTCATGGGTCACGGCCCCGAGACGCCCAACCTGGAACAAAAACGTTTAACTGCCGAATTGTTTTACGGCACTTCTGTTTCGAGCAGTGAGCGTTTTTATAACTACGGCCAGATGCATGCCCCCTATGTCGTCATCGGCCCGCACGAACGCACGATTGGCAAATTCGATCCCGGCAACCCGGCTCAGGCCGACTACCTGCAAAAAATTTTTGAGTCGGGTGAGTATTCCGTTTGGTCACTAAGCCTCGGCCCATGAGCCGCACTCCCAAATTGCTGATTATCAAATACTGGCCCGAACTCCTCTCCGCCCTCGCGCCCGTCATCGTCTTCTGGCGATTGGTCGTCGGCGGCCAGGTGTTGTATTGGGCCTTGCCCTCCTCGCAATTCGTCCCCTGGCGAGTGTTGGCGAACGATGCTTTGCTTGAAGGCCGCTTGCCGCTGTGGACTCCGCTGGTGGGCATGGGCGCGCCTCTCATGGCGAATCTTCAGTCCGCCGTCTTCTATCCCCCGAACCTGTTGGCCCTTCTCCTGCCGCCTGAGATCGCGGTCAGTGTGCTGGCGGTTCTGCATCTCTCGTTCGCGGGCGTGGGCATGGCTCGCCTTGCGCGCCGCCTGGAGCTGAACGATTTTGGCGTTGCCATCACCGGGCTTGCCTTTTGTCTCTCCAGCTATCTCACCGCGCGGCTGTGGTTCATCACCATCAACAACGCCATGGCCTGGCTGCCGTGGATTGTGTTGGCGGCCTCACCCTGCGCCACACTGAAACTCAAAGACCTCCTCATTCTCTCGGCTCTCATCGCCCTCCAACTCCTCGCCGGTCATGCCCAAAGCTCCTTCTACACCCTCCTCATCGCCGGCGCCAGGCTGATTTGGCATTCCTTTGCCCAGACCCGAAAGGTTCCGGCGGCGGACTTCGCCGCGAAGACCCTTCGGGTCTCAGTAATGTTCGGCCTCGCTCTTGCCTTTGCCCTCTGCCTCACCGCCGTTCAACTCCTCCCGACTTACGAACTTCTTCGTCAATCGCCCCGCGCCGACGCCGCCGAATATGAATTTGCCATGACCTATTCACTCTGGCCCTGGCGGCTCTTCACTTTTATCGCCCCCAACTTCTTCGGCCACCCCGCCGACCACAACTACTGGGGCTATGCCACGTATTGGGAAGATGACGGCTATATGGGATTGTTGCCTTTGATGTTTGCCCTCTGTATTCCGTATCACGTATTGCGTAAATCGAATACGGAATACGCACTACGCACTACGTCTATCTTCCTCCTCGCCCTCGCCTCCATGTCCATCCTCCTCGCCCTCGGCAACAACACCCCTGTCTATCCCTTTTTCTACTTCTACATTCCCGGCTTCAAACTCTTTCAAGCGCCGGCCCGCCTCCTCATTGGATATACCTTCGCCCTCAGCCTGCTGGCCGGGATTGGCGCAGACGCCTGGAAAGCCTCCGAGCGCAAGCGCTATTGGGCGCGATTGGGGATCGCGGGCAGTCTGGCCATGATGGGACTCGGCGTTGCCGGAATGTTTGTGATGACGGATTCCCGCGCCTCGACCTTTGCCAGCGGCGTCGCCGGGGCCGCCGTCACTGCGGCGGTCGCTTTCATTCTCGTTTTGACTCAACCAGATCAACCCAACCGCTGGCGCTGGGTTGCCCTCGCCTTCATCACCCTCGACCTCGGCCTCGCCGCCGTGCGCCTCAACCCCACCACTGACCGTGCGCTCTATCAACTGCAACCGGCCAACCTTCCGGCCACTGGCCGACTCTACCAATATGCCGACGACGAATATCGAGTCAAATTCAAAGAGTTCTTTCGCTTCACTTCCTTCGACGACATTGATCCGCAAACCCTCCGCAATTCACTTCTGCCCAATCTCTCAGTCCTCAACGGCGCCCCCTCCGCCAACAACTTTGATCCGTTGCTCACCGCCCGCTACGTGCGATTCGTGGAAGCGATGGAAAGCTCGCCGCAACTTCTAAATTTGGCCGACGTAAAAACGCTGGTCAAGCCTTTGCAGATCATCACCCCGCGCTCGGTGGCCACAACCCGACTGAGGGTGGTCTATCAGGCGCGGATGGCAACGGACGAGGAGGCCGCCTTTGCCGCAGTGACGGCCCCTACCTTTGATCCGGACTCGGAAGCCATCCTCGAACCTGTTGAGTCGTCGCAATCCGGCCTCGCGCTCGATCCAAATCACTTCACTGCCCAAGTGGCGCTCGACCGCGATGGCTGGGTCGTGCTGTCGGATGTCTACTATCCCGGCTGGCGCGCCTTCGTGGATGGACAACCCCAACCCATCTTGCGCGCGGACTATCTTTTCCGCGCCGTCGCCGTCCCCGCCGGTCAACACACCGTGACGTTCGAGTACGCACCACCGTCGGTGACGGTGGGGTTGGTGATCAGTGGGGCGGCGATCATTACGTGGATGGTATTGTGGTGGATGAGTAAAACGTCAAACGACAAACGTTAAGCGGCAAACTTTGCCGCCTGTGTCGTTTGACGTTTGTCGTTTGTGGCGACGCTTATGGGCAAACTACTCAAACCCTGGCTCATCACCCTCATGGTCTATCTCCTTTATGCCGGAATTATTTTGTTCCGCTACAACGGCGACCCGCTGGCCTTCGCCCGCATCGGAACGACGGATTGTTATGGCGACGACCCCGGCTACGATGGACAGTTCACCTATTTCATCGCCCGCGACCCAAATCCGGCGACGGTGGCAAACTTGCTCGATG
>Ga0247727_10008414_pt1 | contig 19154 bp, 23 predicted proteins | sample WisWelCaveWW1625_FD_202498 | JGI IMG/M metagenome (GOLD analysis project Ga0247727, IMG submission 202498) | Biofilm microbial communities from Wishing Well Cave, Virginia, United States - WW16-25 | ecosystem: Environmental > Aquatic > Deep subsurface > Groundwater > Cave microbial mat | place... | reverse complement strand
TGCTGACACTGATCGGGCAGCCAACTTTTTCGGCGGGCCACCGAAAAGTCGGTGGCCGACTAGGCGGGCAGCCGACCGGTCGGCTGCCCGACCGGTGTCAGCAAAATGTCCGAAAAATTTTCGCGAAATTTTGCGCGCCGTACTGTGCGTACTTGGGGGTACGGTGGCGATATTGTACAGATTGGTGACAATGAACTCGAAAGACATCTCTTAGGTCCCTTGGTTTCCTTGAATGTGTTGCTTGATGCAACTCCTCCAATCATGTATCCATAAATGAAATTGAAAAAACGATCGAGCAACAATGACACTAATATCCCGCAACGGGACACGCGTGCAGGCACTTGCGGACATTGCATCAGAGTGCAGGACCCGCGTGCGTCGATGTGGAAGTGGCGGATATGAGGCGCTTTCAAGCAATGGTCAGTTCGTGCGATGTACCGGACTGGTGAATCGCCTGCAGTCGAAGATTATGCCAGATTTACCGCCACTCCCAAGCATGGTGGCCCGCAATGCACCTTGGTTCCTGAAGAAGTCTCGCGGTGGTTCGTCAGCTTCCCTCGGAAAAAGAATCGACTGGGAGGTCCGCCATCTTCTCCAGTGTGTGCGCGATGTTGATGTCCAACGCATCGCAACCTCGGGGGAGCCATTCCCGCGTATCAAGGGACCTTGTCCGTCATGCGGTCTGACCGGCAGCGGATACAATCGGAGGACGCCCATGTTCCACAAGTGGACGCGCGCATATCTTGCTGATGCACACCGCCTTGGCATGCGGCTGTACGCGGCCCAAATTCCGGTTGCACTGCGCGCCTCGCGCCTTGGGACCGAAATCGATGAGCTAGCAACCGACGTCGAGGGCGTGGTGTATGCGATCGAGCGCAAAACTGGCTACCAAGATGCAACAGGCAAGCCGCGAACCCGCAACCCTACCCCTATCCGAATACTGGATCCACAGGGATCGACCGTGGTGGCTGAGCTGCCAAACACATACCACACCCTGCATCGGCTGCAGGGCGCGGTGGGTGGCCTGATGCTCGCCGAGACCTTGCGCGGAATGCCGATTGCGCCGGTCAAGATCAGAACCTGCGTGGTATATGTTTCGGGGAAGTCGCGCGCCCCGAGTAGTCAGGGACGCGACCACGATTCCAGCCTGCAGTGTGTGTGGCTGTGGTCTACTCCGCAACTGGAATCCGCAGCCGCGCGAGTGCTGCATCTTATCTGACGTCGTTGGAGTGTGATATGAGCTTGTATGGTTTGTGTAATAATTGGATATATATAAAACCCTGGGTCTTAGATTATATCGATATGAAGTTCGCCGCCATCCCGCTCGAGTTGATAGGGATGATTGGGACTTTCTTGAGCAAACGAGATCGCGCAAATTTAATGCAGGCATACCGTGATGCATGGGTAGCCTTTAGAGAGGTGAAGTCATTTTCTAACGAACAAATATGCTGTCATCTGACCAAAGTCAATTGGACATACTCGGTATCTTCGCTACCGAGAATCCTCGATGCATACATCATCAATCGTCCCGAGCATTGTCGGCCCCGCACATTCACCGTGAAATCTGCAGCCATTACCGTTGTCAACTGGGACGACGCGATGGAATCCATCTGTCGATCACTGAGCCTTTGTCCACGGCTGACAGCTGTGCGGTTGTTCGGGGTTGTGCAAGGCTCATCGCGTCAGTGGCGCGCGCTGTCATCTGTGCAGACAATCACCCACCTTACCGCGGCGGAATACACCTCTGACGAGGTATGCAAACAGGCGCACTTGCACTATCAGCACGACGTGAATTTTCAACACGTAGCCCGACTATTCAAACGACTGATGGTATTAGATCTTTCGCATTCGCATTGGCCGACATCGACGGACGCAATGCAGATAATCGGCGATTGTCCGTCGTTGATGGTTTTCATGCTGTGTGGCACGCCTGTAGATACTGAGCCATTTCATCGAAAAGCAATCCGTGAGTTTGTCCTTTTTCGTGTTAATACAACATGGTTTGGGCAATGCGAGAAACTCGCAATTCGCGCTCGACCATTGACAGTGCATATGACTGGGACGGCTGACGACGATCATTTGTTTTCGAACATTCGATGTACATTTTCAAACAAGAGACAAATCCGGCATGAACACAATTTTTACCAACAGAAGATCCAAATCGACACGAACCTTTACAAGAAGACGGTTCTCGACTCCCTAAAGCAGTATCAATCCGAGAACGAGCAGCAACAATCCGAGGAGGAATAAACATTCTTTACAGATGTACCTTCTTTACAGTAGTACGCATCATGTCGCAAGGTAGGTAGTTATCAGAAAAGGCCACGATAATCTCATAACACGGCCGTGCAAGCGATGGTTCGTCAGCTGGGATATTTTGGATCAACTCAGAATACATGTCCTCGCCACGGTTCTTGCCATTGTCAAACACAAGCGTCAGTGTTGCCGTCGGATACCGAAAGCGAATAACTCCACAATCAACAACCGTGGGCTCCGCAAACGTCATCGTTGTGATGAATTCCAGCTTGACATTCATGTCACTTTTCTTTGCGGCGAGCGCTTTAGCCACGACCATTCGAGACACGTGCTTGTTGTCAGTTCTGGCGGACGAAGGCATCGCGTTCCGGCGAGAAAACTTGATGCTGCTCTCTTCCTTGTACAGACGATCATCATCTGGCGGCTTGCTGTAGTATCGGCACTTGTACTCCAGCACGTCTGTTTTCGCTTGCAATATCAGAACGTGTTTGATTTCGCCTGCAACGCCGAGGCCAAGGAAGTCTTTCCTGTCGGCCATGTTGGCGGTGAAATCGTGCATGCTGGATTCGTGGCACCGCCTCCATTCACGAATGGTCAGGGGAATAAACGGCAGTACGGATTTGATGTCGGTGGCAGACATTGGATTTTTCTTCTGAGATTCGCCAACCGGATGACTGGTTTGCTTTTCACTAAATCGGTCGTAATTACACACAACTGCGGCCAGCCAATTTTTCTTTACGATTAATCAAGGAGTCGTACTATGGCGCACCCAAAGGTACACGCTCCACGACCATGCACATATTGTATTTGTGTACGATTGTGCGAATCTGCATTCCAAAACTTGTCAACGTACGATTTTGAACACGTAATCAAGGGTCGTACATGTTTTCGACCAAAGCTTTGTATCAGTGGTAGTTCAAAAAGGACTCCATTCCCCATGAGACTGTCCGTTATGTTCAACCTTTGCAAACACACCCGATAATCGTCCTCCAGTGTGCTGAGTTTCTGCTCTACGAAGTCCACATTCAGCCAGCCACACCGAGAAGCGTCAAGTTCTTTCAAACACGGAAAATTGCGCCGATCGAAAATGTGTTCCCAAGGTACAGTTGAGTTGTATTTGGGTAGTGGGCCGCTGTGTTTTGCCGCGTATTTCAAGGAACCGGCCACATCCAAGCGAACGAGACTTGAAAATTCACACAGCACAGCAATGTCGGACACAAATAACGGACACCATTTATCCGTGAGTACAATCGTTGTCAGGAAGGGCAAATACATAGATAGTGTGCCCTTTTGGTAGGCGAGTGTTGGATATGTGATTATGTATTGTTTGGTGTGATGAATGTGATGGTTTGAATTTAAATATGGCTTTAATTTAATGAATGAGTGATTGAAGTTGTTGAACTGTGTGTTGATGATAGGAGGAATGTATATTATTGTGGGGGTGAGGACAGTGGATGTATTTATTACATTGTGTAAATGTTTATAGATGTGTTGTAATGGCATTAAATTGGATTCCAATCCCATGAACGATGCCACATACTCGAGGATGTCATCAGGCAAGCCTTCGAAGGACATGGAAGTATTCGGCTGATACAGCAGGATTATCGACCCATAACCCAACTGCAGCACACTTATTTTTCATGTCACACTAAACTACGCATCAGTTGATTCCCTTTATTCAAATCGCATCATGTTTGCAGATATACGGCACGTCGAAATCAGTAGATAATACTGTAACTCGTCACGGATGCCGCGACCACGCGGCCCGTACTTCCTTCTTGACATTCGTTGCTGGTGGAGATCGCGACCGTGAACGAGCTGCTCTTACTTTGGCTGGAGGATGTTCGCGGTGTGGTTTGGGTGTAGGAAGTGGCTTGCCTGTCATACGCCGCTTGAGCAAGAACCGATGATAGTCTTTGGTAGACCGGTATTCCATTGTCAGCATATCGCGTGTAAACCCAGTCTTGGTCAAGAGATACTCCAGTAAAGGAGTGTCTGGTATAAGGTGACCCTGACACACATCACACACGAGTATGTTTGAGTCTACGCCCATCTCTTTGCAATGACACTTTGGGTGCAAATTGCAATGCCCGTTTTTCCCAAAGTCACAGAAATCATCGCTGCCCGCGTGTTCGCGATAGTTCCATCGAGGACACAAACAATGCTTACAAACATCCCGCACGCATTGATCACTGATACACTTAACACATAAATTCGCTCCGCACGACTCACACGCGCCTACCGCAGTGTCACAATCCCAAATGTTGCCACACACGCAGATTCCCACATCGTATCGTTCTAGTGCAGGTTGAACTTCGGACATTAGCACAACGATAGAACGTATTTGCCTTAAACCGCCATTGGTGTAATATAAAAAATCACCTAAGGCGCACAACCAATTCAATCAGGTCTGGTTGAGCACTGCTGCTCGAAATGTCGACACCCAGTTTGAAATCCACCAAAACCAAAAGCAAGCATATCAAGCGGAAGCGGTCCCGCTCGCGTTCGCAATCCAAATCTGAATCCAGTAGTTCGCTTACAGATGACTCCGAGGCAAGTGGTAGTCGTGACGTCGGTCACGAGCTCAACCTTGGATCATGCAGCACAACGATGTTTGAGCTGTTTCTTACCGGCTGCAGCAAGAGGGACCACGCGCCCGATTATCGCCGCGGCTACAACGTTATGCTGAACGTTTGGTGCGATGACACAATCATACACCGCCTCAAGCGGTACACGTCGAAGCGGCCCCAATTCGAATGGAAACCGTTCAAGCTCGTCTGGACAGAGAAGGGCGACAAGACCTGGGTGCATGATCTTCTGAGCAAGAACGAGAAGCAGTATCCAGACAATACCGTGGTGATTGTCGCGCCGGATCGCATCGGTTCCTTCCCGATGGAACAGACAATGATGGAGATCTTCGAGCACCCGCACTTTCGGGAGGCGATGGCACATGGCAGATATCATTTGAACGGCGAAGACCAGCCTCAGGAGACTAGTGAGTGCCACGCATGTGGCCGCGACCGATGTCCGTTTTGTGGAAAACAGCGCGGAGATTTGTAAGATTAAATGACGAGTAACATATTTGTCGATTGAGTAACCTTGTAGTATAAGTGTCTCATTTCTAGGTAACAGGGAATGGGGAGCAACATGTCAAGTCAGGAAGCATCCGAAAGTGACGACGGGGAGATGGACACTCTGCTGGAAACAGTCAGAGGTGATATAGACATGTCCCACTACGATGAAATCTACAAGACGTTCGAGATTGACGACGAACTAACTTATCCCCGACTTGACGAAGAAGACGCGCAAAGAGTAACGCTGGTCCTGAGGAACATAGTACATGAAGGCGGATATTACAAATTTTTCCATGTCGTGGGAATAGATGTGCACAGTGGCAAGGTGGTATCCATCTATATCCGAAACAACGTAGTGGATGAGTATGTTCGACGTATTGCCAGCAGTGACGCGCTCGACCAGTGGAATCTATATCGTGCGCTTGTTGATAACCGTATTCCTATGGAATGGTATATAGACCAGCACGGATACTGGATGCCCGTATCAAATGATGAACGCGATCGGTTATTGTCAAAATTGATGCGGAAACAAAAGGAATGCGGACACTGGTGTAACCACGTTCGCACGAGAACATTCCCCGATGATGACGTCTTTGGAAGTGATTAAAATAATGGCTAAGGTCTTGAAGCCTGTGAACATCGGACGATTACGGACTATAACATGTTGCGAATGCATCTGTAAATTGCAAAGTTGCGTAAGAGATCGTCTAATAAAAAGACTAGGTCAGGTAACAAGAGGGAACAATACACATGCGAAGCCTTGCTGCAACACTCACGAAGAAAGTCAATAAACAACCACGCGCAACACTGACTCCGCCGCCTGTGCGCGAAATGGTAGGTTGTGCTTCATCGATGCCTTCGAACGAGGAGATACCTAGCATTGCTGACCTAACGATTGACGACGAAGAAGTCAAAACCGAAGCGGATCCACCTTTTCAAGCGCTTGTTGAAGACACGCTTGATGTTTTGGGGCCGCCGTGGGTGTTTGTTCCGATGCAGGAGCTATGCATCATGGGAAATAAGCACAGCGGGTGCTGGCTCGGGGAGGTTTATTACGGACACAAGGGCTACGACATGAGCTCGGCAGTTCGCATCAAAGACTATGTCTTTGTCCACGAGCACGTTACACCAGAGTTCGCCATCGCATTGGCCTCTGATATAGGGCTCGTCGACCCATCTCTCCTTCTTCAAGAAAACGCAATAGTTGCCTTGCACGGCACGAAATACTACAAGTTCGCAAACTGTCCGTCTAAGCGGGACTACGTCAATACTATTTTCACCACGTTTATTCCACTGATATGCGAAGAGTTGTTCACGGAGGAAATATTGAATGCATTGCCGCCGCACCGGCGTGGCATCGGGTACGCCAATGTTTCCCTCGAAGGAGGACTGCGGTTGCAGTTGGCGGCTGTAAGTGACCCTGTCCACCCACAGTTGCTGTTCGGCGGGGGCGGGGCGAATGGGACGCATCGCATAGACATCGGTGCATTGAAACGGGAGTTAACAAAAAATATCGATCAGTTGTATGCCAGACGACACACTTCTGCCCCTAGTGATTAAACGTGTAAAACTTCTGTCGGTCTTATTTACTGCGTACTTTCACCAAGAATACCCAAAAACCAACCATCACAGGTGGTCCATTTCGGCGCCTCTATGCTGCGTGATCTTCTTGTACCCAGCTCGGAAGCCACAGCACGCGCACGTCCACCTGCGCTTCCCCACGCGCACAGTCATACAGGCAAGCAGGCCACCGAAGGCAAGCACCACTGCCGCAATCAGCACGGTGAAGCATACTCCAAATGCCGCCCAGTTCTCGGAGGATGGGCTGCGTTCGAACAGAGGGATTGCTTGGTCTGGAAGACTGCAGTTGCGGAATAAATCAATCGCATCTTCTTCTTGTTTGTGGTAACGGATGTAGCTGCGCAGGCGCCCTGTCGCGATGCCGTTTAAGGTCAGGGTGATTACCACCGCTGCCAGCACAATTAGCACCAACACGTAGAATGCTCCTACAAATGGGCGGAGAATCCCAACTGACAACGAAGGTATCTCATCTAGTCCAGGCAGAGACTTTGCAGTTGCGGCCGAATCAAAATCCAGTGGAAGAGCCCGTTGCGGTCGTTTGTCGACAAGGGTTTCGTTACCCTGGAAGTCCCCGTTGTCGGCGTCCATTTAGTACCAAAAGAAACTTCCCAATGGCCGAAAGGACAAACTTGCTTAGAAGACCGTGTGTAACGCGTGTGCAAGTTACGCAATGGACGACGACCTTGTTTTTCCGATTGTACTGCTTGTGATTGTGTGGTGGTCTACGGATGTCGGTATTGTCTCTCGCGGTATCCCAATTTTCGCAATTGCTCTGGGCGTGGGTGGGATCGGTGTCGCGCTCGAAGCGCTCGCCACTCACAAATTTATGGCCCACATGCACATGTTCCATCTTTGCGACGGGATCGTCAGTGGCAGCTTGGTTGCTGGCATGCTACGACTCGCATTTGGAGCAGAGCAAGATGCTGGGCTTTCACCCAGATTTCCAAGACGTGCGCTACTTCACGCTGTCTCGATACTTGGGGTGCTTCTGTATCCACCAACCGCCCATGACGTGCGCCGATGGATCTCGGGTGGTGAGTCTCCGCTGCTGACACTACTTGCGCCATGGGCGATCCACCACACACTGCTGTACGTGCAACGCAACTCGATGGACGACAGTGTCCCTAACTTGTTTACCAACCCACTGTTTCGATTTAGTTTCTCCGTGGCGTTAGGAACCTTGACACTTCACGACATGCTCGTGCGCGAGCTCGGCATCATCTTTGCTGTTGCTGACCCTACTAGACACGTGTATGCGAGAATGATCCACCATATGCTGGCAACAACCATCACCGTGGTGGCTGTGTACTTGGGCATGGATGCACTTGCGTTATTTCGAAGTAAAGACAACTAACTATAGTTTACGTTTTCGGCAACAATCCTCTCCAGCCCACTTTGTGTTTGCGCGTACAGACGACCAACCACAAGAGCACGGTAAGCACTAGCTCCATCGCCAGTGTGATAAATGCAACCGGACCAACGGATTGCGATGGTGGCTTCGTTGGGGTTCCATTCACCAGATAGTCCAGCACTCCGCGTGCAACCATGGGACCGTCCATAATCAAATGAACGGCAGTGACAATTGTTGTCGCACACGCGACAAGGGTCAGCACAAGCATCGCTTGTGCATAGGGGATTGCGACGTCGCAGCTAGAAAGCACGGCGGGCACGGTTACGACGTTTATCAAAAGCACGACCGCAGCTATACTGCGGGTAGCTGTTGCTGCGATGCAAGTTGCGGTGATCACGGCAAGGAGTGAAGCTATGACGTACGCAACGACCGGTCCGCAGGCTCTGGTTGCCGTTGCAACCCACAGGTCTTCGTCGCAGCCGGTTAATGAATCGTCAGCGGTCTCTCGTGCTTTTCGTTTCGAAGATCTAGCCTCGTCTGTCATTTATCAGATATACAGCAGATAGACTTTAATTTTTTCTCAATCAATTCTTTGGATGCTCTGACACACCTTCAACACGTTCCTCTATTTTGGAATGATTGCAACACGATATCTATCAATCCCAAAAAGCCGATAAGATGATACTTCGAGCTCGAGAGGTGTAATTTCACCGTTCATGCATGCTGTGCGAAGCTGACGATATCGTTCTGCATCCGATATCGGTGGATCACGTCGGCTTTTCACGATCGAGAGACGGTCGGACACGTTTTCACATCTCTGCAGAGATGCTCCTGGTGAAACACTCAATTCCATTTGAGCAGGTCGGACCCATCCATCGTCAGTGAGTTCCAGTGGACGCACATATTTGTCAGAATCTCCGCTCATCTCAGAACTCTACTCTTATTCCCAATAACGATAACAATTGTTTCACACACAATAGTTTATTTTACGGTGCAGCAGCGGCTGTCGCGGCTAATGCGGCGTTAATCTCCGCCACGTGCTCCTCGGGGACAAATACACACGCCATCCCGGGTGGTGCGGTCGGCGCAGTAGGAGGCGCCGCTGGGCTTGCTGGTTTTCTTTTCTTCGGTGCCGCGGTGGTTTTTTTCTTGACGGGCGGAGCCGTCTTTTTTCGTTTGTTTGGGACTTTGCTTGATACTCGCTTGCGCTTTCCATTTGATGCAGGCTTCGTCTTCTTCTTCTTGCTAGACGCAGTTTTTGCTCCTTGCTTACGCTTGGCTTTCTTCTTGGACGCAAGGGGCATCGGGATCATCATGAAGGTCGTAGGCTGCCCTTTGTTGTCGGGCATTGTCACGGTCATCATTGACATTGCTAAGCTTGTCTACTTAAGTAAATCAGCGCGAGTAATGTAGTTGTTTACAGTACAACAGACGTGGTTGATGTTACACACTCGCCACCGGCTGGAGTCAGATCGCGCGTTGTTTGAACAAGAGGGAAACACCCGATGTGAGAGATGCACATCTTCATTCCAACCAAATCTTGCATAGGAAGACTGATTCCGGCGCGGGCTATGTATACATGCGGTCCATGATCAAGGGAGCATATGCTCCACTGGTCGTGTGGACGACCATTCTCGCGCTCCAACTTTCCTCCGACGCTGTGCAAAAATATGTTCGGACGAATCAATCGCTGCAACAGCTCAATATCTCCGTCGGTTGCGACGAACATGGTCTCTTGCTTGGGTTGTAGCACTGGATGCATCGGTGATTCCGCGTAGTGGGCAAATGGAACTGGTGCGACGTTCTCTGGATTCCAATCGAGCGATCGGTTTTCGGCCATTGTTAATTGGCAACTCGGGAGGCACAATGTCCACGTTTGTGCAGGCGGGTACTGCGGGCCTGCCAACATGTCCTCGAGCAGCTTGTCAAGCGCAGCTGTTTTCGATGGATACGACACCGATTCACGGAGAGGAATACGCGCATCTTCTATTCCTTTATCAAGGTATATTTCCTTCGCCGCCATCGATAAAAGAAAACAAGCAAAGGAAACGACAGCCGCTCTGTCTTTTACGTCGGGAAACATCTAATCACGCCTACCTGGGAACATGGGTGCGTCCATCTCGGTAACCAACACCAGCGGATTCGTGTGCGTCATCTACTTGGATGGATCATGCGGAAAGGAGTCCAGAATCGCTATTGCAAACGGGGCGACGAAGCACATTTATCGACCGCTGCATACTGATGTCATCGATATCCAGTTAGCACGCGCAGTTGAGGACGACATCTGCACCCCTCTGTCGATGGTGTGCACAAACGCATCGCACATCGATCTCCTACCATCTGGGGTGTCGATTGACGAGGGGCGCGTTCTTGAATGGAATGACAGAGAGAGTAATCTGCAATTGGAAATGGCTGCGCTGGTGGAAGAAGAGGACGACGAGAAACGTCCTCTTTGCAAGACAACCGCCGACGACAAAACGTGACTAGGAGGAAGATGCGCTATAACACATTAAATCTTGTATGCTTGTTCGTTGGTTGCGATGCTGCTAACTGAGATCTGTCAGGATCTCATCTTGGTTATATTCGACTACTTGCCGGTTCTGGATCAAGGCAGACTTGGACAGGTCTGTCAATGTCTGGCGATTCTAGCGCGCGAGGTTTTGGCGAAGACCGAGGTCATCCGGTTTAGAAGCGACACCACTGATCGCCGCTTCGTTCGCAGTTGCTTTGGAGCTGCTCGCCCCGCTCTACGAGACCTCTCTGTACCTTTAGCGGACACTCTGCAGGCTCAGCAGTTGGGTGTGCAATTTACGGATCGCATTCATCATACTGCAATTCTAACCACCTGGATTACACGCAGTTGCAGTAATCTTGTGCGACTTGATCTAAGCGGACGCGGTCCATTTTTGCAAGACTGTCTTGGGCCCATCACGCAGAGCTGCAAACAACTGGAATCGCTCATTTTCAACGCCCGTCCCACGCAAATGAAGGAACTGATTCGATTGGAACCTGCGGGCATGGTGGCTCTGCCGGCGCTGACGGAGCTGGATTTATCTGGAGTGCTCCTGTGCATCCCTATACTGTTTAATATACTATATAAGGTAGTATATTCAAAACCTACAGCAGTCCGGAAACTGAAAACCCTTATTTTGCAAGACTGTGGCGACATTGGTTTCGTTAATTCGTTCAATGGAGGAACTAGCGCACTCATTTACGAGATGGGACCATGCTTGCAAAAGCTAGACCTTGCACATTGTTTGAATCTGAGCAACGAAGGTATTAGCAATGTCGCAAAATCGTGCGTCAATCTAACACATATTGATCTGTCCGCACTTACTCATCAGTCGCTCACAGAAATCGATGACGCAACAATCCGTTGCGTTATCGACCATTGCAAAAGCCTGGAAATCATCTCCATTGCGGGTTGCAGCGCAATAACAGACATGGGATTGGTATCACTCCATAGTAATGCACGACATCTGCGCGAGCTCGACATTTCCGGGTGTCTTCGCCTCACGAGTATGACCCTGATGTACCTTGCAGATCACCCTACATTGGAAAAGCTCATATTTAATGAAGTTCCGCGTGGCGTTTATCCCGCAGGCGCAGTGGCGATTAGTTCGTTACGGCGGTTGCGCGAGCTTGAACTAGGTGGGTCTACGGGGGGTATGGGATTGCTGGACGTGGTTGAAATGTTATCCCGGCATTCTATGTTGCAACGATTATCGCTGTCATGGTGTGCAGTCGCCACCATTTCTCTGATCGATATAGTCATGAAAAACAACGCTGCACTCAGATACGTCGATGTGAGCTGTTGTCAGCGTATTGGCGAGCAAGATTACCAATTGCTGAGAGCTACATATTCCGCTTGTGAATTCCGGTGGGAGGAAATACTAAAGTGGATTTAACTGGTTTACTTCACCAGCATTATCGGACGCGTTGTAAATGTTAGTTTAGTTTGTGTTCCGTGCACATGCGCAAATGTTGCCCCTCGTTGGAGGTATTTCTCGCGCAGTCTAGATGGCGCAGTTGTTTCAGTGTGCGCCCGCATGGCGGCCACTCTGTGGAAGTTATGTACCCACAGATGATTTCCTTGGTGACACGTTTCCCATTGCACTCCGTTGATGAGAGGGGATGTCTGTCGATATAGAACTCTTCGGAAGTCAAACAAGAGTTGCGAGCCCGCCTGCTGCAGAAGTTGCGAAATATGACACCGACCGGCAAACATCCAAGTGGGCGCGTTGCATCCACGCGGATCGTTAACACCGTGATGAAGGCATGATGTCAAACGTATACACGTATTTCCGTAGACCGGTATTGATATAGCATAGCTGTTGCCTGTTTTTCCAAACCCTCCTCCTGTGTCGGTAATCTTAGTCTTTTCGAATTCGATCCAGCTGTGCCATTCGTCATTGCGCATAGGATACTGCGCGCGATGACGGACAGCACGTGCAATTAGTTGCAGCCAGAGTATTGGCATTGTGTGGTTTAAGAATCCTGTCGGCTCGTTTCCGCGGTGGTGCATTCCTGTATACACGATCTTGGAATATGCATCCTTGATTGTATAGTGGTCCGGGACGAAATCAGTCGACCATTGGCAAGATGCTCTTAACGTACTCCATGAGGAGAGCTCCACGCGGTCAGACTCGCGCATGAAGTCAATACTGCTGTCCGCGCCCCATGACGGTGCTTGTAGTAGGCATGCTAATAAAAACCCCCCGTACAACGCCCAGCCCAAGTTCATTAACGATCGTATAGTGTGCAAACACTCGGTCGCAGCTATCGGATCAGATACTCTGTGTGCGATCTGAATAGGTATCGCTGTTTTCATGTAGTCGTACAGCGACAATCGTTGGTCACGCATCGCTTTACATGTGCGACCAAGATTTTGAATATCGAACCACGACAGCTTGCCCGCCTCTTGCATGAACAACCACACGACAGGATGCTCGGTACAAAGCGTGATTGCCTCCATCGAAGTGGATACAGTTGCAGAGTTCGAGTGGGATAAAGGAAACTAAACCTGTACGAAATAGTATTTACAGTTTACGCATATGGTAGAAACATTGCCGTCTGAAGCGACAGATACCAGTTGTCACGAACCGTCGCAGGTGCAATTGCATACTCGGTCTGGCCTGCAACCAGCGTACGAAATACATACAATGGTACGAAATCGAACGAGTCCTCGCGCTCTGTAGGTGCGCTGCTGACGGTGAAGTAGAAGCGATGAAACTCCGCGATGTTCAAAATAAACCACGTGGACGGGTATGTTGATCGTTGGCGTTGTGGATCGCAGCACACATCCATGAACCGCTGAAATACCACCGGGGGTTCGAACCGCAGACTCGCATATGGCTTCTTCTGGTCATCGTCGTTGACGAGTTGTAATGAGCAAGCCGATTCCGTTCGGGTTCTAAGAAGATGCATCCCAATTGCTGCCAGTTGTTGAAAATTACCCTCCGTTGGCCCATCAGGGACTGGGATTTTTCGAGCAGCATCGCCACGGGCTAAGAACACCGCCGCAAACACATCACACGCTTCACTAACCCGCACAACGTGCGCCACCGACATTGGAACATTCTGCTGGAAGAGTGTCTGTTGCCATGCGAAATCGTTATTTTCCGTATTAAATCGAAAATTAGGAGGTGTGATGCGATAACCCAAACAATTCGACTCTTCTTTCAGCGCACGACCAAGGGCTCCTCGTCGCAGTTCACAATGAACAAGGAGGGTGCACAAGAATCGTAACGGTATCACCGTTTGCATATATGTCACCGCTAATGTACATGGATCGTAAAGCACGTCAGCGATAGATTTTGCGGATTCTATCATAATCGACTGTACGTGCTGACGAACTTCGCGCACATAAGCGACCTCGCTTATCGTTCTTGTTGCCATTGTGGCGAAGTTTTGAATGATCGCGTGGCGATCCCGTTTCTGATGCCCCGTTAAGTGTTCCGCATGGACTAGCAGGGCAAACGTGAGTTGCTTCATGTTAACTGCATGCGTACCACCATCGGGTGGCGAAGAAGGCAGGCCCATTCGATCCAATGCAGTGGCGCGTGCTGGCTGGGGTAGCGCATCGTTTAAGTATGGCAAACAGCCGGCCAATCCGATCCAATGTGGCTGTTGTAAGAAAATAACACGTGCATGCGCACAGGTCGACGACAGAGCAAGGATGTCGTCTGGCGCGAGCCATTGCATTATGTTGTCCTGTATCTCATACGGTAGGCGGTGAACTGGTGATTCATTGGAACCCGTACGTCTGTTCATGTGTTTGGTGCGCGAGAGACGTTTGATAACCTGCAAGGTGCAATTACTGATGATAGTGTCAGATGCAATGATTTCCTTCCCATCATAACAATTTCCGTCGACGGGTATTCGACTTCGGCGTGAGCGCAAACCAGGGCGATAGTTATCGGCGTGGGCCCGATAATACCCTTCCCCCGAGCTGGAACCATCTTCTCGCTTGCGTTTACGTGCTGGCATAATCGTGATGATGGGTATATTTCTAGTCGACACTCAAACACTGACCTGTCGTTCTTTAATTTACGCAACGGACAACCGTCACACCTCGGGCATGCGGATGCCAATTCCCCAGCGCATAATGGGTTTGCGATAGTCTGTGTCCGTTGGTTGGGGTACGCGGTAGGGTATAAGTTCGTCCCACACGAGCTTCTTGGGAAGGTTGGTTCCGGTGTCGAGCAAGTAGTGGTGCTGTGCTTGCACGAGCCTGTCGAGCCTGTCGCGTGCTACGATGGTGGGAGATGTTCGTCCTCCATTCGGGTCCATGCCGTTATTATATTCCGAAGCGACTTTTTCTTTGCATACAACACAACCTATCATCTTTGTTTAGTCACATTTACTAACGACCACACATCTCAAACAAATCGAGTTGGAGTAACCAATCAAAAGACCGCTGAAAATAAGTAAATGCACGAAGTTGTCTGTCGACTTGTATGGTGTACTATACATCCATGGGCAGCGGTATCCAAAATAACGAGGAACCACTCCTTCCTGTATGCTCGTCGGAAATCATGTATCATCCACTGTTGTTGGAGTGCGCGGTAAAGATACCATACTCCCATGACGAATCACTAATAGAGGCGTCACAACTTCTCGGATCAACGATTCGTCAATACTCGCACGCTCCTCTATTGGAACTACGTCGTGTGGAACTTTGGGCTCCGACGCAGTTTTACGAACCATATCGACGCCGTGACAGTAGTCTTCCAAATCCGAGTCATCTTCGACTGGCATTATCCTGTCCACACAAGATTTTGTCACCTCGTAACCGCTACACTTAATGTCAGCAAACTCGGCTCGCGTTGCCCAAAATGCACGCTCCAAGTAATCAGCCTTGTCGAAATTCCGTAGAAACCGCCGCATGTAAAACGGGTGATCCCTATCGGGTGGCTTGACTGTCTCCCATACGTCACTCTCGCGACGTAAGACTCTTATGCCATTGGCAAAATCTGCGTCGGAGCTCGTTTGGGTGTAAATGTAGTAGTGGTTGTTCTTCGCCATTGCGAATATTGTTATCTAGATTTCCCAGTTATCAGTATATTTAAGCACAAAACAGGTTACATGATTCAACATTACATTCGCTACGAGTCTACCACAGGTTGTGATCGTTTACGTACACAATGGCGACTCGTGGTACTATCACGTAAAGAATATATATAAACATACTGTAATTTACAGAAGCATTACGAATCGTACTGACACGCCACCTCCAAAAACTTTCGGAAGAGGTCCACCGTCGCAGGGTGGAAGTTGCAGCCTGCGGCCACCAAGCTGTCGGGGAAAGTCAGTCTACCGTCTGTAGATGGCAGGGGCGACGACTCCCCGCGTATGACGTACGCGATGTATGATTGGTACAGGCCATATGTGCAAACAACCACCTGACGCGCGAGATTTCCCTTGGCTTCCCACGACAGGCGTTGGACCATCTTTTTCTCTGGCGGAATGTCGTCGGCGTCCGTGGCGATAAGGCAGTTCCGTCGTATATTCTGGTAGATAAATTCGTCGGCCATTCCACCCTTGGGTCCTGCCCCAATGGCGGTGCCAATGGCTGCATGGACGGGAAATACGCGTACTCGCTGACAAGTCTCGCAAGGCACACGCTCGGACTTGACAGGCCGTACCATGAGGTGCGCACAATCGCGGAGGTCATACTTGCCTACAATCGTCGGCAACTTGGTCGCCGCAACGGCGCACGACACGCGCTTTGGTGGTCGTTCCTCACTGGGGTCAGATTCGCGCTTTCGCTTGCCAGAGCAGGCGCCTCCTACGATGTGGTCGAAGAGTGATTGCGCCGCGGATGCTGTGCTGACGCTCACGCCCGTCATAGCCGCCACTGCCGCCAGCGCCACGGCACTGACTTCACTCGAAATAGTGAAGAATCCAGTCCTGTGATCGTACATCCATGCCTCAAAGGCGGGCAACAATTCCTCTAGGGTAATCTTGGAGTCCAGTTGCGTATCTTTCATAAAATAAGTGGTTGCTGCCCAGAGCAACCGTAGACACGCATCGCCGATACCTTCGTAAGAGGCGCCCAACAGACGCAACCAGTCTGGCACGCAGTCCTGACCCATCAGTAGCACACTGGCAGTGATGAAAGCAACCCCTCGCCGTACGCAGTTGTAGAACCGTGGGTTCACATAAATGGGTCGATACATGTCTGATTCATATGCCAGTGTACCGACGGCGTACCTCTTGAAGGATTGAAGTCGAAGACCGAGTAGCATTGCGTGAGCAACGTGCCGATGCAGATCCAACACAACCTTGTCATAGTCCCACCACAGGCAGTCCTTGTCGAATACGGGCGAGCAAACCAGCCGACAACCTAAGTAACCTTGGCGATACGACATTGCACCGAAATCGCCCACACACCGCAGGATCTTGGAGTCGGAGTCCACCGACTCCACTACGAACGACGCCGCCGACCCACCGAAGCGCTCGGTGTCACCGAGCATTCGTATAAGAGTCGCAGCCAACTCCACGGTCCCGTTTTTCTCGGACTTGCGCACATGTGTCTTTGGGGGATGCAGGCCCATCATCAGCAGCTGATAGATGCGAGCAACTGCCAGCTCGGCTTCACCCACCCGTCCACTGTTGGCAATGCATACGGCATGTTTGTCTCCACGGCGAATTGCCAACGCACCCATTACAAGACGTCGGCGCGCCGCCATATCGAACGGCGATCGGATTGCACGGAACCACTGATCTTGGATTCGCTTCAGACTTGCTGCAGTATGCGGGCAGATGTGTGTATCGCTGCCCAGTTCCTTAAAGACCTGATTGAGGAGTTGTTTGACGCTTGCCTTCCCTTTTGTGGACCCTACTCGCTGTACTGCATCACATAACGTCAGTTCTAGGAACAACGTGGAAACGGTTCCAACTCGAGGGGGCCGGGCACTAGCTGAGGTGTCTCGGCTGCAATTGCACACATCTAGGAAAAACATTGGGTCGGGCGGGATGGTTGTACAGGGAAAGTGTAGCAGGCCCCATGTGGATGAACCTATACTACCATCACTACAACTTAAATTACCAATGTCTTCGTTGCCCTGGCTCACCAGAACCGGCACGGGCGGCCCCTCCATCGCCAGCAGATGATGATACATCCCCCGAATGAATTCATAGACAGACGAGTTCCTCATCTCAGCAACAATAGGGGCGATGACGTGCTCGACAGCCACGTTCTCCTCCGGCAGTTCGTCCAAGCAGTCCCACATCTCGTCGCGCCGCTTTTCCTGTGCCTGTATCTCGGTTAGGATGGTCTTATGTGAGATCCACTCCGTCTGCAGGATTCCTCGCTGCGGGCATGGTTTGTCGGTGGCTTGGCAGGCCACCGCATCATCGAGACGCCGACGAGCCTCCCGAGTGAGGGACGTCAGCAGCTTCATCTCCTTGTCCTCGGTACGGTCGAAGCATAGGGCGATTAAATATGGGTGGGTTCCCGCCGCATCCCAGAGACTGAGGATCGTCTGTTGGTAGACAAGGATGGCGGCTGCCATGGGGGCGTCAATCAACGTCTCCTTTCCTTTCAACCTGCGGATGACTCGATACATGACATCGACAAGGCGACCCCAGGGAGCCGACGCAGCGACCCGTCGCAAGCGTGTGGTCTTCGGCATTTCCTTGTGGCCGACCGCCTTTTCGAGTCCAATGGGATCATGCAAGCCCATGTCCTTTTTCCTATTGAGGAATGCCCGAGTTTCATATGCATCGTGGCGTGTTCACAAGTTAGTTATACTTAGTTGGACACCGGTCATCTAGCTTTATTGCTTACCCACCCATATCACGCGTGATGATAACGACATCGCCCTGATTTCCGCCGTGTATTACACGATAACGGTTATCCAAGTGCCCGTCTATTATCTTTTTCAATACTGGCCTTTGATATTGCGTACACCAGTCTGGAAGTTCAACTACCACAAAGTCGGATTCGCCAAGAACTCCGTCCGATGTATTTCTGACGCCTATGTAACCTTCGAAAACGACAGTGACTGTAGATTCGTTTCTAAGCGATATAGCCATGACTAACCGCTTATAATCCAACTAACTTAGTTAATATTGAATAGCAACGGACGCTTTCAAATCACAATTGTATCCAAGAGACGTCACCCCCTGTCCACCGCATTGGATGTGTAACCGGGGCACCGTCCAGGTACTTACGCACAGTTAGGCGCGCGGATTTTCGCCAAATTTCGAAAACGGCCACTTTGCCGTTTTGCAAAGCGCCGACTCTAAGTCTGGCGCGCCAGACCTCCACCCCACCCACCCAATAGCTCCGCCCACTTCATCCACCCCATCCACACGGGAGGCTGGACTTGGTGGTTTGGGAATAGCAAAGTGACCGTTTTCGAAATTTGGTGAAAATCCGCGCG
>Ga0247727_10008413_pt1 | contig 19155 bp, 19 predicted proteins | sample WisWelCaveWW1625_FD_202498 | JGI IMG/M metagenome (GOLD analysis project Ga0247727, IMG submission 202498) | Biofilm microbial communities from Wishing Well Cave, Virginia, United States - WW16-25 | ecosystem: Environmental > Aquatic > Deep subsurface > Groundwater > Cave microbial mat | place... | reverse complement strand
CTAGAGTCACTATGCCTCGTCTCGAAAACAAAGTCGCCCTCATCACCGGCAGTTCACGCGGAATAGGCAAAGCCATTGCGCTGAAAATGGCCGCCGAGGGCGCGCGCGTGGTTTTGACTGCGAGAGCTGCGGATGCGGCTGAAACGGTAGCGGCGCAAATTCGCCAACAAGGCGGCGAAGCATTGGCGCTCGCGGTTGACGTCGCCGTGCCCGCGCAAGTCGACGCCATGATCAAGGCCGCGGTGGAAAAATTCGGCGCGCTGCACATTCTCGTGAACAATGCCGGCATCACGCGCGATAATCTCGTCATGCGCATGAGCGATGACGAATGGAGCTCCGTGCTCGCCACGAATCTCACGGGCGTGTTCAATTGTATTCGAGCGGCTTCCAAGGTAATGATGAAGCAACGCGCCGGCAAGATCATCAATCTCACCTCCGTGGTTGCGGAGATGGGCAACAAAGGCCAAGCGAACTACTGCGCGGCAAAAGCCGGAGTCATCGGCCTGACCAAATCCGTTGCGCGCGAATTGGCCAGCCGCAACATTCAAGTCAATGCCATCGCGCCCGGCTTCGTCGAGACGGACATGACCGTCGGGCTAGCGGAAGCTGCGAAAGAAACCATGCTGCAATCCATTCCGCTTGGCCGCCCGGGCACGCCGGAGGACATTGCGAGCATGGCCGTGTTTCTCGCTTCCTCCGAGGCGGATTATATCACCGGCCAAACCCTGAATGTCGATGGCGGTTTGGTGATGCCGTAAATATCTTTGCAAGGTTGAATTAAAAAATTGAATCCCTATCAAAGTAAACCACACAAGGAGTAATGTCGCATGGCAAATCTTGAGTCCCTGCAAGCAAAAGTAAAGCAAATTATCGTAGACCAGCTCGGGGTCGACGCCAATGAAGTCACGGATGCGGCGAGTTTCGTTGACGACCTCGGCGCGGATTCATTGGACACCGTGGAATTGGTCATGGCTTTCGAAGAAGAGTTTGACGTTGAGATTCCGGATGAAGACGCCGAAAAGCTCCAAACCGTCGGCCAAGCTTTGGAATATCTCAAGGACAAACTCCCCGCCAAATAACAAAGCGAGGTGCCCCGCGCTGACGGTACAGGAAAAGGCATAACACTGCAAGAATTTGCTCGTGTTCGCACCTAGTGCAAAAATTAGGAGGAAGAGGAAAAAAATGACACGTCTGGAAAAGGCAGTTCGCGCTAGGAGGCGAGTTCGTTTTATTCCGGTGCGGACAGACATTGGAAAGGGGCGGACGATTAGCCCATTTTTTATTATACCCCTTGGCACCGTGATGCAAGTTCGCGTTCGACGTGGCGGTTTAACAAGAGTTATCAACTAACGCAGCCCGAGCGACCGAGTAAAATTGTGGCGGACGTTAGAAGCTTTTGTGGCGTAGAAGTTTTGCACAAAATATTCATGAAGACAAGGTTACAAACCGGAACTCCGATCGCCTGAGCCCAAAGGCGCTCGGAGAGCCGGCTTGCGGGCCTCGTGCTCATGGAGATTGGGTGCCGCACAAAAGCCTCCTTCGTTCTCCCGCGTGATTCGCTCGCACACACCTCGGGCGGGATTCTTTTCAAATCACTCTATGTTTCGGTCGCGTTCCTCGACCATGATCGTGGCAACAATCTCCCGTGCGTAGGCTATGCTGAAATGGTGGCGAAACGTCTTTTTTCAAAATAGGCATACGGGAGGGGAGCAGATCATTCCATCGGCGTCCGAATTTGCGCGGATCATCGGATACCGTTTTCGCCGGCACGCATTGTTTGTGCAGGCGCTCAAACATCGGTCTTTTTTGCCGCAAGTGAACGAACAGCGCGCGTGCTCCAATGAGCGCATGGAATTGCTCGGCGACGCCGTGCTCGGCATCGTGGTGACCGAGCACCTTTATCGCAGATACCCCGACAAAGAAGAAGGCGAGATCACGGCCATCAAATCGCTGCTGGTCAGCCGAAAAATTCTCACCCGTATTGCGCGCAATCTCGACCTCGGCAAATTTGTTTTGATGAGCGACTCCGAAGATCATGCCGGCGGGCGCACGCGGCCTTCCATTTTGGCCGATAGCTTCGAAGCTGTAATTGGCGCGATCTATCTCGACGGCGGCCTCGAAAAGGCCAGAGGCTTTATCGAGCGTACGCTCTTGAAAGACATGGAAGCGCTGGTCTCCGAAGAGCAGCACCGCAATTTTAAAAGCCTGCTGCTCGAGCTAGCACAAAGCCGCAATATGGGCACGCCCTATTACACCGTCCTCGCCGAAGAAGGCCCCGACCACGAAAAGCTTTTCACCGTTGAAGTTAAAATTCAAAATCGTCCCATGGGCATCGGCGTCGGCCATTCCAAAAAACGCGCCGAGCAACAAGCCGCGCAGAATGCCTTGGCGCAATTGGCGATGATGTAAGTTGCGCTAGGCGGATTAGAGAGCCCAGCTCGGAATAAATGCTGAAAGTTTACGGCGGAATAATTTTGCGGCAGCACGAGTTGAAATAATTCCGCCGATAAATCATCCTGCTAAATTTTTTCGGCGACACCCGATTCTCCCCGCCACAGGCGCTTTGAAAGATTCATTTGGACCTCAATCTTGCCGGATTCTCCCAACTCTCTTCCTGCTCTTTCTTTAAGCCGCCGTCTCACCTTTTGGCTCGCAACGCGTTGCGGTTGGTTTGTGCTATTAGCACTGGGCAAGCTCACACGCATTGAATTTCGCGGACGCGAGCACTTTGAACAATTGCGCGCCGCTCGCCGGCCGTTCATTCTTTGTATTTGGCATGGCAAAATTTTGATTCCAATTTTCGCGCATCGTCACGAAGGCCTTTGCGGCATGGTCAGCGAACACCGCGACGGCGAAATGATCGCGCAAACGTTGCATCGCTTGGGTTATACGACGGTACGCGGCTCGAGCACGCGCGGGGGCAAACGCGCGATGTTGGCAATGGTTCGAATACTCAGAAGCGGCAACTCCGGAGGGATTATGCCTGATGGTCCGCGCGGGCCACGGCATGTTCTTAAAGCCGGAATCATCGCGATCGCGCAGAAATCACGAGCCGCAATTTTACCTGTGACTTTTGCCTGCTCGCGCGCATGGCGGTTGAAGAGTTGGGATCGTTTCACTCTGCCCAAGCCGTTTAGCAAAACCGTTGCGCTTTACGGCGAACCCATTTTCATTCCCGCCGAAATGGACGAAGCCGCTTTCGAATCCAAGCGCCAAGAGATCGAGCAGCGCATGTTGGAGTTGGAAACCGAGGCCGAGGCTTTATTCCCACAAGAGCACAAGCTGTGAATTGGCCCAAACAAAAATGGCTGCTTGCGCCGCTGCTGCCATTCGCGTGGCTTTATCGCGGCGTAGTTGCGTGGCGCAATTTTGCTTATAAAAAAAAGCTTTTTGCGATAACGCGCGTGCCCGCGAAAGTTGTGAGCCTTGGCAATCTCTCTGCCGGCGGAAGCGGCAAAACTCCGACGACCGCGTTTCTCGCCAATGCTTTGACGGAGCGCGGTCTCAAAGTCGCTATCGTCGCGCGCGGATATGGCCGTGCGCATCTCGGAGATTGCATTGTGAGCGATGGACATACTGTACTGGCCGAGATACACGAGGCCGGAGATGAGCCACTTTTGTTGGCGCAGCAATGCCCTGGCGCCGTCGTTGTTGTTGCAGAGAGCAAAACGCGCGCGGCGCAAATTGCAGCCGAGCGCTTTCAACCGAGCTATATTCTAGTTGATGACGGCTTCCAGCATCGCCGCTTACATCGTGATCTCGATTTGCTGCTCATCTCCGCGCGCATGCTGGTGCAAAAGCCCTGGTTATTGCCGGCCGGTCCTTTGCGCGAGCCGTTGTGCAATGCTCGTCGCGCTCATAAAATTTTGCTCACGGAGTTGCACGCGCTTAAATCAGAAGAACGCCATGCCGTTTTTAATACGTTGCACCGCTACACGACGGCGAGCATTTTACCGCTCGACTTTGTGGGCGAAAACATACGGCCCTTGTTTGAAGGCAAGACTCTTGCAACAGTTCAAACGCAGCAAGCGACCGCGTTCTTAGCGAGCGGCATTGCTGTGCCGGAGCGCTTTCGACAAACCGCGGAAGCTGCGGGCGTGCGCGTGCGCGAGCACGTGGTTTATCGCGATCATCACAACTATACCGCGCAAGACGTTGATGCGCTCGCGGTTAAATTTCAAAACTCGCGAGCCGATTTTCTTCTCACTACGGCGAAAGACGCGGTCAAGCTGCGCAGCTTTGCGCGCTTGCAGGTATTGCCGATTTATGTGCTCGAGCTGCGCCTCTTTGCCGAGGCCACAGTTGCAGCCGAGTTGTTGGAAGCCGTGCTCGCGAGTTAGAGTTCGCATCGTACCGCAACAATCATGTTGCGCTGAAATCGTCAATAGAGTGCGCGGCCCGCTCTTGGATGGGAGAAAAGCCTTGCGCTTCTAAAGGTGGTTTTGTATTTTCGGTTTGATTTTAAGCAAGAATAGCAAGCCTTTTAATCAACTTCAATCATTCGCGCGGCGCGCTGGCGCGAGCTCACGAGTTACTTTAAGTCGAGGCTATGGGCGAAGACAATAACATCGGCCGGAGAGCCAGAAAATATACGATCCTTGTGGTTGATGACGATCGCAACATTTGCAAGATGATCGAGATCAACCTGCGGAAGGAAAAAGAATACGTCGTCGAAACCGCCAACAGCGGCGAAGCGTGCCTGAAAATGCTGCGCGAAGTTTCGCCCGATCTCATCTTGTTGGACATTCAAATGCCCGGCATCGACGGCATCGAAACGCTCAAGCATATTCGCGACGAAGAATCGCGCGTGCCAGTGATCATGATGTCCGCGCACGGCACGATTGAGAAAGCCGTGAAGTCGATGAAGCTGGGCGCGTATGATTTCATCACCAAGCCGTTTGCCGGCGATCGTCTGCTCATCACTGTCCGCAATGCGCTCACCACCAGCTCGCTCAAACAAGAAATCGACTCGCTGCGCTCCGAATTGAAAGACCGGTTTCAGTTTAAGAATATCATCGGGCAGTCGGGCGTCATGCAAGAAGTTTTCCGCGCGCTGGAAAAGGTGGTGAATAGCAACGTCACCGTGCTCATTTACGGCGAAAGCGGCACCGGCAAAGAATTGATCGCGCGCGCGATTCATTATCACAATACGCTGCGCAGCAACAAGCCGTTTGTGGCGGTGAATTGTTCCGCGTTGCCCGAGTCATTGTTGGAAAGCGAATTGTTCGGCCACGAAAAAGGCGCGTTCACGGGCGCGGTCGGCAAGCGTATCGGCAAATTCGAAGTGGCTGCGGGCGGCAGTATCTTTCTTGATGAAATCGGCTTGATGACGCCCGCCACGCAAGCGAAAATGTTGCGCATTCTGCAGGAACGCGAGTTCGAGCGCGTCGGCGGCAATGAGATGGTCAAAGTCGACGTGCGTGTGATCTCCGCCACCAACAAAGACCTCGAAGAGGCGGTGCGCAACGGCGAGTTCCGCGAAGATTTGTTCTATCGCATCTCGGTATTTCCGATCAAGCTGCCGCCGCTGCGCGAACGCCGCGAAGACATCCCGCTGCTGGCCGCACACTTTGTCAACAAGTACGCGCAAGCCGAGCACAAAGAGGTTGACGGTATTTCGCCGGACGCGCTGGAATTGCTCATGGCCTATAACTGGCCCGGCAACGTGCGCGAATTAGAAAACGCGATTGAGCGCGCCGTGGTGCTCGCTTCCAGTGTGGAACTCAACGCGCGCGATTTGCCCAACACCGTGCGCGCTATCGGCGAGAAAAAAATCTACGAATCCGACAACACGCTTTCGAGTTGGATTGAAAAGCTGGAAGAAGAAGCGTTGCGCAAAGCATTGCTCGAAAACGGCGGCAACATTTCCCAAACCGCAAAGAAGCTCGGCATCGGCCGCGCCACGATCTATCGCAAAGCCAAAAAGTACGGCTTGCCCATGGTGAAATAAGCGGCCACCAACGCAACCCAAATTAGGCTTTTTAGAAAACGGCACTTCCTCGAAGTGCCGTTTTGTTTGTGTATCGGGCAAAGAACCTCAGATTTTTTGAAACGGCCGTGGCCCATATTCCTCAACGCACGTGCTTGGGGTGCGGATTGAAAACTTCCCGGCAACAGCTCTTGCGTCTTGCGCGCATCGACAATGAAACGGTCGCGGTGGACGCCGAGCGCCGCCTGCCTGGACGCGGCGGATATCTTTGTCCTAAGTCCGAGTGCGCGGAGATGCTGCGCCGCAAGAAAGGTTTGCGCCGCGGCTTTCGCGTAAAAGTTTCCGAAGCTTCTTACGCTGCGATTATCGCTTATGTGGAGCAACATGCTTCCAACTGAAATTACCAACTTGCTCGGCCTGGTGCGCCGCGCGCGCAAAATTTTGATCGGCACCGAGTCGGTGCGCCGCGAGCTGCTCAGGCAGAATGTCGATCTGCTCATTTTCGCCGAAGATTTTTCGGCTTCTTCGAAACGGCAAGTCGTGTTGACCGGCTTGAAAATTCCCGAAATAACTTTCGGCACCAAGCAGGAATGGGGCGAATTTTGGGGCAAACAGGACGTGGGCGTTTTTGGCATTACCGATAAAAATTTCGCCGAGGGGATTTTGAAGAAGTTTCATGAAAGCGGCTTGCATGAAACGAGTGATAAGCTGTCATAATTTGTCATTGCTTCGGGCGATAGCAAAAATCAGCCGGAATTTCTGTTGTCTCTTTGAAGTGAAATTGATACATTCGCAGCCAATTTTTACGACTAAAAACAAATTGCTTTACCAATTTTAAAACCTCTATGCAAGAAAACATTCGCAACTTTTGCATCATCGCACATATCGACCACGGCAAGTCCACGCTCGCGGATCGTTTTTTGGAGTTGACCGGCTCGCTGCGCAAAGAAGAGATCGTTTCGCAGACGTTGGACAACATGGATCTCGAGCGCGAGCGCGGCATTACCATTAAACTCCACGCGGTGACCATGCCGTACACGCACAAGGACGGCAAGAAGTACACGCTCAATCTCATCGACACGCCCGGGCACGTGGATTTCAGCTACGAGGTCTCGCGCAGCCTCGCCGCATGTGAAGGCGCGATTCTCGTGGTCGATGCTTCGCAAGGCGTGGAAGCGCAAACCATCTCGAATCTTTATCTCGCCCTCGAACACAATCTCACCATCATTCCCGTCATCAACAAAATCGATTTGCAAGGCGCGCAAATCGAGCTGGTCAAAAAACAAATCACGGACGTGCTCGGCATCGACGAATCCGACATCGTGCTTGCGAGCGCGAAGCTCGGCACCGGCATGGAAGAGATCGTGCAAGCCGTGGTCGAGCGCGTGCCGCCGCCGAGGGGCAATCCCGACGCGCCGTTGCGCGCGTTGATTTTCGACTCGGTGTTCGATAATTATCGCGGCGCGATTGCATACGTGCGCGTGGTCGATGGCGCGATCAAACCGGGCATGCGCATTCGCTTCTTTTTCACCGGCAAAGAGTTCGAAGTCTCCGAAGTCGGCAACATGCGCATTCGCCGCTTTCCGAGCGACGAGCTTGCTGCGGGAGAAGTCGGTTATTGTATCGCGGGCGTTAAAGAAGTGCGCGACACCAAAGTGGGCGATACGATCACGTCGGCAGACAATCCCGCGCAAGAACCGCTGCCGGGTTATCGCGAAGTGAAGCCGATGGTGTTCAGCGGCATTTTCCCGACGGCCACCGAGCAATACGAAGAACTGCGCAATGCGCTCGAGAAGCTGCGGCTCAACGACTCTTCGCTGATTTATGAGCCCGAGTCTTCCGTGGCCATGGGCTTCGGTTTTCGCTGCGGCTTCCTTGGCTTGCTGCACTTGGAAATCGTGCAAGAACGTCTCGAACGCGAATACAATCTCGACATTCTCACCACGGTGCCCAACGTCGAGTATTGGGTTTTCAAAGAGAACGGCGAAAAGCTCGTGGTGGATAACCCCGCGTTCATGCCCGAGGCCGACGCGATCGATCACGTGGAAGAGCCTTACATTCGCGCGCAGATCATCACGCCTGCGGAGTTCATCGGCAACATCATGAAGCTCGCACAAGACCGTCGCGGCGTGCATAAAGATACGACGTACATCGATCCCACGCGCGTCGATCTCACATATGAATTTCCGCTCGCCGAAATTATTTTTGATTTCTATGACAAGCTCAAGTCTTTCACCAAAGGCTATGCGTCTTTAGACTATGACGTTCTCGGCTACCGCGACGGCGATTTGGTGAAACTGGATATGTTGATCAACGGCGATGAAGTGGATGCCCTCTCGCACATCGTGCATCGTGAGCGCGCGTATGAGTGGGGCCGGAAAGTCTGCGAAAAGTTGCGTGAGTTGATTCCGCGCCAAATGTTCGAAGTCGTTATTCAAGCTGCGATCGGCTCGCGCATTATCGCGCGCGAAAGCGTGCGCCCCATGCGCAAAAACGTGACGGCCAAGTGCTACGGCGGCGACATTACCCGCAAACGCAAGCTGCTCGAACGCCAAAAAGAAGGCAAGAAACGCATGAAACAGCTTGGCCGCGTTGAAATTCCGCAAGAAGCTTTTTTAGCCGTTTTGAAGGTTGAGCATTAAATAGCCTTGCGCAGGTTTGAAACCTTCGCAAGGCGTGATTACGAATTGAAAGGTTCCTCCGCATGTCCGAATCCGCGTTGAAGATGAATCGCGCCAAAGAAGTATCGGCAGTGAAAACGAAAAGCCAAATCCGCGAATATACCGAGGCCGGTTTGGTGGCATTGATCGCCGCGTTGCTGCTGCGCACTTTTGTCGTGCAAGCGTTTCGCATTCCCACCGGCTCCATGAAAGACACGTTATTGATCGGCGATTTTTTGCTCGTGAACAAATTCGTCTACGGCGTGCGCACGCCCGACGGTATTCCGTTTTTGGAGGTTCCCATTCCCTTCACGCGCCTGCCCGGCTTTAAAGAACCTGAGTCCGGCGAGATCATCGTGTTCAAATATCCGCGCGACCCTAAGCTCGATTACATCAAACGCTGCATTGCCGTCGGCGGGCAAACCGTGGAGGTGCGCGACGACATTGCGTATGTCAACGGGCAACCCGAAGGGCGGAAAGAGTTCATCAAAAAAGAATACGATCCGCAAGAGGGGCATTACATCAACTATTATAAGATCACCACGCCGCGCGGACAAGTTTATACCATTCGCCATTATGCCGATCACTTCGCGGCCTCGGAAAACTTTGGGCCGATCCGCGTGCCGATGAAGGGCGAAGAGCTGGCGCCGGAAATCAAGAACGATCCCGTACTGCGCCCGATGTTCGACGGCAACAAGGACGGCCGCTATGACGGCAATCAATACTTCATGATGGGCGACAATCGCGACAACAGCGCGGACGGCCGCGTGTGGGGATTTTTGCCGCGCGATAACGTCGTCGGCGAGGCCATGGTGATCTATTGGTCGTGGGATAGCGAGGAGAAACTGCACCGCATCTTGACGAAAGTGCGTTGGGAGCGGATTGGGAATTTAATCAAATAGCTTGTTTGGCTCGTGGAAAACGGCTTGATATAAATCCCCGGCCTTCTATATATTGCTTTGTGCCAAACTGATGCCGGACGTTATTTAGTCGTATTCTTCATTCACAAGATTTCCCGCGTCGCTCTTGTCATTAGCGCTCACGATATGGACTCTTCCGAAAGGAAAAGATATGGCAAAAAGTAAAACCAAAGCCGCCTCCATTCCTAAAAACTTTGCCGACGAAAAAAAAGCGGCTGCGTTCTGGGATACGCACAGTGTTGCCGACTATTGGGACGAGATGGAGGAAGCCCAATTTGAGATTGAGATCGACGATATGCCCAAAGCCGTTGCCTTAGAATACCCTATCGCGCGCCAGCTTTCTGAAGTCTCTCGAATGGAAAACATATTTATCGATATTTTGGTCAATCTTTTTTTAAAAGAGCATTTAGCGGAAAGGCCATCCGTTCGGCCGCGTTCATAACAATCTTTACCTTCCCGTTCTTTATTGCCTCAATCTTTTAAAACACCGACTGCTATGCCCGGCGCCGCACTCTACCTGCACATTCCCTTCTGCGAAAAGCGCTGCCTCTATTGCGACTTCTACACCGTTGTCGGCGTGGACGAGCGCATTCCGGATTACATTCACGCTTTGCAAAAAGAAATCGTCTTGCGCGCTGCGGAAGATTTTTGGCAGCGGCAACGCTTCGAAACCATTTTCTTCGGCGGCGGCACGCCGTCTTTGCTCTCGCCCGCGCAGCTCGCAGAAATCTTCGATGCCTGTTTCGCCAGTTTTAATTTTAATCCCGCCCCTGAAATCACGCTCGAAACCAATCCCGGCACGATTACGAACGAACAACTGGCGCAGTATCGCGCGGCCGGCGTTAATCGTCTCAGCTTTGGTGTGCAGTCTTTTGATGAAAGTGAATTGCAGCTGTTGGATCGCACTCATTCGCCGGAGCAAGCGCAAGCCGCGATCCTCGGCGCACGTTATGCCGGTTTTGAAAATGTGAGCCTCGATTTGATCTTCGCGCTGCCCAATCAAACGCGCAAGCGTTGGCAGGAAAATCTCAAACGGGCCGTCGAGCTTGAGCCGAATCACATTTCCGCATACAACCTCACGATTGAAGCCGGCACGCCGCTCGATCACGCGATACGCAAAGGCAAGCTGGCCCCGCTCACGGAAGAGGAAGAGCGGGAGATGTATGAGTTCACGATAAATTTTTTGGCGCAACACGGCTATCGCCATTACGAGATTTCGAACTTTGCCCGGCCCGGCTCTGAAGCGCGGCACAATATCAAATATTGGGACGGCAGCGCGTATCTCGGCTTGGGCGCTGCGGCGCATTCCTACGACGGCAAACGGAGGTTTTGGAATGCGGCCAATCTGCGCAAGTATCTCGAGTCGCTGGCGAGCAACGCTTTGGCGGAAGAGGGCGGAGAAGAGTTGACGCCGCGACAAAAGAAGTTTGAGTTCGCGTTCTTGGGTTTGCGCCAAACACGCGGCGTGGACTTGCAAGAGTTTCAACGCAAATTTCGCGTGCCTTTTGAGCGCGCATTCAACGGCGTGGTTGCGGAAATGGAAAGCGAGGGGTTGCTCGTGCGCGAAAATGATTTTCTGCGCCTGTCACCGGAAGGAATATTTTTGTGCGATGAAATTTGCGCGCGGTTGGAGGTTTAGCTTAAAACACACGCAGCGATTTTCTTCTCTTCTTTCATCCCCCAATAAACTGCCACACCACCATCCCGAAACACAGCACAGTCACTCCCACAGCCGCGAGCGCGAGGACTTGCACCCGGAAATTTTCACGGCCTTGTTCGGCGAAGCCCACGAGGTACACGGCAAGGAACCCGCCGATAAAGCCGCCACCGTGCGCCCAGTTATTGACCGCGGACATAAAGAAGCCGAACATGAACATGATGAGCGCGTTTTGCAAACCCGCGCGATAGACGGATTCTCCAAACGTGCCGCCGCGAATGCGGCCATAAGCCACGAGCGCGCCGAGCAAACCGAACAGCGCGCCGGACGCGCCGATGGTCAATGGGATTCCTTTAAAATTGGAGACAATAAAGCCGATAATGCCGGCAAAAGTGTAGATGAAGATTAATCGCATCGTGCCGAACAACTCTTCCACTTGCGGCGCAATCTGCCGCAGGAACATAAGATTGAAAAAAATATGCATCAAGCCGCCGTGCAAGTACACGGCCGTGACTAGAGTCCACCAACGGCCTTCGAGCGCGGGATGCGCGCCGGTGGCGCCTAGCATCACCAAACTATAGTTGCTTGGGCCGAGAAAATCAAACAGGCCGCCTTTGAAAATTGCTTTCAGGTCGAGCAAGAGGCTGACAATAAAATACGCCACGCACATCGCGGTCACGACTTCCGTAAAGCCGTAGCTCCGCAAGGCATTCTGCAACGCCGGGCCTAAGCCCCACATGCCGGGGTTTTTCCGGCCGCAGTGCATGCAGGCTTCCGCGTTGACGCTGATGAGCTTGCCGCAATCCGGGCAAAGCATGGAACCGAATTTTTGTTCGGACATGGAAGTGTCGTGTGAGTTATTCCGTGAAAATAAAGTTTCTTTCTTCCGGGGTGAAAATCAAGATGCCCACGATGCGGTTAAGCTCATTGTGCTTGAGGCTCTTTTCCAACAAGCGCCAGATGCGCTATTGTCGCGCTATCTGTGAGTTGCCTTGAAAAGAAGAGGAGACGACATAGCCGCCTACTTTTTGCCAGGCTGTGGTTTCGAGTAAGATTTCGTATTTCGAAAATTCCGAGGAGAGGGCGTTGTAGATACGCTGTGTCAAAAGTGAAAGCTCAACTTTTGATTTTGGCGATCGCGTTGCAGGAGTAGTGCGTGCGCGCGAAAAATTGCTTTTTAGTTTGTTTTTTGTTGCCATGGCCCGTTGCCTCTAAATAAAAGCGTTTCTAAAAATTAAGGTGGTTTGGGCCATCGCTGGTTGCCAAGCGCCACGATCTTCTGCGCCGCGTGCAGTGCAAGGCGGCAATTTTCTTTCAAAAAGTCGCCTCGAATACCGTGATCCAATTTAAGCCTTTTGAAATGGCGACGCAAGCGCTTTTCCGAAGCGTAACGAATATCATTTTTCCAGCGCGTGAAAATGACGCCTGTAGCTTCGGCAATAGCGCGTCTATCTGGTAATACGCCTCTCATTTCTCAAAAGTCAGTTCTTGCCTTCATTCTCCTTCAACGCCCGCTCCGCCTGCTTCTTGTTGATCCCGTCATCCCACAATAAATCCGGCAAGCTTAAACAGGCCTGCAAATGCTTGCGCGCTTGCTCATAGTGCTTGAGCTGGATCAATGTTTCGCCGAGCCAGAGATGGTGCCTAGGCGAGTTCGGCTCGACGACGAGCGCTTGTTCAAACCAGGCTTTCGCTTCTTCATTCCCGCCGGGCGGCACGCCGCCGTATAAAACTTTGGCGAACGCCCGCAGCACCCAACTGAGATTAGCCAATTCATAGTTCCAGCGCCCAAGCACGTGCATCGCGCCGTCGTGACGAGGGTCGAGCACGAGCGTACGTTCGGCTTCCACTTTGATCTCTTTCGAAAGCTCGATCTTTTTCTTGCCGCCGACTTTTAAAGCCATTCGCCCGAGCGCCACTGCAAGAAAGAAATGGCTCTCTACCGAATCGGGATACAAACGCGCGCAACGCCGCGCCAAGCGGGCGGACGTGAAATAGTAGCGTTCTTGTTGCTCGCCCTTAGTGCCATAGCCCACGTCGACATGCGCGCGCACGAGTTTCCACAAACCTTGATAATGCGAAGAGTCCAACGCCACAACTTTGCCGTATGCGTCCAACGCGCCATGATTGTCAAACTGCGTGAAGGAGCGATCGCCGGCGCGCAACAACTCTGCGATGGAGGAGAGCGCATGCTGCGTTGATTGCGCCGAGTGGACAACGGTCGCGCAAAAGATTAGCGCGCACACGATGAATGCACAGGTTCTCATGAGAAGGATTATTCGCAGGACGATTTTTAGAACATTGCCGGGGAAGGCTTGCTCTCAAACGCGGGTTTGAGAGCAAGGGCAATTTTTTAGGCCACCTTGGCTTTACGCCAGAGGAAATAAACCGGAATGCCGGTGAGCACGATGAGCAGGCCGGGCCACGTGGTTTGCGTTTTATAAAGAAGCAACACGAGCATGATCGCAGTTGCGGTCACAATATAAAGGCCGGGCACGAGGGGATAACCAAAGGCGCGATACGGCCGTTCGGCCTCGGGCCGCTTGCGCCGCAAAATGAAAATGCCCGCAATGGTTAGCACATAAAAGATGAGCACGGCGAACACGACGTAATCTAAAAGATTGCTATAAAGATTTCCGTACAGCGCCGCGCCGGTTGCCGGGTCCGTGAGTGGTGTGCCGCCGGCATCGCGCAGCCGCGTGCGCGGGAGAACGAGCATTGCCGCCCAAATGCCTTGCAGGATTAGCCCGAAAGCCGGGACGTGTTTCTCATTCAATTGTCCCGTTGCGCGGAAGAAAAGCTTGTCTTGCGCCATCGCATAATAAACGCGCGCGCCCGCGAGAATCAAGCCGTTGTTGCAGCCGAAGGTGGAGATGATGATCGCGATTGCCATGATGGTTGCGCCGACCGGGCCGAAGATGAATTGCAGGGCCGCGGTCGCGACGCGATCATCGGGCGCCTGTTGAATGCTCGCGAGCGGCAGGGTGTTGAGATAAGCGACGTTGGCGAGCACATAAAGTGTGATGACGAGAATGGTTCCTGCGGCCAAAGAGAGCGGAATGTTGCGCCGGGGGTTCTTGACTTCACCGGCCGTGAACGTGATGTTGTTCCAGGCATCTGCTGAAAAGAGCGAGCCGACTTGCGCCACGCACATGGCCACGAAGAGCGCAAAGATTCCGCTGCCCGCCACCACTTCCGGCACGAAAGAGAAATCGGGGCGAATGACTGCAGCGTTGCGCGGCGTCCAGAAATCCGAGAAGTTTGCGGAGATCGCTTCGGCATTGCGGCCGACGAAGATGCCCAACACGATGAGCAGAAGCAGCGAAAGCGTTTTCGCGCTCGTGAACGTGTTTTGTATCAGCTTGCCAAATTGCAAGCCGCGAGTGTTGATCAGCGTGAGTGCAATGATCATGACGATGCCGACGAGTTGTTGCGTTGACAGGCTAATGGCATAGCTGTCGGAGAGGTTGATCGGCGGGATAATCCAAGCCGTGGATGAAATGCCGGGCGCGAGCACGCCGATGAAACGCGCGAAGCCGACTGCAACCGCGGCGATGGTGCCGGTTTGAATGACCATGAATTGCGTCCACCCGAAGAGAAACGCGGGCAGGGGCGAATAAGCTTCGCGGAGATAAACATATTGCCCGCCGGCTTTCGGCATCATCGCGGCTAACTCGCCGTAACTCAACGCGCCCACGATGGTGAGCAATCCGGTGATGATCCACGTCATGAGCAGCCAGCCGGGCGAGCCGACCTGCCGGGCAATATCCGCGGAGACGATGAAGATGCCGGAGCCGATCATCGAGCCGGCGACGATCATGGTGGAATCGAGCAAGCCTAGGCCGCGCACGAAGCCGGCTTCTTGGGGCGTGGATTCCGTTGTTGCATGAGTACTCGAAGTTGCGGCGTGTTTTGCCATAGTGTCTCCGTGAAGAGTAAGCAACCTAAAAAAGCTTTAGAAGTTTTTGGATTCTATTGAGCAATATAGCCTTCACCTCGTCTGACAAGGTTTGCCTCAAACGCACATACCAAATGCCGTCGATCTCGTCGCTTTCAAAGAGATCAAGCAAATCGGTCAAGCGGCGTTGGATTGCCGCCAAGTTTTGTGAACGCACGATTTTCTCATAGAACTCTTCGGGGTTCAAATCATTAAATTTTTCCATTAAGATCGAAACAACATCCACAATATCGTTTTCTCGGAAAGAGATGAGCTTGGTAGTCAAAAGCCCACTCAACGATAGCGCGGGAATCTCAAAATTCGGTGGGCCAAGGTTGCGGAGGACAGCTTCTTCGTCGTGAACCGGATAACGATTTTGTGAATTCAAATCCAAGATTTCATCTATGGCAATATGAACGGCAATCTGTTCATCGCCGCTTTGTTTTTCTGCTGTCACCCAAATACCTCTCGGACGAACAGAATATCCCAACTCTTTCAAAAGCTCGGCAAGCGGCTCATAAGATTCACCATGTATCGCCAAATCGAGATCATAGGATTCACGAACAAGGCAATCATAAGCTTTGACGCAGAAGGCCCCAATCACAAACACTTTGATCCCGCGCCTCTTGCTTTCTTCGATGATCGTTTTTAACTCTGTGAGTAGAAGTGCTTCTTCCATGATCGTTCAGTTTGATTATACAGAAAGCAAACGGCGGATTCGGAGGCTAATACTCGACAGGTCATCACAAAACATGATTCAGATCCAACACCAACTTGTCCATGAGATAACGTGGCAGGACTACTTTGTGCCCCCATTTTCGGCTTGTTTGTGCATAGGTGATTGCCAGGTCGTTTTCGCGGTGTTGCCGCAATGCCTGTTTCACTCGCCAGGTAAAAGGGAAATACTCGCTCTTTAATTCTTCGTGACGGTTGGCATGCTCAAAAAGCAAATCGGTGATCGCACTCGGCATCAAGCCTTGATGCGTGTGTTCGTTGATAACGTCAAGAAGGATTCCTGCCTCAAGGCTATGGTTCATCTCAGTCACGCGCTCACAAAAATATTCCCAGCGCAAAGCTTGCCGTTGTGTCAAGAGCAGGGCCAGAGCTTCCATTAAAGTTGTTTCCGTTACGGCCGCCTCGAGAAAATCGAGACAGAGATCTTCGGGGGATTCATAGTGCAAATCGGAGATCGTGCGTTTGTGATCGTAGATTGGATTGGTGAGATTTTTAGTCAGCACCACTGCAAGATCAAGACGTTTCATCATCTCGGAGGCCGGCGGGGTTTCAGAAACATGAATTGTTTCAGCCTGGAAGAATTGCTGCCACAAGTCAAAATCTTCGAGACGGATTCGCAACTCAAGAATATTTGCAACGGGGAGTAGCCAGCGATGATATTGATAAGAGGCGTGCGAGTTGGTGATCACGTAGGGGAGTCGAGTGGTTTTAAGCTTGTTAAAAATCTTGGCCATGTTAATCGCCTATTTCAGAAATTGGCAGGTCATGCCCTTTACTTTTCAGCAGGGCAAGAGCTTCTGCTTTCTTGAGCGTCAAAAAATTCGCTTCAAGATGCACCTCATCCAATTCCGCCGACTCCTTCGTGGTCAAGTTACCTTCGCTATTTTTTAGCAAGAGCTTGTCCAATTTGCGTTGTTTTGCGGCGGACAATTTGCTTTTCGCAATCGTCTGCAACCGGGAAATGCTCAATCGGTCGAGTTGCTCCAGTTCCGCCTCGAAATGTGGCGGGAACATCTCAAGCCATAAAGGCGGATTCCGTTTGACGGTTATCATCGTATCCATGGCTATCACCATATCATAAAAATGCCCGGCCAAAAGCAAGGAGGGTATTGGCGGAATCGTAATGCCTCAGTTACGTGTGGAGTAGCGCAGGCATCCTGCCTGCAGACAAGATGTCTGCGCTACGTTCTCCACCGATAACTGAGGCATTACGCGGAATCATCAAGCCTAAGGCTTTGACCGTTTCTTGCGATGGTCGACGAGATAACCGACGGTGAGAATGATCAAAGGAATCACAGTCATAATCAAATAGAAGATTTCAATCGGAGTCATTCTGAAGGTCTCCATCTTTCTTGCCGTTCTTTGCCTCGCGCGTGAAAAAGAATTGGGCGACTGCATACCATCCCAGCGCACCGAGAACAGTCATTGTCAAAAACACGGGCCGAATCTTTTGTGGCTCAAGGAGCAACTGCGCCAACGCGCCCAACACCAAACCCGTTGAAATCGCCGCGCATTGTTTGCCGGTTTCTTTGTTGTCGATTTTGAGGTGAAGCTTCGTGAAATCAGTATAGCGAAGGGTCGCGATAAAATCAAATGGAAAAATCCACGCATTCATTCTGTAGACAAAAACAAAGCCTGCCCGTAGCCAAAAGCTACGGGCAGGCTCGTTTGTGTTCGCCTGAGCTTCTTTAAATGTTTCTGCAACCTCAACGCTTCGGGGTTGCATTGAAAGCGTCATAGACTCTCATGACACTAAAACCTCGGCCCAGCCGAGGTTGGAACATTTTGGAAGAGCGCGATCAATTCCGCGCGTTCATCTTAGCCAGGACGCTGTGCTTGCGGCTATAGGCGAAGTAGATGACAAAACCGATGGCAAGCCAGATGAACAAGCGCCACCAATTTTCCGCGGGCAGCGAGAACATGAGCAGCAAACACATTCCAATGCCGAGAATTGGAACCAGCGGAAACAGCGGCGCGCGGAACGGGCGCTCGGCTTCCGGATGCTTGTAGCGCATGATGAGCACCGCGCCGCAAACGATAACGAAGGCGAGCAGCGTTCCAATGTTGACCAACTCCGCGAGAATGCGCAACGGCAAAAACGCGGCGAGCGTGCCGACAAAAATACCGGTGAGAATGGTGGATTTCCATGGCGTGCGAAAACGATCATGCACCGCGCTAAAGAAGCTCTGAGGCACGAGTCCGTCGCGGGCCATGGCGAGCAGCACGCGGGGCTGGCTCAACATCATCACGAGCAAGACGGAAGTAATGCCGGTGAGCGCGCCGAGCGAAACGAAGAATTGCGCCCAGCCCAAGCCTTTTTGCGCGAAGGCGTTTGATACCGGCGCGTTGATGTCGATCTGATCGTATTTGATCATGCCGGTGAGCACGCCGGAGACGGCAATGTATAGAATCGTGCAAATCACCAGCGAGGTGATGATGGCGATGGGCACGTCACGTTGCGGTCTCTTGGCCTCTTCCGCGTGTGTGGAAATGGCATCGAAGCCGATGTATGCGAAGAAGATCGTTGCCGCGCCGGCCAGCATTCCCAAAGGCTCGCCCGCCGGGCCGGTTTGGCCGAACAACGTATTGCCGAAGAAGCTCACGCCCGTCAAGCCGAACGGCGCGAAGGGCTTCCAGTTATTCGGATCGATGTAAAAAACGCCGACGCCGATCACTAAGAAGACCACCGCGAGCTTGACGATGACCATGGTGGTGTTGAAGCGCGCGCTCTCTTGAATGCCTTTCACGAGCACGATCGTGACGAGCGCGGTGATGATGATGGCCGGCAGATCGAACCACGTGCCCGTGCTCGATAACAGCCCGGAGCCGGGATCGAAATCAAAAGGCGCGTTGGAAAAAGCGTGAGGTATCTTCACACCGAAAATGCCGATGAAATCTTGAAAGTAGTGCGACCAGCCGTGCGCGACCGTCGCGGAGCCGACCGCATATTCGAGCACCAAATCCCAGCCGATGATCCACGCGAACAACTCGCCGAGCGTGGCATATGCGTAGGTATAAGCGGAACCGGCGACCGGCACCATCGAGGCGAACTCGGCGTAGCAGAGCGCGGCAAAGATACACGCGATACCTGCCACGACGAAGGAGAGCACGAGCGCGGGCCCGGTCTTGTCGTGCGCGGCCACGCCGGTGAGAACGAAGATGCCGGTACCGATGATGGCGCCGACGCCGAGACTGGTGAGAGTGACCGGGCCGAGTATTCGGCGCAGCCGGTTCTCGCCTTTCATTTCCTCATACAACAAGCTCAGTGGTTTCCTCGCGAAGAGTTGACTGGGCATGTGTGAGACCTCCGTGAGTTA
>Ga0247727_10008412_pt1 | contig 19156 bp, 13 predicted proteins | sample WisWelCaveWW1625_FD_202498 | JGI IMG/M metagenome (GOLD analysis project Ga0247727, IMG submission 202498) | Biofilm microbial communities from Wishing Well Cave, Virginia, United States - WW16-25 | ecosystem: Environmental > Aquatic > Deep subsurface > Groundwater > Cave microbial mat | place... | reverse complement strand
GTGACATGGAACGTCTCAAAACAAGAACCGCGCGCCTGCGCCAACTGGAAGAAATACTATTGCTCAAAGCGGGGGGAATGTGCGCGTCCGACCTTGCCCGCGAATTCAAAGTCAATCGCCGCACGATGTATCGTGACCTGGGTTTCCTCGCCGAGCAGGGCGTTCCCCTCTGGCAGGAAAACGGCGTCTTTCGCATCAACCGCGCCCGCTACCAGATGACCGTCCGCTTGACCTACCACGAATCCGTCGCGCTGGTTTTGGCTGGATTGCTGCTTGCCCGCACCTTCGACGAACGCAACCCGCATGTGATTTCCGCCCTGCGCCGCCTCGCTCTTACCCTGCCTGAACCTTTGACCGCCCAACTCGAACGCGCCGCGCTCCGCGCCCAATCCCAACCAACCAACCATCGCCATACCGCCGTCCTTGAAGCGATTGCCGAGGGCTGGGGGGCGGGTCACAAAGTCCAGATTGTCTACTGCTCCCCGAAGGATGACGCGTTGCGCGAGCGCGTCATCGCGCCATACACGCTGGAAGCGACCGACGCAGGGATTTACGTCATCGCCCATGACGAAGCCTCGGGTGAAATCCGCACCTTCAAACTGGAGCGACTGCAAACTGCCCGCGTCCTTCCCGAACCTTATACGATTCCCGCCGACTTCGACGCAGCCGCTTATTTAGGAAACAGTTGGCGGATAATGACGGGCGATGAGACTGTCGAAGTGCTTCTGCGATTCATCGCGGACATTGCTCCTTATGTCCGCGAACGAATCTGGCACGCCTCTCAAATCATCGAATCAAACGCGGACGGAGGCTTGACTCTCCGCCTCAGCATCGCCGACCCGCGCGAGATGCTGCCGTGGATTCGCAGTTGGGGCGCGCAAGTGGAAGTGATTGCGCCAGATTGGCTGAGACAAAGCGTGGCAGAGGAAATGAGGAAAGGCGCGGAAATGTACAGCGAAAATTCGTTGGACGCCTTTCTAAACACAAAGTACACAACGGTCACGAAGGAAAGGAGTCTGTAAAATTATGCCGCTCTTCCCCCTTTGTGTACTTGGTGTCCTTTGTGTTGAGGTCTTTCCCCAATTGGTCAACAATTAATGGACACGACCAGCGCGTCCCTCAAAGTCCAAATCCATCGTATCGAAAGCGACCTCGCGGAATTATTTTTCAACCCGCGCGAGGTGGATTTACGCGTCGGCGAAACACTGACCCTGCGCGAGCGCGAGTCGGGGCGGGCGGTGATTGTTCAGATTATCGCCTTTCGCACGGCGTCTTATCCCGCGCTTGCCCGCGAACAAATGCAAAGCCTTGTCGTCCTGCCGCTGGTAGAGGAGGAAATCCTCAAACTGCAAATGTCGCTTGTGCAGGGCAATGGGCATGGAAACGATTTTGTGGACGAAATGGGCAACATCAAACTCGCGCTCGCCAAACTCCGTAAAACGGTTCCCGCTCATCAAAACGGACGCGTGATTTGGGAAAACTGGGACGGCTGGATTCCCGCCCGTGATGTGGAGGTCTTACGCACCGACGACGATGAAGTTTTCGCCAATGCTACGCACAGTCTCGGACATGACCTGCGACTTGGCAGGACTCTGACGGGGGAGGATTTTTACATCGAGGGGCAGGATTTGGAAAAGGTAAATGTCGTGACGGGAGTCAAGGGCAGCGGTAAGAGTCATCTTGCAAAAGTGCTGTTGCTGCAACTCATCGAACAGGGCGCGCCGTGTATCGTGTTCGATATCAATCGCGAGTATATTCATCTCCCCAAAGCGGAAGTGGATGAACAAAGCGGACAAGTTCTCAGACGCGGCATCGTCCATCTCGAAGCGGGAGGCAACTTTCGGCTGGGCGTGAGGCAGTTTGGCTTGCCTCCGCTGATGACGCTCATGCAACGTTTCGGCTTGCCCGAAGTCTCTGCCATGCACTTCGAAAATCGCGTTGCCCGACTCTGGGCGGAGGCTGAAGGACTCGAAGAATCTGGGCGCAAAGCTCCTTATCTGGGGTTGGAGCAATTGATTGATATGGCTGAGGACCAGGAATTTGGCGGAGGGGCAAGCGCTCTCGTAGTGAACAATGCCATTCGCTCACGGCTCGAGTCGCTTGCCAACACGCGCATCTTCGCGCGCAGTCCGAATGAGGCAGCCAGCCTGAGCCGCGCCTATCGTCAGATTCGCGAGGGCGGCGCGCTGGTGATTGACATCTCAGGCTTGTCGAATTTGGCGCGCGGCGGTTTCGTGCAGGCAATCATCGAACTGGTCAAGGATTTGTGTCAATGGGAAATCGAACACGACACGCACCGCTTCCCGTTCATCTTTTTCGAGGAGGCGCATCTGTATGTGTCGCGGCAAAGTATTGATTACATCGTCACGCGCGCGCGGCATTTGGGCATCACCAGTTTTTTTGTGACGAATATGATTCAAGGATTGGATGAAGCGATTCTTCGCCAAGCCGATAACTTGTTCCTGCTTCGAATCCCCTACGAAGACGACGTGCGCCACGTCTCGCGCGGCGCCGCCACCGACTTCGCTACAATGGACGCGCTCGTGCGCCGCCTGCGTCAACGCCATGCGCTCGTCATCGGGAATGTCACCGCGCAGTACCCTCTGATGTTCGAGGTGGACCCGTTGAAGGGAGTCAACACAGCAGGCGAGACGCGGTTCTTCTTCCGCATTTAGCGTTGCCTATTTCATGTCATTGTGAGGAGCGTTCGTTGCGACGAAGCAATCCCCTCGCACCAGGAGACTGCTTCGCGGCGCCGAGACGCCGCTCGCAGTGACAAGAGAAACATAATGAAAAAAATCAAAACCGCCTCCGATTACGTCGTTGACCTGCTTCAGCGCGAGGACTGGCAAAAACCAGAGCAGCCCTACATCAAACCCTCCTCGCTGGCAAAGGGCTGCCTGCTCTATGTCGCGTTTGAGTTGCAGGGTCGCCCCAAGCCGCCGATGGACGCGCGCGTTGGTCGTATTCTATCTGTCGGCACGGACAGTCATCGCAGGCTGCAACGCGGCTTGTCCCGCGCCTGCCTGACGCAGGAATTGTATTTCGTCGTTCCCGAATATCGCATTCACGGATTTGTGGACGGCATCCTGTATATTCCGCCTGATAAAGCGCCCGACTCCTCCTCCGCTGGATTTTGGGTGTTGGAATTCAAAACGACTGCGGGCGCGGAGTTCGACAAAATCAAAGCCGCGAAAATGCCCAAGGAGGAGCACGTTCGCCAGGCGCAGGTTTACTTGTGGGGACTGGAAAAATATTTCGACGGTCAATTTCCAATGAGGGGAGCAATCATCTACTACGAAAACCGCGATACGCTCGACCACGCCTCCTACGAGGTCGCGCCCGACCCGCAGGGCATCGCCGACCTGATGGAACGCGTTCAGGTAATGCTTACTGGTCTCGACGCTGAAACGCTTCCCGATGATTATCTTCCCGCAGACCATTGGGGACATCGCTACTGCCCCTACCTCGACATCTGCGAGCCAGGTCAGCGCGCGATGGAATGGCAGGTGCAACAACCCAAGACTCTCCCCGACGCGGTACTGGCAAATATGATTGCCAAACGAATCATCGCAAAGAAGGGCGCGGAAAAGATGACGGAAAAAAAGAAGAGAGGTCAGCGGTCGTTGACGGAACTGGCAGATGAGTTGAAGTGGGAGTGAGGTTGCATAAGCGGTATAATCTTTAATATGACAATCTTATCTCAACAAAAATGTGTGGCTTGTCGGGGCGGAGAGTCGACTTTGACCGATGCGGAAATCACTGAACTGCTTCCACAGGTCGCTGAATGGCAAATCAAGGAAGTAGGTGGAATGAGGCGTCTGGAGCGGGTGTTCAAGTTCAAGAACTTTGCTCAGGCGTTGGAGTTCACAAATAGGATTAGCGCGATTGCAGAGGCAGATGATCACCATCCATTGCTTGTCACTGAATGGGGTAGAGTCACGGTCCAATGGTGGACGCATGTGGTGAAAGGCTTGCACAAAAATGATTTCATCATGGCTGCCAAGTCGGACGAGTTGGCAAGCTCCTAGCTTGCGATGAATTCTTCAACGGAATCTTAAAAAAGCCAAAGCTAATTGACAACCGTCAAAATTTGCCTATAATATAGATACAATTTCTCTCATCTGATCAACAACATAATGGATGATCAAAAGAGCACACCCTGGGGGCTGGCGTCCCTACGAACCCGAGGGTCATCAAAGGTCGTAAGAACTGTGAGCTGCTCAGACTTGATTTCTCTTCCCTCATGTCCATGGGGTTCTTGAGTTGCAAGGAGGCGTACAATGGGCATCTTACAAGATTCGATATGGGTTCTGGCCCGTATACCATCTACAAAATGGTGCGACTTTATCCATCCAATTTGCTGAGGAGAGGTGATGTCAGGGGTCTTTTGATTTATCACCTTTCAGCCGCCTCGACTCCGCCTGTGAAAACAGCGAATTCTAAGAGCGAATTCCAACCGACGCCGAGGGCTGCCCTTGAGGAGAACAAACCGCTGGAAATCTTCATAAATAACCCAAGTTGCTACCTTGGGAAGAAAATTGACAAAAACCCATGAGATTCAGTAAAGTTGGGGTATCCCAACCACCAACCGGAGAATCTCATGGATACCCAAATTATAGTTGTGTTTTGCTTATGTGTTGACATGCTCAAATCCTGACAGCATGACGAAGATGCTCAGTGTCAAATGAGCGATGCCGAAGTGATGACGACTGCCATCATTGCCATGTTGTATTTCAAAGGCAACTTCAGGTTGGCAAGTTGCTATTTGTATGAACAGAACTACATTCCAAAAATGCTTGGCAAAAGTCGTTTCAATCGCAGATTGCATCGCATTGCCGATTTGTTTTTGACTTTATTTCTTCGACTCGGCGAGACTTGGAAACAACTGAATGAAAAATCAGTTTATGTCATTGATAGTTATCCGATTGCGGTCTGCGACAATTACCGTATCCAGCGCTCAAAAATCTATCAGGGCGAAGACTTTCGAGGCTATATTGCCAGCAAAAAACGCTATTTCTACGGTTTACGGATCCACATCATGGTCACCGAGCAAGGCGAACCCGTTGAATTCTTCCTGGAACCTGGAGCGTTCAGTGACACCAGTGCGCTGGGCTTGTACAACTTTGATATTCCGGAAGGCTCCTTTGTCACCGGCGACAAAGCCTACAACGATTACACGATTGAAGATGTGATGCGCGAGGCAGGGATTGAACTGATCCCGCTGCGAAAAAAGAACTCACTTCGTCCAGTGCCGGCCTACATGACTTACTTCCAAGCCTGCATTCGCAAAATCGTTGAAACCACTGGAAGTCTAATTGAACGCTTATTACCAAAATCTATTCATGCTGTCACGGCCAGAGGTTTTGAAATCAAAGTTGCACTGTTTGTGCTCGCTTGTAGCCTCAACTTCCTTTGGTAGGTAGCAACTTGGATTAAATAACAGAATTTAGTCCAATCTTTCGTTTATTGTTTTAAGCAACATCTTTGGATCGCACCTCAGTCTACGATTTGCAGTCGCAAATTAACGATCATTACCGGTAATCACTCTAAGGAGGCTTCAATGGATCCTACTTCTCTGGCCGCAACAGTCGTGGCAGTTCTTGCGCCTCACCTAGCGAAGGCAGGTGAAAAACTTGCTGAGGAGACGGGCAAAGCCGTAGCCGAAAAAATAGGCTCCCTCTATCAAGCTTTGAAAACTCGTTTTGAGAATAAGCCCGCCGCGCAAGAGGCGTTAACCGATTTGGAAGCCAATCCCAAGAATGAAGATGCAAAAGGCGCACTGCGGCGGCAGTTGGAAAAACAAATGGTGACTGATCGCAGCTTAAAAGAAACACTTGAGAAACTCCTAGGTGATATCGACAAGGATGAAAAATCGATGTCGTTTCTCATACAAGTCTACGGCGGTGAGATCAAGAACATTTCACAAATCGCCGGCAACGTGGACAAGTTGATTATCAATTAGGTCGAGAAAGCCATTGAACGACCAATCCATCGATCCGAAGGTTGCAGCTCTTCTATTGCGAGTTCTGCGGAAAGAGCTATCGGATGACCAGACCGGGCAAGATCTCTTAACGCAGTTCGAGAGGGATCCTGATGCGCAGGCCGCAGCGCTCACGGATTATCTGCGAGCTCGCCTGGAAAAAGACAAAGTATTCGAGGGAAAGTTGGCCGAGGCGCGCGGGATTCCCGGATCCATGCGCGCCATTATTTATGGCGGAAAGGTTGAGCGTCTGGTTCAGGTCGCCCAGGCCGGCACACTTGTCATAAACAATCAGGGGATTCCGCTGCCGATTGGGCTTACTGCTGTGGTATTCGGCGTCATCGCTGTGACAATTCTGGTTATATCCAGGATACCCAGGCAAACTCCGGCCATGAGCCGGGATGGATTTAATGTGGCTGTCGCCGAATTCGCTCTGATCGATTCTAACGACAACGCAACAGCTTCCGAGATCAGCAGTCAATTCAGCGATGGAATATTTGAAACGATTGAAAACGAAAGTAAACAGCTATCCGCCGCATTCGATATCGAAACCAGGGGACCAGCGGATGTAGGAATCGTGGCAGACGACAGCCAGGCAGGCGAGATCGCTGCGAGATGGGAAGCGACTGTATTAATCTACGGCTTTGTGGAACGGGATGCTCAGGGATTTTATCAGGTAGAGCCGCGGTTCTATCTTCGAGATACAACCTTCAGCTATGGGAGTGAAGTGTCGGGGCCAAATTACATTGGTAAGCCCATTACTAAGCTGACCCTGGGAGCAAATAAGAAGTTCGAATTCAATAACAAGCTGAACGCGCGCGTTCAGGCCCTCCGAAGTATGTTTCAGGGGCTGGCCTATTTCTCAATCAACAATTATGAATCTGCCGCAGCCGAGTTCCGGAATGCTATCAATACACCCGACTGGGAACAGGAGGAAGGTCAGGAAGTACTCTATCTTCTCCTGGGGACTGCGCACTTACGAGCCTGGGATCTCCTCCAAAACCCGGATGCGCTCCCCGAAGCATCAAATGCCTTCCATATGGCCCAGGAAATCAACCCGAACTACGTCCGCAATTACCTGGGCTTGGGCGCAGTCGCCATAGCACAAGCACAGGTTCCAAATGAAGCTGGAACAGGGATTGGCATGGCGAAAAAGGCAGAGCTGCTGGAAGCTGTTGAGTGGTATACAGCGGCACTGGATCAAGATCAGCCTCCCAAAGCCTATATACCAACCAAGGCGGCGTTGGGTCTTGGGCAGGTCTATCTTCTCGGCGCTGAATTTAAGGTACTGGATGATTCAAGTGAGTTGGCTCACGAATATTTTGAACAGGTGGTGGATCAATATCAGGGCAAGCCCGTCTCTGATTTAGCGTGGTTTGCAGCACATGCGCATGCCGGTTTGGGCAGACTCGCAGGTCTAGATGCCGATTGGGAAACCATGTCGGCAGAATATTTTTCGGCGATCGATATCCTAAAACATATGCAGACCCGCGAACCGCCTCCCAACGATCCTCTCAACCTGTGGATCGCACGCTTTTTGTCCATGGCTGGATTCGCAGAGGTCAAGCAGGATCACCTCGACGTTGCTCAGGATCACTATGAAAAAGCGATCGAACTTGGCTCCGGCCTGGTAAGCCCCGCCGAGTTGAAAGACTGGCAGGATGCACTGGCTTGGATCAAGGAAGCGAGGCAGTAATATGATACGGTACCCACACTTTCAAGCAAATTTGCTGCGTGCGATCATTCTCAGCCTGTTGCTCTCGGCTTGTGCGAATCGACCAGCAACAGCTACGCCTGGAGCTGCGCCGACCGTTGCGAATTTCCAGCAGGTGACATTGATTCCGACCACAGCTCTTCCGTCAAATACGCCGACGAACACGCTGGTCCTGGTGACGGAAACCGCTTCGCCTACGTTCACCGCGTCTGCATCCCCAACGCCTTCCTGTGGAGCACCCGCCGGCTGGGTGTCATACACCATCCGCGCTGGAGACAACCTCTTCCGGTTAGGACTAAAAACCGGCGTCACAGTTGAAGAGATCAAATTTGCGAACTGTTTGATCGGGGAAGGTATCAATACCGGGGATCAGCTCTATTTGCCGTTTATTCCCCCGGTAGATACACCGGTTCCGCCAACCGCCATTCCACCGAATCCTTGTCCGAGTGCATTGAGTTGTCCTACTCCTGGCTTGCCTGCATTAGTGCTGCAACCTGGCGGTCCGAATGAGGGTACATTTACTCCGTGTAACGCTGCAAGTGATGAGCCATGGATCGATACGCGCTCCCCCTTCGGTACAGAATTAGGAACACGGAGATTCTTTTTTGCATGTCATTTTCCGGCCAACCCCACTTCGGCCAGCATGAAGTTGAGCGATGGTTCCACAGTTCCATTGAATTTGCTTAGCTCACTACCCAACCCGGATTTGATTTACGGCAGCGCTCAAGGGGCGGTGGAATGGGTTGCATTGCCCACACATCCGGTGGGTACTTATACATTAACTTTCATGTATACAGACTTGGATGGATCCCAAAAGCCAGAAGATTTTTCATTTAATGTTGAAGCTCCGACAGAGAAGCATATCCTTGTGAATCCCATTGCAGGATCTGCTGGCACAACTTTCCAGGTTTATCTTGTTTGCTTTGATTTGGCCCCCGTTCTGTTTGGGCTCTATGGCGAGGATCAGCCCACAATCGGTGCGAACCATACCTTATCCTACAGGGGATCCTGGAGCGTCACCATCACGCAGCCATTTTCCAGTGGCAACTGTCCAGGTTGGGTACAAACTTCGTTGGCAACCTCATCGATGGACCGGCGAGCAGCATATTCCATTACATACGGTAACCAAAACAATGTCTTCAGTCTTTTTTGGCTACGCTAATCACTAGGAGCTCACAATGGATGATATTAATTTTTCTACAACGCATATTCAAGGGCCGGACGACGAAAAGCCTGTCCGTCTATACCTAGCACGGTTCGAAAATACAGAAAGCCTTGTCGTGAACGGCAACCCCATCTCAGCCTCTGGGGAAATGCTGGTCCTTGCAAATATTGATGAAGAAGGAAACCCTGTTATTGAGGCGATACAGCGCTTTGCACTGTGGACACCTCCGCTCGAGGAATTCGGCGGCATATTGTCGTTGGCTGGCCTGGTGAACGGCTTGGAGTTTCCTCCAGCCTCGCAAGGGGAGATTAAACCCTTCGATGTGCACATGTATTTTCCGGTGTTAGGACGGCTGGGACCCATTTATGTAGAAAGTGATGCGGAGTTTGTTCGTTTGGAAATTATGCGTGGGCAACTTGAGTGGGTTGCGCAAAGCACGGATAGCGACAGATCGTTTTTCTTGCAAGTAAAACTTGTTCTCGATGAGATCGCCGGTGAAGCACCTCCCGTTGATAATTTTCCGAAGGAGGTTATTTTTGAATTCAACCTGGAGTTTTTGCTTTTAGAGAATTCAAGAGGAAGGGCTTTGGAACATCACTCATTGTCCGCTTGCACCGGTTCGGCTCCATCAGGTTCAGGTACTCAGCATGATTGTCGCAGCCTGGAAATACGATTCGTTAACTTATCCAATGATTCGACAGAAACTGTCATGCAGATCGAGCATCCCTTTATTGATGAGTTGGTGAAAGGTGCTTGCGAAGTGTGGTGGGAGAAAGGCGGAATAAAAATAAACCCTGAATATTCAGGCCCAGATGCACCAGCGGGGTACTCTATTGTTAACCGTCCCAACGCGACTTACAGCGACCTCGACTTTTCAGAGGAAAGCTCTCTTCCGAGTGTTTATCCGGGACCGAGTACTACAAGCAGTTATGTGGCAATCTATTTGGTCCACCGTTTACTAGGAGATGCCACCAACCCCCGCGTAGGTGGGGCAGTAGCCAAGAATTGCGGAGGAAATGATCCATATGTGATCATAGAAATTGAGAAAGCCAAATATAACCGTTATGTGTTGGCACACGAGTTGGGGCATGTTCTGGGTTTGAGGCATCCTACCGGAGTAGATACCGTTCCCGACCCTGATCCTGTTGTTCAAAGTTTTCCAAACGGGTCGGGGTCGTCCGTTATGACACCCAATAGTCCTAACTCGCCGCGTAATACGGAACTTAACCTATTGGCGCTGAATCAATCAGTGATTGTCCCACGCCTCACCACCCTGGGCTCGTCGTGCAATTGGGACCCCAATGTTTTATTAGAAAAAAATTTCTATCACGTGATTCGCGACTTTCCTTATGACGATGGCACCCAGCCATCCAGCCCTTATCCACAACCACCCGTCGATGTGTGGTGGACTCACTCGAGCGTATGGAATGCCCATCAGGGGCCATCAGCCAATGACCCCCACAACAAGTATGCCGACGGAACGAATATGTTTAAGTCGGATCACTCTCCTATCTTTGAACTGGCAAATGAGCCGACCTACTCCGGCCCGAACTGGATGTATGCACGCGTGCATGCCAGCCAAGCTCTGCCCACAACACAAACGGTCAAGGTTTATCTCTACATCGGTGTGCCTGGCTCCGCCACTGAACCGTTGAAGCCCCTACTTAACCCTAGCCGGCCGACTCCGCACAACCCCACTGACCCGTCGGTGATCTTCTCAGGCCTCGCGTTTCCGAAACCAGGAGAACCCAAAACCCTGGGTCTCTCGTGGAGTGCGGCGGGATATCCCGCCAGTTGTTGTGTGTTTGCTGTTGCTAGCACATCGTACGATAAATCCTCAGAAATTACGGATATTATTAGCCATCCATACAACCCTGCCGACCCTACTAATCCAAATGTACGTCACTTTTATGACCTCTTCGGACTGTTGGCAGATCATAACGACGTCGCTCAACGCAATTTGCATATTCAGGGTACCGCGTCGCCAAGCCCCTCATCTGGAACTAACACATCGTCAGCGAGTATGCTCTCCTGGGTACAGATAGATAATCCATTTGAGGAACCTGCTGTTGCACGTTTGGATATTGATGCTACCCACGCATTAGGCCTGCAAGGCCTCATGTTGGAGGTCAATGATGAGATTGTGGGTGATATCAAACTTGGCGACCGGACTTCTGTAACGATAGCCGATGCCCTCCAGCCGGGGGAACATAAGGTTCTTCGTATTCGAGCGACATTGCCACCGAGTGTGTCACTGGATGCGACATTTCCAATTCAGTTGAACTTCATCGTGAATGATAAGTTGGTCAGTGGTTATACACACGTCCTGCGCATCGTTCCGCTGGGAGATGCGATGTTACAGGTGCTGGACCTTGTGTTTGGTTCGATGCAGGATACAGCAGTTGGTTGCGAGTCAGACCTAGCTCAATTCGTGGCAAATAGAACTCTGCAGATCTTGTCGAAAGAACGAGCGAGAAGGTCGCCAGGGTGTTTCGGCCTGCTTTGGAGATTGATCCGGCCACAAAATGCATGGAGATCTGATCTAATTAAACTGTCCGCAGAAATAGCGGCAGTAGCTGGCAGTCTGAAGGACCGTACCGAACCGGAATGTCAGCGTATATCGCGACGTCTCGACGATTTCTCCGAACTGCTAATCAAATCAAAGAATACAGATCCAGCTATTCTCATCGAGCAAATCCGCGATTTAGCTGATCGTATTCAAGAGCCCGCCGGACGGTTGGCACGGCAGCAGCTAGGTGCTTAAGCTGGACCCATAAGAAACGAATTGACGCGTTGCCACTGCCCGCGCCGGGTGAATCCCCGCCCATTTAGAGTGCGATTTTAGATTCAAGAACCTCGCCCTGGCGCTAGAATTCACGAGCAAAGTCGGTACTATTGCCGAAGATAAAGAGCCTCATGCCTTGATTATTACAGAATACGGGAGAACAATCGTCGATAGGTGGACGCATAAGATTGGAGGACTTCACAAAAATGATTTCATCATGGCTGCAAAGAGGGATGCATTGTTGAAATAAATCGTTGACCTTCATGCAGGTTTGTGGCATAATTCGCAAATCAAGAAAGGCAGTGAAGAGAACGAGTAGATTTGCGTAGTTGTCAGAGAGCCTGCGGAATCGGTGCAAGCAGGTCAACGCAGCAGATTGAAAATCATCTCGGAGCCGCAAGCTGAAATCGAAGTAAGCGAGCCGAAGTTGTTCCACGTTACAGGAACAGGATGATGTTGGTCGTCCAATGAGCGCTTTGTCATTGACAAGGAATCAGAGTGGTACCGCGTGAGTTATAACTCTCGTCTCTGTTGGAGATGAGAGTTTTTGTTTTAACGCCATCCGTACCGCGACATTCATGTCGCTTTTGCTAATGGCGACACCGCGCAGCGTGTCGCAATACGAGGAGTGAAAATGTTCAAACCTGTATCACCCAAACTCAACGTGACTTCGATGGAAGAGAGCGTGCTGAAATTCTGGAAACAGCGCGAAATCTTCAAGAAGACCGTTGAGCAGCGCGCGGGCGGACCCGAATATGTTTTCTATGAGGGACCGCCGACCGCCAACGGCAAGCCTGGCGTGCATCACGTATTGGCGCGCGCCTTCAAGGATATGTTCCCGCGCTACAAAATCATGCGCGGCTATCACGTCTCGCGGCGCGGCGGCTGGGATACGCACGGTCTGCCCGTCGAGATAGAAGTTGAAAAGCAACTCGGCTTCACGAACAAACGGCAAATCGAAGAATTCGGCATTGATAAATTCAATGAGTTGTGCAAGAAGTCTGTGTTTGCGTACATTCAGGATTGGGAGAAGTTGACCGACCGTATCGCGTTCTGGGTTGACCTTGAAGACGCGTACGTGACGTATACCAACGATTACATCGAGTCGGTCTGGTGGATATTGAAAAATTTCTGGGACAAGAACCTGCTGTACAAGGGCTATAAAGTCGTGCCGTATTGCCCGCGTTGCGGCACGCCGCTCTCCGACCATGAGGTTGCCCTCGGCTACGACGAAGCGACCGACCCTTCGGTCTTTGTCCGCCTGCCGCTGGTGGATAAGCCTGATACCTCGTTGCTGGTGTGGACGACGACTCCGTGGACGCTGCCTGCCAACGTCGCGGTCGCCGCGCATCCCGAAGAGGAGTATGTCACGGTCGAGCGCGACAACAACGGCGCGAAAGAGAAATTGATTCTCGTAAAATCGCTCCTCCAAAAAGTCTTCGGCGAAGAGGAAGTCAAGGTCGTTGACACGTTCAAAGGCAAAAAACTAAAAGGCGTGAAGTATCATCCGCTGTTTACTTTTCTGCCGCCCGATAAGCCCGCGCATTATGTCGTGCTGGGAGATTTCGTCACAACCGAAGATGGCACGGGACTCGTTCACATCGCGCCCGCGTTCGGTCAGGAAGATATGGAAGCGGCGAAGCAGTATGATTTACCCGTGTTGATGACCGTTCTTCCCGACGGAACCTTTATCCCCGAAGTGACTCCGTGGCGCGGACAATTTGTCAAAGCGGCTGACCCGCACATCACCGAAGATTTACGGGCGCGCGGTTTGTTGTTTAGGGCAGGGACGTACACGCATACATATCCGTTCTGCTGGCGGTGCGACACGCCGTTGCTGTATTACGCGCGTGAGTCGTGGTACATCCGTACGAGCGCGTATCGCGACCGACTCGTTGAATTGAATAACACCATCAAATGGGTCCCCGAACATACGCGCGAGGGACGGTTCGGAAACTGGCTCTCGAACAACATTGACTGGGCGTTGAGCCGCGAGCGTTATTGGGGCACGCCGCTTCCCGTCTGGGAGTGTGAACAGTGCGACCATCGCGAGTGTATCGGTTCGGTGGCGGAACTCTCAGAGAAGGCTGGACGCGACCTTAGTGAATTGGATTTGCATCGCCCGTATGTGGATAGCGTCCATTGGGCTTGCCCCGATTGCGGCGGTCAAATGACGCGCGTCAAAGATTTGATTGACGTGTGGTTCGACTCTGGCTCGATGCCTGTGGCACAGTGGCATTATCCGTTTGAGAACAAGGATAAATTCGAGTCGCAATTCCCAGCGGATTACATCTGCGAAGCCGTTGACCAGACGCGCGGTTGGTTCTACACGTTGCACGCAATCAGCACACTACTGTTCAACCAGGTCTCGTTCAAGAATGTGCTATCGCTCGGGCACATCCTGGATGGCGATGGGCAGAAGATGTCCAAGTCGAAAGGCAATGTCATCGCGCCGTGGGATGTACTTGCCGTTCACGGCGCGGACGCCTTCCGCTGGTATTTGTACACCGCCACCCCTCCGGGGCAGGAACGCCGCTTCTCTTCCGAATTGGTGGGCGAGGTCATACGCAGTTTCACGCTCACGTTGTGGAACGTCTATTCGTTCTTCGTGACTTATGCGAACCTCGACAAACCCACCGTCACCACCCTGCCCATCGCGACCAGCGACCTCGACCGCTGGCTGTTATCCGAACTCAACGCGCTTGTCCGTGACGTGACGGCGGCTTATGAAAATTATGATGTGACGAACGCGACGCGCCCCCTCGAAGCGTTTGTGGAAAAACTTTCGACATGGTATCTGCGACGTTCGCGCCGCCGCTTCTGGAAATCTGAATCGGACTCCGACAAACAAGCCGCGTACTCGACTTTATACACGGCTCTCGTCACGACCTCGAAACTGCTCGCGCCTGCCATGCCTTTCCTCGCTGACGAGTTGTACCAGAACCTCGTCCGCTCGGTTGATTCGTCCGCGCCTGAGTCGGTGCATCTTGCCGAGTGGCCTCAGCCGCTGCCCGAGATGATAGACGAATCGCTCAACCGCGACATGGCGCTTGTGATGAAACTCGTCTCGCTTGGACATGCCGCGCGGCAAAAAGCGAATCGCAAAGTCCGTCAACCGCTGGCAGAAGTGGCATTCTCGTTGGGCAATGTCACTGAACGTAAAGCGGTTCAGACTTACGCCGACCTGTTCATGGATGAGTTGAATGTCAAACATGTACGCTTGTTGGATGCGGCGACGGAAGCGGTATCGCATACTGTCAAGCCATTGCCCAAGCAATTGGGCCAGAAATATGGAAATAAGTTTCCCGCGCTTCAAAAGGCGATACTGGCGATGAATGTAGAAGATGTCGCGAAGACTCTGATGTCAGGCGAGGTGTTGAAGGTCAATGTGGATGGAACGGATTACGACATCTTGTCTGAAGAAGTGGAAGTGAAGGCACAGGCGAAAGAGGGCTTCGCGGTCGCGGAAGAAGGCGCGTACGTCGCGGCGCTTGTTACCGAGTTGACTCCCGAACTCGTGCAGGAAGGTTTGGCGCGTGAATTTGTCCGCCGCGTGCAAGACCTCCGCAAGAGCGCGGACCTGGATGTCGCTGACAGGATTGAGTTGTTCGTCGAAGCCTCAGCAGGCTTACGGTCCGCGATTGAGGCGCATAGGGATTACATCACGACTGAAACGCTGACCTCCAATCTCGCGTTTGCGAGTCCGCCCGATGGCGCGTCTGTCGCAAATGATTCGTTTGATGGGGAGACGGTCAAGGTCGGTTTAGTCAAAAAACATTAAGTCGCTCAAGCCGCCATCCTCCATCGCCGAGGACGGCGAATGGAACAACCTCAAAATAACATTGAAAGGCGTGACGCGCGCCCGCGTCACGCTTTTTCTTTTATAATTGACGCCAACATTTATTATGAGGTGATTCATGTTCGAGAGACTACCGCTTTGGTTGCGAAAGACGCTGGCTTGGAGCGTGCATCTGTTTACAGGCACGGGCGCCGTTTGGGGATTTTTGACGCTGCTCGCGATTTGGGAAAATAATTTCAAACTCGCGATTGTGTATATCGTCGTCGCGATGTTCGTGGACGGATTCGACGGCACGCTGGCGCGCTGGTTCCGCGTCAAGGAATACGCCAAAGGCGTGGACGGCGGTTTGATGGATAACATCATTGACTATTTGAACTACGTGGTTGTCGCGGCGTTGTTGTTGATAAAGGTCCCAAACTTGATGCCGGCCGGATTCGAAATGGCGGCGGCAATTTCCATCCTGCTAACATCAGCCTATCAATTTTCCCAAACCGACGCCAAGACCGATAACGAATCGTACTTCTTCAAGGGGTTTCCGTCTTTGTGGAATTTTCTTGTCGTTTATATGATGTTGTTGGGAATGAACGCGTGGATTAATTTTGCAATGCTGGTGGTTTGCAACGTTCTCGTGTTTGTGCCGGTCAAGTATTTGTACCCCACCCGCAACGCGCGCTTGCGACGGTTCACGCTTGGCTTCACGTATCTATATGGCGTGATTGGCGTGTGGGGGTTATTACAATATCCCAACGTACCTGAATGGGTCGCGCCCGCCTCGTTTGTGTACGTGGCGTATTACGCCCTGCTGAGTTTCTTTCCGAAAATTGGAATGGCTAAATCGGCTTGACATGCACATTGAAAGAGTCCGCGCGGTTTCGGACGAAATCTTCGACGCGGTGACGCGGCTGATCCCCGAAATCGGGACTCATAAACCGCTTCCCGCGCGTGATGAGTTGACCGCTCTCGTCGAATCAGAATCGTCCACGCTTTGGGTCGCGCGGCATCCCGATGAAAACGGCGTCATCGCGGGGATGCTTACGATTAGCGTCTATCGCGTCCCAACGGGGATTCGCTCCATCGTGGAAGACGTGGCGGTGGACTCAAACTTTCGTCGGCGCGGCGTCGCCAAAGCATTGATGGAAACAGCCATTGAATTTGCGAGGCAGGCGGGAGCGAACGGCGTGGCGCTGACTTCCAACCCAAAGCGCGAAGCCGCGAACCTGTTGTACCAGTCCATGGGGTTCGAGCGCCGCGAGACGAACTCCTATTTTTACCGTTTGAAATGAAAAAGAAGAAGGCAGGCGTTAAACCTGCCTTCTCTGTTATTGTTCTTAGCGGTAATGTCGTGTTACGGTTGGCCCTTTCCATTGCCTTTACTGTTCCCGCCTCCATTGCCCTGACCGCCTCCCTTGCCGTTGCCTTGCCCGCCTCCGTTGCCGTTGCCTTGGCCGCCGCCTCCGTTACCGTTGCCTTGGCCGCCCTCGCTGCCGTTGCCTTTGCCTTGTATGTCTCCGCTGCCACTATTGCAGTGTTTTTTATCTGTCTGAGACATTATACAGCCAAGGTTATTTTTCTTTTCTCCGTTAAGGATGGCTTTGCGGAATTGACCCCAGTTCTGCGGAACTTCATCTTCAAATAAATCTGCAAACGCGTCGTAGTTTCCAGTTTCCTTGGCTGAAAGGATGGCCAGGAAGTCTTCCGAATCGCCGTCAAGTTTCCGTGTCATCCATAACGCCTGTGCGATTACACCGAAGCCGAAACCGTCTTCATGCTTCTGCATGATCGTAACGTAATTGGTAATGTCGCTGAAGAACTCAGCCAACGCCAAGGCGACCGGGTGTTGCTTCGCTGCCTCGTCCGGCAAGGCCGGCGCGGCAAGCGCCGATCCGACTTGCGCCGTCAGAACAACGACAGCCAGTATCAAAGCAAGAAAAAGTTTGTATGTTTTCATGAGTTTATCTCCTGTCGCGTTCTGTATATGTTTGGATTCTAATAATCACGACGGGCAATTGCCATTGTATTGTATTGCAAAGCCATGACAATTTTGCAGGCAGTGTTAGTATGATTCTACACCTGCCGTGAAAATTTTTATTTGATTTGTAACCTTCTCATAATCCCTGCGATAATCCGGCGGTAGGAGATCCGCCAGCCGGATCATCTGGACGGCGCGACAATCGCAACGACGAGGGCGGAAATCACAACGAGTCGTCCGATATCAAGCGTTGATATTGCTCCGGCGTATCCACATCCAGTAACAGACGATCATCATGCCAGGGCAGATATTCCACGCGATGTTTATGGAAGATCGCCCGCCCGCCCACGTCGCCTTCGAGCGTCATCAAGTCCGGGAAAGCGACCCGATCAAACAGAACGGGATTCGCGCGCCGATCAATCACCATCGGCGCGACGATTGGATACAACCCCTCCGCGTGTTTCTCAACCAGAGCCCGCAAAATCGAAGTGTTAACTTGCGGCTGATCAACGAGCAGAAATATTGCCGCGCCAACCCCCTCCCAGCCTCCCCCATCCCGCCGAAGCGGGATGGGGGAGGTGTCACGAAGTGACGGAGGGGGTTGGGTGAGGGCTTTCATCCCCACCTTTATCGAACTCCCTTGCCCGCTTTTCCATTCGCCGTTTCTCACAATTCTTACATTCAAACCCTTGACTGCCGCTTCAACTTGTTCCGCGCTCGCGCCGACAACGACAATCACCGGCGAAAGACCCGCCTCCAACGCGGTCTTCGCCACCGCACGTACAAACGGCTGACCCTTCCAATCCAGCAGCTGCTTGGAACTTCCAAAACGCGACGCTCCGCCTGCCGCGAGAATGATCCCTGCCACAGGTTCATGCGCCGCGTAAATCTTTTTTTGTTTCAGGCTCGCGATCACAACCGAGTGAAAACTTGAAAGCAAATCGTGAGCCATCCCATGCGCGCTGGACTGAAGTTCAGCCGTATCTGCCTGGTTGAGCAACGCGACTCGTCTTGCGTTTGGCGGAATATTTTTTTGCCCGCCCTCTGGATGAATCAATACGCGCGTCAGCGCTTCGGCTGAGACGCTCTCTCCCATTTTCAGATCGCTCAACCGCGAAAAGATTTCAGCCCTGTGAACAAATTCATCGTTGAGCGGTTTGCCTATTCCCTCCAGTCCAACCACAAGCGCAACTTGATCCACAAAAGGCGGGATGGGCGGCTCATGGTCTGCCCACGCCTTCAATGGTTTTTGCCGCGAACCGTCCGCTTCAATCAACAATGGAATGAAATGTCTTTTGCAAAATTGATTCAATCTCTCCAGCGAACTTTCATCGAGCGGTTTGGTTCGATCTCCATCCATTGCTCCTGTGATCAGCGTGACGCCTTGTAATTCTGAATCCATTTCAACAATCATCTGAGGCGACTCAATGACAAGCCGCCGATCCGCGAATGGAATCTGCCACGCGCCAAGATGAGACGACGCCGTGACGATCACGGAATTATTTTTACTCAACTCCCGCGCCAGTTGAAATAACGCGGTTGTCTTTCCTCCCGCGCCTGTGAATGCGATGCTTGACGTGTTCGCGATTCGTAAAGCTCGATCAAGCGTTATATCCATGATTTCGATTATACATCTTCAATCATGCGCGTCTCTAAGGTATAATTGCCCCGCCGCGCAATAAAAACGCGAGTGACATGATTAAGGCATCTGAATAGTGAGCGACACTTACACTTCATCCAA
>Ga0247727_10008411_pt1 | contig 19157 bp, 17 predicted proteins | sample WisWelCaveWW1625_FD_202498 | JGI IMG/M metagenome (GOLD analysis project Ga0247727, IMG submission 202498) | Biofilm microbial communities from Wishing Well Cave, Virginia, United States - WW16-25 | ecosystem: Environmental > Aquatic > Deep subsurface > Groundwater > Cave microbial mat | place... | reverse complement strand
GAATTGCTTTAGGAGTAATAATGCTTACTTCGGTAGTCGGCGCTGTGAGTCTTCAAACAGATACGAGTAAAACTATAGATCTGGAGAGAAAAAGGGAGCAGAAGTTAAATCTTATCGATAACGCATCTCTATCATGGCGGCAAGGTATCATCGATGATGAAAAATTTATCGAGGTAATAGAACAGGCCATATCTGATACTGATCTTTTGCGTGGCGAGTATCAATTACTAAACTTGCCTCCAAAATATGATAAATACAAAAATCTCTCCTTGGATTCGTTAAATAAGCAGAAGGAAGCGTTCATGAAGCTGAAGGAATATGTTCAAACTGAAGATCCAACTGCACAGCAATCGATACAGTCAGAATTCGAGCAACTTATGATTACATCGTTTGACTACAGGAGAGAGGCACTCAAGGTACTTGAATCGTAGATACTAATAGTTCATGAGGTCATGAGCAGTTCTAACACATAGAAAAAGCTTAATTTTTAGTCAGTTTTTAGTAATGGTGTGCTAGAGCATAATGGCGTTAAGATTACATGGCTAGGACATGACTCGTTCAGGATAAGCAATGGAAAAACTGTATACATAGATCCGTACCAGTTGAAGACTACCGGGAAAGCAGACGTGCTGCTCATATCACACGAGCACTTCGACCATTTGAACCTTGATGATATCAAGAAGGTTGCAAGCAATAATACGAGTGTTGTGACGGCTTCACAATGTTCAGAAGAATTGAAGAAAGTGAAAGTAAAAGAGGTCGTGATTCTAAAACCTGGGGAGAATGTAAAGGTACAAGAAATCGAGATAGAAGCCGTGGCTGCTTACAACACAAACAAGATCAATCCAGCTACAGGAAAACCATTTCATCCGAAGGAAGATAACAAACTTGGATTCGTTGTAACTGTGAACAACGTGCGAATCTATCATGCTGGAGACACAGATGCGATTCCAGAGATGAGCAAGGTGAAGACTGATATCGCGTTGTTGCCAGTAAGCGGTACCTATGTAATGACAGCAGATGAAGCGGCGCAAGCGACAAAGATGATAAAACCACAAATTGCGATCCCGATGCATTATGGTGCAATTGTAGGTTCAATCAAGGATGCGGAAAAATTCAAACAGCTTGTCAAAGATTGCGATGTGAAAATTCTAGATCGAGAATAAACAGTTTCCGACAGATTTTTTAGACTAATTTACGGCTATTTTATCATGCCATTTCTAAAGCTTAATGGGATTGATACCTACTACATTGTAGATGGTAAGGGTTCTACAGTAGTGTTGGTGCACCATTTAGCTGGGAACATAAAGAGCTGGCTCAATCAGATTCCGTACCTTGCAAGAAATTATCATGTAGTAGCATATGATCTACGAGGTCATGGCAGATCAGCTGAGCCGGGGCAAACATTTACGATGGATGATCTTGCTGAAGACCTGTTCCTTCTCTTGGAGAAACTTGGAATACAGAAGTGTTCCTTAATTGGACATTCCATAGGCGGCATGGTTGCACCATTATTTGCGTTGAAGCATGGAGAAATGGTCGATTCTCTGCTTATAGTTTCTGGTGCTATTCAATCACTTGGCGACAAACTTGCTAGCTACGGTGCTATGCGCGAGATTGCACGATCGAAGGGAATGGAAGCACTTGCAGAATACAGAAGATCTAATAACCAGATACCACCAAAAATATCAAACAACCCAGTACTATGGGAATACTTCAAACATCTTTACAAGGAAACATCGGTGCAGGGTTACATAAGAGCGTCAGAAGCACTTGCAACAATGCCCAACTTGATCGATAAGATAAAGCAGATCCATTGTCCAATACTTGGCGTCGTTGGTGATCTAGATCCAGTATTCATGAATACGATGAAAACACTTGTTGACAATGCAAGTGTTCAAATTGAGGTCATGCGAAATTGCGGGCACTTTCTAATGATGGAAGAACCTGATGAATTCAATAACATACTTACCAGCTTCTTGAAGAGCTATAACTTAAATAGCCATTGATTTGGAAGATTCGTAAGTTATGGAGAAAGAGGGGCAGCAGAAGCCAGCAATTGATTTTGTTTCATTTATCCTTGCCAGAAGACATTTAATGGTAATAGGTGTTTTAGCGTTGGCATTCGCGTCAGCGTTCATGATGCGTTCTCTTCCATTGCAGTATGGATTCTATCTTAACGAATTTGACCCATATTTCGACTACAGGGCAACACAGTTTTTGGTTGATAACGGTCCCGAAGAATACTTTGCATGGCACGATACAAAATCGTGGTATCCAGAGGGAAGAGATGTTGCAGAGACTTCGCAGACAGGTCTGCACATTTCTGCAGCATACCTTTACAAGGCATTTGGCGGAGGAGCACCACTTTACGACTTTGTTGTATGGTTCCCTGTTGTCTTTGGCTCTCTTACAGTAATTGTGATGTTCGCTCTAGTGAGGGTGATATCGAGCACAACCGCAGGATTGTTTGCGTCTTTGCTCTTTGCGTTTTCTCCAGCTATAATACAGAGGGGCAATCTGGGATGGTTCAAGTCAGAACCTTTGGGACTTTTCCTTGCATTGCTGGCAACTTACCTGTTCTTGAGCGCGTTGAAACAGAACGATATTCGATTCGCTGTTCCCAAAGCAGTTGTAGGAGGGTTGATGCTAGGTTTTGCGATGACGGCATGGGGTGGAATACAGTACTTCAACCTGCTTCTGGGATTGTTCTTCATTGCGATACCTTTCTTTATGAAAGATACCAAATCTGCACTTTACGCCGTTCCAATATTTACCGTCTTGACTATCATAGCTGCCTCGTCGTTTCCCAGACCAGGAGGAGATTTTGCCATGTCACTAGCTGGTCTCTCGCTGATAGGCCCGACCATCTTTGTCGTAGTAGCACACTTTGTCAAGTCATTTAGTCCAACACATAAGTTGAGAAACACACTGGCATGGTTGGGAGCATTTGTTATCGGTGGAATGGTATTCGTTGCTGTGGGCTCGTATGTTTCTCCTAGCTTCAGATACGTCAGTGCGATTAACCCGTTCAGCAAAAGCCAGATCCCACTTGTGGAATCTGTTGCCGAGCACTTCACACCAACAATAGTCGATTACTTCATCGACTATTCCATACTGATATTACTCGCTGGTTATGGTGTAATGCTTTGTTTCAAAAAGAGAAATGATACAGCTATATTCGCGCTTATACTTGGAATTACTGGCCTGTATGTGAGTGCTTCATTCACACGATTGCTTGTGTACGCTTCTGTCGCAATAATCACATTAGCTTCTATTGCATTGTTTGAAATAACTGCATCCATGTTTGCGAGGACAGAGGCACCTGCAGTGCAACCAAAAAAGAAGATCAAGCTTCAACCATCTGGCAAGGATTTCAGGATCGCTTACACAGCACTTATAATTGCAATGCTAGCTGTGCCGGCATTCTATCCCTTGGGAACGAGCTGGATAGCAGGAGCTGACTTTCCGGCAAGCATAGCCAATGGCGCAACTGGATTCAAAGTATCTACCAATGATTGGACAGAGATGATGGACTGGATCAAGAACAACACAGAACCAGATGCTGTGATTGCTTCATGGTGGGACTATGGTTACTGGATAACGACATTGGGTAATAGAACAAGTTTAGCAGATAATGCCACCATAAATATGACAAGGATAGAGCAGATAGCGAAAGCGTTCACTTCTGACGAGCTAACAGGTTTCAAAATACTGAAGGATCTGAAGGCAGACTATGTTCTTGTGTATGTAGTTGGTCAGAGGACGGCAAGTCCACAGGGTGGTAGCTTTACAATTCTTGGTGGGGGTGGAGATGAGAGCAAGAAGCACTGGTTCATGAGGATCGCTGGCGTTGATGAAAACCAGTATATTGAAGATGATGGCTTTACCCCTAAACCAGCGTTCTGGAACAACACACTGCTTGGAAAGATGTTTCCCTTCCAAGCTGCAGCATATGTACGCATAGGCGAGCAGGGAATACCTGATTTTCAGGCTGAATATCAACCAGGATACGCTCCGTTGTACATGGATCAGATAAACTATCCGCAGAATAGTACTGGGACACTCCGACTTGTGCATGCATCTCCCAGTTTCATGGATCAGAATGCAAGGCTGATGCTCGGAGTACTTTTGTACAAAGTTCTGGATGAACCTGCAAAACCGCAGCCTGTAGAGCCCACACCTACCGAGCCTGAAGTCAAACCTCCCGTAGAGACTAAAACGCCTTTGGAATCGAATAAGACATATGCAGTTCTGAAGATGACCGTAGCCGGTCAGGATGTTGGTAATATAACCATGCAGCTATTCCCTGAAGTAGCACCAAAGACTGTGCAGAGCTTTGAAAACCTGATCAACTCCGGGTTCTACGACAGCATTAGGATCCATAGAATAGTACCCGACTTTGTAATACAGGGAGGAGATCCGAATACGAAAGACAAGGACAGATCGACATGGGGCACTGGTGGACCTGGATATACCCTTCCTGGAGAGATAAGCAACATGACTCATGCTAGGGGAATAGTATCGATGGCACACCCAGGAGACCCGAATCTAGCTGGGTCACAGTTCTTCATTATGGTTAAGGACACACCACGTCTTGATGGTCAATACACAATATTTGGAAAGGTCATAGAAGGCATGAATCTAGTTGATGATATAGTGATGCTACCAAGGGATGAAGGAGACGCACCTATAGTCAGTGTGGTAATACAGAAAGCTTACATAATCAAACCTTAGTTTCTTTGTATCTATCGATTATTCTATATCTAGCATATTTGTCATCAGGTGAAAACTTTGCTGGATGAGGATTGTGTGTTTGGGCTCCGCATTTTGGGCACACTAGCTTTAAAGTGTATAAATTGCAAGACAAGCACCTTTTGAGCAACGGTTTCAAGACTTGACGCCTTTCTTGGACTCTTCCCTTACGAACTTAAAAGCTCCCCCATGTTTCTCTATCCCTTCTTGTATCTTCTGCACAACCATGTTGAGTGATTTTTCCGCTATCTTGAAATTTTCCGCGTTTACCATCAATCTGTACTTTGGAGCGCCTATGTACGTTATGCTGATACCTGCCCCGCTCTTGCTTTCTTCCGCGTTTATCAATGTCTCTTTAATTATTTCTATCCCGTTTGGTTTTACACAGGTTATCTCCATTATGCCGCGTACCTCTACACTTGGAATCGGGATCTTGCTGCTCACTTCTTCAATTGCAGCCATTATCTCTTGCGGAAGACTGATGTCCTCAATTGCCTTGATACCCTTCTTTCCAACGACCTCAAAAACCTCATAAAGAATAGGATACCTTTCAGAAAGAATATCAACATATTTTTTCAACTGCTCATCAGATAACTTGCACTTTTCCTTGATAAGTTCAAGAAACGCTTTACCTTTTTCGTCCTTTTTTACCTCCATGAGTTTTTCCTTCTTCTCTTCTCTGCCCACCTGTTTGAGGGAGAGATCAACCTCACCTCTCGCCTTGTTTACTCTTATTACCTTAAGAACTGCCTTCTGCTTTGGTTTAACATACCGGTCAATGTTTCGTACCCATCCAGTTGCAATTTCAGAAATGTGCAAAAATCCAGTAATGCCACCATATTCATCTAGTATGACGTATGCACCGTGTGACATAACTTCCTTGATAGTAGCAATTACAATATCGCCAGCTTCTGGCAATTCATGCACTTCAGTTGTCATAATTAATATCTGCGTATAATTGGCATACTTTAACCTTGCTCTTTAGAAATCTATTCCTCTCTTTGCCTTCTTTCCCTGTCTGTAAGGATGTTTGATCTCCCTCATCTCAGTAACAAGGTCAGCAGATTCGATCACTTTTTCACTGGCATAATTTCCAGTTAATACAAGTGTTGTCTTTAAGGGTTTTAATTTTATCAGTTCTAGAACATCTTCAGCACTTATGAGTTTAAGGTTTACCGCATAATTTATTTCGTCCAGAATAACTATGTCATATTTCCCTGAAATTATCTTTTCTTTACTTATTTGCAACGCCTCCTTCGCTGCACGAACATGATCTTCGATCGGTTTGTTATCATCAATTATTCCAACAAAACCTTTTCCAGCAGCGACGAGTTCAAAATCTGGTTCCAACCTCGATGAACTTGTTAGTTCGCCATAGTACCACGAACCCTTGATGAACTGGATCATCGCTACCTTGAATCCATGTCCAACTGCTCGCAGAACCATACCCAGTGCTGCTGTAGTCTTGCCCTTTCCCTTGCCGGTATAAACAATTACCAGACCAGTATCATCGCTCATAGCAAAGGTAGCATCAGTTTTAAATAAAAATCATAACATTAGTGCTACGTTGATACCCAGACTTGTAATTGCTGGTGTGGCTAGTAGTGTAGGGAAAACTAGCATTTCGATAGCACTCATGAATGCACTGCGAGAGAAGGATTACAAAGTACAAGGTTTCAAAGTCGGTCCTGACTATATTGATCCAAGTTATCATGCTACCGTGACTGGAAGACAATCAAGGAACCTTGATCCGTGGCTCATGGGAGAAAAAGGACTTCTAGAGAGTTTCTACAGTGCCAGCAAGGATGCAGATTTTGCTATTATTGAAGGTGTGATGGGATTATTCGATGGTCTATCAGGAGTGAGTAACTTTGCCAGCACAGCGCACATTGCAAAGCTGCTGAAGAGCCCGGTTGTTCTTGTTATGGATGCTGCCAAGGCGGCTAGATCCGTAGCTGCAGTCGCGCTTGGATTTATGAAGTTCGATACAGAGATCAAGATTGCGGGTTTGATACTAAATAACGTAGCAGGAGAGAAGCATGCAAAGTACTGCATCGATGCTATTAAGCAGAAAGTGAAGGTTCCAGTGCTGGGGGCAATAAAACGCAACAAGGAGGTCCAGTTGCAGGAACGACATCTGGGTCTTGTACCTACTTCTGAAAGGAAGGAACTGCAGAAGAAAGTAATGAGTGTTGCAAAATATATGCAGGAGCAGATAAATGTTGGTCAGGTAGTTTCAATTGCAAAGAAGGCTCCAAAGCTGCATATCAAGACCAACAGCATAAGAAAAAATATCAACACTACGATAGCAGTTGCACTTGACGAATCCTTCAATTTTTACTATGCAGACAACCTGGACAGATTGCGTTCATTGGGAGCAGAATTAAAGTTCTTCAGCCCAATAAATGATGAAACGATACCTGATGCAGATGGTCTATGCCTTGGGGGAGGTTTTCCCGAAGTTCTTGCAGACATGTTGGAGAAGAATTCCAGCATGCTACGTTCAGTAAGAAATGCGGCAAGTCACGGTATGCCCATATATGCAGAGTGTGGCGGTCTCATGTATCTAACAAGAAGCATTACGGAATTCAACGGAAAGAAGCATAACATGGTGAACCTTTTCGACGCTGACACAATAATGGACAAGAAATTAACCCTAAGCTATACAGAAGCGAAAATTACAGATGAGTGTTTGATCGCAAGGGCTGGCAAGACAATAAGGGGTCACGAGTTTCATTACTCAAAGATCAATAACCTTCCAAAAGACGCCAGATATGTTTACAAGTTAAGTAGGGGTAAGGGGATAAATGGCACCATGGATGGTTTTATGGAATACAACACACTTGCATCGTATATGCATTTACACTTTGCAAACAGAATATTGGCTGAAAACTTTCTACTTAATTGCAAGAGATACAGCAAACGTTAACGCATTCTGTCCCTATGAATTCCAAACAGTGCATTAATTATAGATGCGGCAATTGTACTTCCTCCCTTTCTGCCCTTGTTTGTTATAAATGGAACATTAACACCTAATAGTTCTTCTTTCGATTCTACTGCCGACACAAAACCTACAGGAATTCCAATTACCAATGCGGGTTTAACGATTCCCTGATTGATCATCTTGATTACCTCATAGAGTGCGGTAGGTGCGTTTCCGATTGCAACTATTCCACTGTTAATGTCAGTAGTAGCCTTACGCATGGCTATTTCCGCTCTCGTCTTGTTCAGCTGCTTGGCCTCCACTACAACTAAATCGTCTGATATTTTGCACACGCTCCTAAGCCCAAAATCACTCAAACTCTTCTTGTTCAAGGCTGCAAGCACAATATCAGAATCTCCCACAACAGCACATTTGTTCGCTATTGCACTCAATGCCGAGGATATTGCATCCTTATGAAATATTATCGCGTTCTGTTTAGCAAAGTCAAAATCTGCTGTCGCATGAATTATCCTCCTGACTATTATCCACTCCAGTTCATTGTAGCTATGCTTGCCAACCTCTTGTTCGATTATGGCCATGCTCCTCTTCTCTATATCCATCGCTTTTTCAGATGCCAAATTTTTTCTCCACTTCCTTGGCACGTTCAATTATTACATCGATTATCTTACTGTCAACTCCAAGATGCTTTGCCATGTACACATTACTAAAGTTGTATTCCTGTAGTGCCTTGCCCACCTCTTCCTTTACATCTCGCTTTATATGCGCACCACGGTGAAGAAAGTATGGTACAAGTATCAGCACTCGAGGTTTCTTTTCCATAGCTTGTTTGATTCCCCCTGCTATATTCGGAGTGTCGAGTTCAAGGAAACAGAATCCAACATTCCTATACGTCTGTCTTATAGAATCTGCAATGTACACAAAAGCATCCCTAGCATCACTATCACTGCTTCCATGACCTATAAGTAAGATATCGATTTCCTTGTCCAGATAGTTCACATTTTTCTGCCTCTTCACTTCATTTATTCTATCTTTTACAATGTCAACAAAGCTGCTGTGGTAGTTTAGACATTCAGTTACAGCAAAGCTAAGACCTAATTCACGAGCGATCTTCTCGCTTTGCTTCACAGCAAGTTTCAGCTTCATACCTGGATAAAGGAAGTAGGGCATTATGGTTAGAAACTCAGCTCCATGCTTTACACATGAATGAATTCCTTCCTCGATGTAAGGTGGAGTGACCTCAAGAAATGCATAATTTGAAAAATAATAGCTTCCGCGTTCCTTTGCCATTGAACAAATGTCATGCAGCTCGTCCTTCACGTCTTGTTCTTTACTTCCTCTATCTATCAAGAGCAATGCCTTCTTCATTAACTCACCTTTACTTCGGCAACAGCGACTGTAAGGTTTGGGGGAAATTTGCGCTTTTGCACCAACAACTTGTTATTCTTCGCACTTAACATCGCAGAAGCTTCCGAGACACTTGGAGTACCTTCAAACTTCATTACAGTATTAGAGGGATTTGGTACATCTATAGTTGATAACTGATTCTTATCAAAATATTCGACTGGTATATTATATTCACTGGAGAACTCTTGCAAACCCTTCACTATAGCTTCCCTATTTATGGTTGTGATATTTCTCACGCACTTGAAGCTTAAGCCAGCTTCATTCAATGTTGTTTGAATGCCCTGCAAGATCTCATCTTTGCTAGTATCCCAATGTAATCCAAGACCAACCACCAAACTTCTTGGTCTATAAATTACTGCGTTGTCAAGCAATTTTTTGTATTTCTTATCAATTATCTTGTTTGTGATTATGAGTGTGGCTATGCAGTCAGAACTTACCATTTCACCTATATCATTGAATAGCCTGACATTTCTTGGTAAAGGTTTGTCGTTAGACCACCAGTTGCGTTCTCCAGAATCTTGATAAATTCCAATTTTCTCTTCGTTTACCATACACCCACTTACCTTGGTAACATTGCGGTCGTCATCGATCACCCATCCAAACTCTCTCCCCAACAAATCAACAGCAATCGTTTCATTGACATCCGCCGCTGTAGTAATAACAGGTGTCGCATTGAGTATAGAAGCGATCAATCTAGCCAATGCATTTGCACCACCGAGATGACCTGATAATGTACTTATCACAAACTGCGCCTTATCATCTATCACCACAACAGCTGGATCTGTTTTCTTGTCCTTCATGTGCGGTGCTATGAGTCTTATTACGGCGCCTAATGAAAATACGCAAACAAGACCATCGTACGACTTGAAGAGCTTGGCCAAAGCTAATGGACTTGGATCACTATACCATTTTATGTCATCCTTCCCATCATTGAATTTGTCAGGAACATGGATATCCCATTCCTGCATGCTTGCTTTGATTCTTCTAGCAATCTCTATACCATGCTTCGTAATTGCAACAACAGCTATCTTGCCCAACGTAGATCAATGCTAGAAACAACTAGAAATATCCTTTTCGCTAATGTCAGTGTGGGTACCTTCCGATAACCTTGCTGTCGAAATCAAACATGGCGCATTCAATTTCCGCTTGGCCTTTTGTATGTTCTTTCATAACACCACACACCTTTTCACAAAGCACGTCAAAGTAGCCATCTAGTTTATGTGCCATGACAATCTCAGAAACGTGTCTGGCAGTATTTGCCTTCTTTATTTCATTTACTAAATCATCACTTGCACCATGTTCTCTAGCTACGGAGGCCATAAAATCCATGTCTACATGGGAACCCTTCACATGTGTCTGTTTGACTCCCATAGCCATCTTTGATAATTTCCCAATAAAACCTGCAATGATGATCTTCTTCATTCCCTTCATTGCTGCCTGCCTTACAGAATAAGCTGCAAAGTCTCCCATTTGAACAAAGCAGTGTTCAGGCAACTTCAAAAGCTCTTTTGCAAAGTCATCGCTCCTTCCTCCAGTTGTTAACACTACTGTATCATGTCCCATTGCTTTTGCAACATCTAGACCTTGCCTTATGCTGGCGGTAAAAGAACCTGTAGAATACGGTATTACGATCCCACTCGTACCCAAGATCGATATCCCTCCAATGATTCCGAGCCTTGGATTATCAGTCAGCTTTGCGAGCTCTTCTCCGGCTGGCACAGAAATTACCACTTTCACACCATTGTTTCTAAGCTGCTCATTCGCAACTTCGTTAACGGCATTCTTCATCATCTTCATAGGTGTTGGGTTTATTGCTGGTTTGCCTATATCAAGACCAATTCCTGGTTTGGTCACGCGTCCAACACCCTTCCCCCCATCAATGTCGATTATTCCAACATTATCCGTCAAAGTTACAGTCGAAACAATTTCTGCACCATTCGTAACATCTGGATCGTCACCAGCATCCTTTATCACAACACACTGTGCACTGTTACCATTAAACTTGCATTCTTTGATCGCAAGAGTCATTGTATTACCTTTGGGCAGCGTTACCACAACTTCCTTTGCAGGAGTTTTTGTTATCATCGCAATTAATGCGGCTTTAGTCGCCGCGGTTGCACATGTACCTGTAGTGTATCCAGTTCGCAGCAGACCCTTACGTCTCTTTTCTTCGATCTCTGGCGGTAACGCTTGTTCTGACTCTGCAAGTTTCTCAAGGTCATCGCTCATAAGTTCATTAGAACACAAAGAGCTTATAGGCTTTCGCATGAAACTCCAGAGTGTTGCAGCAAAATGGAGATTTCCATGTTAATGCTCTATTTCCATTATTAAAAATTAATCTACTCATTCTACTTTACCATATTGCATGTCGTCTGCTGAAGTTGCGGCAAAGGTTGTAAAGGATCTAGAACCAGAAGAATTCAAAATACTCAAGGCTTTAGAGGCATCACTCGAGGACAGTGAATCGTTAACGATCGAGCAGATCTCTCGCAAGACAAGATTACACATAGACAAGGCAAGATTCAGTGTTAGTAAATTGAATCAGATGGGACTGGTCATAAGTACGAGTAGAGGAGTTTCACTCGTATCGACTGGCCTTGATGCACTTGCCCTGAAGATTCTAGCCGATAAGGACATTGTTGTTGGCATGGGTAAATCAATTGGAGTAGGGAAGGAATCAGATGTTTTTGAAGCGGTGACAGCTGACCAGAAATACATAGCGGTCAAGTTCTTCAGAATAGGAAGGACGAGTTTCAGAGATGTTGTACGCAAGAGGGAATTTGGCAAGAAATTGCATCACTGGTTGCTGGTGAACATGGGTGCAGCAACGAAAGAGTTTCATGCTCTGAAGGTTCTTAAAAGTGCCGGTGTAAAAGTTCCAGAACCATTTGCGTTGTTGAAACATGTGATAGTTATGGAGCGTATTGATGGCTTTAGGTTGGTTCACTGCGACACACTCGATGATCCAAGATCAGTACTTGAAACGATACTCAGAAATGTGAGTATAGCATACAGAGCAGGAATAATAAGTGCCGATCTGAGTGAATATAACGTACTCTATGACGGAAGTGATGTATGGATAATAGACTGGCCGCAGAGCGTTAGCATAAAACATCCAAATGCGTCTTTGTTGCTGAGGCGCGATATCGAGAACATGCTGAAATTCTTCAAGAGAAAATATGGGCTGAAATACTCTTTAGCAGATGCATTAAAGTATGTTAATGAATAGTTACTCCAGCTGCAAGTTTCAGCATCTCTACCTTATCTATCTTCTCCCATGTAAAATCTGGATCACTTTTTCCAAAATGTCCATAGACGGAAGTCTTCCTATAGATCGGTCTCTTCAAATTCAATTGTCTGATTATTTCAGCAGGTCTCAGATCAAAATTCTTTCTAACAATATCCTCAATTGCTTCCTCAGGCATCCTGCCTGTTCCAAAGGTGTTTATCATCAATGACACTGGCTGGGCAACACCAATGGCATATGCAACCTGCACCTCGCATTTGTCTGCAAGTCCAGCTGCTACGATGTTCTTTGCAACGTATCTCGCCATATACGATGCAGATCTATCAACCTTGCTTGGATCCTTCCCTGAGAACGAACCGCCTCCATGGCTTCCAACTCCTCCGTATGTATCTGCGACCAGTTTTCTTCCAGTTAATCCGCTATCACCAGTGGGTCCACCAATGACAAACCTTCCTGTTGGATTTATGTAGTATTTTGTATCCTTATCTGTCAAATCACCACAAATTGGTGCAATGACTCTTTGCATTATCTCTCTTCTGATCGTATCTGTATCAACATCAGGCGCATGCTGGGTTGATAAAACGACGGTTTGAATTCTCTTGACCTTTCCATTTTCGTATTCAACAGTAACCTGTGACTTGCCATCTGGTCTTACCCATTCCAACTCCTTCTTCTTTCTAATCTCACTCAATCGCATTACAAGTTTGTTTGCAAGGTTTATTGGCATCGGCATAAATTCTCGTGTTTCATTAGTTGCATAACCAAACATCAAACCTTGATCGCCAGCCCCCTGCTCCTTTTCACCATTCGGTGTGATACCCATAGAAATGTCAGGACTTTGCTCGTGCAGGGAGACCAATATTCTGCAAGTGTTGCAATCAAAACCAATTTCATGACTATCATAACCAATTTCTTTTACAGTTCTTCGGACAACATCCTGTACATCTACCTGACCCGTACTAGTAACTTCTCCAACAACAACGATCATTCCTGTAGTAGCCAACGCTTCTACAGCTACCCTAGAATCAGGATCTTGTTTTAGAAATTCGTCAAGCAAGGCATCTGCTATCTGATCGCAGACCTTGTCAGGATGTCCTTCAGTTACGGATTCAGAAGTGAATAATTTTCTACCCAAAAGCCCCCACACCCAGACGCATGCTCAATTTTTTGCATGACTCATCAGAGCTCATTCTCTAATTTTATGAATAAAACATTGTTACCTCTTATCACTACCTTGCCATAGTTTGCAAGGTGTGCTGCACCGTTAAACTCTTCAGCATCAACAAGGATAAGATTCATGTAAGAATCGACGTTGCTCATCTTGCCCTTATATTCGATCTCGTTCTTCAGTCTTACAGACACTTTTCTGTTAATTGCTCGTTGGAGTGTCGTAAGTGGCCTCTTAGGTTGTTGTTGCGACAAATACTTCACTTTGCAGTGATTGGGGATACGCTAGGATAAAAATCTTCCCTTGAAATGTTGATTTTGCAACGTGATCAGGCTTGAGGTAATGACAGTTTATCAATATCATTATTACATTATTCGATAATGAGTATGATAAGCACCAGCTCCAATGCACTTGATAACTTGTTGGGAGGAGGTGTAAGGGTTGGTATGATAACTGATATATTTGGTGCTAGTGGAACTGGAAAAACACAGCTCTGTTTTCAGCTATGTGTAAATTGTGCCAAGTCCAAAGACAAAAAAGGATTGGATTCAAACGTTCTGTTTATAGACGCAACAAATACCTTCAGACCAGAAAGAATTTCACAGATATCAAAGAATGCTGGTTTAGATGATAAACTGCTGGATAAGATCTATGTTTCGAAGGTTTACAGCATTGCAGATCAGATAACAACAACAAAACGCATTATGACAATCCCAAATCTAAAACTTGTTGTGATAGATAGCATAGGCGATCTGTTTTCATTTGAATATAAACAATCAATGGGAGCTGAAAAGCACCTAAAATTCATGAGGTTTATGCACGAGCTTGCATTATGTGCTATTAACTGCAATGCAGCTATCGTTGCCACAAACAACGTTAGATTCACAGGTACAGAACAGATACAATATCTAGATAGATCAATCTCAAACTTCACGCATTTTAAGATCAAGCTTTCCAGACATGACGGTGCATTCAAAGCACTACTGTTGCAGCCTTCCCTAGAACCCAAAGAGGCACTTTTCAGGGTAAGTGATAAAGGTATAACAGATGTGTGATTTCATGGAAACTTTTAAGTGTAAGCCCTTGTATGCTGATCCCAATGAAGAATCTGATAAAAGTTGTGATGCTGGGCTTATTGATAGTGCCGTTTGCGGCAGTTATCAACTTTGGTGATGCCTTCGCACAGCCTTATGTTGTAGAAATTGAAGAAGGGTCAGCTGCACCCGGTTGTGAGGTAGACAACAAATGCTGGGAACCTTCAACAATAACTGTTCCTGTAGGGGCAACTGTAATCTGGACGAATAAGGATGCTGCTGGACACACAGTAACAAGCGGGATTGCAGGAGATGCAGATTCTGGTTCGCTATTCGATTCAACCAAGGATCCTGCTGGCTTTCTGATCAAAGCGGAAGCCACATGGGAACATACATTTGATGCAGAAGGCGAATATCCATACTTCTGCCAAGTACATCCGTGGATGGTCGGTACTGTGATAGCTTTAACGGAAATGGCAGAAGAAGAAACGCCTGAAGAAGAGATGCCAGAAGAGGAAACGCCAGAAGTGCCAACATTGTTAATGCAGACGGATAATGGTTCTGTGGATGTAGTAGTTTCTATGGACACGGGAATGGTAGAGGATGATCATTTCGCAATTGATCAACCTCAGGATGTCAATTTTGAGATTCAATTCCTTGATCCTGCGACAGGTGATCCACTTGAGCATGTGAATTATGAGTTCCACATAGCAGATGAAACTGGAGCCTTCCCAGTGCACAAGACTGGTTTGCATGTACATAATGGTATGGACACACAATCAGTGTCATTCTCAAATACAGGTTCGTACGCTGTCACAGTTGAAGTTATAGGTACAGGTATAGACCGACCGTTTGATACGGCTCACAGTGGTACTGCGAGTTCAACGATAAGCGTAGTTCCAGAGTTCCCCCTGAGTATAATGGCAATAATGGCAGCGGTAGTAGGTATGACCATAGCAGCAACTAGGTTCAAGAACCCAATAAGGCTATAAACAAATACATTTATTTTTGTTATTTTTTATAATTCCCTATGGCAAACATCGTAGAATCTCTCTCTATAGCATCTGTAATTCTGCTCATAGTCGGACTATTTGTGGTAATGCTGTATGAGCGCGAGCGAGCAAAGGAAAAGAAGCATGCAGAACGCTGACATTGCAATTGCTGACAAGTTCAAAAGCGCTGGATACGAACAACTGACACCCATCCAGAAGAAATCTTTACCCGTTTTATCTAGACGGATAAACGCGCTTTTAGTTGCACCAACTGGTTCTGGCAAGACCGAGGCTGCAATAATACCCATATTCACTATGCTCGCAGCTGAAGAGAAGCAAAAAGGGATTAGAGCGATCTATGTTACGCCTTTGCGAGCATTGAACAGGGACGTGTTGCGCCGAGTAATCAGGTATGCAGAGATGGAAGGTTTGACAGTTGAAGTCAGACATGGAGATACATCAGTACAGAAGAGAAGAAAGATAGCGATGGAACCTCCAGACGTTCTGATAACAACACCTGAAACACTTGCAATTATACTAACGACTGAAAGAATGCTGAAGGCTTTGCAGAATCTGCAATGGATTATACTTGATGAAGTTCATGAGTTGATCTCTAACGAGCGTGGTGCACATCTATCATTAAGTCTGGAAAGGTTGCAGGAGGTAGCTTCAGGAGAGATCACGAGAATCGGTCTGTCAGCAACTGTAGGTAATCTTGGTGAGGCAGGAAAGTTTGTTGGAGGCACGGAAAGAAGGTGTGCTGTTCTTGTAGACGACTCCATCAGGAAGTATGACATAGACATCAAGTATGTGAAAGGCACCCTGAATACGGTTGCAAGGTTCATTGCTGATTATGTAAGGGATAATTACAGCGAGGGTTCAGTTTTGCTCTTTACGAACACGAGGGATGAAGCTGAATACATTGCTACAGTAATGAAGAATCATGCAAATGGTGTGAAGGTTGATGTTCATCACGGCTCGCTGTCAAAGGACGTTAGAGAGGAGACGGAAACAAGGCTCAGGAGCGGCGGGGCTGGCATAGTTGTATGCACATCATCACTCGAACTGGGCCTTGATATAGGTTCAGTTGAACTTGTTATACACTACGGTTCGCCAAGGCAGGTTTCTAAATTGATGCAGAGAATAGGCAGGAGCCGGCACAAGATAAGACAGTCAGCAAAGGGACTACTTGTCACAAACAATGCAGATGATGAACTTGAAGCTATGGCTATCATACGCAGGATGGGAAAACATTCGATCGAGGAGCAGAAGATGCATGAAACTTCACTGGACGTTTTGGCACATCACCTGGTAGGTCTTACCCTCCAGCTGGGCAGTGTAAGTTTGGAGCAAGTCCACAAAATCATAACAAGATCTTATCCATTCAGAGAAATAACTATACAGGATATAGAATCATGTCTGGACTTGCTTGATAGCAGCAGGATTGTGATGTATGACAGGGGGCATAATGAATTCAAAAGAAAGATCAAGGCATACAAATACTATTTTGAAAATATTTCAACTATACCTGATGTTTTGAAGTTTGAAGTCGTCGATACGGTAAGCAAGAAAGTCATTGGAAGTTTGGATCAGGAGTTTGTTGGTGATTACGGCGAACAAGGAAACGTCTTCGTGCTACGAGGTTCGCAGTGGAGAGTTCTGGCTGTCGATGATTCAAAATTGCGTGTTAGCGTTGAACCGATGCAGGGTGCAGCTGTCAACATACCGTACTGGGTTGGAGAGATGATTCCTGTTGATTATGAAACGGCAGCACAGGTTGGCAAGTTGAGAAAGATGATAATAGACAACAAGGTAACTATTGCCAGTACATTAATTCAGGATTCCTACAAGGAGCTAAAGAATGTACCAGACGATAGCACGATCGTTGTAGAATCTTCTAGAAATAGAAACACCGTTGTGCTTCACACATGTTTTGGGACAAAGGTAAACAACACGCTCACATCGCTGTTGTCAACGATAATTTCATCAAAGACAGGTTACCTTGTGGAAGCTAGATCTGATGCATATAGGATAATACTCTCATCGAATGCAAGGATAGGCAGGCAGCACATAATGGACTGCTTCAATGATGAATATGATCTGGAATCTGTGATAATCGCATCGCTGACAAATACACACAACGTTAACTGGCGTACCTGGTGTGTTTCGAAGCGCTTTGGTCTTATTAGCAAGGAAGCAGTTTACGATAGGAAGGCAGCTAGACTGATCTACGACAGATACTCAAAGACGGCTATCAGTAGGGAAACCATACGTGAACTCATGCATGATAAGTACGATATAAAACTGACATCATCTATACTCGAACGTATTAAGCGAGGTTCTCTAAAGATCGTCTGGCTCGAGATTGAAAAATTTTCGGATCTAGCTAAGCCCATACTGGAACACTCAACAAGATTCTCCGCAACACCCTTGAGTGTGGAGCAAGGGGTGATCGAACTTGTCAAGGAAAGGTTGCAGAAGACGAAGCATAAGTTGGTCTGCATCAGGTGTGGAAAATGGGAGCGCGTAATGGAGACCAGAGAAGCTCCTGACAATCTGCATTGCACAACTTGCAGATCACAGTTAATTACTGCTACATATACGTCTGACTATGAGCTTGCAAATATAATCAGGACTAAGTTGAAGGGAGGCAGGCTCTCTGAAGACGACAACCACAAATTCATGCGTGCATGGAAGACGGCGTCGCTGATACACAATTTTGGTAGGAAAGCATTGTTGGTACTGTCAGGCTATGGAGTTGGTGTGGACACGGCAGCAAGGGTACTGAGAAACTGCGTTGATGATGAAGGCATATACAAGCAGGTGTACGACGCTGAAAGGCAGTATATTACAACAAGAGGATTCTGGGACGATTAACTAGATCTTAATTATCTTAGAAAAAGGTTTCAATCTTAGTTCACTGTTACCATCTCTTCCGACATATGCCATCACACCATACACTTTTACTCTTTGACCTATCCCTAATTTTTCGATCATACCAGAGGTCTCGCGCCAACCAACAAGTCTGATCTCTGCTGTATCATCACCAAGCATTGTGTCAGCATACTTCACTGTTGAACCGTCTTTCATCTGAATCTCCTGTGCTCTCGTTGGAGAAAGAGTTACGGCTTCAAGAAAGAACAGATCTTGCGATGGTTTCACATCCCGTATCTTACGTTCCAGTGCACTTGCGCTTGGAAAAGTCGCGTCGTCATCGGTTACCCTAACATAGGCATCGTCTTCCAGCAATAATGTTGAGCCGTAAACCTTGCTGGGAACGCACTCTATAAGCTGGTTTGCTTGCAACTGACTTGCAAAAGAATCATTAATAGCCAGCGTAAAAATTCTCTTTGCTCTATCAAGAGCAAGTGCAAATGAGTTCTGTTTGGCACCAACATTCTTACTTACAACAACTATTCGCAAAGGCATGATTTCGATCTCTTGTTGCTCGTCAGCAAGTTCCATTACAGTACCTTCATCACCATGCAGTTCGATATCGCCATACTGGTTTCTCTTGGTTCTGACACCAACAAGTCTTATCCTTGCTCCCAAATTCATCACTTTTGGAATCTTCTGCTCGTCAACGTTCCAAAGAACAACTCTTAAAGTCTTG
>Ga0247727_10008410_pt1 | contig 19157 bp, 20 predicted proteins | sample WisWelCaveWW1625_FD_202498 | JGI IMG/M metagenome (GOLD analysis project Ga0247727, IMG submission 202498) | Biofilm microbial communities from Wishing Well Cave, Virginia, United States - WW16-25 | ecosystem: Environmental > Aquatic > Deep subsurface > Groundwater > Cave microbial mat | place... | reverse complement strand
CGACCGCGGGCAGTACGTGGACGACCCTGGCCACGAGGAGACGCTGCTCGAGACCAAGCGCAAGGCTCGAGGCTCCACCACCTCGGGTCGTCTCATTGCCGCCGTACCCGAGGCCCAGGCCTTCCTCGAGGCCGCCTTCGAAAGAGGCGAGAACGCCGGCGCCACGACACAAAAACTCCTGCGCCTGCTCGACGACTACGGCGAGCGGGCCCTGCGCATTGCGCTCGCCGAGGCCCTGGAGCGCGACACGCCCCGAATCTCCTCGGTCGCCTATCTGCTCGAGAGACGGCGACGAAGCCTGAAAACACGCACCCCTCTGCCCGTGGACCTGTCTCGCCGTCCCGACCTCGCCGACCTCGTGGTCAAGCCCCATCAAGCGGAGACCTACGATGAGCTTTCCCGCACAGACGACGACGGCCAAGACCACTGAGATCAAGGAGCAACTCGCCCAGGTCGGTCTCGCCGCCCTGGCCGAATGCATCGAAGACTTCCTGGCGCGCGCCAGCAAGGGGCGCTTGTCGCCCCGGCAGATCGTCGAGGAGATCGTCCGCCTCGAGCAGACCGAAGGCGCCAAGCGAAGTCTCGAGCGACGGCTTCAGCGCTCCCGAATCGGCCGCTTCAAGCCGCTCGCCGATTTCGACTGGAGCTGGCCCAAGAAGATCGAAAGAGACGTCATCGAGCGTGCCCTGACCCTCGACTTCCTCGAGGAGTGCCGCAACTTCGTGCTGCTGGGCGCCAATGGCCTGGGCAAGACCATGATCGCCAGGAACCTGGCCTACCAGGCGGCGGTGGCCGGCTACTCGGTGCTCTTCGTGACCGCCGCCGAGCTGCTCGACGACCTGAGGACCGAGGTCGCTCAGTCCACCTTCCGCCGCAAGCTCACCAAATACGCTTCCCCGCAACTGCTCGTCATCGACGAGGTCGGCTATCTCTCCTACGACCACCACGCCGCGGATCTGCTCTACAAGGTCGTCGACCGCCGCTACGAGAAAAAGCCCATCGTCCTCACCACCAACCTCGCCTTCCGCGACTGGAACACCGTCTTCCCGAACGCCACCTCGATCGCCACGCTGCTCGACAAGCTCACGCACCACGCCGACGTGACTCTGATCGAGGGACACAGCTACCGCGTCCACGAAAGCCAGAAGGAAGCCGCGGCCAGGAGAAACAAGCGATGAGGAGACCGGCCGACCAGGAGCGGTCTTACATCGAGGCCGCCCTCGCGACCTACAGCTCCCTGCCCGACACCCCGGCGCGACCAAGCCGCCGCGACCGCCAACTCGCACGTGAGCTCTGTCGCCGCTGCGTGCCCCTCAGAACCGTCCGCTCTGCCCTGGTCCTGGCCGCCGCTCGCAGAACACTCCGCTCAGGTCCGCCCCTGCCTCCGGTCCGAACCCTCCACTACTTCCTACCGGCCATCGAGGAAGTCCTGGAACGGCCGCTCGACCCCGGATACGTCGACTACCTCGACGCCAGGCTCAAGCCCTTCGCCAGCAAGAAAAGCGCGCTTCTTGGCGAGCGTTAACATAGATCCTGACGGCCAGTCCTGAGTCGCGAATCGGGCGTGCCGCTTGGGGCGCGGAGACTGCGGCTGCCAAGGACCGCCGATGAACGCCCTGTTTCTGGAGCAGGTTGTGTACGTGGTTCTTGACGGTGGCCGTGGCGATACAGAGCTGGAGGCCAATCTCTTTGATTGAGAGGCCCTGGCCGACGAGATCGGCGATCTCCCGTTCGCGGCGTGTGAGGCTGAATTGGCCGTTCGACCGTGAGCCCGGGACGCCCTTCAACCTGCCGCAGACAACAGCTGCCACCCTCGGCGAACAGTGCACGTCCCCGGAAGCGGCCGTCTGGCGTGCGGTCCTAAAGTCATCGAGCGATGCGTCGCGGCCTACGAAGCCCGCCACACCCGCCTCGGCGCATGCGAGGACTTCCGCGTCGTCCTCCTCCCTGACACCAAAGACAACGACGCGGGCGCCGTAGTCCGTTGCACGGGCCACCAGATCGGTGGACCGCACGAGGGCGGTGTCGGTGAGAACCAGGTTCGGGCGGCACGTGCCAAGCACTGAGCACGTTTCCGACGCAGCCGCCATCTCGACTCGCCGGAGGCCGGCTTGGCCCCTCAGAGACTGTGCCAAACTCTCGCGGAGGACTCGCACTTCCGACACGACCAGGACACACGGCCTCGCGTCGTCGTTAGCCTCGGTCATGCCCCCTCCACCGGGTGACTCGCGCCCGGGACTACCCCACGCCCCTTTGTGGGGGCGCCACTGGCCCAGAGCCCAGAGCGATGGAGGCCTGGATCGCAGTCTACACGATTCTTATACAGTCACTGATTCGGATGCAAGGGGCGTGTGGCTCTGCCTCCACCGCCGCCGTCCGGGGTGTCGGCGTGGGCTAGCCTCACAGGAGCGCCTCGGTGAACCGCAGGAAGTCGTCCAAGTGTTCCGTCACGATGCGGCGGACGATCTCGAGGTCGAGCTTCCGATAGTCGTGAACGGCGACGTTCCGAAAACCGACCATTTTCTTCATCCGATCGGCCAGAGCCGGGTCAAGCCGGCCCGCCTCTCGAGCAGCACGAAGGCCTCGCGGGTCTCCTGGGGGACGCCGAGGCGCTCCACCCGCACGATGTGCATGGCCGCGTCGATCGCCGTCTCGCAGGCGCGCAGCAGATTGAGGATGATCGCGTCCTGCTTGGTCTGGTTGGAGATCAGGTTGGCGTCGTCGCCCGCGTGCTCCTCGCGCACGCGGCGAACGCAGCGCGCGATGATCGCGGCCTTGTTCAGGAGGACGTCATCGGCCATAGACGGTCCCTTCGCGGGCGATACGCTCGAGGATGCCCGGCGCTCTTCATTGAGGCGGGCATAGCTCGAGTAGGCGAGGTCTTCGAAAACACCGCGTTCGGCCGCAACGCTTTCATGGAGCACGACCCCGCTCGCGAGCACCTGGACCGCCATCACGGACGACGCCGTCCGCAGGTCGACGCGGTCGACGGTTCTTCCGAGCGCCGCCGCCAGTCGCTCCTGCAGGTCAAAGCGGGCAAGCGCGTCGAGCGGCCGGCGTGCGAGGAGCGCGTAGTCGAGGTCGCTGTCCGGGCCCGGGACGGCGTCAAGAACCGAAGAGCCGAAACGATAGACGGCGACGAGATCGGGAAGTGACTCGCTCAGCAGCTCGACGGTCAACGCGTCCCGGCTCTTTTCGTCCACTCCCGCATTGTAGTCGACGGTCACAGCGTGCGAGTGCAAGGGACGAGTCGGCGCAGGTAGGCGTAGAGGGCATCCTCTTCACCCTCCCAGGCCCGGGCGAGCTTCTTTCTCGCAAGCTGCTTCCAGTCCAGCTCCTCGAGGTCAGCTACTTCGAGTGGCTGGATCAGCGAATGGGGCTTGGCCTCGGCTCTGCTGGCAAAGCGCATGGGACCGCCCCTCAGTCGGTAGCCGCGTTACAGGTGAGAGTCGAGCAGCTTGGCGAGCTGGTCGCGGCCCATCTTGCCGACGCGCTGCTCGGCCACCTTGCCGCCCTTGAAGACCAGCAGCGTCGGCATCGCGGTGATGCCGTACTGGAATGGGACCTGGTCGTTCTCCTCGACGTTCAGCTTGCCGATGCGCACGCGGCCGGCGTACTGTCCGGCCACGGCCTCGAGGTCGGGCACCATCGCCTTGCAGGGGGCGCACCACTCGGCCCAGAAGTCCACGAGTACGGGCTGCTTCGAGCCCAGCACTTCTTGCGCCCAGTTCTGATCCGTGAGGGTCAGGATGTTCTCGGACATGTCGCCTGATCGTCTCCTTGATTCCTTCTAGCTTAGCGCGATTGCCGCCGGGACGCGTTTCACGGCGGGACTCTCCCCGGGCCGGAGAGGAGAGCTTCTAGACCCGGCTCATCGCGCGCCGATAGAGCTCCACGTAGCTCTGGGCCGAACGCTCCCAGGAGAAGTCGCGGGCCATCGCCCGCTGCACGAGCGCCGACCACGCACGCCGATTCTTGAACGCGGCGAGCGCCTGGTCAATAGCCCACACCAGGCCGGTCCCGTCCGGGCTGTCGAAGCGGAAGCCGGTTCCGGCTTTCCTGGCTTTATCGAACGGCTCTACCGTGTCCACGAGGCCGCCGGTGGCGCGCACGATCGGAATCGTGCCGTAGCGCAGCGCGTACATCTGCGTCAGCCCGCACGGCTCGCTGCGCGAGGGCATCAGGAACATGTCCGAGCCGCCCATGATCTGGTGCGCGAGGGCCTCGTCGTAGCCGAAGCGCACCGCGAAGCGGTCCGGGGCGCGCTCGGCCAGGTGCCGCAGCCCGTCCTGGACCGAGGACTCGCCCGAGCCCAGCACCACCATCCGGAGCGGCCGCTGCAGGAGGTCCCACCACGCCCCGGCCACGATATCGAATCCCTTCTGCCACACGAGCCGCGACGTGATGCCCACTAGCGGCAGGTCCGGGAACTCCGGCAGCCCGTACGAACGCAGCAGATCCGAATTGCAGGCCGTCTTACCCGAGGTGTCCGCGGGCGAGTACTTCTGCGCGAGGTGCTCGTCGAGGCTCGGGTCCCACTCGTCGTAGTCGACGCCGTTCAGGATCCCCGACACGTCGGCGGCCCGCGAGCGCACGACGCCGTCGAACCCGAACGAATGCTCGGGGCCTTGGATCTCGAGCGCGTAGGTCGGCGAGACAGTGTTGACCAGCTCCGCGAACACGGTGCCGCCCTTCAGGTAGCTGATCGCCCCGTGGTACTCGAGCGCCTGCATACTGCCCAGGTTCCACGGCAGCCCGAGCAGGCCCACCGTGTCGGTTCCGAACTGCCCCTGATAGGCGACGTTGTGGATCGTGAAGACGCTCGGCATCCGGTACAGCGTCGGATCGGCCCAGTAGAAAGCCTTCAGGTAGACGGGCAAAAGGCCCGTCTGCCAGTCGTGCGCGTGGAAAACGCTCGGGCGCTCGCCACGGCTTCTGAAGTATTCGACCGCCGCGCGCGCCAGGAAGGCGAAGCGCAGCCGGTTGTCCTCGTAGTCCCCGTAGATCGCCGGGCGATCGTAAAACGGCGGGTACTCGACGAACACCACGTCGACGCCGGCCGCGGTGCGCGTGCGATAGAAGCCGGCGCTCCGCGCGATGGCATCAACCGGGACGTGGACCGATCCCGCGAACTCCCCGGGCGGAAAGGCGATGCTGCGGTAGCGCGGCAACACGACCGTGACTTGGTGACCGAGCCGCACGAGCGCCTTCGGAAGCGCGGCCGAGACGTCCGCGAGGCCCCCGGTCTTCACATAGGGCCCCATCTCGGGCGTCACGAACGCGACGTGGAGGCGATCCTCCTCGGCAACGGGATCGGGCAAGCGCCGAAAGGCTAACACGCGCCAGTACCCGTTTTCAGCTACGCTGCCGCATGCCCCGCCGGCTCGGACAGCACTTCCTGCGTCCGGCCTCGGTCGAGAAGCTGCTGCGCGTGATCGAGCCCCGGCCCGACGAGGTGTTCCTGGAGATCGGGCCGGGCGCGGGCGCCCTCACGCTGCCGCTCGCGGAGCGCTCGGCGCGCGTGGTCGCGGTCGAGATCGACGCGCGGCTGGTCGAACGCCTTCGCGAACGCGCTCCCGCCAACGTCGAGCTGGTCACGGCCGACGCCCTCAAGGTCGACCTGCGCGCTCTCGTCCCGGCCGGCAGCCGGATCGTCGGCAACCTGCCGTACTACGCTTCGAGCCCGCTGCTGCGCCGTTTTCTTCCCCTGCGCGGCCACGTGCGCGACTTGCACGTGATGCTGCAGGAAGAGGTCGCACGGCGCATCGCCTCGCCCCCCGGCGCGCGCGAGTGCGGCATCCTGTCCGTGCTGTACGCCGTCTGCTGCGATGTGAGCGTGGCCGCCCGCTTCCCGCCGGGCAGCTTCGTCCCGCCGCCCAAGGTCAGCTCCTCCCTTCTCCGCGCCCACTTCCTGGAAAGCCCGCGGGCCGACGTCCCGGACCTCGACGCCTTCGAGCGCTTCCTACAGCAGGCCTTTGCTCGCCGTCGCAGAACCCTTGAAAACAACCTTGAAGATAGCTATCCTAACCTCAAGGAATACTTGAGGTTCCTCAATCTCGAGGGGTCGAGGCGAGCCGAGACCCTATCGGTTGTGGAGCTGACGCAGCTTTGGACGGCGCTGAGTGCCGACGGGCAGGGAGAGCGAGGCATTGAACAGAAGCACGGCTGAGGAGGGACGCACCGTCCGTCTCATCCCGCTAGGCGGTCTCGGGGAGTTCGGCTTGAACGCCCTGGTCCTCGAGTGGGAAGACCACCTGGTGCTCCTGGACGCGGGGATGCTCTTCGCCACCGCCGAGATGCCTGGCGTCGACTCGATCGTGCCCGACTTCGAGTACCTCGCCGAGCGTCGCGAGCACGTCCGCGGCATCCTGCTGACGCACGGTCACGAGGATCACATCGGCGCGCTCTCGTACGCGCTACAGGCCGCGCCCGCGCCCGTCTACGGCAGCCGGCTCACCCTCGGCCTCACGCGTCGGCGCCTGCACGAGCGCGGCGTCAAGGCAGACCTGCGCACGCTGCGCCCCGGCGAGCCCGTGGAGATCGGGCCGTTCCGCGTGCATCCGATCCGGGTCGCGCACAGCGTGATGGACAGCCTCGCGCTCGCTATCGAGACGCCCGCGGGTGTCGTCCTCGCGAGCGGCGACTTCAAGATCGACGCTCAGGCGCCGCCCACCGAGCGCACCGACCTCGAGGCGCTTTCGGAATGGGGCGACCGCGGCGTGCTCGCGCTGCTCTCCGACAGCACGAACGTCGAGCAGCCCGGGCTCACGCCGGGCGAGGACGCGGTTGTTCCCGCCTTCGAGGAGGTTCTGGCGCGAACCCGCGGGCGCGTCCTAGTCTCCTGCTTCGCCACCTCGATCCCGCGTATCCAGAAGGTAGCGGACCTCGCGGCGCACGCGGGCCGCCCGGTCGCCTTCCTGGGCCGCCGCATGCTGGACAACACCGAGGTCGCGCTCGACCTGGGCTTGTTGCGACTCGGCGGCGTCACGCGCCTCGATCCGGCCACGCTCGGCAACGGCATCGCCTCTCGCGCGCTGGTGTTCGTCTCGGGCAGCCAAGGCGAGCCGCTCTCGGCGCTTTCAATGATCAGCCTGGGCGAGCACCGCGAGATCGCCGCTGGGCCGGGCGACACCGTCGTGCTCTCGGCGCGCGCGATCCCGGGCAACGAGCGCGGAGTTTCGCGCCTGATCAGCAACCTGTACCGGCGCGGCTGCGACGTGGTCCATCCGGGCACGGCGCGCGTCCACGTCTCCGGCCACGGCAGCCGCGACGACCTGATCGAGCTGCTGCGGCGCACGCGGCCCCGCTACCTGGTGCCGGTCCACGGCGAGTACCGAATGCTCGCGCAGCACGCGCAGCTCGCGGCGCAGGCGGGACTGGCGGCGGACCGCGTGCTGCTGGCCGAGGACGGCGACGTGCTCCGCCTCTCCGCGGACGGCGTGCGCCGTGAGGCGCGGGTCGCGGCCGGACGCCTGTTGCTCGACCGCGGCGGCGCCTCCGAGATCGAGGATGTCGTGGTGCGCGACCGCCGCCACCTCTCGTCCGAGGGCATCGTCGTTCCGATCGTCGTCGTCGATCGCCAGACCGGCCGGCTCGAGTCCGCGCCCGAGATCGTCACGCGCGGCATGGTGGACGCGGCCGAGGCCGCGGAGCTCGCCCAGGAAGCCGGCCGGCTGCTCACGAGCGCGATGGACGGACGCCCGCTCGAGGAGCGCCTCGACTCCGAGCTCACGCGCGAGCGGGTTTGCGACGAGCTGCGGCGTTTCTACAAGCGGCGCACGCAGCGCCGCCCGATGGTCATCCCCGTGGTGATGGAGGTCTAGCCCACCGTGGTCCCCAACGTCGAACCGAGATCGAATCGCGGCGCGGAGCTCCTGGGGCTCCTCGCCTTCGCGCTCTCCCTGATGCTGCTCATCGCGCTCGCGACCTTCGACCCGCGCGACCCGGCCCCGTTCTTCAAGGCGGGTGCTTCGGAAGCCGCACGCAACTTCATCGGGCCCTTCGGCGCGTTCCTGGCCGAGCTTTTGATCCCGCAGCTCTTCGGCCTGGCGGCGCTGCTGCTGCCGATAGCACTCGGGCTCGTGGGCTGGAAGCTTTTCTGGTGCCGGCCGATCGAGGCGCCCTACACCAAGGCCGTCGGCAATCTGTTCCTGCTGCTGGCGCTCGCGGCGCTGCTCGCGCTCACGTTCGGGACCGTCGGCTTCGAGGGCGAGCCGGTGCGCGCGGGCGGCGCGGTCGGCGAGGTGCTCGCGGGACTGCTGGTGGGCGACTTCAACCGCACCGGGGCCTACATCGTGGCTGCGACCTCGCTCTTCGTCGCACTGATCCTCTCGACCCAGTTCTCCTTCTCCGCTTTCCTCGAGGGCACGGGCGGCCGCGTCGGCGAGCGCTTGCGGACGCTGCAGACGGCGCTCGCCCACTATCGCGAGAGCCGCCGCAAGGAGAAGATGCGGCGGGAGGTGATCCGCAAGCACGCCCTGACGCGCGAGGAAGCCGCGGGGCTGCCGAAGATCCGTCGCGTGAAGAGAGACGACGAGGAGCCGGGGGCCGAGGCTGCCTCCGAGCCCGCCGACGACCTTCCGCTCCAGGCGCCGCCGCCCGGCGTTCGGCCCGCGCAGAGGCAGCTCCCGTTCGCGGCTCACGCGTCACGTTCCGACGAGACCGCCACCCCGGCCGAGGAGCCCGCGGCAGTCAAATCGCGCCGCCGCCGCTCTTCCACGGAGGGGTCTCCGGCCGCCTCGGAGACCCGCGGCAGTTACACGCTGCCACCGCTCACAATCCTCGACCAGGCGAAGGGCGGCGCGCAGCTCGACAACGACCGCCTGCTCGAGCGCGGGAAGATCCTGCAGATGAAGTCGAGCGAGTTCGGCGTGATGGGCACGGTGCGCGAGATCCATCCGGGCCCTGTCGTCACGACCTACGAGTTCAAGCCCGATGCCGGCATCAAGTACTCGAAGATCGTCGGGCTCGCCGACGACTTGGCACTCGCGCTCGAGGCCGAGTCGATCCGCATCGATCGCGTGAGCGGCAAGGGCAACGTCGGCATCGAGGTCCCGAACGAGACGCGCGAGACGATCTATCTGCGCGAGGTGCTCGAGTCCGAGACGTTCCGGCGCTCCTCCGGCCGGCTCACGCTCGGGCTCGGCAAGGCCGTCAACGGCGACGTGTGGGTGACGGACCTCGCCACGATGCCCCACCTGCTGATCGCGGGCTCGACCGGCACCGGCAAGAGCGTGGGCCTCAACTGCATGATCGCCTCGATCCTGTTCCGCTCGACCCCGGACGAAGTGCGGATGATCCTGATCGATCCGAAGCGGCTCGAGCTCGGTGTCTACGAGGACATCCCCCACCTGCTGACGCCCGTGGTGACCGACCCCAAGGTGGCCGCCAACGTGCTCAAGTGGGCGGTCGCCGAGATGGAGCGCCGCATCCGCATGCTCGCCTCCGAGGGCGTCCGCAACATCGAGCAGTTCAACAACATCATCCGCACCGAGGCTGGCGGACGCGACGACGAGAATGGCGAGGAGCTGCGGCCGCTGCACTACGTCGTGGTCGTGATCGACGAGCTCGCCGACCTGATGATGGTGTCGTCGCACGAGGTCGAGGAGTCGATCACACGGCTCGCCCAGATGGCGCGCGCCGTCGGAATCCACTTGATCCTCGCGACACAGCGGCCCTCGGTCGACGTGATCACGGGGCTGATCAAGGCCAACTTCCCCGCGCGCATCTCGTTCCGCGTCGCGGCCCGCGTCGACAGCCGCACGATCCTCGACTCGATCGGCGCGGAGCAGCTGCTCGGGCGCGGCGACATGCTATTCCTCCCGCCCGGCTCGGCACGGCTGATCCGCGTCCACGGCGCGTACGTGACCGAGCACGAGATCGCGCGACTCACGTCCTTCCTGCGCAAGCAGGGCCGCCCGGCCTACGACGACAACGTGGGCAAGCCCGAGAAGTCGAGCGAGGTCGCCGAGGTCACGGACCGCGACGAGCTGTTCGACGAGGCCGCGCGCCTGGTGGTCCAGAGCGGACAGGCCTCGACCAGCATGCTGCAGCGCCGCTTCCGGATCGGCTTCTCGCGCGCGGGACGCCTCGTCGACATGATGGAGCGCGACGGCATCATCGGGCCGGCGGACGGCTCGAAGCCGCGCGAGATCCTGGTCGCGAAGGACTACTACCAGACGGTGGACACCTGGCAACGCTGAGCGCTGCGCGCCTTCACCTCGCGCCTCTGGCCCTGGTCGCGGCCTCCGCGCTGCTGCCGCTGCCCACGCTCAGCGCAGCCTCCAGGGTGCGTCCGGCCGCCGCCGCGGTGCGCCCCGACGCGGCCGCGGCACGCCCGGACGCGGCGCTCTACCGCGAGGCGCAGGCCGCCGAGACACGCCTACGCGCCACGCCGAAGCGGATGGCGCAGCGTTCCGAGTGGGAGGCGGTAGTTCTGCGCTACCGCAAGGTGGTGGCGCGCTATCCCCGCTCCGGCTATTGCGACAACGCCCTGCTCGCCTCCGGCACGCTCTACCGGGAGATGGCCCAGCGCTTCCGCGCGCCGCGCTACCGCGACGACGCGCTCTCGGCCTATCGCATGCTGGTGGCGGAGTACCCCTCCAGCAGCCTCGGTGACGACGCACTCTGGGCCGCCGTCGAGGTCGCCCGTCAGACCAGTGAGCGCCGCAAGGTCGCGGAGGCCACGCGTGCCTACCTGGAGACCTATCCCGAGGGCAGCCGCGCCTCGCGGGCGAAGAAGCTGCTGCGGGAGCGGGAGCCCGCGAGCCCGTTGCCCAGGACCCCGCCACCGGGGCTCGCCCGCGTCTTCGACCTGCGCGCTTGGAGCGGCGAGTCGTCCACCCGCGTCGTCGTCGACCTCGAGCGAACGGTCCGCATTCAATCCGACCGCGCCTACGCGCCGGACCGGCTCTGGGTGGATCTCGTCGGCACGCGGCTCCACCCGAATCTCGCGAAGCGCGCGTTCCCGGTGGGAGACGGGCTCCTCGAGCAGGTGCGGATCGCGCAGAACCGCGACGACGTGGTCCGCGTGGTCCTGGACTTCAAGGACGTCTGGGAGCACCAGCTCTTCTTCCTCGAGGATCCCGCCCGGCTTGTGATCGACGTGCGCGGCCGGGCGCGGCCCCGGAACCAGGTCGCCACGGGAGAAACCGCCCCGGCCGACGTGCTCCTGCGCGCGCCCACGCGCCCGGTCGAGGGGATGGTGCCACCCGACGCATCGCCCGCCGCAACCGAGCCGATCGCCATCGCCGGCGTCGATCGCCTGCCGACGAAGCCGGCCCCGACCTCTCGCAGCGCATCCGCTGCGGCGCCTCCGGCCTCGGCGCTCGCGCCCGTGGCTACGCTGCCGACGCCCGAGGCTGCCTCGGCCAACCGGGCCGGCAACTACAGCCTCGCCCGCCAGCTCGGCCTCGGAGCGCACCGGATCGTGATCGACGCCGGGCACGGCGGCCACGACCCCGGCACGATCGGCCGCGGCGGCCTGCAAGAGAAGGACATCGTGCTCGACGTGGCCCTGCGCCTCGAGCGGCTCGTCCGCCAGGAGCTCCGCACCGATGTGCTCCTCACCCGCTCGACCGACGTGTTCGTCCCGCTCGAGGAGCGCACCGCCATTGCGAACTCGAAGGGCGCCGACCTGTTCGTCTCGATCCACGCCAACGCGAGCCGCAACGCCAAGGCGCGCGGGATCGAGACCTACTTCCTGAACTTCGCGCGCTCGCCACACGCCGAGTCGGTGGCGGCCCGCGAGAACTCGATCTCCACCGCCACGCTCAAGGACCTGCAGAACCTGGTCAAGGCGATCACGCTCAACAGCAAGATCGACGAGAGCCGGGACCTGGCCGCGTCGATCCAGGAAAGCATGGTGAGCGCCGTGCGGGAGAAGCACTCCGTGCCCGACCGCGGCGTGCACAGCGCGCCGCTCTACGTCCTGATCGGCGCCAACATGCCGGCGGTGCTGGCCGAGCTCGCCTTCGTCACCCACCCCGAAGACGAGAAGCGCCTCAGGACCGCCGACTACCGGGAGGTCCTGGCCCGCAGCCTGCTTCACGGCCTCCGCAGCTACCTGGAGGCTCTCGACCGTACCCAGACCCGGCAATTGACCGACACCGCCCGCAGGCCTACAGTGGCCCGAGGGCGATGAGCAGCAGCCTCTTCTTCCTTTCCCTCGAACCGATCGTCACCTGGATCAAGGTCGAGAAGCCGACTCTGGACCTGGTCGGCGTGGTGCTCGGCTCGTTCCGCCTCGCCGGAATCCTGCTCGTGCTGGCGCTGGCGATGGGCCTGCTCCTGGGAGGCGCGCTGCTGCGTTCCCGCCGCCGCCCCGGAGCGACTCCAATCGAGAGCGTGTCTCTGCATCTCGACACGCGGGGCTGAGTTCCGCTCTAGCGCATGGCGTTAGGCATCTTGATTTGGATAACGCACTGCGTTATGGTATTCCGGTGACCCGGAAGCAGGCGGCCGGCCCGCGGACGATCAAGCGCTACGGCAACCGGAAACTGTACGACGCGTCGGCACGCCGCTACGTGACGCTGCAAGAGCTTGCCCGGCTCGTGGCCAAGGGCCAGGACGTCCACGTGCTCGACCAGCGCAGCGGCGAGGACCTGACGAACCTGACGCTGGCCCAGGCCCTGCTCGAGAGCGTCCGGCAGGGGGCGAGCCGCATCCCCCGCCAGGTGCTGACGCGCCTGATCCGGATCGCGGCTGGGCCGGCCACGGGCTGGGGCAAGTGGCCGGAGCCCGAAGAGGCCGCCGGTCGCGCGCGGCAGGAGACCGAGCGGCTCGTCACGCGCGTGCTCGGTACCGGCCGCCTGAGCCTCGACGACGCGGTCGCGCTGCGGCATGAGCTGGCCGAGCTCGTCCACCGCCTGGTGGGCGAGGCCCAGGCCGGCGTCGAGTCGCGCCTGCGCGGCCTGCTGTCGCGGGGCGAGGAGGCGGCGGAGCGCTCGCTCGGCGCCGTGCGCGGCCGACTCGAGGCTTACATCGAGAAGCCGCCCAAAGGCAGGAAGCGCTCGGCCCGACGCGCGTCACGCGCTCGGCCCGAGCGCTCCAAGAAATGAGGAGGACACGTATGCCAGCAAGAAAGAAGACGCGTAGCAGGAAGCCCGCTCGCAGCCCGCGGCCGGGCCGGCTCGAGAAGACCTGGAACGACACCCGGCAGGCGCTGCGCTCCGCCGAGGCGACCGTCGGCCGGCGCGTGGCCGCCCTCGTCCAGCGCAGCGGCCTCCCGCCTCCCGAGGTGATGCGGCAGGCCGAGCTGTGGCGCGATCGCCTCGACCGCGAGGGGAAGAAGGCCCGCAAGCGAGTCGTGGCCCGCCTGGTCGGGCTGAAACAGCGCGCCGTGCGCGACCGCCGCACGCTCACGCGCAGCGTGGACGACACAGTGGCACGCGCGCTCGCGGCGCTCAACATTCCGACCCGCCACGAGGTCCAGCAGCTCTCGCGCCGGGTGGAGCAGCTCTCGCAGCGGATCGAGGGCCTGCGGTCTCGGTAGACTGATTTCCGGATGAGCCGCGTAGCGACCCCCCGGCGCCGGCAGCGCCAGAAGCGAAGGTCGAAGGTCGCGCTCGTGTGCGCGGGCGGCGGCGTGACGGGCGCCGTCTACGAGATCGGCTGCCTGCGGGCGCTCGACGAGCTGCTCGACCGCGAGCTCGTCGACCTCGACCTCTACGTCGGGATCTCGGGCGGGGCTTTCGTGGCCTCGCTGCTGGCAGCGGGTGTTTCTCCGCGCGAGATGTACGACGAGGCCGTCACGCCGAGCCGCAACTCGCTCGGCGCCGCGTCGGCACCGATCTTCCGGCTCGATGGCATGGAGTTCCTGCGCCGGGCCGGCCGCGCACCGCGCGTGCTGGCCGAGGCGCTGCGCACCAGCCTCTCCGGCGAAGGGCGCAACTGGAGCGACTTCGCCTGGTCGCTCTTCGAGCTTCTGCCCGCGGGCCTGCTGGACAGCTCGGGCATCCAGGAGTACCTGCAGCGCGTCTTCCGCGCGCGCCTGCGCAGCGACCGCTTCGCCGACCTGCCGCGCGAGCTCAACGTCGTGGCGGTCGACCTCGACAGCGGCGAGGCCGTGGCCTTTGGGCGCAAGGGCTGCCGGGACGTCCCGGTCTCGAAGGCGGTCCAGGCCTCGACGGCGCTCCCCGGGCTCTACCGGCCGGTGAGGATCAAGGGGCGCGACTACGTCGACGGCGGCGTGCGCAAGACCGCCCACATCAACCTCGCGATCCAGGGTGGCGCCGACCTGGTGATCTGCATCAACCCGATCGTGCCGTACCTGAACGACACCTCGCGCGGCGCCCTCAACGGGCACCTCAGCAACCGTGGTATCACCTGGGTGCTCGACCAGGTGATGCGCATCATGCTCCACGGCCGGATGGAGTACGGGATGGAGCGCTACAAGCGCGAGCACCCGGAGGTGGACATCCTGCTGATCGAGCCCACGCGCGACGACATGCGCATGTTCGGCTACAACATCATGCGCACCAGCGCGCGGCGGCTGGTGGCCGAGCACGGCTACCGCACGGCCCTGGCCTTCTTCCGCCGCCACGCGGCGCGGCAGCGGCGCCTGTTCGCGAAGCACGGCATCCGGCTCGCCGACCCGCGCCACGCGCCCGGCCTCCCGGCGCCGCGGCCGAAGCGCACAGGCCTCGCGCGCGCCCTCGACGCGTCGCTCGATCGGCTCGAGTCGCGGCTCGCCACACGCCGCTAGGCTAGTCCGGCTAGGCTAGGCGCGGCATTACGAGCCCGCTCCAACCGCTCGGGCGCGTGTCGACAGCCTAGGGCTTCTGCCCGTACCGCCCCAGGATCGGCCGGCCGGGGAAGACGCCCTTCACCGTCAACCCGTCCTTGACCACGGCCGTCCCCGCCACGAACACGTGGCGGATGCCCTCCGAGAAGCTGAGGTCGGTCTCGAAGGTCGCGGTGTCGCGTACGGTGGCCGGGTCGAACACGGTGACGTCTGCGTCGGCGCCTTCCCGCAGGCGGCCCTTCGTCTTCATGGCGGCGGAGAGCTTCTCCAGCCGCAGTGCGGGCAGGAGCGTCATCTTGCGCAGGGCGTCCATGAGGCCGAGGGCCTTGCGCTCGCGGACGTAGCGGCCGAGGACTCGGGAGAAGGTGCCGGCCGAGCGGGGATGGGCGCCCGAGGCGTAGGGCATCCCGTCGGAGGCCACCATCACGAAGGGCGTACGCATGGCGAGGTCGATCATCTCCTCCTTCATGAAATGGATGATGACGATGCCGCCCTGCCGGCGGTAGCGGGCGAAGCTGTCCGCTGTGAGCCGTTCCCGGGTGGCCTGCCACTGCACGTCGCCGTAGTCGATACCCAGCCGCTCGCGCCAGCCATCGTCGAAGATGGCCGACTCGATGCCGGTGGAGCCGGCGGTGTAGGGGTAGGCCTCGGTGGTCACGTCCAGCCCGCGGCGCTGCGCGCCCTCGATGAGGTCGAGGACGAGGGGGAGCTGGCCCAGGCTCATGCTGTTCGCGTGCACGATGTGGAGCGAGGCCCCGGTGGCGGCCGCGTTCGCGACCACCTCCTGCATGGCGTCCATACCCATGGCCCGCACGTGGGTGAAGATGGGCACGTCCCACCGGGCGGCGTACTGGAAGACCCGGAAGATCTCGCGTCGGTCCGTCTGGGGGTAGTACTGGTGGGCCATGCCGATCCCCAGGCCGCCCTGGCGGAGCCCCGCCTCGAGCGCCGCGCGCAGCGTGGGAAGGAGATCGTCGGTCAGCGTCTCCCGCCGGCCCTGAAGGAGGGCGCTTTCCGGCGAGGCCCGGAAGGCGTCGAAGTCGCCGGTCACGGCCGCGAGTTCGGCCTTGGCTCGATCGGCCACGGCGGGAATCACGAGCGTCCGCACATCCCCGTGCGACACCGAGGCTCCGTAGTGGACGAGGGCCCGACCCGCCCGGGAGGCGAGCCAGCGCGCCACCTCCGCCGCCCCCCACTCGAGTTCGAGGGCGGTCGTCACGCCGTCGTGGGCCTGGAACTCGTTGGCGCGGGCGCTCTGCCCGTGGGCGTGGAGGTCGATGAAGCCGGGGGCGACCACGAGGCCCGCGACGTCGATCCGCGCCCCGCCCGGGACAAGTCGCGCGTCCAGGGGTTTCTCGGAGACCGCGGCGATGCGGTCGGCGCGCAAGCCCACGTGCCGCACCGCGTCGAGGCCGGTTTCCGGGTCCATCACCCGACCCCCGGCGAGGACGACGTCGAGATCGCGCTCCTGCGCACGGGCTGACGAGCCGAGCGCCCACGCACACGCGGCCAGGATCAGCGACAGGCGGGAGACGGGCCTGGTATGGGGCATCGCATCCTCCTTGGCTCTTTCCTGCGACTTGAGGTCAGCGTGAGTCTAGCCGAACCAGACCGAGCGCCGGCGCGCGAGGCGCCCGTCGAGCATGCGTTGGAGCGTGGCGCGCACGCTCTCCACGATCCGGTTCACCAGGATCGGGTCTTCCGCCCCTTCCGGCCCGTGCTCTCGGAGGTCGATCGGCTCGCCGAAGTCGATCGACCACTTGGTCGGCAGCGGCACGACGCCGAGCGGCCCGAGCCAAGGGAACGTCGGCGTGAGCGGGAAATAAGGCAGCCCGAAGGGCTTGCCCAGCCAGTCGGCCTTCCCGATCACGGGGTGGATCTCTTCGGCGCCCACGATCGCGCACGGGATGATCGGCGTTCCCGTGCGCAGCGCCACCCGTACGAAGCCGCCTCGGCCGAAGCGCGCGAGCTTGTAGCGTTCGCGGAAGCGCTTGCCGACGCCCTTCACGCCCTCGGGGAACACACCCAAGAGTTCGCCCTGGCGCAGCAGCCGCTCCGCGTTCTCCGGGTTCGCGCGGACGGACCCGGACTTCGCCAGCATCGGCGCGAGCACCGGCAACAGCGCGAACATGTCGAGCGCCAGCATCCGGCACAGCCGCCGCGCCGGGTGCTCGTGGCGGATCGCGAGCTGCACCATCAGGCCGTCGTAAGGCAGCACACCTGAGTGGTTGGCCACGACCAGCCCGGGGCCGCTCGCGGGGAGGTGCTCGGTCCCGGTGGCCTCGACGCGCCACCACACCGCGTACAGGAACTCGAAGAAAGGCTCGAGGGTCTCGGCGAAGCGCGGATCGGCGCCGAACTCGTCCGTCTCCTCCGAGTGCCACGCGAAGTAGAAAGCGCGCTGCAGCCGGGCCAGGCTCGCCCAGGTGACCCCACCCGCACCGGAGCTGACGCCGCGCGCGAGGGCGACGAGCAGGCTCTCGCCCCGTTTCGATGCGCGCAGCTCGCGAAGCTCCTGCTCCAGCTCGACCACGCGGCGGCCGAGAGCCGGACCGCCGGCGGGCTCCTCGCGGCGCTTCGAGCGGGAGCGTCGGCCCGCGATCGGCACGACCTTCGGCTGTGCGCTCACGCTCCCACCTCGTGCGCCTGACCCGCGCTCGTCCGGGCCATGGGCGCCCTTGGGCGCACGGTCCCGGGAAAGCGGTACTCGAGATACGACTCGAGCGCCTGACGGCTCGAGTAGCGCGCGACGAAGCCGAGCGTGACGCGTGCCTTCTCGCCGTCCGCCACGCACGGGAAGCGCGCGTAGTCGATGAATCCGCCGGGCGCCTCGCCCACGCCCGCGGCCCACCACAGCTCGGCGAGCGGATACGCCGCGGGGTGTGGCACGGGCACGGTCACTTTGTCCGAGAGATGGAGCGCCGTCAGCAGCGTGATCGTCGCCCGTGGCACGACGTTGACCACCCCCGAGGGACCCTGCTCGAGTGCCAGAGCGGCCGCCTCGAGCGCGTCGTCCGGGTGCAAGAGCTGGACCAGCGGGTCGTACCCGAGCACGACCGGGACCACACGCTTGCTCAGGACGCGCGTGTAGAAGGTGTGCACCGCCGGGCCGAACAGTGGCGCGAAGCGCAGCACCGTGACGCCGAGACCGGGATAGCGCCGTGAGAACGAGAAGGCGTGCTGCTCGGCCTCCACCTTGTCACGCACCCAGGAGAGCCGCGAGTCGGCGTCCGGCTTCCGCTCTTCGGTCAGGAAGCTCGGGTTCTGCCCGCGTGCCCCGTAGACGCCGGTGAACGAGCGCAGCAGCAGGTGCCGAACGCCGGCCGCCGCCGCGGCCGCCGCCAGGTGCAGCGTTCCGATCGACTCGAGCTCGTGCGAGTAGCTCGCGTCGCGCCGCGGCGTCGTGAAGAACGCGGCATGGAAGACCGTGTCCACGTCCTCCTCGCGGAACACCTCGACGAGTCTGCGGTCGGCTCCTGGCAGTGTCAGGTCCACCATGCGGTGGCGCACGCCCTGGAGCGTCGTCGGCGGAGGCGTGATGTCCAGCGCCAGCACGACGTCGGCGCCCCGTGCCGCCACCAGACTCCGCAGCAGCCGCCCCCCGAGGAAGGACGCCGTGCCCGTGATCGCGATGCGCGGCACGCCGGCTACTCGGCGGCCTTGCCGGAAGCCTTAGGCGCCGCCGCGCGCCGCGCGGGCGCCTTCGCCCGTGCCTTCGCCTTCAACCCGGCGACCTCGCGCTCGAGCACCTCGATGCGTGCGAGCGCACGCTTAAGCTCGCTGCGGCTCGGCACGTTCATCTGCCGCAACACACGCCCCACCGCCTCCTCCAGCTTCTCCTTGCCTCGCAGCGCCCCGGCCATCGCCTGCATGAAGCGCGGGTTCGAGCTGAGCTCGGCCGAGACCTGGGTGAGCACCTCCTCGCCACGCGACCGGAGACGATTGAGGAAGCCGGGGTCGACGCTCATGAAGTGCTCCTTTCGGCCGCGCCGGAGCCCAACGAGCCCGCCAGCCTGCGCCGAGGATACGCCCGGGCGGAGCACCGCGCCAGCACGGCTCAGCGCGGCTTGAAGGAGCCGAGCTCCATCTTGTCCGCGAGCAGCTGGCGGAACTCGCGCGGCCGGATCGCAGCGACCTGGCGCCCCGTCTCGTACTCGATCGCTTCGATCGCCATCTCCCACACCCGCTCGCGGCGCGCGATCTCGTCGGCGTCGCGGACCTTCGCGAACTCCTGGACGTACTTGTTGTGGCGGCACAGCATCCGGAAGCTCGCGGCCGTCTCCGGCCGCCGGATCGGCAGCCCCAGCAGCCGCACGTCGTTGCCCACGTCGTGGATCGGCTGGCCCCACTCGCCGTAGACGCCGAAGATGCTGCCCAGCTTCTCGACCACGTTCGCGAGCTTCTGGTCCCCCAC
>Ga0247727_10008409_pt1 | contig 19161 bp, 16 predicted proteins | sample WisWelCaveWW1625_FD_202498 | JGI IMG/M metagenome (GOLD analysis project Ga0247727, IMG submission 202498) | Biofilm microbial communities from Wishing Well Cave, Virginia, United States - WW16-25 | ecosystem: Environmental > Aquatic > Deep subsurface > Groundwater > Cave microbial mat | place... | reverse complement strand
GCTCGAAATCGGTCAGGCCGGCGAGCGAGATATCCAGGTTCCAGGCATAGCGAATCGTCTGGAAGCAATTATCGGCGTTCGCGAGTTCGCCGAACGGCTTCTTGGCTTCGACGATGAATCTGGGTTCGTGGAATCGCGGTTCGACGTGGAATGCATAGTCGGCGTGCCGTTGGGCCAGACCAACTGAAACGCCGCGCTCGACTTTGACCTCTTGCTCAAAAGGATTTGGATGATGCTCGTTGTTCACATCCCAGCCGAGGGCGATGAAGAACTTGTCGATGAAGTCTTTGCGCGCCTGGGCCTCGGAATAGGCAGAAGACAGGTAGAAATTGGAACTCGCCTGGAAGTCAGTGGCGAGTTTTTGGATCGCCTGAAATGCTTGGTCAAATCCATTTGCCGTCATTGTCGCGAAGTCTAGCAACGCACGGACAGTGGAGCAAGCAATCCAGGTAGCACGCAGTGGACTAATCGGACTCGCGGCAAAGACCGGAAACGCGCGTGGCGGGGAGATAGACTTGCCGACGAGACGTTCCCGGGGTGAACATTTCTTTCAGGGGGCATGGCCATGCAAGACGAATTCGTGAACCGGCTCGGTATGTTTCGGACGGCTCTGGGGACGTTGAATGATCCGGCGAATCAGCCGGTGTGATCGGGTCAGCCGCCGCTGATCTTCACGACGAGGAGCGAAAAAGGGGACAGGTCCAATTTGCCGGAACGGCCCGCAGGGTGCTGCGCACAAACTGGACCTGTCCCCTTTTTCACTCCCGGCCCATCGGCTCGGCTGCATTCTCGCGGTCTTACTTCCGCGACCACAACGATGAGACCAACGCGGCTCAGGTCGAACGGTCGCTCAGCGCCTGGCGTCGCTTGCGCGACCAGACACTTTTGGATCAGGCCCGCATCTGCCGCGACCTGGCCCAAACGGTCGTCTCCGGCCCCGCCGCAGCGTATGGCATCACCGCCGCTGTCGTCGGAGTGCTGACCGCCAAGATCGGAGGCTACGCCGCCGCCGTCACGGCGCCGCAACAGAGTATCGCGGCGCGCAAGTCCCTGACCGCACAAATGCGCGACAAGTTCAACGCGGTCGAGGCTCGCTTCGAAGCGCTCGACTGCCTCATCCCCCAATTCAACACCACCGAAGCCGGCCGACAACTGATCGCCGCGTACGAGACTTCGCGCATCATTCGAGACCTCGGCGTTGGTCCATCGCCAACGCCACCACAGCCGACGCCGCCAAGTCCGTAGCGCACACCTCACAACCTTAGCATCCCCGGACTGATGCTTTCGAAACGCAAGACTGTGTTCGACCGAATTTGAGATTCACAAGTACGGCTAGATGCGGAAATCGCAAGCGGGAAAGGCGCTCATCCGCCGAACCATCCCTTGAAGGAATCTGTCAACGTCCGTCTCGCAGGATCTCCCGCGCCGCATTGTACCCGCAGGCACCCATGACGCCGCCGCCGGGGTGGGCAGCGGAGCCGCAGAGGTAGAGGTGACGGATGGGGGTGCGATAGTTGGCGTAGCCGGCGACGGGACGGAGGAAGAAGAGTTGCCCAAGTGTCATTGCACCCTGAAAAATGTTGCCGCCAGTGAGGGCGAAGCGCCGCTCGATGTCGAGCGGTGACAGGACCTGGCGGTCGATTACGGAACGGCGGAAGTTTGGGGCGTAGTCCGAAAGCACATCGAAGCAACGATCGGCGAACTGCTCTTTCACATCATCCCAAGATAGCGAGGATAGAAAAGGGGCCGGGAGTCTTTTGCCAGAATGGCCCGGAGGGTGCTCCGCACAAAAGACTCCCGACCCCTTTTCTTCGCGCAGGTGGGTTGGGGCGTACTGCACGAACATCGACATCAGGTGACGGCCGGGCGGGGCGACGGTGGGGTCAACAACGGATGGGATGGTGCATTCGAGGATCGGCGATTGGGAAGGGCGGCCGTATTTGGCGTCGTCGTAGGCCCGCTCGATGTAATCGAATGTGGGCGAAATGTGGATCGTTCCCCGGTGCTGCGGGCCGGGTTGGCTGCCCGGCAGGGCGGAAAAGTCGGGCAGTTCGGAAAGGGCGACATTGATCTTGAGCGACGGGCTGGTGTAATCGATCGCTCGCACGGCGGCGACAAAGTCATCGGGTAAATCGGCGGAATTCACGAGTTTGAGAAATGTGACATGGGCGTCGGCGTTGGACACAACTCGATCGGCAAGCAACTCGGTGCCGTCTTCGAGCACGACACCGGTCGCTCGGCCAGACCGGACCAGGATTCTGGTCACGGGGGCATTGCAGCGAATTTCGGCTCCGTGCTGGCGGGCGGCGTCGGCCAGGGCGTTGGAGATGCCGCCCATGCCGCCACGCACGTAGCCCCACACGCCACGCACACCGTTGCACTCGCCCATCACGTGATGAAACAGCACGTAGGCCGTGCCAGGCATCGACGGCGAGGCCATCGCGCCGATGATGGCGTCGGTCGCGAGGGTGACTTTGAGCTGCTCGGAGTCAAACCATCGGTCGAGAATCGGCCGGGCAGCGCCGGTGAGGATTTCGATCGCCGCCGGGCCGTCGCGGCCGAGTTTCGAGAATCGCCAGCCGAGCTTCGCGAGTTGCCACAGGTCGCGCCATCGGCCGCTCCACGGGTCGGGCGGTGTCTCCATCAGTGTCGGTTCGATGAAGTCGGCCACGCGCTCAAGCATCTTCTCGTAGCGTGGAAGTGCCTCGGCATCGTGCGTGGAAAACTTGCTGATCTGGCTGTGATTCAGCATCGGGTCGGGGCCGAGCAAGAGATGCCGGCCATCGGGGAACGGGGTGAACGACGACGGATCGCGCGGCAGCAACTCAAAGCCGTGCCGTTTCAGCTCCAGGTCGCGAATGATCTGGGGCCGGAGCAGGCTGTTGACGTACGAGGCCGTGGAGACCTTGAAGCCTGGCCAGATTTCTTCGGTCACGCAGGCGCCGCCCACGAGTTCGCGCCGTTCCAGAACCAGTACGCGCCAACCTGCCCGAGCCAGGTACGCCGCCGTAACCAGCCCGTTGTGCCCGGCACCAATGATGATCACATCGTACTTGGGCACGATCAATTTCCTCGTTTTCGCGATATGCCGGTCAGAATGCGGTGACGTCGTGAACTCTTGTCGTACACATCAATTCTGCTGCGCAACCGGTTTCGGCTGCCGCCTGCGCTTGGGGATGAATCCGACCAGGAAACACAGGAGCATAATAATCCAGAAGGCCCAGAACGCGATCGATCGAAAATCGTGGAAGTCAAGCCGGTGCGGATCGGCAGCCGTGTTGAAGGTGAAATCGGCCACAAGCTTGGCGCCGATAACGACGACCAGCAAGTAGGCGGAGGTCTCGAACCGCGGAAACTTTTCGAGAAGCTTGATGAATACGACGGCGGCGAATCGCATGAGGATCACGCCTAGCATACCGCCCGTCACGACGACCCAGAGTTTGGGATGCGTTCCCACGTGGTTTGGTGGCGGGGGGCCGACCAGTGCGATCGCCGCAAGGATCGAGTCGATGGCAAATGCGATATCGGTCAACTCAATAACAGCGACCGTGGACCAGAAGCCAGGGTACTTTCTGGGAATATCAAATACCGGCTCCAGACCGGGTACGTGCAGCGGTATTCTCGCTCTGATCTCCTCTTCGGCTTCCTTGTTTTCGAGCGGCAGGCCAGTTTGCTCATCCAGCAGGATCGGTTCCCCTTCTGGTCCAACGGCAATTTTCTCTTCCACGTCGCCCTTGGCTTCAAAAAAGAAGTACTTGACCGCCACATAGATCAAGTAAGCACCTCCGAGAAGCTTGACGATTCGCCAGCGCAAAAGGTAGGTCGCAGTGCCAATGGCGAAAATTCGAAAGACAAAGGCCCCGATCAGTCCGTACGTCAATGCTCTTGGCTGTTGTTGTTTGGGAAGCCGCTTGGCGAGCAATCCAAGCACCAGCGCGTTATCGATAGATAACACACCTTCAAGCACAATCAGCAGTCCGACCACGGCAATATCATGGGGACTGAATTGTTGGCCAAACCACAAATCACAAAAAATGTTCACCGGTTTCCCGCCGAAGCAAAATGAATCCTGAAGCAACTTGCATGGTAAACGTAAGCCAGACCAATCGAGCGGCCTATTGAAGCGGATTACTTCTCAGGCGCCTACCGGACTTGGTTTGAAAATGGCGATCGACACCCCGACAAAAAAACAAACCCATCTTTTTTCAAAGACGGGTCTGTTCTCTGGGAAGGCGGAAATCTGTGCTTGGTTGTCGCCGAATTTCTTTGCTACCTCGGCTGGCTATTAATCCTTCGTTTCTTTCTTGGATTCTTCCTTGGCAGGTTTTTCTGAATCCGCCGCCTTGTTTTCGCCTTCACCGGCCTTTGATTCTGCCTTGGGCTTCTCGGCATCATCGGCCGGCTTAGCTTCCGGTTGGTCGGCAGCGGCCTCAGGCCCAGCCTCGGCCGGGCGACTTCGAGTCTTCTTCTTGGCCGCCGGCGATGAAGTTGTCCCGAACGTCGGTTCCTGCTCCAATGCACTCTCGTGCTGGAGCCGCTTGGCAACCATCAGAATCTCGCGCTCCAGGGCCTGCTCGGAATTGAGTTTTTCGCCCTTTTGCAGTTGCTCAAGCTTGGCATTCAAGTCGATGACGATGTGCAACATGTCTTCGGCTTGCTCTCGCATGTTTCCCGACATCTGTCCTTCGATGGCCGAATGCAGGTCGGCGACGAACCGTTCTGCTTCTTCGGGCTTTTTGAGCGACCGGAATCCGTCGGCAAGCATGGGTTGATTGTTGCTCACGAAGGTACGGAACTGTTGAGCGGTGAGGACTTGCAATTGCCCGAAGGCCTCCTCCACTTTTTCCAGCAGGAAGTCTTCCGCCTGCCCACGGAGGCCGGGGATCCTATCCTGGAGTTCTTTGCTTGCCGTAGCGGCCCACCGCGGTGCTTCTTCAGTTACTTGCTGTTCCAACTTGCGTCTTTGCTCGGGCATACGATCCATGATCATCGATGTAGCGTAATTGGCCAAAACATTCGGCTCCAGAAACTCGTCCAACTTGATGTATCCAATGGTGAACCAGGCGACGATCGCGATGCAAAGAATGCCGCCGATGGAAACGGTCATTTGCGTGCCCCGCGCGAGTCGTTGCTGGTGACTGACGATGGATTGTTGGATTCGGTTGACCCTGGATTGCAGGGCCGCCAAATCAGGAGGACTTCCGGCTGGCTGTGCCTTGATATCGTTCATTGCAGTTTTCCTTGAATCTCAAGAATGAATGGGACTTCTACGAACCACTGGATTTCGATTCGGCAGCGGGTTTGTCGCTCGATCCGGCAGCAGGTTTGTCGCCCGATTCAGCGGCCGGCTTGTCGGTCGATTCGGTGGCCGGTTTGTCGCTCGATCCCGATTCCGCCGGGGCAGGAGCATCCGTACGCTCAGGTTTCTTCTCGGCTTTACCGGCCCCCGCAAGTTTTTCCTGCATGAGCCCGAAGAGTAAGCCGTAGAGTTCCTCACCGAGTTCTTCCCGAGTTCGCTTCGACTTGTCCATCGGGAAGTCATCCCAAATCGCGTACATCTTGTTGAATTCGCCCTTGATCTTTTCGCTGTAGTGTCGTTTCACCAGTGGATCAAAGGCGTCTTTGAAATTCTGGGCCATGTCGTCCATGACCTTCTCGTCTTTGATACTTGGAAAGTTCTCCTGCAAGATTTGGCGGTGCTGGTCGATCGCCTTGTTGTATTGCCCACGAACTTCGCCTTCCAAGCGATCCCGCAGGTTGACTGCCAGAGTTTCGCGTTCTTCACCGATTTTGGTCATGACGATGGGCATGTCCGTTTCAATTTGTTTGGTAAATGCTTCTTGCAGCTTCGGCCGAGAATGGTCCCACAAGGTTCGAATCTCTCGTTCAAGGTCACCCTGATTGTCCTCGTAGCTCTTGCGCATGGCGTTGACGAGGGGTTCGGGTTCCTTCAGGAACCCGGATGCCCGCTTCCAGAACATCGTCAGGCTCACGCCCAGGATTACGACGACGGCCAGCACGAGAAGGAGCCGCGTGCGGCCGGAACTTTGAAATGTGGCCCCCATATCGGCGGCCTGCCGCTCCAAATCCGCAAGCTGTTTCGCCAGCGCTTCCAGTTTGGGTGTATCCGGTCCACCCGGTTCTTGACTTGCCATGGTTGTGTACCTTTCATGAAAAACTTCTAATAACGTGTCGCAAACGCTTGAGTTGTGAGTTTGATTTTCCGAATCCTCGCTGGACACCATTTACGTTGTTAGGGAGGTTTTGCCGTCATGGCTCAGTCCGAACGCTATTACGCTGCCTGCTGCCAAACCGATTTTCCCGCACCACGGTCGCGCGATGAAATCGCCATTCGGGTCAATCGCATGATCGAGATGATCGACTCGGCAGTTCTCGGCTACGAGCCGTTCTTTCCCGTGCGACTGTTGGTGTTTCCCGAATTTGCCCATTCGCCTCCCGTCTTTTTCACCGTTCGCGAACTGCTAGACCGCTTGGCCGTCCCGATCCCGAACGAGCACACCGATCGATACGTCCGTCGCGCCAAACACCACGGTGTCTTCATTCAGACGGGAACCTTTTTGGAACGCGACGACAGATTTCCCGACGCCGTGTTCAACACCACGTGCCTGATCGGTCCCGACGGCATCCTGGCCAAGTATCGCAAGACCCACCCCTGGATACCGTGGGAGGTAAATGCCAGTCCGCACGATCTGCCGCACTACACCGACGACCCGTTTCCGGTGGTCGAAACCGAGCTGGGTCGTCTCGGCGCGGCGATTTGCTACGACTGGCTGTTTCCCGAAGCCATCCGACAACTCGCCCTCAAAGGTGCCGAGGTTCTAATCCGAGTATCGGCCTACATGGACCCATGGGGGACTGCCACACCGCTCGACTGGTGGACCGTGGTCAATCGCTGCCGGGCCTTGGAAAACATGGCGTACGTCGTGGCCGCCAATCAGGGTGCGACACTCTCGCACTACGCCCCGTTTTCCTGGCCGGGCGGCAGCATGGTTGTCGATTACGACGGCCGAATCTTGTCACAGGCCGAGCCCGGCCCCGGCGAACGCATCGTCGTTGGGCCCATCGACTTGGCCGCCCTGCGTGTGGAACGAGCACGCCGACGCGGCCACCACATGCTTTCACACCTTCGCACGGAACTTTATCAAGGCTACAAATCCGCGATTTACCCCCGCGCAAACCAAGCGGGCAACTGGCCGCTCACCATCGATGGCAACAAACGTGCAATCGATTCGGCCAAGCCTCCTAGCGGATAAACGTAATCTGACGGCTACCCGGACGGCTTGAATAAAAGATTCTGCTGGATTTCACAGCCACAAGGCGGTGAGATAGCACGATGACGTAAGGCAGGTAGCGAGGCAAACAATGACCGAACTCGGTTCTTTCCAAGAGCTTATTCGCCGGGTCCGCGCCGGTGATGAAGATGCCGCGACTGAACTTGTGCGGCAGTACGAGCCTGAGATTCGCCGGGAAGTTCGCGTGCGATTGACTGACCCAGGCCTGCGACGCGTGGTTGATTCGATCGATATTTGCCAATCGGTTTTGGGAAATTTCTTTACACGGGCGGCTCTTGGCCAGTTCGAGTTAGATGATCCGCGGCAACTGCTCAAGCTGCTCGTGACAATGGCTCGCAATCGGCTCTCGGACTGGGCTCGCCGTCAATACGCGGACCGGCGCGATCAGCGTCGAGAACAATCGCTGGACGCGGCACTGCGCGACGGGCTGGAACTGTTTGCTCCCGATGCCAGCCCGAGCCAGATTGTCAGCGGCAAGGAGCTGATCAACCAGGCACGCAGCCGGCTGTCGGACGACGAGCGCCGGATTGCCGAACTTCGCACTGCGGGTTTCGATTGGCCTGAGATTGCCGACAAACTGGGCGGAACTTCCGAGTCGCTCCGCAAAAGATTGGCGCGGGCCCTGGACCGCGTGACGGGGGAGCTGGAGATGTAGAGTGGGCCAAGTCTTCGCGGCCCACCATCGAGAAGCACTGGGTTGCTGCCGAGATGGTGGGCCGCGAAGACTTGGCCCACCCTACATTCGTTATGTCTCGCATTGTTGTTTTTTCGGTCGGTAGTTACCGCCCTTGTGGCGGATTTGGCTGTCGGCCCACGAGGGGCCGCGCTACACCGAATCTATCTCGCACATTTTTTCACAGCCTCGAAGCGTAGCAAAAACCGTGACAGCTTATTCCCGAATGGGTTCTCATGGCGAACAGTAGTCTTTCAGAATCTCGCCGTTTACTCGCGAGTGCAACTCAACTGGGGCCGGCCGAGTTGGCTGATTGGTTGCGCGCCGATCAGGTCCGCCGCTGGCAGCAGGGCGATCACGTCACGGCGGAATCGATTTTGGAACAGTATCCAACTTTGAGCCTCGCGGTCGAACATGCCGTTGATCTGATCTATTCCGAATTCATTCTGCGAGAGAAATTGGGCGATCGCCCCCGACCCGAGGAATACCTTTGCCGCTTCCCTCAATTTTCCGAACAGCTTCAGCGACAGTTTCTGTTGCACGAAGAACTCGCCGGCGACCCAAATTCCGAGTTGAGTAATTCGTCTCGGGCGATAACCGGCACTGCATTCGGCGATTTTCCAAACGCTGCGGGGCCAAATAGCTGGCCTTCAGGACCGCTAGCGAACCTCGCGCGCGTTGGCCGATTCGAGATCAAGCAGCCATTAGGGGTCGGTGCCTTTGGTTGTGTGTATCGCGCGTTTGATCCACAGTTGGGCCGCGAGGTCGCCTTGAAAGTGCCGCACCTGCACCTCATCACCGAAGAACATCGCGACCGATTTTTGCGCGAGGCTCGTGCCGCAGCCGGGCTCAAGCACCCCAATTTGGTGGCCGTTTACGATTTCGGCCTGGCCCCGGAAGGCTGCTTCATTGCCTACGAGCTGATCGTCGGCAAAACGCTGGCACAACTCTTGAAGGTGCGACGGTTCAGCCCGACCGAGGCAGCGCAATTGGTTTGCAAATTGGCCCACGCCGCGCATCACGCACACACCAAAGGCGTCTTTCACCGCGATCTCAAAACCGCCAACGTGCTCATCGACGAGCAGGGTGAGCCACACATTAGCGACTTTGGCTTAGTGCGCATTGAAGGCGACGCCACACTCACCGCCGACTCGACCGTGCTTGGCACTCCAGCCTACATGTCGCCCGAGCAAGCACGCGGGGCCAGTCATCTAGCCGACGCACGCAGCGACGTCTACACGCTCGGAGTTTTGCTCTACGAGTTGCTCGCCGGCCGAGTGCCGTTCGAGGGTCCCCCGCAGAGCGTGTTGCGACAGGTGATCGATTCCGAGCCGCCGCATGTGAGGAGCAAGTCGCGTCGCGTGCCCAAGGAATTGGCCACGATCTGTGCGAAGGCAATGGCCAAACGGCCGCCGGACCGATTTGCCTCGGCCGAACATCTCGCCGACGATCTTGACCGCTGGCTGAGACATGAACCGATTCAGGCACGACAGACCAGCACGACGGCCCGATTTATCAAGTGGTCGCGTCGCCACCCGGCGGTCGCACTTCTGGTCGGAGTGATTTTTGCGGCAGTGTCGGCCGTGGCGGTGGTCGGCACCTGGTACAACATCCGGCTACACCAGTCGAATCTTCAAACACAACAATTGCTGGCTCAAACGCGATTGCTGCTGTCACAGGCGCAGGCAGAACGCGGCGTGCAACTCCTCGAAACCGATGACAGCATCGGATTGCTGTATCTCTTGGAGGCCCGTCACACCGCCGAAACCACTGCTCGTGTGCGCGAATCGCGCTCGTTGCTCTGGGCCGGTTGGCTCGACGCGTGCTCCGGCCGACTCAAGCACGTGATCGGCGACGATTTGCACACAGACTCGGTCGCATTCAGCCCCGACGGGAAACTCGTCGCCACCGTCTCGGAACAGGGTGTCCGGCTCTGGGATTACCTCACCGGCTTGCCCCGCAGCGAAATCCTGCCGCACAATCGAAATGTCCCGATTGCATTCAGCCCTCGTGGAGACTTACTGGTTACCATCCCGCCCGGCGGATCAATCCGGCTTTGGGAATCCTCGACGGGGATGCCCCACAAGATTCAATTTCCTCCTCAGAAGAATATCGATGCCGTTGCGTTTAGCCCCCACGGCTCGCTGCTGGCGTTCAGCTCCGGATCCGAGGTGTTTCTGGGTGATTTGTCCACCGGCCAATTCTTCAATTCCAATTCGCCGGGCCTGCGGCACGAAGGTAACGTGCGGGTTCCGATGGCGTTCAGTCATGACGGCAGGTTGCTTGCCACCGTCATTCGTTCGGGGAATCTGGGCATCGCTCGAATCTGGCGAATCGATCGAGGCGGCGAGACCGCCGAGCCGGTGGGACAGCGCATAATCCACGATCGCGAAATTGTATCGATCGCGTTCAGTCCCGATGGCACTCGGCTGGCCACGGCTTCCTGGGACGACACCGCCCGAATCTGGAACACCCGCAGCGGCGAAGCCATGACCGGTCCGATGCGGCATCGCGAGGCCGTGCTGGCCGTGACATACAGCAAAGACGGTAGCATGCTGGCCACCGCGTCGTTCGATGGAACCGCCCGAGTCTGGGACCCGAGTACGGGAAAACCGATCAGCCAACCTCTCAAGCACCAAGGGCCCGTGCGATCCGTGAACTTCAGCCCAGACGGAACGAAGTTGGCCACCGGTTCGTTTGACAGTACTGTTCGGCTCTGGAATACGACCAACGGTCAACCGTACGGCTGGCCTCTGCGTCATCCTGGCGACGTCACTTGTGTCGCGTTTAGCCCGGATGGCAGGCACATGAGCAGTTCGTCATCGGCCGGTGCTGCTCGAATCTGGAACGTGACGGCTGAGAATCAAGAAAACTCGAAGGTCTTCCGCCATGCGAGCCGAGTTTATTCCATGGCCGTCAGTTCGAATGACGACAGACGCATGATCACAGGTTCGAGCGATGGCACAGCACGCCTTTGGGACCTGGAATCTGGCGAAACTGTGGGGGAACCCTGGATCAATCAAGGCGAGGTGCTCGCGGTGGCATTCAGTCCGAGCGGAAAGTGGGGGGCAATCGCGTGGTCTAATTCGTCCAGGAGCACCGTCGAGATTCGCGAAACGGCCGACGGGGCGCAGGTCGGTACGTCGATACGCCTCAAACACGCGCTGCGTGCCCTGGCATTCAGCCCCGATGAGGATCTGTTGGCCACGGGTTCCCACAGCGGAACAATTCAATTCTGGAGTGTGTCCACGGGCCAGCGTTCTGGCACGGTGTTTCAGCACAAAGTGAGTGCGACGGACTCACAGATCGCCGCGGTCGCGTTCAGTCCCAGTCTCGACGCGCCCCGAATTCTTGCCTCCGCGTCCGCAGACAGAACTGTACAGTTGTGGAATCTCCACACGAAAGAGCTACACACGCCGCCGCTCTGGCACGAAGGCCCGGTCGAAGCGCTGGCGTTCAGCCCAAACGGCAAGCGACTAGCCACGGCGTCACGCGATCGAACCATTCGATTTTGGGACACGGCGACCGGCAAAGCCCTGAACCCCATCATCCGCTCTCAGGTGAGTGTCCAGTCGCTCGCGTTCAGCCGCGACGGAAAAATTCTGGCAACGGCCCTGGTCGATGGAACGGCACGCCTTTGGGACATCGAAACCGGACTCTCGTGCGGTCTTCCATTCACGCATGAAGCCCTGGCCAGCTCGGTGGCGTTCACCGCAGACGGCGAATGGCTGGCAACAAGCTCGTTCGACAAGACCGCTCGACTCTGGCGACTTCCCAAATATCTCGGCGATTTCGACCTCAAACTGATGGATCTTCGAACCACACTCGCGCTGGGGACCCGGCTCGACACCAATGGCACGCTGGAAGCTGTGTCATGGAAGGAGTGGCAACGAGTGCAAACCGAATTCCATCAGCGGGAAGGCAAGTGACGGGTGGAAAACAAGTCCATCGACTGGCCTCAAAACTCACACTCCATTCTTCACCCGGTCACCAGCAAAAACTTGACGTGGCGGATGCAGCCAGCATCCGTCGCCGACGCTGGCAGCGTCGTCCACGAACGTGACACGTGTCATGGGCGGCCGCGGGGGAATAGTCACAAACATTTTCAGCGAACTTCTAGACATCCGGCAGGAACAAGCTTACTATCGTGAGCCCTTACCACTTGTCTCCAGACGGTGGGGATGTCTCGGGCTGACGCGAGACGCACGCCGGTCTCGGTACCGGTCACGTCGGGCACGGATCCACGCCCACACCAGGCACGCGTTCGGAATGAGGACACCATGAAACTACTTCCTCCGCGAGAGACCTTTGCGTGGCTGAAAGCACTGTGGGAACACCGCCGGAACATGCGAATTTCGCGTGAGAAATTGGAGGCAAAACAACAGAAGAAGTTCCGCAAGCTTGTGATCTCAGCCTACGAACGATCGGACTACTACCGTGAACTCATGGATGAATACGACATTGACCCGGGCACTTGCACGCCGACTGATTTCCCCGTGCTCACGAAAGAAGATGTGATCGAGCACTTCGACCGTATCGTCACGAATCCGTGCATCACCCGCGCTCGCATCGAGGACTTTCTGGCGCGTTCATCGGACCCGACCGAACTGTTTGAAAACGAGTATCACGTTTTGCACACATCGGGAACGTCGGGCACAGTCGGTTATTACGTTTTCTCGCATTTTGAATGGATCAAGGGTTCGAGCCACATCGTGCGAGCATCGCCGCTTCGGTTCGGACGGCGAATCGCGTATGTGGCGGCCACTCGAGGCCATTTCGCCGGCGCCAGCCTGGCCCTTACCGGAAACCACGGCACGAACAGTTTGTTTTACAAGGTCCGGACATTGGACGTGAGCATGCCCATGTCCCGGATCATCGCCGAGTTGAACGAATATCAACCGCACACGCTCTCCGGTTACGCCGCAGTGCTCAGAGTGCTGGCCGAAGCACAAGAACTCGGCCAGTTGCAGATTAGCCCGCTGCAAATCAGCACCGGCGGCGAAATGCTCACCGCCGAAAACAAAGAGTACATCGAAGGCGTGTTCGGAGTGCCCATTGTGAACGCCTATGCATCCAGCGAACACCTCTTCATGGGCCTGACGTTGCCCGGCTGTGACGGAATGTATCTCCTCGAGGACGATCTCATCTTCGAGTTGCAGGAAGATCACATTTGTGTGACCAACCTCTTCAACCACACGATGCCGCTGATTCGCTATCGGATGAACGATCTGCTCGTACCCGACCGCAACGGGTCCCTGATTCCATTTACGCGGGTCAAGGAAGTTGTTGGACGATACGACAATGCCTTGATGTTCACGAACGAGCACGGCGAAGATGATTTCATCCACCCCATCATTATCGTCGAATTCTATGTGCGCGGACTAAACTCGATGCAAATCGTCTTGCTCGACAAGACTTCGTTTGTGTTCCGTGCTCGCCTTGAGCCGCGGCTGATTGGCGAGGAGCGGTTTCGGACACTGGCTCAGATCCGCAACAAGATGCAGGGAATCCTGAGCGAAAAAGGCATGTGCAACGTCACGTTTGAGGTTGAGGAAGTAGACTCGTTGGCCATCGACAAGCAGACCGGAAAATTCCGCCTCGTCGTTCGCGCCGAATCCGAAGATCTCTCGCCGATCCAGAACCCCTTGACCGAAATGGTGGATTTGACAAAACTCCCGATCCTTTGTAAGAGTTGATTTGTCTCCGGAACGAGGCAACGCTCATGCAAGTCGGGACAGAGGCAACACCTCGCGTCGAGGTTGTCTGCGCAGGAAATCATCGAGAAATGGGTTTGGCTCAAGGGTCTGCCCTTCGTGCCAAGATTCTCGGCGCCATTCACAATTGCTCCCAGCAGCAATCTTTTCGCATCGGCCAACCTTGGTGGCTGCCTGACAACGTGTTCCTTTGGCTGGCGCGTTTTAGAGCGGCCTGGCTCTTGGCCCAGCCACTCGAACAAGATTTTCCCGAAACGAACGAGCGACTGGCCGGCATCGCCGAAGGGGCGGGGTTGGGGCTCCGCACGATCTACCTGATTAACGCCATCGAGCCGATCATGTCTTCGGTCAAGGATCGATCCGTCGTGCCGTCGATGGCCGCTTGTTCTGCCGTTGCCGTACGCGGGCGCCGATCGGCCTCCGGCGAACCGATCATCACGCGCAATTTCGACTACCTGCCTTTCATTCAACCCTACTTCACCTTGCGCGAAAACCGGCCACAGCACGGCCACCGTTCGCTCGACTTTACCGTAGCCACGATGAGCGGCACCGTGGACGGCATGAACGAAAAAGGCCTGTGCATCACCTACAACTATGCCTACACGATAGATGAAGGACCGCCATCGGCCCCCATTTCGATGCTCATCACTGAAGCGATTGCCAGGTGTGCGACGGTGACCGAGGCGGCCGACTGGATCATCTCGCGACCGCGCTGGGGCGGCGGGATCCTCATGCTTGCCGATGCATCGGGCGATATCGCAGCCTTGGAATTATCGAACACACAGCACCGGCTGAGGCGACCCGAAGGCGGATCGGACCTGCTGCTTCACACCAACCAATTCCATTGCCCCCAAATGCAGCCCTACGAGGTATCGCATCGTGCAATCTTCAACGAACGCGCCCACCCGGCGATGCGCGGCCGCCGAGTGCTCGAGTCCGCCGAACTGCGCACCCGACGACTCACGGAACTGCTACGCGGGTTCAAGGCTTTCACATCCAACGAACTGACCGCCCTGATGGCCGACCACGGGCCGCACAACCGACCCAGCGACACCACAGTCTGCGTCCACGGCCAATTGCGTGCGACGAACGCATGCCTCCAGCTCTTCCCGCGCTCGCGCCGCATGCGAGTGGCTTATGATTCTGCATGCCGTGCACAATACCAGGAATTCGAAATCTAACCCGTGTTTGTGCTACTGTGCCAGCCAACGGACCATGTGCTTCGTGACGAACTCCGCGGCATCCTGCTGAACGAAGTGACCGGCCCAGGGAACGGTAATCAGCGTCAGGTCCTTTTCCAGCCACTTCCACGTGTCGTTTAGCGCGCCAGGCAACAAGGCCACGTCTTTGAGGCCGTGAAACATGAGCACCGAGCACTTCACTGGCGGGAATTCGCGATCTGCGTCGTACGGTTCGCGAGGGAAGTTGGCCTTGTAATAGTTGAGCATGGCTTCGATCGAAGATCGCTCGAACGCTTCCACATATCGCTTCCTGGCCTCCGGGTCCTTGACCCAAGCTGCCAGGGCGGCCGGAACGAGCAATGCCGACGCGCCAGGTTGTTGGAAGTTGCGAGCGTACTGACTGGCCTTCTGTTGATCGGGATTGCGGGCAAGCTCGCGAATTATTCCCTTGAGATGCGGCAGGTTTAAGATGACTAGGCGATCGACCTTGTCCGGATATGTCATGGCGAAGGTCCAGGCGATCGCACCGCCCCAGTCGTGTCCGACTAATATCGCCTTCTCGCGATTGAAGTGTTTGATCACGGCATCGATATCGCCCATGAGTTTGTCCATGGCGTAATTCTCGACGCCCTCCGGTTTATCGCTCAGGTTGTATCCGCGCAAGTCAATGGCCACAACTTGAAAGCTCTTCGCCAATGCCGGCATTTGTTCCCGCCACGTGTACCAGAAGTCGGGGAACCCGTGGATCATTACCACCAGCGGTCCCTCGCCGCTTGTGACGTAGTGAATCTTCACGCCACCGGAATCGACATAGCCGTCTTGGCCCAGTTCGGAACCAGTCGCCGGTCCAGCACCCACTAGGCTCAGGACTATCACAGACCAAAGACCCGTCTTCATGTTTCTTCCCTTTCTAGATGGCAGCACATGACTCGTAGAACGGAATCTATTCCGTTTCAGGCGAAAACGGAATAAGTTCCGATCTACTCCTAGCAAAATTATGCACGGTCAGTTAGTTCGGGGCGGCTTCGATCCAAAAACCGTTGATGACTTTGGAGTGAAGTGCGACTCGCATTGATACCGACTACACTGTGCGGGTGGAAGGTGACTAAATAGGAAAAAGGCCACGATGACTTTCGGCGAATCATTTTTGGTCTATCTTTTGGCCGGACTTGCCGCGTCCGGGGTCGTCCTCTCCGTCTACTTCACGGTCATGTTCATTCGAGTTCAGCGCGGGGAGGCGGTGAAATGCGTGGATGACTCTTGCCCGATCGTCATAAAAACGCCATACGCACGATCGCTCGGCTTTCCCAACTTTTACCTCGCCATTCCGTTTTATCTCGCGTTACTGGCATTCGCCTTGTTGCGTCTGGCAGGGCTGGCGGCCTGGCTGCTTGTGCCAGTTTCGATCTGCGTTGGTTTGGCGACGGCGATGAGCGTCTACCTCGCTTACGCGCTTCTCGCCAAGCTCAAGCAGCCCTGACCGCTCTGAATGCTCGGGCATCTGCTCAACGCGGCGGTCGCCGCGGTAGTCGCGATGCTGTGGTGGGCGAAGTGATCGCCCGTCGTTTGCCAGTTAATGATTGGCCGTCGTTGCGGTTGGTCTCCAGGAGGCCGTTAAGCGGTTTCCCCAGGAGACTAACCATGAATGCAAGCCTGTCGCAGACGCAGTTCTCTGAGGCCGGTGATCCGCTCGAACGAAGACTAGTCATTTCGCACACTTTGGCCCCGCGCTCGCCGGCACATTCCGTCAGCTGGTTTCCGCTCCTGGTTCTGCCAACTTTCAGTGTGGCCCTAGGCCAGGAATTGCCAACTTGGGGATTCATGTGGGCCATGCTGTTTGCCGTTGTGGCAGGCTGCAAATGGCTCACCTGGCGGCTGTCGATCATCGGACAACCACGTCCGGTAATGTGGCGCTCGCTCGCCTATTTCGTGGCTTGGCCGGGAATGAACGCCGAGACGTTCTTGAAACCTGTTGCCAAGCTTTTGCGTCCGAGTCTCACTCTTTGGACGCAGGCGATGGGAAAAATGCTGTTCGGCACGTTGCTCCTCTGTAGTCTCGCTCGATTCGTCCCCGCCCATCGTCCGCTGGTCGCCGGTTGGATCGGAATGATCGGCCTCGCGTTTGTGCTTCACTTTGGAATCTTCCATGTTCTCGCCTTGTTGTGGCAGTCGGCGGGCATCGACGCGCCACACATCTTTCGTTCGCCGATGCTGGCCCGCTCAGTCGGCGATCTTTGGGGGTCGCGCTGGAACCTGGCGTTTCGCGACCTAGCTCACACGTTTGTGTTTCGTCCGCTCGTCGGCCGCGGCGGTGTGTTCGGCGCAAGTCTCGCGACGTTCGTCGTGTCAGGCCTCGTTCACGAGCTGGTAATCTCGCTTCCAGCCGGCGCCGGCTACGGGCTGCCCACGGCGTACTTTCTGATCCAGTGGTTCGGATTAGTAGTCGAACGATCCTGGATCGGCCGGCGACTGGGCCTGCGACACGGTTTCATCGGCTGGCTGTTCGCCTTCGTGGTCGTCGTCGGACCGATGTGCATTCTGTTTCATCCGCCATTCGTCACGGGCGTGATAGTTCCGTTCCTGCGAGTGATCGGTGCCTTCTGAACGAAGGAGGTCTCGCATGTGTTCGCTCGAAACGCTGATTCGCCTCGGAGGTGTGTTACACGTCTCGTTGCTTGTGGCGGGAGGATTGCTGCCTTTCGTTCTGAATTGGCAATCGGATCTGAAAAAGCTCGACCGACTGTCGCAGCAAGTCGTCTGGACGCATGGCGTATTCATCGTGCTGGTGGTCGTCGGGTTCGGTGCCGCCTCGCTCTTCCTGCCCGACGCCCTCCTGGCCGGCACGCCGCTCGCACGGTCACTGTGCGGGTTCATTGCCCTGTTCTGGCTGGCTCGTCTGTTCATCCAGCTTTTCTACCTCGACGCCGAGTCGCATCTGACCAACTGGTTTTTCCGGCTTGGCTATCGCGGTCTGACCGGCGTCTTCATGTACCTGGCCATCGTCTACGCATTTGCGGCAGTGGCTCCGTTCGCGGAATTTGGCCGTTGAACTTGAGCAACATGATCGAGGCGTGCGACAATTCTGCAATGGGACTGACGACACTTCTTTTACCAGGCATGCACGGCACGAGCCGTCTCTTTGATCGGCTCCTGAAGGTATTGCCGCACGGAATCTCGCCGCGAGTGATCGAGTATGCGACGGACGAAGTGCTCGGCTACGACCAGTTGCTGCGGCGCGTCGAGGTTCCTCGCGAGCCGTTTGCCATCGTTGCCGAGTCATTTTCCGGCCCGCTGGCGATTCGGCTGGCTGCCCGCGGGCCGACGAACCTGCGCGGGCTGGTGCTTGCGGCTTCCTTCGCGCGAAGCCCGCGGCCGATCGTTCCGCGATGGGCGGCCGGGCTTGTGCGGTCGTGGCTTTTCCGGATTCCACTACCCCAGGCCGGCATCCGACGAATGCTGTTGGGTGATGACGCGCCGCGTGAAGAGTTGGTCGAAGTATGTGAGGAGCATCGAAAAGTCCGGCCGGCTGTGTTGGCGGCACGGATTCGCGCGGTGTTGACTGTGGACGTGCGCGACGAGTTCGAGCGGATTCGGGTTCCTATTCTGTACCTTGCCGGCCGCCGCGATCGGGTCGTGCCTCCGCGCGTCGCCCAAGAACTCCAATCGCTCCGACCCGACCTCGAAATGGTCACGCTCGACTCTCCGCACGCCGTTCTGCAGCGCCAGCCGATGGAAGCCGCGTCCGTCATTGGTAGATTCTTGCTCGAGAAAATCGCATCGACCGGGGAACCATCTGCGCGGTAGCATCGTCTCACTCGATACCCGCAGCGGCCTGCGGCCAATGCACTTGAGTGCCCGAATTACGATCCAGCCGAGGAGAATCCCATGTGCTGCTTTTCCCGTCATGTCGAATCGGTATCCAACACAAACATCTTTGCCCGCAGTTCAAAAGAGAGCCGGCAGTTTCTCGTCTACAGCATGACGATGCAATCGAAGGAAGACCTGGCGATGATCCTGCCCATCCCGGTGCCGAGCGGTTCGCCGGACGACGCGGTCAAGTTCATCGACCTCAAGGGTTACCCGGACTTCTTCAAGGACATGTTCGCCGGGTTCCCGCCCCCGCCGGCGCCCAAGTCGGTCGGCCGAAGCAAATCGGTGGCTGTCCCTGAAAGAGCTTGTCGTGTCAAGGGAGCCTCCCGGATTTTTTTCAGTTGGACTGTTTCGCGATGGACGTACGCTCCCTGCCGAAGCGGTTTGGCTTCGTTTTTGGTTTAGGGTCG
>Ga0247727_10008408_pt1 | contig 19162 bp, 11 predicted proteins | sample WisWelCaveWW1625_FD_202498 | JGI IMG/M metagenome (GOLD analysis project Ga0247727, IMG submission 202498) | Biofilm microbial communities from Wishing Well Cave, Virginia, United States - WW16-25 | ecosystem: Environmental > Aquatic > Deep subsurface > Groundwater > Cave microbial mat | place... | reverse complement strand
CACCTTGACATTTTTTGTCCGCGCCAGGCCGACGCCCAGATTGGTCGCCAGGGTTGTCGAGCCGCTGCCGCCTTTATTGCTGAAGACGGTGATAATTTTTCCGCGGGAATCGGATTTAAACACGCGCAGATATCCGTTTCTGGCCCTGAGGATCAGGTCTTCCAATTCGTGGGATTCGACCGGGACTTTTAAAAAATCTTTAGCGCCCAGTCGCATCGTCTGGATGATCAATTCCTGGTCGACGGATTCAGCGACACAGACAATGTAAGTCTGCGGCAAATCGCGGGCGATTTTTTCGATCAGGTCAAAGGCCCGGCTGCGGTGTTCCGAGAGGTCGACTAAGGTAATCATGGGTTGGAAGTTCATAACCCGCTCCTTCGCCCCCAAAAGCATCCGGCTGATCTCCAGATTTAGATTTTCGCCCTGGAGATATTCGAATTGGGAGCGGACGCTCTCGATAATATCATCCCGCTCGCTTAAGAGCACCACTTTGAGTTTGTCCATCATCATGTCCTCTTGTTCTTATTTTTTTTCTGTAAAAATTTTAATTATCATCAATTCACCAAGGAAAAATTTCCTTGTCCGGCAATGGACTTGAAAATGTCATCGACATTCGAGGCGTCGGTGGCGATATAGTACAAACCCTTGGTCCGCTGGGCCACGGCCTTCATCAGTTCTCCATCCACCGCCAATGGGTCATTAGATAAAGCAATTGTATAAATTATTATTTTTTCCGGTAAGGCGCGTTCGACCGCCAAATACATGACTTCGCGTTTGGCCCTGGAATTTCTCATCAAATTTCCCGGGGCAGGGTCCCATGGAAAATCATCGGCCGCTCCAACGCCGCTATCACAACCCGGCGTAAAATGGTTCGTTGGACAGAATCCATTGTTTGTTCCGCAGACATGGCTGACGGGTTCGGTGAGCGGATCGCCCAACCATCCGGGAGTGGTCGGCAACGGAACACAGGTGTTAGCCACCCCATCTGTTAATAAAACAATAATTTTTGAGCTCTTCGGGTTTCCATGATTGACTAATTCTTCGATTGCGTCATTAACTCCACTCGATATCCCAGTCCAGCCTGCAGCGGATTGATTGTTAATCGCGCTGTGAAGAGAGGCTAAGTCCTTGGTTAACCCGCTGGATAGTTGAGATGTGGTTGAATACCAGACTACCCCTACCCGGTCCTCATTCAGAGGTCGATTGATTAAAAGGTCGATAAACTGGTTTGCCCCCTGCTGAGTGGCCGTAAATTTTCCGTCATCGTTCATTGAGCCCGATCGATCCAAGACTAACATAACATCTCGTGAATTGATGGCCGCGATCGCCTGTGCTCGGACAGGGGCTGTGCGTTTCCCGAATAATTGGGCGAAAAATAATTTGGCTTCGCCTTGAGGAGCCTCGGCTGTTTTGCGGGCCGTAACCCGGACGGCGTTGGGGGCGCCTGTAGACGTAAATGTTCTTGTCGTGGGATCCCAGACGCCGGTTTCTATATCGCTGTCGAGTAATTCAAAATTTTTCCCTTCAACCCGGTTCTTTAACGCAATATCTTTGGCTCTTTGACGCACCTCATCAGGTCCCAGAGCCAGAGCCGAAATTCCGCTCAAGGCCGCGGCGTCGGCGGTGTTCTGTAATTCGCCCTTGATGTTATAGAGATAAGCCAGGTCAACGGCCACGGCCCCCAGCGCAAAAAGCGCCATAAAGGAAACGGTGATAAAAACAATGATCGATCCGCGCTTATTTCTTATAAATTTCCCGGGATATACAATCCATGATAATGCATCCGTCATTTTTTTACCCTCTTTGACTCGCTAATATCGGCTTTCCAGATAATATCCCCACTTCTTAGGTTCTTCGACAGGAATCTCGGGCACGGATTCTTTAACCGGTGCCGCCGCTATCGATTTCCCTATTGGTTTGTAAATAACGCGTCGGGATGGGGAAACGGGGCTCTCTTTTAAATCACTGATTTCATCTCTTAATTGGGCGACCTCATGTTCCAACTGACTGTTTTGAGAGCTTAAATGATCAAGGTATTGTTTCATATTGTCGCCCTGTTTTTCTTTAAACCGCGGATTTTCTTTTTTAAAAAGATCCTGTATTCTTTCCGGCGAGAAGATTTCTTTTTTATCCGGAAGCTGTATAGGTTGGACGACCACCGGTGTGACCAAGACTAAAAGTTCCGTTTCGTTGTTTTCAAAATTTTTGCTTTGAAAGAGCACCCCTAAGACCGGGATCTGCGCCAGCCCCGGGACCCGGCGGTTGACCCGGCTGACTTTATTAGAAATGAGTCCCCCGATCACCAGACTTTCGCCGTCTTTAAGCTCCACATTCGTCTCGGCCTTGCGCGTGATTAATCCGGGGATCGTAAACCCGTTTATTTTAACCGCTCCCTCCACCAGATCCAGCACACTGGTCTCGGGGTTCACTTTCAGGCGGATGATGCCTTTTTCCGTAATGATGGGAGTAAATTTCAACTTAACGCCGTACTCTTTAAATTCGATATGGATTTTGTTATCCAGGGAAATAGGGATGGGAAATTCTCCCCCGGCCAAAAAGCTGGCTTCTTTACCGTCCAAAGTAACCAGGTTTGGTTCAGCCAGGATTTTAAGCAATCCTTTCTTTTCCAAATTATCGAAAAACGCGTTGATGGCAAATCGTTCTACCCCACCGAATTGGAATATATTTTTGGTGGCCTGTGAGAAAGTAAGAGAGCCGTCTTTTTCAACATTTGAAATTAAACTGTTGGGCATAGAAAAAAATTTAAAATATTTATTATCTCCGGCGACAAAATCCATGCCCAATTGCTGGGTCGCGCTACGGTTGACCTCGGCAAATTTGACCTTAAGCAAAATCTGTCGGGCCTCTTTCAATCGGACCAAATTGACGACCTTTTCGGTAAAAGTTTTCACCACATTATCGATGTCATCAATGGTCTGCTGACGCTTGACTTCGCCCTGTAAAACGATCGTTTCATTTCTGGGGGTCGCTTTGATCTCTTCATCGGGAGCCAGGGCCTTGAGGACTTCCTGTAAGCGAGGGACGTCAAGTCCCACCGTGACATCATAAATCCTCGATTTCTGTTCCTTGTCCCAAACAACTAGCGTTGTCGATCCATAAGCTTTGGCGTTAACCAGAATTTGCTCGGGAGAAACGACTACAATGTCCGCGATGGCCGGATCGGCAATCGAGGTGCGGACGATCTCAGTTTTAAATTTCATCAGCCTCGACTCGCCCAAAAGCACATGGACGCTGTCGACCGCTTCGCCGCGGATCAAGCCTTCGTTATCATAACCCTCCCCCTTGTAGAGAAAATAACGATAAGTTTCATCCGGCTCTACGGCCCAAGCTAGTGCCCCTACAGCATGAGAAGAAAAAAGTAGGGCGATCAAGCATATAAAATTCTTCATCTGTTTATTCACTCTTAACCTCAGCTTTCAAAATCTCCTGTTTGGCCATTGGCTGATTCATATTTTCCGGGACCTGTGTCGTCATGGCCTCGGTTTGCTCATTGCCTTGAAGTTCTCCGGCGGCCAAAGTTTTATTTAAAAATCTTTCCTGATGACGCTCCACACCCTTGATGACTTCCACCACCTGATAACGGATCGGCGGTTTTTTCTCTTCTGCGGGTGCCGGTGGTAGAGCTGGCGAGGGATTCGTGACTGGGACCACGGTATCAGTGGCCTGCGGCATATTGTTCTTCCCGTTTTCACTTATGGCTGCCCCCAGTTCGATTCTCCCCAACAAATTATCCGGGGTAATCCCTTCCGTTGTGACAATGGTTCGTTCTGAGAAATTTCGTAAGACCAGATGTATCTTCCCTTCATTCAATGCCAGGGCCAGCTTCTCCACTTCTTTGGGATCCAGGGCCATGGTTACGGTGATTTTTTCCGGAGCGGATTTTTTGTTCGTCTCTTCCATTTCCACTTTTTGCCCGATGGCCAACACCTGGACATTTTGCAAAATAACTTTACTGACCGATTCATTTTTTGAACTTTTGGCCGTGGCCACAACGTCGACGTAACTCCCCGGCTGGATAAAACCATGAACACTAATGACATGGTCAATCTCGACACTCATGGCCCTTTTTCCCGGTGGAATCGTTGAGAGGATGCCTTCTTTGGGCAACAGCAGATCCGCAAGGATCGGTTCTCCTTCCACAACCTCCCGCTTGGTCATCCGTCCGATAAGCTCATTGGGACTGGTGAAACTTTTTTTCGGGGCCTCCTCTTTGGGCCAATTGCTTATCTTGAGATGACTTTCGGTAATGGTCTCTCCCCAGGAGATACTTCGGCTGGCCACAACCACTTCCTGAGTGGCGGGTTTGATATGGAATCTCTCCTTGAGCAGGGCTTCTTTATCCCGCAAGTAAAAGAATATTCCCATACTGGCCACTAACCCGCAGAGCAGAGCCAGAGCCAAAATAATGATTAATTTGTTTTTTTGCATACAGTCCTGGACTTTCCGATGACTATTCCAACGAGTCATCAGAGATAATATTCTAAAAAGAGAACCGGCTAGTTCATCTCGTAACGCATGGCCGATTTTCCTTTTAAGGAAACGCTCAAATCGGTTCGGCGAAAAAGTTTTCCGTACCAGAAGTGAAAATCATTGATGGCTTCGACTGTGATGGGATCTCCGGTTTTAACCGGCGAGGTAAAGATTACGGAAACTTTTAAGTCCGTGGGTTGAATCATGGGCTTTAACGTGTCCTCAACCCTGGTCTTGATGCGCGGATCGTCGACAGCCAATCCCTCGGTGACCGTCGCCATGCGTGCCCCTTCCCTGGCAGCCATATTTAAAGAATTAGCGAAATACCACGCCCGGGAAAAATCCACGATGCCTATCAGGACAAACATCAAGAGCAAGATGACCAAGAGGAACTCAACCACACTTTGAGCTTTTTGGTTAATCATTAGTTTCATTGATTTTTCCTTTATACAATTTTTCAGATTTTTGGTCGTGCCTCAATCACCAGAAATCCGAAACCTTAAGGATCAAGGTTTGCTATTTTACATTATCGACGGCGGCACCCATTCTTGTGAAAGCCGTCTCAATCTTCCCACGAAAAATCAAGAAAGCAGCGAGCAGAAAGATAACAATGACCCCGATGATCAAAACATACTCGGTGGTCCCCTGCCCTTTCTTGTTTTTCAGCAACTTATTCATGTGGATAATCATTTTTAGTTCCTCCTTTCATTTGGTTTTTTAAAAATCGCTAATTTTTTCTACGGAATATTTACCGTGACTGATACAGTGGCGATGCTCGGAGCTCCCTTTTGATCGATGATTGTATAAATGAAGCTATCCGGTCCAATATAATTATCGCTGGGTGCATACCTAATAACCCCTAGTGCTACTACCTTTACTTCCTTGCTGTGTCCACCATTGGATGATGATGAAATTAATATTGGATCCCCATCGGGGTCAGTGTCACTAGTCAGTACGTTGATATCCACAGAACTGTTCATCGCTACACTCACGCTGTGATTGTTTACCACCGGCGACTGATTCCCTCCGCCCTATGGCTTAATGGTAATCTTCAACATGTCACTGACCGTAAACCCGCCATCTCTAGCCTCTAACTGTAGCACATAATCTCCCGCTATCATTGTAAAGCGCGCTGTCGTCTTCACCGCAGATCCATTGCCAAAAATTACACCGCCTCCCGCAGGCCCACTCACCATGCTCCAGTTCACATAGTACGGTTGTAACAATCCATCGTCCGTTACCGAGGCGTCACTTAAACTTACTTCTTGATCCGGCAATGTAATTACCTGATCTGCTCCCGCATTCACCTCCGGCGGCCGGTTACCTGTGCCTCCGCCAGTGACCGTCACCGTTTGATACTTCCCTATTCCACAATCAAATCCAGTAGACCAGCAGGTAAGTTCGTATTTTGTTTGAGGTGCTAAGGGATGAACCACCGCCTCACCACTGGCTGGTTTCAAATTATTAAAACCATTGTCCCATGAAGAGTCGGGCGGTTCACTCGAGCCCGTGCAGCCAATGGAATTCGAAGACCACGATAATTTACTCGTTTGGCCGTCGTTAACTGAAGGTGGGTCAGGTGAGAAAAAGGTAACGCTCGGACAGGTCCCGCCGCCATTGTTAATCGTTAAACTCACCTGCTGGGTTCTCGTCAACGAACCGCTTGTTCCCGTAACAGTAATTGGATATGAACCAGCCGGCGCTCCCTGATTGGAGGTCACATTTAAAGTCGCCAAACATGGATAAGCTACGCACACGCCTGGCGTAACCGAATGATTGACGCCGATCGGGAATCCGCTTTTCGATAAATTGACTGGGGAGTTAAATCCTCCTGTCGCACTGACTGTCACTTTATAGCTTGTCGATCCACCGGCATTGATAGTCTGGGATAAAGGACTCACCGTTAAACTAAAATCTCCCCCACCTGTCCCACCAACATTCATAATCACACGGATGGGATTTCCTTTAGCAGTCCCCGTAGGCGTTGAGCTAACTGTAACACTGATCATATCCTCATCCAGTACTGAACCCGCGGCATCCACCAGATAAACATGAACGGTATGGGCTCCTATCCCAACATTATTAAAAGTGTTTGTTCCGCTCGGGCCGCCATCCCAGTTATCGGTCACCTTGGCTTGTGTGTCCAGTTGGAGATCGACATGATGCACCACGCTATGATCGCCATCGATCTCATAGTCAACAGCGATGATAGCGGTCGAAGTCGTGATAACAGCTCCATTATGTGGACTCGTGATGGTGACGGTTGGTTTGGGAGTTTCTTGAACGGTTCCCGAACAAATATCGTAGTCCGCCTTCAGAAGCGTTGTCTCTCCTGTCGCGCTTATTTTTTTGAAAACTACGTGAGTACCATTGATAAAACCAAGTTCAGCGTCAAGACTCGAAGTCAGCGGACGCTCCAGGCCGGTATTGATGTCATAAAGATAGACATCATTATTCACGTTACGATAATCCGACCAGAGCAGGCAATTGTTGGAAAATTGGGGGAAATTATTATTGGTGTAATAGTATGGATTGGACCGGCTCATGGTGGTGACCCGCTCTGGCAGGCACTGGCCTGCCTTAAATTCACAACGGAAAACATCGTTGCCCGATGAGCACTCAGTGTTTCCGTTTGCAGCGCAAGTGTCATTGCGCGAATCAATCCAGGTAATCAGTACTTTACCATTCTGGACCGTCACGTCCGGCGACCGCTGCAAATTCTCGTCATTGGTAATTTGGTATTCGTTACTTGTGTGGGTGATTCGGTTGTAAACCAAAAGATAAATATCGGTAATCCCGTTACGCCGGTCTTCCCAGGTGATATAAAGATTGTTTTCATCGCCGGCAACTTTGGGCGCTGATACAAGCACGGCTTTGCGTGAGGATGTTAATATCTGTGTTGTCCCATCCTCGATGTTGTAAATTCCAAGGTCTAATATTTGACACATCCCAAAAGTTCCGACATCTTGCTTGGATGCTCCCGGTGGGCACTCATCGGATGTCCCGGTGTTTTCATAAACGTGGTCGATATAAATCAAATAAGGACCCCAGATGACTGGAGCCGCTTCGATTGTCAGTCTTTGAGGCTCCAGCATAATTCTTTTCTCAAGACCTGTTTTCATATTCAACAGATAGAGGTCTGAATCATAAATATTCCAGCTTGCCACCCGTGTGTAGGCGGCCCAGTCACCACTTATATAAAATGGCCTTTGGAAGGAATCGATGGCCGGGTCCGTAATTTGGGTTATGACTTTGCTAGCGCCGCTGGTCATATCCTGAGCCTTCAATTCATGTTGTCCGCTCGTGTTCGTTTCCAGCCAGGCAAAAGTCATCCCTTCATCCGCCAGTTGGGCTGAATTAAATTCTCCGTTAAATCCGTTTATGAATTCGGTTGGCGCCACCGTATTCATGACAGCCGCGGCCCCCGGAGTGACCATAAATTCGGAAATAATCGGCGGTTGATTGTCATGCTCCACATAAAAATAAACCACAGCGATCCCGTGAAGCTGATGCATCTGGGTATTGGGATACGCCCCCCGGACTTTATTAGGGTTGACCGACCGCAATTTTAACCAGTGCCATCCGTTTTGTAACGTCCGCGTGTCGATCATTACCTTAAACGGTTCCTGCGTATTTGCGAGGCGGTCAAAAACAAGACTTCCGCTTGAAGCGGGCACGGCCGGCCAGACACCGTCCTCTGTGGCCGGGATGGCATGCGTTTTATCTAATTCCAGAGTCAACCTCTCGGATGGATCGCAAGCGCGGGCGTAGAATGTCATCAATCCATCCGCGGGATTAACCGGAATATGGTCCAGCTCGGCGCAGGCATAGCCTGTTGAGCTTTGAAATCCCTTGCCCCGGAAACGGCGGTTGGCCGCCGTATCTGCCGGCGCCTGGCAGGATGGCTGACCATTGGCAATTTCCAGAGGAATTTCTGTGGCCGTAGCAAAATATTCCTGGGAAAGGTTAGCGGTATCGCTGTAAAGTTTCGTCAAGCGCACGCTCAACCGGTGCCAGCCGTCGCAGCCGAACTTAGCCGTATCAAGAGTCACCGGAATATTAAAAGCACAGGTCTGGCCTTCCGGACACATAATAAAATTATTACCGATTTTATCCGTTAACGGAATCTGCGCGATCGCTTTGCTGTTTTCATCCTCAAGAATCAGATAATGAAAATGTGAGTCCAATTCATGCATCACCACCCGCGCGTTAAAATTCAACGTCCCAGAAACCTTCTGGCCGATGGGAAGATCAAAAGTCACATGCGTATGCCCGCCCTTGGTACCTTCCGCCTGCCACCAGGCCTCGACTTCAACGGGAACGCGATTCGCGTCAAACGTTGCCGCGATCTGGGCTAAAGCCGGAGAAGTTAAGATCAAAGCAAAGCCCATGGCTAAAAGAAAGAAGGCTGCGCCCGCGGTCCGTTGCTTTAAATTGCTCTTTTGACTTTCAGATTGTTCCAGAATGTTCATAACCATTTCCTTTTTATCCCTTAGCATTGTTAAGGAAGCACCGTGATCGTGTGCCAGAACTCATTGTCCGATTCATTCCATTCCGTATCTTTGTTGTCTTCATCCGTGATAACTTGCAAAGAGTATGTCCCAGTCTCAGTTGGTATCCACTTTTTAGTTGTGTTTTCATAATAAGCGCCAGGTTTAGGCTTATTGATTCCGTCTTCTGTACAAATTTTTAGAGTGTTGTCATTGGGATCGAGCTCCCCATTCCCGACCAAAGCTACATAATGAGGGGTCCCGGGGCCAGCAGGGCTTTCATAAAGCGGAGGAAGAAGTTTTTCTCCTTTATAATAGAGATAAACTCGATCGACAATCGGCCCTTCATGTTCATTACTGGATTCATAACAATCCATATTGATTGTTCTAAATGTAAATGAAATTCCACTCGTTTTAACGTCGTTGAGATGAACAAGGGACGGCCATGAATTCTGGGGATACTGAAAAACCTGTAAGTTATCATATTTAGTCCCTGAAAATTGTATGGGGTCTACCTCACCGGCCTTGAGGTCGGTTTCATAAATTTTGGCTTCCACGAAATAATTGTAACGTTTGTCGTAAGGCGTGACAGCTTCATTCGGCGCCCAGGTAAAACTTCCTGAGACCGAACCGCCATTGGCCGGGATATTTTCAAAGGTTTTCTGATCCACAACCTTCCAATCGACTAATGACATGTGCCGTTTAACCCGCAGTTCGACCTTAAGGTATCCGGTATCCTTGTTTGTATTGTTGGTAACGACAAAGGAAAATGTTCCTTCTCCGGGATAGGCGAGGGTAGTCCAGATCGGGCCTTTTTCGATACATAAGTCTTTCTTGCACGGATTGTTTGATGTTGTCGTCGTAGCTGAAGCTGTATTTGAATAATTGGAATTTCCGGCGGTATTGTAAGCCCTGACTCTGTAAGAATAAGTCGTACTCGCAGTCAGCCCTGTATTGGAATAACTCTTTACATCGACCCCAACAGTAGCTATCTCGCTCCATGAACTCGGACTGCTTCCCGGGCCGCGCTCTATTTTAAATCCACTTTCATTGATACTGTTGTCTGTCCAAGAAAGGTTGATCTGCGTACTGGAGATGGCTATGGCGGTTAAATTCGTTGGGGCCAGAGGTATTTTATCTCCACCATTATTATCCCCACACGGGTCGCCATTCTCTAAAGCACAGTTGCCGGCATTGTCCCAGGCTTCCAGGCTGTAGAGATAATCCGCTTTTTCGGCGGCGAGACTATCAGTAAAACCAGTGGGATTAACGGCTGCTCCGTTTGTGACCAAATACATCCACCCGCAATCAACATCTGTTCTGATATCCATGTCGCATTTGCCGGCGACAAAATTCGCGCGCTTAAGTTTAACTTCTTTTATTCCTGAACCTGCGTCAGCGGTCGACCAGATGGCTTTTGGTTTTTGACCGGCGGTTTTAACTTCTAGTTGCCCGCCCGGTAAAGCCTCTTTACCATCGGCCTGGATTTTAAAGACACTAATCGTCGGCGGCGTTGTATCATTGCCTCCGGCCAGCGTCGTAAAACTAAAGTCTCCGCTCTGGGCTGATAATCCGGCGGCGTCCTTGGATTTGACCCGGAAATGGTATGTTGTCTGCGCGTTTAATCCCGATAACGCGACACTATGAGAAAGTCCGAGTACCGGATCCAGGAGTGTTAAATTTCCATATGCGGTTGTTGTTCCGTATTCCACCTGACTGTCGGCGGGCCGGTCGGTGCTCCAGGTTATCGTCGCTCCCGCGGCTGTGACGTTTGAAAACTGGACACTGCTGATGACCGGCGGATTGGCCACAGGGCCGATGTGCACAACTGCACTTTGAGCAACATGCGTAAAACTATCATTGACTAAATATCGAAACACATAATCCCCCGTATTGTCCGTATGCGGTGAAGAAAATTTAATGCTCCCGGTGAGGGTACCGTTGGTCCGGTGTGTATTGTAGAACGGTCGGATGTATTGGGTGTTATCCGTCACATTGGCTGGATACATGGCAATCCAATCATTGGCCATCGTTGAGCCGGCTGGCGCGGTCCAGGAAACGGAGACGTCGCCCTTGACGCTTATATTTGTGCTGCTGACGCTTAACGTGATGTTTCCACCCCCGGTCGGCAAGGTGGTAAAGGATTGTTCGCCGCTCACTGCGGCATTCGGCGTCGGGGCCGCGTCTTTTGATCTCACGCGGAAATAATATTTTGTCTCCGGGCTTAAACCGGTTAAAGTAACTCGGTGTGAAGTCACTTTGGTGGAAATATCCTGTACTGGTGTTGAATTTCGAAATGTATTTGAGGTCGTATCGTAATCGACCTGGCTGTCGGCAATTTCATTGGTTGTCCAGGAAATCACCGCACTGTTTGAGGTAATACTTTCGGCCCGAATATTGGAAATGATCGGCGGGTCAGTATCCGGCAAGGTGGAACCGCCTAACGCTTTAAAGGCATTGATCCGGCCGGTGCCCATAAGGGGGTCACCAATAACATTGTCCGCCGTGTTTCTGATGATGGTCTCGACTTCCTTTGGCGTTAATGAAGGATTTTTACCTAGAATCAAAGCGGCCAGACCAGCGACATGAGGCGCGGCCATGCTGGTACCTTGAAGCACAAAATATCCGCCGGGAACGGTAGACAGGATAGAAACTCCTGGCGCACTGACATCTAAGGCACTTCCCCGGTTACTAAAAGAAGCCGCTCTGTCATTCCTATCCGTTGCCCCGACACAGATTACTTCACCCATATTGTTTGGTGATGTAGGCGGTAGACCGTAATCATTTCCGGCGGCAAAGACAACAACAACTCCCTGACTCACCGCGTTGCTAACAATGTTCTCCAGAGTAATACTACGATCCCCTCCTCCCCAGCTATTATTAATGACCATTCTCCTCTTTTCTTTTTGACTGACCGCGGTTGCATAGATGATACCCTCCCCCAAGGCGCTGGTTGGGCCAGACCCATCATCTTCAAGTCCTTTCGTGGCCATTATCCGTACTTGGGGAGCGACTCCAGCGACTCCTATTCCATTATTACTAACTGCTCCGATAGTTCCAGCCACATGGGTTCCATGACGATTCCCATCCATGGGGTTTGAATCGCCATAAACAAAATCATAACCATAAACATCATCCACATAACCGTTATTATCGTCATCGATGCCATTATCGGGAATCTCTCCCGAGTTTCGCCACATATGATCTTTAAGGTCTTCATGGGTATAATCAACTCCCGTATCATTGACGACGGCGATGACATTATTACCTTCGCCATTGCTGATATCCCAGGCCTGTGGGGCCTCTATTTTGAACAGGGCCCAGAGTTCAGAGAAACGGGGATCGTTGACTGTTTTATTTATTTTATGAAAATTATCTGTTTCCGCGTAGACCACATGCTGATCGGCTTGATAATCCGTGACCATTTTGTCGATATTGGTTGTGAGCGCCACTTCGTATTTAAAAATACCTTTCACATCGATCGGGTCTTCCTCTTCTTGGGCGGCCATCGGGGATGGGTTTTCACATACCCCGGAAATTGGTTTGGCACTGTAAACAGGGTATTTAGCGAGCAATTCGTCCAAGCTGCTGGAATTGTCCGCCGTCTTTGCTCTAAAACTTCCCTCTGTAGCGAAAATTTTATCCGGACAGGAAAGAAGCGCGTTTTGTCCGGCTCTTTTAAAGCGGACGAGCATTTGTCCCGGGACATAAGGCAAATCGGAAATGTGCAGCGAATCGAGTGAAAGCTGTCGAGTGCCCGGCGGTTGCGTGCTCCCGTTAACATAGGCCAAAGCCACTTCGTGCATACCGGCGGGGACTTCAAAGCGCATAATTAATCTTTTATAAACCGCGCTGTTTACAGTGACAGTGGCTTTGGTCTGTTGGTCGATGCGGACTTCAACCGTTGGCCATTCCCCTTCAATCTCGGTCCCTTTGGCGGTTAAAATAAAATTATATTCTTTTGTTTCCGGGAAATTGACGTTTTCGGCGATGTCACCGGACTCGGTCATCAACCAGGTCGTCGGATTGACCGCCGGGTCGGCTTGGCCGGTGGTTTTGATGGACATCGTTTCCGCTTCTAGAAGTAAACGGAACGCGAAGTCGGCCGCTGGTCCGAGATATTTGATGGTCGGTTTTAAGGGCGGCTGGTTGGCGGCGCTGTAGGCCAAGGTGATCACCAGCGGGCTGAGCATCAGCGCGATCATCAGATATCCAAATCGACCAAATTGGCGGAAATTATTTTTTAACATTTTTATTTATGGTTCTTGTTCTTAATTTTTATTTTATCTCCGACAGTGCAGTGATAACTGTCATCTTCACAAAATTTGATATTGAAATCTCCTCTTTCCGGGATTTTAAACGTTTTGCAGCCACGCTTGGTGCCAGCGGTATATTCAAATTTTAATTCCTTAATAACGTCCTTTCCTAAAAAGACGCCGATCCAATCACGTTTTTTATTTTTAAAATGATTCTCGCATTCCCAGCAGACCTTGATTTTTTCTCCAGGTTCGACTTCTTTAGGGGTAACCGTGATTTTACATTGGTCGATATCCGGTGGGGGAATCCGGCAATCCTCTGGGCAGGATTCTTTAGTCTCTCCTGCTTCGCAAACTTCATCGCCGCAGCGGGGCTTGGGAGCGCAATCCTCAGGACAGGATTGGGCATCTTCTCCTTTTTCACAAAGGTTATTTGCGCATACAGGCGGCTTAGTCACGGACGCAGAGGCAATGTTAGAGTATTCGGAGCTTCCGGCTGTGTTGAAGGCTTTGAGACGATAAAAATAGGTTTTTCCAGCCGAAACGGATAAGTCCGTGTATGTAGTGGTATCGGTCGGAAGTTTTTTGATTTCTGTAAAATGAGCGCTGTCGAATTTAGAACGTTCTAAAACAAATCCTTCTTCGTTGTTGCTCTTGTCCTTCCAGTTAAGACTGATAAATATTGAGTCAGTCGAACTGCCCTTGGCCACAAGTTCTGTCGGGCTTTGGGGGATTGTTAAATTGGACGTACTTTCGATAAAGATTGAGCCATCTGTTTTGGAAATAGGAACCGCCTTTCCGTTAAAGTTGGCCGCCGCGACTTTATCAAGAGTTAAAGTGGCATTACCGATCGGAGCATTGGCCTTAATGTCAAAAACAAGGTTGGCAATATTTCCGCTAGTGAACACTTCTTGGTTTAATCCGAAAATAATGATTTTGACGAGTCCGGCTTCAGGGCTCGCATTTGAGAGATTTTTACCAACGCTGGCAGCGGCCGGACCGATGGCGGCGCTTTTAAAGTTTAAACGGCTGGAGTCATAAATAAACTCGAAACTGACACCAACGACAGCCTCATCCTGGTCTATACTCAATTGTATGGGGATGACAATTCCACTGGTTCCAGCTTTGCTTTTCAACTCCGGGGCTGACAGCTGCGCGGCAAAGACAGTCGCTGATAATAGGGTTGTCAGGAGAGCGGATAGTAACGGCAATATTATTTTTCGGTTTATATTTTTCATCGACTTAAACTCCTAAAACCAAGTTAATGACAATTTGAAGGTCCACAATATTCACTTCACCATCACCATTGATGTCAGCCTCTTTCACCAAAGCCGCATTGGTTTCTATTCCCAAAATCACATTAACCAAAAGTTGCACGTCCTGAATATTCAGCGCGTTATCTGTGTTTAAATCTCCCCCCTCAACGCATACCCGCAGATTGTCGGAAGGTAATGAGATGGCTTGTTGAATGTCTTTCGCCGTGACGGTAACGGCATAAGGTGTGCTGCGTGGCATTAACCAGGTATGAACAACACGTTTCGCTGTCGCCGGCTGTAGTGGTTCTGTTGTGTATGTTGAACCATCGGCCCAATCGACGGTATAAGTTACGTTTTCTCCTTCCGGTTCTCCGGCCTGTACTTCAAATAGCTGCGCTACACCCACCTTTACCGAGGCATCAAATGAACCATCTGGACATGCGGCTAACAAATTGTGAATATTAACGTTAAGAAGGATGAGAGCTACTGTAAACAGAATGACCGGCATCGTTATTCCAGATTTCTGACGATGCCGGTCGGGTTCTGAACAAACCTTTCCACCTTGTTGCTTTTTAAAAAAATTTAAATAATTACATGGTATTTCCATTAAAATTTTCCATGAAAATATTCCGTAACAGCGAAATATTTTTTTCGCCCATATGATTTTTCTCCCCTTGGCGCATTGCAAAGCAGAGTCCAATCGTGTGGATGAAACTATGATTAAATTTTTTTACAATTCCGTCTGCCGCAAGTATAACATCGCTCTTCTTTCAAGCAAGATGTCCACAGCCGTTTCGGGCAAACGATTGCTTCTCGACGTGAGAGGGGAAAATATTCTGGGCTTGACAAAAATAATAGTCGATAAAAATCGAATTAATCACTTCCAACAACATTAAAATGAAGGATAATAAAATGTTTTTAATCAGACCTTGGATTAATGGCCCCGCTAAATTTTCCGCTGAGAGCCATTGATATTCTTATTATTAGAGGAACCAAATGGCTTCTTTTCTGCTAAAAATTATCTGTTTTATTGGAGCTTTTCTCTTATTTCAGATTGAATTAATACTCGCCAAGCTCCTTTTGCCAATTTACGGCGGCAGTTATTTAGTCTGGGGGGCTTGCATGGTATTTTTTCAAGCAACCCTTTTGTTAGGGTATTTGTTTGTTCATGGCTTTCTTCAGCAGATCGGCATGGCCCGTTACCGTTATCTGCATTTAAGCTTATTGTGTTTACCCTTACTTTTGTTTCCAGGGAGACCGTTACCGGCGATACAACTTCACAGTCAAATCTCTGTTGTCATCGATATATTCCTGCAGCTTGCTGGATGCATTGGTCCTGTGTTTTTTGCATTATCAACAATAAGTATGACGTCGCAAAAATGGCTGGCGGCCTCTGTATTGGCGCAGCACACAAATCCTTACCCCATTTTTGCCGTTTCTAATTTAGGGTCATTGGGCGCCCTGTTGACTTATCCGTTTTTATTTGAACGGTTTCTGACTATGCCTCAGCAGCTGAACATCTGGCGGTCCCTTTATTTCTTATTGGTTCTTGCCAGTGGTTTGCTTCTTATCGTTTTAAAAATACGATATGAAGCCCCAAGTCGAGAGATGCTCATGACTCCTTTTTACGGGCGCAGGATTTTAAGCTGGCTTTTGTTAAGCGCGGCCGGCGTCGTTATGTTTCTTTCGGTCACCAACATCATCACCATGGAAGTCGCCCCTATTCCACTTTTTTGGATTATTCCGCTATCGATTTATTTATTGTCTTTTGTTCTAACCTTCAGGGCCCCTGGCTGGTATCCCGTCTGGCTCAACGAAAGGATCGCTCTTGTCCTTGGCACAGGAATTTTGTTTTATTTTTTTACCATAACGCACGCTCTGCCGTTTTTGATAACGCTTTTATTATTAAATGTTATCTTGTTTATTCTTTGTATGTTTTGTCAGGGCGAGTTGTATAGAATTCGTCCGCTTGACCCCCATCAGTTGACTTTTTTTTATGTGATCATATCGTTGGGAGGTTTTCTGGGAGGGATGCTCGTTAGCTGGGTCGTTCCGCTTATCTTCAATAATCTCGCTGAATACATGATTGGACTTTTTCTTATCGCCCTAGGTTTATTTATAAGTCAGAATAAAATTGAATGTAATTTTCGTGATTTTTGCCAAGTTGTATATTTTTTATTCGCTGTTATTGTCTGGCCATTTGTCTTTCCTGAATATAATCTTTCGTCTTTGTGTTGGCTATTCGGTTTATTTGCTGGTATTTTTCTTCCTCTAAGGAAAAATATGTTTGTCGTGAGCTTGATTATTGGGGCGACCCTTGTTTTGCTGCCGATACTGGAGACCCTGTGGATACATCAAGTCCCGGTTGAACAGAAACGGAATTATTACGGACTGTGTAAGGTTAATGAGAAGTCGGGAGAGCGGATGTTGATTCATGGGACGACGATTCACGGCATGCAGGCCCTAGACGAGACAAAGTCCTATGTCCCCCTGGCGTACTACGCAGAGGGTACAGCTATCTCAGAGATTATGCGGTCAGATAAATTTAATTTTCAGCATATTGCCGTTTTGGGGCTGGGGACAGGGACCCTGGCGGCTTATCTGCGCGAAGGACAAGTAATGGATTTTTTTGAATTGGATCCTGATGTTTATAAAATTGTGGGCCGCCACTTTACCTTTGCTAAAAACGCACAAGGAAAAATTAACTATATCTTTGGAGATGCCCGATTGTCTTTAGACAAAATGCCGTTACGATATTATGATTTGATTGTGGTCGATGTTTTTGGCGGCGACGCCATCCCCGCCCATTTGCTGACCACCGAAGCCATTGCCAAATATCGGGAACATTTAAGCGAAAAAGGAATGCTAGTTTTTAACATCACCAACCGTTTTCTTGATCTGATTCCGGTGTTGGCCAGCAATGCGCGTGTATTAAACACAAAAGTGATTTGGAAGAAAAATGAGGCTAATGCCATGACTTATAAATCCACCTGGGCTGTTTTAAGTTGGAACGCGGCCATTCACGATATTCTTACGCATGAGTTGGGATGGCAAGAGAGTCTGTCGTCTAAGGAAAGGCCATGGACAGACGAATATTCCAGTGTGCTAGGTTTAATGAAATTTTAGGATAAGATTTTGAAATCCGCGAAGAAAATTTAGCACAGCCATTGAGTTTGGTCAGTGATTAAATTTCCTTAAAATTTTTGTATGGCCAACGTTCCACAATCTCCGCAGACTTCTTTTTCTTCCATGCAGAGATAGTGCTGAACGTCTGGCCCGCGGGAACGGATCCAAGAGGTCATTTTTTGGTAGATATCGGTGCGGACTTTTTGGTGGTAGCGAAGCTTTTCATCGTAGCCTAAGATCATCTCTTCATCGAGGATTGTGTTTTCCGGAAAACGGCCTTCGACGATTTTCTTTAGCCGCGGTGAGATACGTAATGTTCCGAGGCTGATCCAGGCGATACGTTTAGCGTCAATGCGGTCAAAAATTTCGTTCACAAGTGGCTCGTAATGTTTTTCCCACCCTTGAAAATAAATAATCGGGTCAAAATGAAAAGCGATTTTAAACCCGGTGGCGACGCATTTCTCGGCGGCCATAAGCCGTTGCTCAATTGAGGCCGTATAGAATTCGACGCTTTCAACAACAGCCTGGGGGTTAACTGACCAGCCGACGATGATATTGTCGGCTTTGGGTTTGGTGGTTAGTAAAAGTTTGACGTTATCGCTTTTGGTTTTAAATTCAAAGGTGCTTTTAGGATAGTTGTTAAAGAAATCCACGATGGCCACGGAATATTCCATCAGATGATCAAAGATTAAAGAATCGGTCATCTCCCCTGTCCCGACCCGGATGTCCTGCTTGTAGTCGGCAAAGGCTGTGAAAAAGTCTTCGATGTTGGCGGGCAAGACGATGCCGGGGGAATTGATGTAATCTTGAAGGTAACAATACGTGCATTCAAAAGCGCAACCCTGACCGAGATTAAAAACATGATAACCGCAGGAAACGGATTTGCAGGAACACGGACAGCGCTTAAAAAAATCATAATTTTCCCGAACGATAAAAAAATTGTCCGTGCGCTCGTTGTAGGCTTGGGTTCCGTAGCGTTTGCCGCGGATGTAATCGCGGTAGCGTGCAATGGTCTGGAAATTAGCTTGAGGAAGTTTTTGGGGCAGGCGTTTGGCCAGATCAGTTTCCGCCACCGACTCTTCAATAAAGATATTTTTTGGGATTATTTTGTGGTGGTTGTTAAGCTCAAATCGGTGGTTGGGATTAATATTGACATCAGTTAAGAGCGTGTGGATATTTTTTGGCTTTTCTGCGGCGGTGATTGTGGGGAAACGCCGGCGGACTAGATAATTTTTTATGTCATCAAAGCGTAGGGGCAATTCATGAATTGCCCCTACGCTGGCGTTCGGTAACTCTTGGAGAATTGTTTCCGGCGCGATTTTCTCGCGTTTAGAAATCTCAAATAAAAGCCGAGAAATCTCCTGTCGGCGGGTGGCCCCAAAGACGCCGAATTTTTTATCAACATAACTTTTGATTTGTTGAATCATGATGATAATTCATGTGTGACCAAATTATGAATTGAAAAAGCCTAATCCAGGCCTTAAGATTGTTGATGAGGATTCCGCAACCCTGCCGATTCCCGTCGGCAAATAAGGAGGATTAG
>Ga0247727_10008407_pt1 | contig 19167 bp, 14 predicted proteins | sample WisWelCaveWW1625_FD_202498 | JGI IMG/M metagenome (GOLD analysis project Ga0247727, IMG submission 202498) | Biofilm microbial communities from Wishing Well Cave, Virginia, United States - WW16-25 | ecosystem: Environmental > Aquatic > Deep subsurface > Groundwater > Cave microbial mat | place... | reverse complement strand
AGCCCTGGCCCTACCTCGCTTGCCTACGCCTTCGCCGATGTTGAAGGGCACACTGCGCGAGGCCCGTCGCATCTGGCTGCGAAGGATCGGTCGGATGGTTGCCCAATTCCCTCGTGGGGAAGCCGACACGGTCACGGCCCACGAACAACGAGCCCGGCGATGGAACGGCAACTTCAAAACGATCTTCACCGGCTTGATGTGTACCGCTGTGCTCTGGATCTCTGCCGAAGGACCGTGAACCGTGACCGTGACCGTGACCGGCCGCGTTGGGAGGCTTTCGGACGCCGGAGGCCTTGGTCGATACGACGCGTCGAGGTCATCATTGCCGCCGATTTTGCGTCATCGTATTTATGGAAGCCAGTACTAAGTCGCTGAGGAGGACAACCGAACGGGCTGGGAACGTCAACGGCCTGGATTCCCGCTTTCGCGGGAATGACGTCGCGGGAGACGGTGCGGGAAACGGTGCGGGGGTGACGGTGCGGGAATGACGGCCAAGGACGGCGGCCGTCAAGGCCGCGAGGATCGGTTCGAGTAGTGCCAGAGGAACGCGAGGAGGTCGGCGGCCTCCTCGATCTCTAGGGCGACGGGTTTTCCGAAGCCGTGACCGGCCTTGCCCGTGATCGACAGGAGGATCGGCCCTTCCCCGGCCTGGGCCTTCTGCAGCGCCGCGGCGTACTTGAACGAGTGCCCCGGGACCACCCGGTCGTCATGGTCGCCGGTCACGATCAAGGTGGCTGGATGGCGTGCTCCCGGCTTGATGTTGTGCAGAGGCGAGTAGGACAGGAGCGTGCGTAGCTGCTCTGGATCGTCGGACGAGCCGTACTCGCTGGTCCAGGCCCAGCCGATCGTGAACTTGTGGAAGCGCAGCATGTCCATCACGCCGACCTCGGGAACCGCGGCGGCGAACAGATCGGGTCTCTGATTCAGGCAGGCGCCGACCAGGAGGCCGCCGTTGCTCGCGCCCTGGATTGCGAGGCGTGCGCTGCGGGTGTAACCCCTCTCGATCAGGTGCACGGCGCAGGCGATGAAGTCGTCGAACACGTTTTGCTTGCGATCGAGCATTCCCGCCTGGTGCCATTCTTCGCCGAATTCCCCTCCACCGCGGAGAATGGCGTGCGCGTAGACGCCGCCCGAATCCAGCCAGGCGGCCGCAATCTCGGAGAACGACGGACAGTGAGGAATCGCGAACCCGCCGTATCCATTGAGGAGCGTGGGATGCGAGCCGTTCCGGGGCAGGCCCTTGCGGTGCACGATGAACAGCGGCACGGCGGTCCCGTCCCTGCTTCGGGCGGTCTCCACTCTCGTCTCGAACGCCTCGCCGGCGAACACGCCGGCCTTCCTCTTCCAGCGGGAGCTCTCCCCGCTCTCGAAACTCAAGTGCTCGATCGATTCGGGTCGGGTGAGGGAGGAAAAGCGATACCAGGTCTCCTGGTCGGACCCCTGGCCGGTGAAACCGTCCACTTCTCCAATGCCCGGCAGCCCCAGGGTGCCGAGCGGCCGGCCCTCTAGATCATGGAACGCCACCTCGTCGTGAGCATCCGTCAGCCGGACGACGACCAGCCGCTGCCCGACCAGCCGGGCGAGTCGGATCGTGGAGCGGCCCGGCGCGACGATCTCCCGTTTCTCGGGCGCCTCTGGCCGGCCGAGATCGACGGCGACGATGCGACCTGTCGGCGCATCCAGGTCGGTCACGAAGAACAGGGAATCCGCGACGTCGCCGATCAGCTGGTACTTGGCATCGAGCGCGTCGAACAGCGGGAGGAAGGGGGAGTCGTGGTTGGTCAGATCCTTGATGAACACGTGGTTGCGCACGTCGGTTCCGACCCACACGTGCAGGACGAGGAATCGGCCGTTCTCGGTCACCGCCGGCAAGTAGCCCCATTCCGGATGGTCCGGCCGCTCGAAGACCAACGCGTCGGCGGACTGCTCGTCGCCGAGACGGTGGTAGTACAGGCGTTGAGTCGTGTTGGTCGCCAGGGATTCCTCGCCCTTGGTCGTTTCGGAGTATCTCGGATAGAAGAAACCGGCATGGTCGTGAGTCCAGGCGACCTGGGCGAACTTGATCCAGCGCAGCTCATCGCGCAGGTCTTCGCCCGTGACGACGTCGCGCACTCTCCATTTCTGCCAGTCCGATCCGGCCTCCGACAGGCCGTACGCAACCCAGCGACCGTTGCGACTGACTTTGAACTCGACCAGCGCCATCGTGCCGTCCGTGCGGAGGAGGTTGGGGTCGAGCAGGAGTCTTCTGTCCTGATCGGGTTCCTCGACCCACAACGACGACTGATTCTGCAGACCTTCGTTGAATCGATAGAAAAGCCGGTTGCCGACCTTCTCGGGGACGGAATAGCGCGGGCGATCGAACAGTTGTCGCAGGCGGCCGAGCATTCCCTTCCGGGACGGAAGGCGGGCGAGGTGGGCACGGGACAGGGCATTCTGCTGCTGGATCCAGACCTGCGTTTCGGGACCGTCGACGTCCTCCAGCCAGCGGTAGGGGTCGGCGACCCTCGTGCCGTGATAGTCGTCGACTTGCGCGCTCTCCCGGGTCGGCGGATAGCGCAGCCGGGTGATCGTCTCGCTCATCTTTGCGACCACGGTTCCCGGCACCGGTGACGAGCAGGTCTGCGGCAGGAGGAGGGCGAGAACGACGACTCCCGCGAGCCCTTTCGAGGATCGCATCATTGCCTCCTTCTCGATGTTCGTTGGCGCGGATCCGTTCGGTCCGGCCCGGAGCATCGACGGCTTCCGGGCTCGAGTCAAGCAGTCGGCTTCACTCAGACCATTCCGCCACGCTCTCCGTCAGCAGCGCGAACGGAATCGTGATCCCCAGGCCGACGTTCCATGGGGTCACTTTGAAGTCGTCGCTGCCCCATTGGGTCCCGAAGCGGCCGGACAGCGTCAGGAACAGCCGCTTTCCGACCGGGATGTGCGCTTCCATGCGGGCGATCGGCATGAATTCCAGCCGGTAGTCCGGGAAGCCCTGGCGGGTCTCGACCACTGCGTCGGAACCAAAGCGCGACTCGAGATCGGGAATGCTGACGTAGCCGGCGTAGATTCCCAGCTCGAGCTCGATCCTGCGACTGTGCTCGGCGGACGATGCGTTGATGCCGAAGGCCATCGACGGCCCCAGTCCGTAGTATCCGTTGACCTCCTCGGCCTCGTGGTCGGTCACGAATCCTGCGAGCAGGTCGAGATTGAGGGTGGACCGATCGGACCTCGGATTGCGCGGATTGATCGGTCCGCTGTCCAGCAGGGGGACCCCGACAAGTAACTCGGCGTAGGCGTCGCTGGCGCCTGCAAGGCCGGTGACGTCGCTGTCACCTCCTGCGAATCCGATCTTGACTTCGTAGTCGAGCTCGAGCGGATGAAGAACTTCGAAGCAGTGCGTGGCGGCACTGAAGGTCCGCTCGTTCGACCAGGCGCGGCGCCGCTTGAACAATGCTTCGACGAAGACGCTCAAGTCCTGACCCGAGGGTTCGATGACCTGGACGGGCTGAGAAAACAGGATCTCGTCCTCGATGAGGTAGGAGTTGAGCAATACAGCGCCCACGGTCAGGAAGAACCGATCCTCCGCCGGCGCGCCGGTCCGCGCGGAGCGGTCGAGGTCCGCGACGATCTCGTCGAAGTAGAGCTCACTAAGATGGAAGCCGAAGGCGTCGCTCCGAGCCGCTTCTTCGCCGCCGGTCAGGAGGTCGGCCGGTGTTGGCCGGGAGTCCGAGACACCGCCGGTCGCGAAAGTGATGAGGCACCAGGACAGCAACATGAGTCTTCAGGCTTTCTCGTCGACCGCACCCTGCCGCTGGTGAAGAAGACCGCGGAGCTCGCGGTCCAGGCGCGGGAGGATCTGTTCGTAGGTGAAGGCGCCCAGGAGCTCCTTGCCGCGTTTGAAGTGAACGTGAGTCGGGCCGCACCAGAGGCCCAGGTCGGCATCGTCGGTCTCGCCCGGACCGTTGACGCGGCAGCCCATCACGGCGATGGTCAGCTTTTGGTCCTTCGCCCAGGCGGTCAGGCGTTTGACCTCCTGCGCCAGATCGATGAACTTCTCGTTCTCGACCCTCGAGCACGACGGGCACGCGATGATGTTGAGCCCGTCGAAGAAGTTGGGCGGCACGGAGCGGAAGCGGCCCTGCTCGATGTCGCGGATCAGCTCGCGGCCGACGGCGATCTCCTGACCCTTGTCGTCGAACGGTAGCGTCAGGGACACGCGGATCGTGTCGCCGATCCCGCGGGAGAGGAGCTGCTCGAACGCGATGCGCGTCTTGATGATGCCGTCGGGCGGAATCCCGGCCTCGGTGACTCCCAGGTGAATCGGCACGTCGGGACGCTCGGCCGCAAACTTGACGTTGGCGTCGATCACCCGACGGGGATCGGAGTCCTTGATCGATACACAGTAATTGGTGAATCCAAGCCGATCGACGATCGCGCAATGGGTCACGGCGGAATGCACGATCGCGGCCACGGGATCGTCGGGGAACCGGTCCTGCGACTCGGGCGAGACCGAGCCCGCGTTGACCCCGATGCGCAGGGCGAGGTCGTGCGCCTGGCTGATCCGGACGATCAAGGCGACCTTCTGATCGGTGGTCTTGTGCTTCTCGTGGTGGTGCAGGTGACCGGGGTTGTAGCGAACCTTGTCGACGAACGGCGCGACGGCCTCGACCAGCCGGTAGTTTTCCTGGAGGTCGACCGACAGCAGCGCATCCCCGCTGCGCTCACGGATCCGGGCAAGGGCGTTCGCGTCCGCGGCGCTGTCGACAGCGATGCGGATCAAGTCGGCTCCCGCCTTCTTCAGGATTTCCACCTGGCGCAACGTCGCATCGACGTCCTGCGTGCGGGTCGCGGCCATGCTCTGCACCGCGATCGGCGCTGTCCCGCCGATCACGAGGTTGCGAGCTCGCATCGTTCGTGTCTTGCGCGGTGGAATCATCTTCGATCCGTCGTCATCGCAGTCCCGGTGAAAGATCTTAGCGGCGATCCTGCTCTTCGGATGGTGTTGTCCGTCCGCCTGCTCTAACCGTCGACGGCATAATGATCGTCGAAGAACGCGACGTCGGTGCGTGAGAGAAAGGGACTCGTCGATGGAGCAATCGCTCGAAGCGAGCGTTCAACGCAGGCTCAGGATTGTACTCAAGGTGTGTACCTGCCAGTTCGGCCTCATCCTGGGACTGTTCTTCGCGACGGCATACCTGTGGCTCTCTCCGCACGGCGGGACGAGGGAGATCGCTCCCTCCCCGTGGATGGATCCGGAAGTACGCCGGCTGGCCGTCCAGGAGCTGGTGCAGCAGTCTCCCGGAATCTGGGACACGTTTCCCGATCCGCAGGTCGGCCGGGTTCTCAAACCTCATGAACGAACAAAGCTCACGGAAGACGCTGCGCTGGAATCGAACGCCGCCGGCATGCGCGAGAGGGAGTACTCGCTGCCGAAGAAGGAAGGAGAGGTTCGGGTCGTCCTCCTGGGCGACTCCTTCGTCTACGGAACCAACTGCGACCAGGAGAATCGTTGCGGCGTGTTTCTCGAGCGCTACCTCCGCGAGCGCTCGCGAACGTCCTCCGGAGACGTGAGCTGCCTTCACCTGGCGATCAGCAGCTGGGACATCGTCGCGGAATGCGCCTATCTGCGCCGGCAGCTGTCGCTGCTGCACCCGGATCTGGTGATCCAGGTGCTGATCGGCAACGACCTGGAGGACACTGCGACGGCCCGGGGCTTCGGCGCGATCGCGAACTTCGCTCTGCCCTGGCGGGAGAACGGGTTCACCCTCCTCGGAGCGGCGATCCTGGTGGCGGGCCTGGACTTCGAGAGCCGCCGGCGCTACCAGGAAGCCGAGACTCATCTGTACCGGCTGGCGAACTCGGTGGAGCAGGCGGGGGGGAGATACCTTGCGGTCTGCACCTACTGGGGAGGAGTCTTATGTGTGGCGAGGGAGCAGCTTCTCCATCGGCTGCGTCCCGAGCAGGTCGGTTATGTAATGAACGCGATGAACACCGATGGGCGCTTCCGGGTTTCCGACGCCGACGGGCATTGGAATCGGGACGGGCACGAGCGGATCGCGAAGCTCCTGTTCGGTCTGATCGAGCAAAGGGATCTGCTCCCGCAGCTTGGGCTGACGCCATGGGAGGAGGCGGACGCGGTCGTTGGTGAGCTTCACGACCAGGGAGAGGCGGAGTCGAAGGAGCAACGGCCATTGAGGCTCAAGCTCCTCCGCAACCACGTCCAGCGGCGGCTCGACTTCGACCAGCCTCTTGCGCCGGTCAGCAGGCAGGTTCATGGGGGAGTGGACCCGGGCGGAAACGTCGCGCCGTATGCCTCGATCCTGATGCCGGGAGGCTCCCGTCTCGAAGTGAGCGGACGGTGCTACAATCGGGCCGAGCTCAACGGTGCAGTCGTCGCGGTCTTCGTCGACGACGTACAGGTGCATTCGTGGACGCTTCGTAGCGGTCAGCCGCTGAGCTTAAGGGTCACGGTCCCCGAGCCGCTGCGCGGAAACGAGTACCTGAGCATCCGGTTCAAGACGGACGACTACGTGTACTCCGGCGACGGCCTGCGCGACTGTGTTTCGTTCGTGCTCGCCTCGCTGGAGGTCACTCCCTGAAGCTCCCGAGAAATGGTCTGGTCGATGGAAAACTCGATCGAGGCGGGCGTTGAGCGCAGGCTCAGGACGGTGCTGAAGGTGTGCACCCTCGAGCTCGGCCTGATCCTGGGACTGTCGATCGCGGCGGCGTACCTGTGGCTCTCTCCGCACGTCGGGACGATCGAGATCGCGCCCTCTCTGATCGATCCGGAAGTGCGCAGGCTCGCAGTCGAGGAGCTGGTCAAGCAGTCTCCCGGAATCTTCGACACATTCCCCGACCCGCAGGTGGGCCGGGTGCTCACACCCAAGGTCAGCGGCAGGCTTCCCGAAGGGCTCCAGTTGGAATCGAACTCCGTCGGAATGCGCGAGAGGGAGTACTCGCTGCCGAAGCGGTCCGGGGAGGTTCGAGTCGTGCTTCTCGGAGACTCCTTCGTCTTCGGCCAGAGCTGTGATCAGAAAGATCGTTGTGGCGTGTTCCTCGAGCGCCACCTCCGCGCACGCTCACCAGGCTTTTCCGGGGACGTGAGCTGCCTGCACCTTGCGATGACCAGCTGGGACATCATTGCCGAATGCACCTACCTTCGCCGGCAGATGTCCCTGCTCGACCCCGATCTCGTGATCCAGGTGCTGGTCGGGAACGACCTGGAGGACACTGCCACCGCCAGGGGCTTCGGCGCGATCGCGAACTTCACGTTTCCGTGGCGGGAGAACGCGTTCACCCTGCTGGGGTCGATCGGCCGCGGGGACGAAGGAAGGGGACTGCTGGTCGCGGGCGTCGACTTCGAGAGCCGGCGTCGCTACCAGGATGCGGTGACGCATCTTTCCAGGCTTTCGGATGCAGTGGAGCAGGTGGGCGGAAACTACCTGGCGCTGTGCACCTACTGGGCAAGAATTCCTTGCGTTGCCAGGGAACAATTGCTCCCCGGCCTGCGTCCCGAGCAAGTCGCATACGTGACGAGCGCGATGAGTCAGGACGCGCGTTTTCGGGTCTCCGAGGCCGACAGCCACTGGAACCGTGACGGGCACCAACGGATCGGCAAGCTCCTGTACGCTCTGATCCAGCAGAGGTCTCTGCTCCCAGAGCTTCCGCTGACCCGGTGGGAGGAGGCGGACTCGGTCCTGCGTGAGCTCCACGAGCAAGGAGAGGCCGAGTCGAAGGAGCAGCAGTCACTGAAGAAGAGGTTGCGCCGCGCTTCGATCACCCGAAAGCTCGACTTCCCCCAGCAGGGACCGGCAGTCTGTCCGCAGGTCCATGGAGGCGTGGACACGCAAGGCAACGTGTCCCCCTATGCCTCCATCCTGATGCCGGGAGGGTCCGTGCTCAAGCTGAGCGGCCGCTGTTACGAGCGCGTCGAGCTCGACGGCGTCGAGGTCGAGGTCCTGGTCGACGAGGTAGAGGTGCACTCCTTCACCCTTCGAACCGGTCAGCCGCTGAGCCTTGAAGTTCCGATTCCGGAGCCGCTCCGCGGAAAGGAGTACCTGAGCATCCGGTTCAAGGCGGACGACTACGCATACTCCGGCGAGGGCCTGCGCGAATGTGTTTCGTTCGCGCTCGCTTGCCTCGAAGTGGTTCCCTGAAGGCACCGAGGAAGGGTCTCATCGATGGACGACTCGCGCGCGTCGACCGGACAGCGAAAACTCAGGACGGGCCTCGCCGTGTGTGCCTGCCAGTTCGGGCTGATCCTGGGATTGTCCGTCACTGCGGGGTGGCTGTGGTGGTCGGCGCGCGCTGAGGCGGTCGAGATCGCGCCGATTCCGGTGTTGGATCCGGAAGTTCGCCGGTTGGCGGTTCAGGAACTGGTCCGGCAGTCACCCGGTATCTGGGACACCTTTCCCGATCCTCAGGTTGCTCGCGTGCTCAAGCCCCACGACAGGACCCCAATGCTGGGCAATCTCGAGTTCGAGACGAACTCCGTGGGCATGCGCGAGAAGGAGTACTCGTTGCCGAAGGAAAGGGGTGAGACTCGCATCGTTCTCCTGGGAGATTCCTTCGTGTTTGGAAACAGCTGCGATCAGAAGGACCGCTGCGGCGTCTTCCTGGAGCGCTATCTCCGCGAGCGCTCCCGCAGCCTCTCCGGAGATCTGAGGTGCCTGCACCTTGGGATCAGCAGCTGGGATGTCGTCGCGGAGTGCGCCTACGTGCGCCGGCAGGCGTCGCTCCTCCGTCCCGATCTCGTGATCCACGTGCTGATCGGGAATGACCTGGAGGACACCGCGACGGCCAGAGGGTTCGGTACGATCGCGAGATTCACGGTGCCCTGGCGGGAGAACGGCTTCACCATCCTGGGCTCCGTCGATCGCGGGGACGAGGGGCGAGGGCTCCTTGTGGTGGGTCAGGATTTCGAGAGCCGGCGGCGCTACCAGGAAGCCTCGCTGCACCTGTGCGAGCTGTCGGAATCGGTGGAGCAGGTGGGCGGCAGGTACCTTGCAGTCTGCACCTACTGGGGAGGCGTCCTGTGCCAGGCGAGAGAGCAGTTGCTCCATCGCCTGCGTCCCGAACAGGTCAGCTACGTGGGACGCGACATGTGCTCCGACTCTCGCTTCCGGATTTCAGAGGACGATGTCCATTGGAATCGGGACGGACACGAGCGGATCGCGAAGATGTTGTACGGTCTGATCGTGCAGAGGGATCTGCTCCCAGAGCTCCGGCTGACTCGCTGGGAGGAAGCGGAGGCGGTCGTTCGCGAGGTCCACGACAAGGCGGAGGCGGAGTCGAAAGAGCAGCAATCACTGGAGAGGAGGCTCCGCCGGGCCCAGATCACCCGAAGGCTCGACTTTCCCCATCCGGAGGCTTCGGTCCGTCCGCAGGTCCATGGAGGCGTGGACACCCAGGGCAACGTCTCTCCCTATGCATCCATCCTGATGCCGGGAGGTTCCGTGCTCAGGCTGAGCGGTCACTGTTACGAGCGCATCGAGCTCGACGGTGCTGTCGTAGAGGTCTTTGTCGACGACGTGCAGGTGCACTCGTGGACTCTTCGAAGCGGTCAGGCGCTGAGCCTCGAGGTCCCGATTCCGGAGCCTCTGCGCGAAAAGGAATATCTGAGCATCCGGTTCAAGGCGAGCGACTACGCCTACTCCGGCGATGTCCTGCGCGACTGTGTCGCGTTCGCGCTCGATTCACTCGAAGTGTCTCCCTGACATGCACGACGATGAGATCATTCGCTGCCGCGCGAGGCTCAAGGCGGCGCTGCGCGTGATCGCCGTGCTGCTGGGGGGCGTGATCGCGCTGACCGCGGGCCTGATCTACTTCCTTACCCGAGGATCGAGGCCGGGAGAGGACCCATTGACCGCGGCGTTGCTGGACGCGGACGTGCGCCGTCAGGCCGTGTCGAAGCTGGTCGACATGGCTCCCAACCTGTTCGACACATTCCCCGATCCCGAGGTCGCGCGAGTCCTGCAACCCGATCTTCGCCGCAGGGAGGTCGGTTCGTTGCACTTCTCCTCCGACCACCACGGCATGCGCGAGAAGACGATCGCCACTCCAAAGCCGAAAGACGAGCTGCGCGTCGTGCTCCTGGGCGACTCATTCATCTTCGGGTCCGGATGCGAAGCGGAGGATCGCTGCGGAGTGTTCCTCGAGAGTTTCCTCCAGGAACGCGCGCAGGACCTGCGGGGACCGTTGAGGTGTCTTCACCTCGGCATCGTCGGATGGGACATCGTGGCGGAGTGCTCGTTCCTGCGCCGCCGGATCTCGCTCCTCGAGCCCGATCTGGTGATCCAGGTCCTGGTCGGCAACGACCTCGACGACAACATGTCGGTCCGCGGCTTCGGAACGATGGCGGACTTCGCGGTGCCGCACCGGGAGAACGGCTTCACTCTCCTGGGCTCGCAAAGCAATGCCGCACAAGGCTTCGAGGGCCGCGCAATGCTGTTCTTCGGCCTCGACTTCGAGGGCCGGCGCCGGTATCGGGACGCGGCCGCGCATCTGTCCCGCCTGTCGGATCGCCTGCGGATCTTCGGGTCGGAGTACCTCGCCCTGGTCACCTACTGGTCAGGCCTCCTGCCGGTGGCGAGGGAGCAGCTGGTCCACGAGCTCGCAGAGGACCGGGTCGCCTACGTTCCGGTCGGGATGCGGGGCGAGCGGCGCTTCCGGGTCTCGGAAACGGATCCGCACTGGAGTCGCGACGGACATGAAAGGATCGGCAAGCTCCTGTACGGGCTGATTCGCCAGCGCAACCTCCTGCCCAAGTTGAGTCTCCTGCCGTGGGAGGAAGCGGACCAGCTGGTCGAGGAGTTGCACGGCAAGGGACTTGTTGAATCGCAGGACCCGGAAGTCGTGAAGCGACGGATCAAGGACCTCAGGATCCGCAGGGTGATCGAGTTCAACCGGTGGAACACCGTCCTGAGCCAGCAGGTCCACGGAGGAGTCGACGCGGAGGGAAACGTCTCGCCGTACGCGTCGATCCTGATGCCTCGGGGCTCGGCGCTGAAAGTGACCGGGGAGTGCTTCCGGCGACCGGAGATCGACGGCACGCGCGTCGACGTCCTGATCGACGAGGAGAGGGTCCATTCCTTCACAGTCGAGGGCGGGCACAAGCTCGAATGGCAATCGCCCGTGCCAGAGAGCCTCCGGGAGCTCGAGTACTTGAGCGTCCGCTTCAAGGCGGGCGACCATGTCTACCTGGGCCACGACCTGCGCCAGTGCGCGGTCTTCCAGTTGAAGCGGATCGAGATGCTTCCTTGATCGGCGGCGAGATCGTCTTGCGCATTCCGCCCGAATGCATATGTTGCGAGTCGATGTGGAGGTTCGGGAAGTGCATCGCGAACAAGGAGTCCGGCCCATGAGCATTCGGCGAGTGGCGGCGGGTCTTTTGTGGGTGATCGGAAGTGTGTGCGCGCCAGCAGCGGCGCAAGGAACATGGCGGGTGAGCGTGGACTCGTCGGGTGCGCAGGGCAATGATCAAAGCTATGCATCCTCATTGTCCCGGAAGGGCCGCTTCGTGGCCTTCCAGAGCCAGGCCAGCAATCTGGTGGCGGGCGACACCAACGCAACCTGGGATGCGTTCGTGCATGACCGCAAGAGAGGTGGGACGACGCGGGTGAGCGTGGATTCGTCGGGCGCGCAGGGGAACGACGCGAGCTTCGAGCCGTCGATGTCCGGGGATGGCCGCTTCGTGGCGTTCTACAGCGACGCCAGCAACCTGGTGCCGGGTGATACAAACAGGGAATCCGACGTGTTCCTGCACGACCTCCAGACGGGTGCCGTTACGCGGGTCAGTGTCGACTCGTCCGGTACGCAGGGAAACGGGAGCAGCGGCGGATCCTCGCTCTCCGCGGACGGCCGCTTCGTGGCGTTTTCCAGCGACGCCAAGAACCTGGTCCAGGGAGACACCAACCAATGGATCGACGTCTTCGTGCATGACCTTGAGAGCGGCGCGACCACGCGAGTGAGCGTGGACTCGTCGGGCGTGCAGGGGAACGCCGACAGCACCCGTGCCTCGATCTCCGCGAACGGTGGGTTCGTTTCCTTTGCGAGCGATGCGAGCAACCTGGTGCCGGGCGACACCAACGGATCCTCGGACGTGTTCGTGCACGACCAAAAGACCGGGACCACGACGCGGGTGAGCGTACGCTCGTCGGGCAGGCAGGGGAACGCCGGAAGCGATCACTCCTCGATCTCCGCGGACGGTCGCTTCGTGGCGCTGGATAGCAACGCCACCAACCTGGTGTCGGGTGACACCAACGGAACCTTGGACGTGTTCGTGCACGACCTTCAGACCGGCACGACGACGCGGATGAGCGTAGCCTCCTCGAACGTGCAGGGGGACGGTGCGAGCTACAAGCCCTCGATCTCCGAGAACGGCCGCTTCGTGGCGTTCGAGAGCTACGCCACCAACCTTGCGCCAGGGGATACCAACGGATTCTTGGACGTTTTCGTGCACGATTCTCAAACAGGAACCACAACGCGGAGAAGCGTGAGCTCGTCGGCCGAACAGGGAGACTGCTGGAGCTCCTATGCCTCGATGTCAGGGGACGGCCGCTTCGTGGGGTTCTTTGGCTGCGCCAGCAACCTGGTTCCTGCCGACACGAACGCAACATTCGACGTGTTCGTCGGTCGGGTTCGTGGAAGGCGTTGAGATCGTAGAGACGATCTGGGTTCCCATGACGCTTTGGCACAGCGGATCGCCGAAGAGCCGACCGCGACCCTCGCACACATCGTTGGTGGTGATCGCACTCAACGGCATCCCGCTCTTCCAGCCGGTGATCGCGGGGAGCTTCGACGCACGCCGCAGGGCAGTCAGCCCGTTCAGTCGCCGCCGGCGGGCTGCCTCGCGGGACGATGAGCGAAGCCGGCGCGCAGGTACTCACGATTGAGCTCGGCGATCACCTTGACGCTGATCTCCTTGGGGCACACGGCCTCGCACTCGTATTGGTTGGTGCAGCCGCCGAAGCCCTCCTTGTCCATCGCCTCGACCATTCCCAGCACGCGGCGCGCACGCTCGGGCTGGCCCTGGGGGAGGTGGAGGTACTGGGAGACCTTGGCGCCGACGAACAGCATCGGCGAAGCGTTCTTGCACGCGGCCACGCATGCGCCGCAGCCGATGCAGCTCGCGGCGTCGAACGCCTGGTCGGCCTCCTCCTTCGACACCAGCACTGCGTTCGCGTCCGGGGCGCCGCCGGTCCGGACCGAGACGAAGCCGCCCTGGTGCAGGATGCGGTCGAAGGCGCTGCGGTCGACGACCAGGTCGCGGATCACCGGGAACGCCCGTGCGCGCCACGGCTCGACGTGGATCTCCTGACCGTCCTCGAAGCTGCGCATGTGGAGCTGGCAGACGGTCGTTCCCTTCTGTCCGTGCGGCCGGCCGTTGACGACCAGCGAGCACATGCCGCAGATGCCTTCGCGGCAATCACTGTCGAACGCCACCGGTTCCTCCTTCCTGAGATGGAGCTGCTCGTTCAGGAGGTCGAGCATCTCCAGGAACGAGGTGTCGGGGCTGATGCCGCCGATCTTGTAGCTGACCATCCGGCCTTCGTCGGCCTGGCACTTCTGCCGCCAGATGTGCAGGGTGAAGTCCATTACCGGTAGCTCCTCACGGCGAGCTCGACGTTCTCGAACACCAGCGGCTCCTTGTTGAGGAGAGGCGGAAGGCCGTCGCCCTTGAACTCCCATGCCGCGACGTAGGCGAAGTTGTGGTCGTCGCGCCGCGCCTCGCCGTCCGGAGTCTGATGCTCCTCGCGAAAATGACCTCCGCAGGACTCTTCCCGGTGCAGGGCATCGACGCACATGAGCTCGGCAAACTCGAGGAAATCGGCGACGCGTCCGGCCCGCTCCAGCGACTGGTTCAACGATTCGTTCTCGCCCGGAACGTGCGCGTTCTTCCAGAACTCCTCACGCAGCTCGGGGATCGTCTCGAGCGCCTCCCACAATCCCCGGGCGTGGCGCGCCATTCCACACTGGTTCCACATCAGCCGTCCCAGCTCCCTGTGAAACGAGTCGACGCTGCGCTTTCCCGGGATCTTGAGAAGCCGCCGGACCTTCTGACCGACGTCACCTTCGGCTTTCCGGAACTCGGCGTGGTCCACTGCGACGCGCGCGGATCTGCGAGTCGCGAAGTAATGGCCGATCGTGTACGGAATCACGAAGTAGCCGTCGGCGAGGCCCTGCATCAGCGCGCTCGCACCCAGACGATTCGCGCCGTGGTCCGAGAAGTTGGCCTCACCCAGGACGAACAGTCCCGGGATCGTGCTCATCAGGTTGTAGTCGACCCACAGGCCACCCATCGTGTAGTGCGGTGCAGGATAGATGCGCATCGGCGCCTGGTACGGGTTCTCGCCGGTGATCTTCTGGTACATGTGGAACAGGTTGCCGTACTTCTCCCGGATCCTGTCCCTGCCCATGCGCTGGATGGCCGCGGAGAAGTCGAGGTACACGCCCTGGCCGGTCTCGCCGACGCCCATGCCGGAATCGCAGACCTCCTTGGCGCTTCGCGAGGCGATGTCGCGAGGCGCGAGATTGCCGAAGCTTTGGTACTTGCGTTCGAGGTAGTAGTCGCGGCCCGACTCCGGGATCTCCCCCGGCGGCCGCGTGTCGCCCTTCTGCTTCGGCACCCAGATGCGGCCGTCGTTGCGCAGCGACTCGGACATCAAGGTCAGCTTCGACTGGTGATCGCCCGACTGCGGAATGCAGGTCGGATGAATCTGGGTGAAGCACGGGTTGCCGAACGCGGCGCCCTTCTTCCAGGCGCGAAAGGTGGCGGTGACGTTGCAACCCATCGCATTGGTCGAGAGATAGAAGACCGTCGAGTAGCCGCCGGTCGCGAGCAGGACTGCGTCCGCGGCGTGGCTCTCGACCTTGCCGGTGACAAGGTCGCGGGTGATGATGCCCGCGGCCTCTCCATTGACGACGACGAGGTCGAGCATCTCGGTCCGAGGAAACATCCGGACCTGGCGGAGGCCGATCTGACGGCAGAGCGCCGAGTAGGCGCCGAGCAGGAGCTGCTGGCCGGTCTGCCCGCGCGCGTAGAACGTGCGCGAAACCTGCGCGCCGCCGAAGCTGCGGTTGTCGAGATGCCCGCCGTACTCGCGGGCGAACGGCACTCCCTGGGCGACACACTGGTCGATGATGTTCGTGGAGAGCTGCGCCAGCCGATAGACGTTTGCTTCGCGCGCGCGGAAATCACCGCCCTTGATCGTGTCGTAGAACAGACGAAAGACGCTGTCACCGTCGTTCTGATAGTTCTTGGCGGCGTTGATGCCGCCCTGCGCGGCGATGCTGTGAGCGCGCCTCGGGCTGTCCTGGAAGCAGAAACAGAGCACTTCGTAGCCGAGCTCGGCGAGCGAGGCGGCCGCGGAGGCGCCTGCGAGCCCGGAGCCGACGACGATCACGCGGTAGCGGCGCTTGTTGGCGGGGCTGACCAGCTTGCTCTGAAACTTGTGGTTGTCCCACTTCTTCTCGAGCGGGCCGGAAGGGATCCTGGAGTCGAGCTTCATCGCGCTGCCCCCGCGGGAAGGGCGACGGCGCCCGACAGGACGGCGATCGGAATCGAGGCGTAACCGACGACGATCATCGTCGCGATCAATGGTCCCAGAAGCTTCAGAAGAGCGTTGTAGCGCGGATGGTTGAGCCCCAGCGTCTGGAAGAAGCTGGAGATTCCGTGGCGCAGGTGGATTCCCAGAACCAGCATCGCCGCGAGATAGAGGATCGAGACGGATGGCCTCTGGAAGCCGAGCACCAGCATCGAGTAGACGTCGTGGCGGCCTTGAGGGTCGACCCGGTGGAAGTCGCCGGAATGGAGGGCGCCCACGGTGAAGTGGGCGAGGTGGTAGATCACGTACGCGGCGACGGTCAGCCCCGTGAGCATCATCGATCGCGATGCGAGCGTGGCCACCTCGGTGTGCTGCACCTGGTAGGGAGTGGGCCGACCCTCCTTGTTGCGCCGGACGAGGCAGAGCGCGGTCAGCAGGTGCACGCCGACCACGGCGAGCAGGAGCAGTCGGGAGAGCCACAGCAGCATCGGCTTGGAGTGGATGAAGTGAGCATAGGTGTTGAGCTGCTCCTGGCCGGCGAACACCTGCAGGTTGCCGGCGAGGTGACCGATCACGAAGCCGAACAACAGGATTCCGGTCAACGCCATCACGAGCTTGGCGCCGATCGATGACCGAGCCATCTGCATCCACCAGAACATGCCTGCTCCCGGGGACCCGAAAAGCGAGGCAGTACAGCACTCCTGAACAGGTGAAGCAAGTCCGGGGGTGCCGCGGAGCAGCGTAGAAGAATTCGCGCGGTTCGTGCAAGATTCTGCCGGCTCGCCGGATTCGGACTCCGGGTCTGTCGCGCTGCGACCCGGCGATTCTTTGAGGGCTCTTGGGCCGATCGATGAAACCAAGACTGCACGCCCGGAAGTCCGCCGCTGTTCCGTGGCTTGCGGCGGCGGCGCTCTTGCTGCTGTGCGCGCAGCAACGCTCGTCGGTCCCGGCGGATGCATTGCCCGCCGACTTCCACCAGCCGAGGTCTCGGGTCGGGATCCCGGACGCGGTGCTCGACCGCATCCGCGGCGAACGGCGCTGGGCGGAGGTCGGGAGGTTCTTGTTCTTCGACCCCATCCTGTCGATCGACCAGTCCGTGGCCTGTGCCTCCTGTCACCTGCCGCGCCAGGGATTCGCGTCCGAGGAACGGTTCCCGACCGGAGTCCGGGGCCGGCGATGCAAGCGCCATGCACCGACGCTGATCAACCGCGCGCTCGGGGAGGCGCAGATGTGGGATGGCCGCGCGCAGAGCCTCGAAGAACAGGTCCTGATGCCGATCGTCAACGAGGACGAGATGGCCCTGCCGATGGAAGAGGCGCTGCAACGCCTGCGGATCGACGCCCGTTACACCGCTCGATTCCAAGAGCTCAGCGAAGACGGCGTCACACAGGACTCAGTCGCGAGGGCTCTCGCGGCGTTCGTGCGCTCGATCGTCGCCGGCGACACGGCCGTCGACCGGTTTCGCAATCTCGACGATCGGGCCGCGATGGAGACGGAGGCGCTCGCCGGGTTCTGGATCTACGAGAGCAAGGGAGGCTGCTGGCGCTGCCACGTCGGCCCCAACTTCTCCGACGAGAGGTTCCACAACACCGGCATCGGCGCGAAGGACGGCGTGTCGGAGGACGGACGCTTCGCGGTCACCGGCAAGGAGGAGGATCGCGGCCGGTTCAAGACGCCGACTCTGAGAGGACTCGCGTACACCGCGCCCTACATGCACGACGGCAGCATCGCGACCTTGCCGGAGGTCGTCGAGCTCTACCGAAAGGGCGCGAACCCCAACTCCCACCTCGACCCGGAGCTCAAGCCCCTCGACCTGTCCGACGACGACGTCCGCTACCTCGTCGCGTTCCTCGAGGCTCTCTCCAAGGGCAACCTCGAGGAGATCTGCCGTTAGACCTTGGCGCTTCACCTGGACAACCAAGGCGGCGGTCTGAGGTTGGGAGTGCTGCTCGTGGGAGTCTCCAAGGCGGCGGTGAATGTGTTCTGCGGAAGAATGCTGGTCAACCCGTTGAGAGTGATCGCGTTCCTCATGCCGTCCCCCGGCTTCGACCTTGCGACGGTCCTGCCGGGCGAGGTCGTTTTGTGCGGGCTCCCGATCTTCGTGCAGGGTCTCCAGGCGGATGGAGGAGCTTGCGGAAGCGTCGCTCTCACGCCCGGCCTCGAGCTGGTCTTCGGGGACTGATTGTTGCGCCTCTCAGCGGTGGTTCAGCCGCTGATCGGTGCGGCGAAAGGAGTCTTCCGGCATCGATCGTTCTCGCGTAAGTTGACGTCATGGACCGAAGACAGCACCTCTCTGAAATCGCTCGCGAGCACGGCATTCTCGTCGTGTATGCGTTCGGTTCGCGGGCCGCTGACGCGACCAGGATCTTGAACGGAGAACCCGTCGCCGGAGGAGGCTCGGATCTCGATCTCGCGATTCTTCTGAGAACATCCCCCGCCAACCCGATGCTCGGGTTTGGCGGCATGTATGCGGACTTTGGGGAGCTGTTTGACCCGCTGAAAGTAGATCTCGTCTTCCTGCATGAAGTCGATCCGTTCATCCAGGAAGCGGCCATTCGCGGCGTGGAGCTGATCTGCACCGACGAGTCCCGCCGGGATCTGTTCGAGCTGGACGCCCTCCGGCGCGCAGGGGACCTTCTTCCGATCCAACGCAGGCTCGAGATCGAGCTGTTCGGAACCACCAACCGATGAGCCCGGGTGCCGTCGACCTCAAGACCGTCGCCGAAAGGACCGCGCAGGTACGCGAGTCGGTGGTGCGACTTCGAAAGCTCGGAGCGCTGAGCACCGGCGAGTTCGAGTCCAACCCGGATCTTTCGGCTGCCGCGGAAACCTACGTGCGCCGCAGCGGGGCTTTCGACTCGGCGGTCCTGAATCCGACCTTGAGGGGTCGGACACTTCCCGCCGTCCTCTCCGATCGTCAGCGGCCGCGGGTGAACAGATGGTGGAATCTGTCCTCGAGCCAGTGCACCGTCCTGTGGAAGGCGCGAGCGAGATCGGCGGACAGGTCGATGCCTTCGAAGGCAGCCCGGTCGCTGATCGTCGCAACGTCGTATCCACCGAGCTCTCGGCGAATCTGCCGCGCCAGCTCGGCTTCGCGCTCCTCCCGGGCCTCGAAGCGACCTTTTCCGCCCTGGCGGATGTAGTCGAGGATCCGAGGCAGCTCGTCGTGGTCGAGCCACACGCCGTGCTTGCCGCACCAGTCGGTCAGAACGCCCGAGCTCAGGAAGTTGCGCCGCACCATTCGATCGCCGCAGCAGATGCAGGGCAGGTACTCGACCTTCGGATCCAGCCTGAGCGGCGCAGGATGCGCGAGTTTCATCTCGCGCAGGGCGCTCTCCTGCATGCTCTGATCGTGGCAGAGGCGTTCGAATGCCTCGGGTGAGATCCACAGGCCCGCGCAGCTCGCGCATTCCACGAAGCTGATGCTTTGCAGGGAACGATTGCGCAGCCTGCCTTTGCAGCGCGGACAGCGAGCGCCTTCCGGAATGGCCGACAGGATCTGTGGTGCGATCTGGATGCCGCACTCGACGCAGTAGTGGGCGTCATGAGGCAGGCGGGCAAAGCACACCGGGCACACTGCGTCGAGGTTTTTTTCCTCGAGGGTGATTTCACCTCCGCAGAACTCGCAGTAGGACAG
>Ga0247727_10008405_pt1 | contig 19169 bp, 16 predicted proteins | sample WisWelCaveWW1625_FD_202498 | JGI IMG/M metagenome (GOLD analysis project Ga0247727, IMG submission 202498) | Biofilm microbial communities from Wishing Well Cave, Virginia, United States - WW16-25 | ecosystem: Environmental > Aquatic > Deep subsurface > Groundwater > Cave microbial mat | place... | reverse complement strand
TGGCAATGTCGTTTAGAGTTTCCGTGTTATAGTCCATGATGAGCCTCGTGGTAGGGTTTTGTTTTCATTTCACCCTAATCCTACCCCAGGCTCATCTTTTTCCCCTGACAACCTTTGCGTGCACACCCATAAGCCCGGCTCGCGCAGTGCGCCGCAACTCGTGCTATACTCAGGGCCATGATCGCCAAATACCGTGAAGACATACTTCGGCAGGCGCTTGAGGCGCTCACCAAAGCGGTGCCGGGCATCAGCGCCACCGTCATCGTCAATGTGGACGGGCTGGTGGTGGCCTCGTACCCGCCCTCGCCGGAGGACGTGCACAACCCCACCAGTGATCATTCGGTGGCGGCCACCTCGGCGTTAATTCTCGGCCTGGCCGAGCGCACCCTGGAGCGGCTGGCGCAGGGCGCGCTCGATCGGGTGATGATCGAGGGCGCGCACGGCGCCATTGGCGTTTATCCGTGCACGCCCGACGCGGCGCTGGCGGTGTTGATTGCCAAAGACGCCAAACTGGGGCTGGCTCTCATGGCGGCTCGCAGAACGGCCAACGAGATCAAAACCATCCTCAACGCCAACCGGCAGTAGAAGCACACTGGCAGGCAGTGAGTTGGCCCTCACTCACTGCCTCTTACTTCTTCCCTCATGACAATTCAATCCCATAACGGCCCGCGCTTGCGGGTTCAATTGTTATCGGCGGTGTTTGCCAGAGTCGTCGTCAACACTGCTCACCGGATGCCTTACGCATTTCTGCCCGTCTTCAGCCAGGGGCTGGGTGTGAGCGACGAAGCGTTGATACGACTGTTGTCGGCGCGCGGGGCGTTGGGACTGGCCTCTCCACTCTTTGGCGCAATTCCCGACCGGCTTGGCCGCCGCCGGGCCATGCTGTTGGGCCTGACGATTTTTTGTGGCGGCCTTGTGATGGTGGCGGCTTTTCCAATCTACCCAACTTTCTTCCTGGCCGTTATCTGTGTCTTGATCTGCAATTTTATTTTTTATCCGGCCCTGCAAGCCTATTTGGGTGATCGTGTCGCCTACGCCCGGCGCGGTTTGGTCATGGCCATTTCCGAATTTGGCTGGTCAGGCGCGGTGCTGGTGGGCATGCCCTTGTTGGGCTATTTGATCCGGTTTGGCGACTGGCGCTCACCATTTCTGCCTCTGGCCGGGCTGGGGCTTCTAGGTGGAACGGGCCTCTGGCTTTTTATCGAGCCTGACGGCCCGCCAGCGGCGCGTACCGACGAGAAAAAACAGCCTCTGCCCTGGCTCAGCCTTTTGCGAAGATCAACCGTCATTGCCACCTTGAGCATCGGCCTGGTGATTTCGGGGGCGAACGATGTGTTCGCGGCCGTATACGCCCGCTGGTTGAAAGACAGCTTCAACCTCACCGTGGCCGAGTTGGGATTGACGGCGATTGTGATCGGCGTGGCCGAATTGATCGGCGAAGGCTTGGTGGCCTTGCTGGTGGATCGGATGGGCAAGCGCCGGGCCGTGTTAGGCGGACTGGCAGTCAGCGCCGTTGCTTACGGGGCGCTGTGCCTGCCGGCGGTATCTGCCAATTTACAATTGGCGTTGGCGGCCATCTTTTTTGTTTTCCTCACCTTTGAGTTTGCCATCGTCGCCAGCATCCCGCTCGTCAGCGAACTTGCCCCTGAAGCCCGGAGCAGTGTCTTTGGCCTGAGCGGTGCCTTTCACGCCGCCGGGCGAATGATTGGCCCTCTCATTGCCAGCTGGGCTTACCAGCAAGGATTTGCCTGGAATGGCGCCCTTGCCGCGCTCTTGAATCTCTTGTGGATTCCGGTTATCCTTCTGTTTGTCAAAGAGCATAGGTGACGCTCAAGGAGGTTGCTATGGAATTGTGGCTGGTTGCATTGATCGGAATCGCAGTGGTGCTTGTGATCTGGATAGGCATCCAGTTCGTCTTCAAGCTGACGATCAAGGTATTTACCGTCGGCTGTTTGGGGATTTTGCTGTTGGGGTTGCTATGCGCTGCCGCCACTTACTTTGGCGGGCGATAGCGAGACAAGCTGGAAGCTTGTCCCACACCACTTACTTTGGCGGGCGGTAGTGAGACAGGCTTCCAGCCTGTCCCACGAATAAAAACGCCCCTCGGCAAGGCGCGAAGGGCGTTTTTGTTTGACGGGCGCGGGCCGGGTTTAGTATTCCGGCATCGGCGGCGCGGCGGGGCCTCTGTCCTTTTCCGGCGCGTCGGTGATCAGGGCGTCGGTGGTGAGGATCATGGCCGCGATGCTGGCGGCGTTCTCCAGCGCGCCACGAACGACCTTCACCGGGTCAATGACGCCTTGTTTGATCATGTCGCCGTATTCGGCGGTGAGGACGTTGTAGCCAATATTCTTGTTCTTCTCGTCCTTGGCCCGGCGGCGGACGTTGTCAATGATGACCGAGCCGTCCTGACCGGCGTTGGCGGCCAGCTTGCGCATGGGCGCTTCGAGGGCGCGGCGGACGATGGTGATGCCGGCCTGCTCGTCGTCGTCTTCCATCTTCACCTTCGTCAGCGCTTCGGCGGCGTTGATGAGCGACACTTCGCCGCCGGGCACGATGCCTTCCTCGACGGCGGCGCGGGCGGCAGACAGGGCGTCTTCGACGCGGTGCTTCTTTTCTTTCAGCTCCACTTCCGTGGCGGCGCCCACGCGAATGATGGCCACACCCCCGCTAAGCTTGGCCAGTCGCTCCTGCAATTTCTCTTTGTCGTAGTCCGAAGTGCTCTTATCAATCTCGACCTTGATTTCTTCGATCCGGCCCTTGATGGCTTTGGCATTGCCGGCGCCGTCCACCACGGTGGTGTCGTCTTTGGAGGACACGACTTTCTTGGCCCGGCCCAGGTCGGCGATGGTGGTGCTTTCCAGCTTCTTGCCGAGTTCTTCGGTGATGACCGTGCCGCCGGTGAGGACGGCGATGTCCTGCAACATGGCCTTGCGGCGGTCGCCGAAGCCGGGGGCTTTGACGGCCAGCACGTTGAGCATGCCGCGCAGTTTGTTGAGCACCAGGGTCGCCAGCGCTTCGCCGTCCACGTCTTCGGCAATGACGACCAGGTCGCGCTTGCCGATCTGCACCAGCTTCTCAAGAATGGGCACGATGTCGGCGGCGGCGGAAATCTTCTTGTCGTAGATCAGCACGTATGATTCGTTGATGACAGCTTCCATCGCTTCGGGCGTGGTGATGAAATACGGGGAAATGTAGCCTCGGTCGAACTGCATGCCGTCCACGTATTCGGTCTCGAACTGGAGGCTCTTGGATTCTTCGACGGTGATGACGCCGTCCTTGCCGACTTTGTCCATCACTTCGGCGATCAGGTCGCCGATTTCTTCGTCGGCGGCGGAGTTGGAGGCCACCTGGGCAATCTCTTCTTTGGTGTCAATCTTTTGCGATTGCTTGCGGATGGCTTCGACGGCGGCGGCAGTCGCCTTTTCGATGCCGTGCTTGATGAGCATGGGATTGGCCCCGGCGGCCACCATCTTGAGGCCCTCGGTGGCAATGGCCTGGGCGAGAATAGTGGAGGTGGTGGTGCCGTCGCCGGCGATGTCGTTGGTCTTGCTGGCGGCCTGGGCGAGCAGTTGCGCCCCCATGTTTTCGTAGGGGTCTTCGAGGGAAATTTCCTTAGCGACGGTCACTCCGTCGTGGGTGATGGTGGGCGCGCCGAATTTCTTGTCGAGCGCGACATTGCGGCCCTTGGGGCCGAGGGTGGTACCAACGGCGTTGGCGAGAATATCCATGCCGTTCTTGAGCTTGCGGCGCGCGTCTTCTTGGAATACGAGTTGCTTGGCTGCCATGATGAGCAATCCTTTCTGTAAGTCCGGGTGAATTGAAAATTATTTCTTCTTGGATTTGACCAAGTCTTCTTCGACGATGGCCAGAATATCTGTCTCTTTGAGAATGAGCAGTTTCTTGCCGTCTATTTTGATCTCGGTGCCGGCGTACTTGGCGAAGAGCACAGTGTCGCCAACCTGCGGATCCATGACAATGCGCTTGCCTTGATCGTCGCGCGCGCCAGGGCCGACGGCCAGCACAGTGCCTTTTTGCGGCTTTTCTTTGGCGGTTTCGGGCAGGACGATGCCGGTGGCAGTGCGCTCTTCCTGCTCCAGCGGTTCGACGACCAGCCGGTCGCCTAAAGGTTTGAGATTGATGGACATTGATTAGGTGCCTCCTTACATAAAATTAGGTTTGTATACACGGAGAAAAGTTAGCACTCTTCGTGGGCGAGTGCTAACTTCATGGCCGCATGATACAACAGCGATTAGAGAGCTGTCAAGGGCCATTATCAAACTCTAACCGAGAGTGTTAATCGCAGGAACGGGCAGGCATCAGATCGGCAGAGAAACGCGTGTTGTCAAAACCGCCCCCTTCGTGCTAATATTCTGCCCGTGTTCCGGGGATAGGCAGTTATCTATCTTCTCGTTACAATAGGGGAAAGTTCAGTAGGCGGCTGCCGTGTCTGGGCCGCCGTTTTGTTTGTTTGGCAGTTTTCAGCTATCACCCTTCAGCAGTTGGCAAGCCGGCCGCTGACGGTTGAACGCTGACTGCATGTGAAGAAAGATGCAACGTCTTGGTGGACCTCTTGTGATTATCATCGCCGTCGTGCTGGTGGCGGCTATTGCCGGCGGGCTGTATTTCGTTCTAGGGTCTGGTGATGATGCTTCCGGGCTGACGGCGCTGACGGCGAATTCGAACATCACCGCTCATCAAGGCCTCAAGTTCAGCGTCGAACCCGCGCTCGTACCCCAGGACTTCAAAGTAGGTTTGAACAGTGTTCCCGCCGACCAGTTTTTGGCGAACCCCGATGACTCGCTCAAGGACGCCCGCGCCGCCTTGCCCGACTACCTCAACCCGGCCTCGCCGGTCTACGTTGTGGCTGCCGAAGGCGCGGCCCCGGCCCAAATGACGCTGGCCCTCACTCTCGACGGCGGGATGGGCAACTCTGAAACGCTTGACGTGTACGCCTGGGACGGCGGGACATGGAAATTCCTCCCCAGCCGTGTCAACGGGGCCAGGGCGGTTGCCATCACCAGCACTCTGCCGAAGGCAGTGGCCGTCTTTCAAGCCGGATCAACCGTACAAGTAACTTCCACTACCCTGGAAGTCGGCGAAACGCTGGGCGAGATTGGCTCGATGATCAATATTGTGGCTGTGACCGGGCCGACTTTGCAAGCCGATGGCGCTCTCGTCGGCGGGGTGGCCGGCGGCTTCAGTGTGGGGCAGGGCTATGCGGTTCTGCCTGTCGTTCGCACCCCGGACGATGGCGGCGCGGCTCTCAATACCATGCTGGCAACGCCCAACGCTCGCACCCAGCAAATCGGCGGCATCGTGGACTTGGTCAACAACGGCGGCTACAACGGGGTAATGGTGGACTATCGTGGCCTCGACCCGGCGCGCGGCCCGGCTTTCACCCAATTCATCGCCGACTTAGCCTCTGCTCTGCATCAGCAAAGCAAACTACTCGGCGTGATTGCGCCCCTGCCAACTTTTGACTCGTCGCGCGGCGCCTACACCACTGGCGGATATAACCTGCGCTCGATTGCCCTGGCGGCAGATGTGATTGAATTGCCGCTCGGCGACGATCTGGCGGCGGTAGGCAATGGCAATGCGGCCAAGATGATCAGTTGGGCAGTGGGCGAAGTGAGCCGCTATAAACTGCGCCTGCTCACCTCGGCCCTATCAACCGACTCGGTCAATGGGGCCGTCGCCCGCGCCCCGGCCAGCACAGCGCTGGCCGCCTTTGGCGGCGCGGCCCTGCAAACCGACCTGACTCAAACTACGACTGGCTCACCGATAAATGTTGCCCTCACCGGCAAAGTGCAGTCGCTCGATTACGACTCCGACGCTTTCGCCCCGCGTTTCACTTACACCGACGACGCCGGCGCGCTTCACACTATAACTTACGTGACGCCCGAGTCGCTGGCCCACCAACTGGCGCTGGCCCAAACTTTCAACCTGGGCGGCGTCTCGGTGCGCGATCTGTTCAACCCCGGCAACCCGGCTGGCATGATTGATGCGCTGGTGCAGTACAAGGTGAACAACGCGGCCCTCACCTCTTCCGGCGCATCTTTGAGTTACACTGTCACCGGGGCCAATGGCCTGGTGCTGGAAGCCACCGGCCTTCCCGGTCAGCCCTTCACCTGGACGGCCGGCGACCCCGGCCAGTATTCCATTGCCGCCAACTTGCAGTCGTCGGGCGGTATCGTGCTTGGCTCGGTGGACGTGGTGGTTCCTCAGGCAACCGTGTTACCCACAGCCACAATGGCTTCCACGTTCAAGCCGGCGATCCCGAATACGCCGCTTCCCACCTCGACTCCATGTACTGGCTGTCCAACCGCCACGCCTGTTCCAACTCAAGCGCCGACCACCAAGCTGCCAGTGATTGGCGGCGGCGGCGCGTGGGGGACGTTTGAACTGGGCGGGCAGGTGGTGCATGGCGGCATCGCCTATGCCGCCGACATGAAGCGGGCCGGGATGACGTGGGTGAAACTGCAGGCGCACGAAGGCAATGACATGTCGGCGGCCATCAGCAATGCTCATGCGCAAGGCTTCAAGATTCTGCTCAGCGTGGTGGGCGACAAATCGAATGTGACGAACCCGGCGTACCAACAGCAGTTTGCCGGCTACATGGCCACCCTGGCCTCGCAAGGCGCGGACGCGCTGGAAGTGTGGAACGAGCCAAACATCGATCGCGAGTGGCCCACCGGCCAGGTGAGCGGCGAGAATTACGCTTCATTGCTCCGGGTGGTGTATCCGGCTATCAAGGGCGCAAATGGCAACACTATTGTCGTCAGCGCCGCGCCTGCGCCTACCGGCTACTTCGGCGGCAACGCCTGCGGCAATCTGCAAGGCTGTGACGACAAGCCCTTTATGGAAGCTTTGGCGGCGGCGGGCGGCGCGAACTATTTAGATTGCGTAGGTATTCACTACAATGAAGCGATTGTTCCCCCATCGCAAATTGGCGGCCACCCTTCCGACAATCATTACACCCGGTACTACGCGACAATGGTCAATACCTATGCCGCCGCTTTCCAAAACGCCCGACCGCTGTGCTTCACCGAGTTGGGCGTGCTGACCGGCGAAGGCTATTCCGATTTGGCCAGCACCGCCCCTAGCTTTGCCTGGGCCGCCGGTAATACCGTTGCCGAACAGGCTCAATGGCTGGCCGAAGCGGCCAGTATCGCCAAAGGCGGTTCAGCAGTGCGCTTCATGATCGTGTTTAACGTTGACTTCACCACCTACGGCTCCGACCCGCAAGGCGGTTATGCTATCATCCGGCCCAATGGCACTTGCCCGGCGTGCGACGCGCTGGACGCGGTAATGCCTTAGCAAAGTCAAAAGGATGAAGGATGAATTATGAATTCATCCTTCATAATTCATAATTCATAATTTCCATGTCTGAAACTCCTTCCGAACAACCTCTTCCCGAATTCAAGCGCGAGACCGGCGGCGGCCTGCCCTGGGTCGGCATTATCGTGGTCATCATTTTGGCTCTGGCTGGACTGGCGCTGGTGGGGTTTGCGCTCTTTGCCGGACAGGGGGAATCGGAGAACCGGGCTATCAACAGCACGGTGGCCGCGGTGCTGGCCTTCACCGCCACCCCGTCGAATACCCTGCCGCCCACTGTCACTCCGGCGCCCACCAACACGCCGGAGCCGGTGATTCCAACGGATACCGCTGTGCCGCCCACTGCTGTGCCCCTGGCGACAGACACGGTTGCGCCGCCGGCCCTTGCCCCGACGAACACGAGGCCCGCTCAACCTGTCGCCGTTCCCACCGGCACACCACTCCCTACGGTCGCCACGACGGTCACCCCGGCGCCACCTGTTTCGGGCAGAGGCATCGCCGGCGAGTTGACATTGTGCAATCCAGAAAAGCCTACGTTCGCGGCCACGATTGAGCGCATTTGCTTCCGCGAGAAGATCGTCAACACCACGAGCCAGGCGGTCGCTTACGACATCATCGGCGTGCAAGCCACCAACTTAAGCGGCGGGCCAAGCCAGTTCCAAACAAGCTGGCGCGGCGACCTCTCGATTGGCCCCGGTTGCACCGGCCCGACGGACAGTTGCGGCGGCCCTTGGGAGGACGGCATGTATTTCGCCACCCCGGGCACGTATCGCCTCACGCTGTCTATTTGCTACTCCAAGATTGATGTTTGTCTCGGTAGCAGCGGCGATTGGGAAACGTTGACCTCAGGGGTTGAGGTAACGGTGATTAGTTGGACGCCGTCGCCTTAGCCCATATCCAACAGACCTCGCGGGCCGCTTGCGCGAAAACCCGCGAGGTCTTGTCAGTTATCTTGGCAGGTGGCACGCGTCATGCAACTTGATACTCTACACCTGACATGGAGGCCGTCATGACCCGTACCCTCTCTTTCTTCCTGCTTATCGCGATTCTGCTTGCCACAGCCGTGCCGGCGTTCGCCGAGCCTGCGCAGGGCGACACTATTTATATCGTGCGTAGCGGGGACACACTGTACAGCATCGCCCGCAAGTTTGGGGTGACGGTGGCGGCCATCGCCCGCGCCAACAACATCACCAATACCAGCCTGATTTACGTCGGGCAGAGATTGGTAATCCCGAGTCCCGCCGGCGGCCCGACCAGTTCAGGGAGCACTGGCGCAACCGGGGGCGCTGGTCCCTGCTCCCGATCCTACGTCGTCCAGCGCGGCGAAACCCTGCGGCGCATCGCCAGCAAGTGCGGCACAACGGTTTCGGCGATTGTGGCGGCCAATGGCCTGGGCAATCCCAACTTGATTTATGTGGGACAGGTGCTGACCATCCCGAACGGGACGACAGATTCAACTAGCTCTACAACCTCCCCGACGGCTGTGCCCACATCACCTGTTCCCACAGTTGCGCCGACGGCCACTAGTGCGCCCGTCGTTTCCGGAAGAGGCGTCACTGGCGAGTTGACGCTGTGCAATCCTGAGAAGCCCTCCTTCGCCGCCAAGATTGAGCGCATCTGCTTCCGCGAATTGCTTATCAACACCACCAGCCAGCCGGTGAGCTACGGCATCCTCGGCGTACAGGCCGCCAACCTGAGCGGCGGCCCCAGCCAATTCCAGACAAGCTGGCGCGGCGACCTGTCAATTCCGGCCAACGGCGTCGGCCCAACCGGCAACGGCTGGGAAGACGGCATTTACATACAAGAAGCTGGCACGTATCGTTTGACTCTTGCCATTTGTTATTCCAACATTGACACCTGCCTGACCGGCGGCGACTGGCAAACGCTGACGAGCGGGGTAAATGTCACTGTTGTTATTTGGAATCCTTAGATTGGTAAATAGTAATTGGTAATTACCCATTACTATTTACTCTTCACTCTAACTCCCGGAGCATCTCATGTCTCTTCCTCCTTTGAAGCCCAAACGCGGCCTCAGCCCGACGCAAATGCAATATCTGGCAACTGCCTGGGTGGCGTTGAGCATCATTCTGGGGCTTGGCGCTTTTGGAGCCATTTACTTCGGGGGCGGCGGCTTTGCCACCGCGCCGGCGCCGACTGCCCAGCCCACCACGGCCTTGCCTGTTGCCCCGGTGTTTACCCTTGCGCCCTCGCCCACGCCAGAGCCGGGCCTGGCCTTGCCGCCGCTGACGAGCTTCATGCTCGGCGGTCAGGCTATTCACGGCGGCATCCCCTCCTCCGGCAAGATGCATGAAGCCAGGATGACCTGGGTCAAACTGCAAGCCCAGGATTTGAGCGTGGACTTCGGCCCGGCGATTGAGAATGCTCACAAGCTTGGCTTTCGCATTTTGATCAGCGTGGTGGACAAGAGCGATAACAAATTCAAGATCACCTCGCCCGATTATCAACAGACGTTTGCCAATTATCTCGTCACCCTGGCCGGGCAGGGGGCAGATGCGATTGAGGTCTGGAACGAAGAGAACATTGACCGCGAGTGGCCGTCCGGCCAGATCAGCGGCCAGTCGTATGCCCAGCTTCTGCAATTCGTCTATCCGCAAATCAAGGCCGCCAATTCGAACACGATAGTGATTAGCGGCGCGCCGTCGCCCACCGGTTTCTTCGGCGGCAGGTGCACTCCGCAGGGGTGCGACGATAAGCCGTTCATCGAAGCGATGGCGGCGGCGGGCGCGTTCAACTACGCCGACTGCATCGGCATCCATTACAACGAAGGCCTGATCTCGCCGAGCCAGTCCAGCGGCGACCCGCGCGACTTTTCGGAACATTACACTCGCTATTACCAGACGATGGTGGATACGTATTGGAATGCCAGCGGCGGGACGAAGCCTCTGTGCTTCACCGAGATCGGCTACCTCTCCGGCGAAGAGTGGGGATATTTGCCCGACAACTTTTTGTGGAAGCCGCCGATCAACCTCACCGTGGCCGAGCATGCCCAATATCTGGCCGAAGCGGCCAGGCTCTCGCGCGATCAAGGCAAGGTGCGGCTGATGATCGTCTTCAACGTGGACTTCACCGTTTACCCGGAGGCGGGCGTCAGCCCCGGCGACCCGCAGGCCGGTTACGCCATCCTCCGCCCCGACGGCTCGTGCCCGGCGTGCGAGACGCTGAAGGCTGTGATGGCAACGCCGTAAACCCCCACCCCGGCCCCCTCCTCTGTCGGGCGTAGTTCCTGACGGGGAGGGAGTGTATTGCTCTTTGAATTCACAACGGCGCACGCCGGTTTTTTTCCGACTTTTGACAATTGTGTTGGTCGCCCTGGCTGTGCCTGTGCTGGCGGGCGGGGATAGGACAGGGGCGATACCACCGTTTACCCCCACACCGACGACTACCCCTACGCCAACGCCTGTGCCGCTTCCGGCAATCCCGCCCGATCTGCCCAAGTTACATTTTGAGTCACCCGAATACGGCATCCAAGTTTTCACCTGGTGGAAGCTTGACGTGGGCGTGCGTGATATGGACCTGGCGAAGGATATGGGCTTTGGCTGGGTGAAGCAGATTTTTGCCTGGCGTGATATCGAGCAGATTGAGAAGGGGCACTACGATTGGTATCGCCCCGACCTGATTGTGGACGCTGTGCAAAGACGCAACTTGAAACTGCTGGCCCGGCTCGACCATCAGCCGTTCTGGGCGCAAGAGGATAGCGGCGCCGCCCCGCTCCCCAGCGCCCCGCCGGAGAATTATCAGGATTTCGGCGGCTTCTGCCGCGCCGTGGCCGGGCGCTACAAGGGCCGCATCGCCGCTTATCAAGTTTGGAACGAGCCGAACCTATCGCGTGAGTGGGGGAACAAGCCGCCGAACCCGGCTGAGTACGTGCAGTTGCTGGCGGCCTGCTACGTGGGCGTCAAAACTGCCGACCCGAACGCGATGGTGATCTCGGCCGGCCTTGCGCCCACCGGCACCGACGACGACACAGCCATGCCCGACGACAAGTTTGTGCGCGGCATGTATGAGGCTGGCGGCGCGCGATATTTTGATGCGCTTGGCGTGCACGCCGCCGGTTACATGAACCCGCCCGAACGCTCGCCCGACGACACCGAAGCCGACCCGGCCCTGCAGGTGCGCTGGATCACGTTTCGCCACGTCGAAGACATCCGGCAGATCATGGTGGAAAACGGCGACGACGACAAACAGATCGCGATTCTGGAGATGGGCTGGACGACGGACGCCAACCCAACCCACACCAGTTACAACTGGTACGCCGTCACCGAAGAGCAACAGGCCGATTATCTGGTTGGCGCATATCAATGGGCCAAAGAGAATTGGCAGCCGTGGATTGGCTTGATGACGACGATTTACATGGCCGACCCCGACTGGACGCCGGACAATGAGCAATACTGGTTCGCCATCAACCGCCCCTCGTTCCCCATTCCTGATTTTCGCCCGGCATATTTGGCGTTGAAGGAGATGGAGAAGTAGAACAAGCTATCAGCCAAGCACAACCGATTATTTCTGCCAGGCGCGGAGCAAGGCGACAATGTAGCTCAATTCCTCCGGCGTCAGTATGCCTTCGAAGCCATCCATGGCCGTGCGCTTGCGGCCGGCCAGGACAAAGCCGATCAGGTCTGCGTCACTCTTGGATTGAATGAAATCATTGGTTTGCAGGTTCTTGCCGAGGCCGCCGGCGCCGTCCGCGCCGTGACACGCCGCGCAGAAGATCGTGAACAGTTCCTCGCCGATCTCGGCGGGGGGCAACAAGATGAGCAGGCGCGTCTGCGCTCCCGCCCAGTCTTTCTGCTCGGCCAGGGCCAGTATGGCTTGAATGTCGTTCGCCTCAGAGCCGGCGGCCTGGGCCAGAGCCGCTTTCAAATGAAACACGGCATCGGGTTGATCGAACTGTTGCACGGCAAAGAGCGCGCTGCGCAGACGCCGCTTGATGGAGATGGCCGGCATCACCGTCTGGCCTTCACGCCAGGCCGCAAACAGCGCCACCACGTCGTCAATCTGCTGGGGCGCTAGCACCGTGCCCCAGGTCGGCATGCCCTTGGCCGGGCGGCCGTTGGAGATGGTCTTGCGATACCACGTGTCGTCGAAATCCCTGAGCGTCGCCGGGTCGTTCAGTTTCGGCGCGCGGTCGGTGCCCTGACCGTTTTCGCCATGGCAGATGAAGCACGTTTGGGCAAAGATGGTTGCGCCGCGCACCGGATCGGGCTTGGTCACGACCGGCACGATTTCCGGCGCGGTCGCCTCCCACGCGCGGATGAACGCCACCAGCTGCGTCGCCTGCTGGTCGGTGAGCGGCCCGCCGTGGGCCTGCCCCCACGCGGGCATCACGGTTCCCGGCACGCCCGTGCGAATCAGGCTGAATAACGTGTCGTCGTGTGTCGTCTTAAGCAGGGTGCGCGAATTGAGCGCCGGCCCGACTTTGCCTTCGCCGCCGTCGCCGTGACAGGCGGCGCAATTGTCGGCATACAGTTCGCTCCCGGCGGCTTGTGCGTGCGACAGGTCGGCGGCCTGCACGGCCTGAATCCGCCCCGGCTCACGCCAAAGATAAATCTGAAAAACTGCCAGAATCGCCAGCGTCAGGCCAAAGCCCGTGGCGACGAAGGGTGTGTGGTTCTCTGGCGATCGCATGGGCGCACCTCAGCCCGGATAGAATGCCTGCGCCGGATCGAATTGTTGGCGGCTGATCGGGTGGCGCGTGTCCACCACGAGGTTGCCGTCTTTCAGGCTCATCGGAAAGATATCCAGCGAGCGCGGGGCCGGGCCGCCGATCACCTCGCCCTGCCGGTTGAACAGCGAACTGTGGCACGGGCAATGAAACTGCCCCTCGTCTTCGCGCCACGGAACGGTGCAACCCAAGTGCGTGCAACGCTGCCACAGCGCCAACATGCCGCCGTCTTCCAGCCGAGAAATGTAGAAGCGGCCCTGCCGGACGTAGCTGATCGTGCCCGGCTCGAACTCTTCGGGCGTACCGGCCACCACTTCGCCGCCAAATGCGCCCGGATCGACGCGCGGCTTGAGGAACTGGAACAGCGCCAACCCGGCCTGCCCGGCCAGCCCCGCGAGCGAGGCCGCCCAAGTCCAGCCCAGAAATTCGCGCCGACTGATCCCTGGTTTTCTTTGTACTCCAATGCGCATGCCTCACCCTCCGCTGTGCACGACCCGCCCATGCCCGCTCACGATTTGCGGCGACGGCTTGAGTTGGGAGTTGGAAATTGGGAGTTGGGAGTTTGTCACAGCTCCTCCCACGGATTGTACCCGCCCGGCATTTGCCACGGCCAATGCAATTTGAAACCCGGCCCGCGAAACATGAAGCCGCTCACGGTGAACACGATGGCGGAGACAAACATGACGGTGAACAAAACCAGCATCACCTCGCGGATCGTCGCGCGCAACGGCAATAGCGCCAGGACGGGCAACACCACCAGCCCGGCGACGATCGCCGCCGGGATCAGTCCCTGCGCCACCCACTGCGGCGTGCTGTCGCGCAGCAGTTCGCGCAGGCTGAAGAGGTTGTCCAGCACAATGTAGCCCGGCATGACGACCAGCGTGTACAGCGCCGTCCAGCCGACGATGCGCCGGCCTCGCGCCGACGAGAACCATACGCCCACGTGGGCGCGCGAATGATCCAGGTACGGCAACCCGACCAGAAACAATATCAGCACGTTTGGGATGATGACCCCCGCCAGCGTCGGGTGCATGTGTTCCAGCAGTTCTTGCAAACCGACCAAGTACCACGGGGCTTTAGCCGGATCGGTGGTGATCAGCGGGTTGGCGATCTCGTCCAGTGGCGCTTGCTTGACGAGCGAAAACAGGAGAAGCGCCAATGTCACGCCGAGCAACAGCACCCCTTCCCACAACAGCACGACGGGGAAGGCAAACACCGTATCGTCCGGGCCTTTGCCCACCAGCGGGCCTTCGCCGCGCATCAACTCGACGAGGGCATAGGTTTTGTTGGTGCGCTTCGGAAAGATTTCGTCGGTGACCGGAGTTGGATCAGCCACTTATTTCTCCTCGGCGCTATCATTCACCGCCAGCCCGCCATCCTTCCGCACCCGCCACATGTGCAGTGAGACGAGGAGCGTGATTGCGACCGGAAGGACGGCGATGTGCAGGGTGTAAAAGCGGATGAGGGCATTCTGTCCGACCTCGGTTCCGCCGAGCAACAGTTCCTGGATAACCGGGCCGGCGACGGGCATGTAACCGGCGATATTGGTGCCAACGGTGATGGCCCAATAGGCTAGTTGATCCCACGGCAACAGGTAGCCCGTGAAACTCGCGCCGAGGGTCAGCAGCAGCAGCACCACGCCGACGACCCAGTTGAACTCGCGCGGCGGCTTGTACGCGCCCACATAAAACACGCGCGCCATGTGCAGGACCACGGCCAACACCATCGCATGCGCCGACCAGCGATGCATGTTCCGCATGAACTGGCCCACGGGCACGGACAACTGGATCTCTTTGATCGTCGGGTAGGCGCGCTCCACCGAGGGCACGTAATAGAACATGAGCAACACCCCCGTCCAGGTGAGCACGCCGAACAAGATCGCCGAGATGATCCCCAGCCCGAACGAGTACGACCAGCGCAGGCTCTTCCGGCTCACCTTGACCGGGTGCAAGTGAAAGAAGACATTGCTCGACATGGCCAGCGAGCGGTCGAGCGGGTTATCCGGCCAGCCGTGCCGGAAGAACGAACGCCAGACACGCGATTGAAAGAGGCGAGCAGCGAGGGTTGAGAGAGTCATCGCAATTCCAAACTTCAAATCTCCAACTTCAAAACTCCAAACCCTTTGGGGAGTTTGGAGTTTGAAGTTTGGAGTTTAGCGGCATCTACTTCGTCGGCAGAGTTTGAACGTAGGCCAGCACGTTGGCTCGATCTTCCATCGTGTAACCCAGGCCGACGCCCGCGGGCATGGGCACGCCCGGATGCCCAAAGGAAACCTTGTGGAAGAACTCCCACGGGTTATCGGCGCCGACCGTGCCCACATACTCAGGCTCAGCCGCATCGCCGAAGTTGATCTCCTTGCCGTCCAGGCCGTGGCAGGCGGCGCAGGTCTTCTCGAACTTGACCTTGCCCCTGGCCGGGTCGCCTGTGACGGTTCCATCGGCGCTGACGTAGGCCGCGGTATCAAAGGTCTCTTTCTGGACAAACGTCACCAGCGCGGCAATCTCCGCCTCGCCCATCACCTGCGAGAAGTCGTGATCCGCGTTCTTCTGGCCGGTCAGCCAGGCCGTCAGATCCCCGGCAGACATGGAGGCGGCCTCCAGAATCCCTGGGAAGCCGGTCTGGTGCGAGCCGGAGCCGTACTGGCCGTCCTTGCCTTTGTAGTCCCAGCCGTGGCACTCCTTGCAGCGCCACGTGTCCGCGCCAGTGCGGGTGTTGGTGGTCTGCGTCTTCCACAGCGGTTGATCGCCGGTTGGCGCGTCCGCCCCGAGCACCTCCCACCACTTGTCGTACAGCACGCCGCCCCCGCTGACGGCCGTCGCCGTGGGCAGGGTCTGCGCGTAAGCCAGCACGTTGGCGACGTCCTGATCCGTCCAGTCGTTCTTGATGCTGGAGGGCATGGGCCAGCCCGGCTGGCCGAAGCGAACCTTGTGGATGAATTCCCACGGATTGTCGCCCGCGAGAAACCCCAAGACTTCCGGTTCTTCGATGGTATCGAAGTTGATGGCATTACCTTCCGGGCCGTGACAGTAGAAACAGACGCCTTCAAACTTCTCCTGGCCGGCGGCCTTGTCGCCCTTGGAAGTCTTATCGGCGTTGACCAGGGTGGCGTTGTCAATTTGCGCCTGGGTCACGAACAGCGCCAAATCAATCAGGGCCTGCTCGTCCATCACTTTCGAGAAATCGTGATCGGGATTGGTGCTGCCCTGCATGGCCGCCAGAATCTCGCTGGCCGGTTTGCTCCGGGAGCCAAAAATGCCGGCGAAGCCGGTCTTGTGCGAGCCCGAGCCGTAAGCGCCGTCCACGCCCTTGTAATCCCAGCCGTGGCATTCCTTGCACCGCCAGGTAGCCGCGCCGGTGCGGGTGTTGGTGGTCTGCGTCTTCCAGAGCGGGTGATCAGTCGTCGGCTCCTCCGCGCCGACCACCACCCACCATTCGTCGTACAGCAATCCGCCCTGCACCAGGTCGCCGGTCAGTTCCGGCACCGATGTCGCAGTCGCCGGCGGGGGCGCCGATGTCGCAGTCGCCGGCGGGGGCGCCGCCGTCGGCGCGGTGGTCGAGGTGGGTGCGACAGTGGCAGTGGTGCATCCGGCCACCGCGCCGACCATTACTAGCAGCAGCGCGCCCCTCAGAATAACTTCAGTGATCGAGTGTCTTTGCATTTTGCATCTCCTCATGGTGAATAAAGTCGGTGATGGTTGCGGAATAAGATGTCGGCGCGCGTTTTATGGCCTCGGCCTCCTCTCTGTGACTCAAGCAGGGCAAGTTTCAGTCTCGCCCCACTTTCTCGAACTGCACCTCTTCAGTGAAACGGAACGTTTCCATGGTGACGGCCTCCGTCGGGCAGCGCGCGGCGCACAGGCCGCAGCGGATACAGCGCGTCGGGTCGAGCAACATGGCCGAGGCAGTCTGCCACCCGGCGGTCTGCCGTTCGACGACCGCCGCCAACGTTTCGTCGCCCGTGATCGCCGAGACGGGCACGAGTTTCAGGCAGTCGGTCGGACACACATCCACGCAGCCGTTGCACAGGATGCACAGCTCGCCGTCGAAGATGGGGTTGGCCGAGCAGAGCAGGCAACGCCCACCCTGTTCGCGCGCCGTCGCCTCGTCGAAGCCGATCTCCACCCGTGCTACCCCGATGCGCCGCTGCACCGGCAGGGCGGGGGGCTGGCGGCGCGGCCAGCGCATATAGTCGCGCAACGGACCGACGTCGGCGTAGTCGCGCTGGGATACGGTCGTAAAGAAGCCCTTGCGGACCAGGCGCGGCCGGACGTTTTGGAGATAGGCATGGAGGCCGCGGGCCGCGCGCTGGCCTTCGGCGGTGGCGTCCACGATCAGCCGCGGGCCGAAGGCGATGTCGCCGCCCGCGAACACGCCCGGCGCGGTCGTCATCATCGTTTCCCGATCTACCGCCAGCGTGCCGCGCGGCGTCACCTCCAGCCCGTCTTCGGGCCGCACCCAGGTGAATTCGCCGGTCTGGCCAATGGAGATGATGACGCTGTCGCACTCCCAGACGTTTTCGGTGCCCGGGATCAACTGCGGGTTGAAGCGCCGGCGCTCGTCGAAGGCGCGGGCGACGTTCAGCGTTTCGACGCCGACCGCGCGGCCGTTCGCGCCGACGATGCGTTTGGGCGCGACATGGTTTTGGATGAGGATGCCCTCCGCTTCGGCCTCGGCCATCTCGTGGGGATCGGCGAACATCTCGTGGCGGTCTTCGACGACCAGGCAACGCACTTCCTGCGTGGTGCCGAGGCGGCGGGCGGCGCGCGCTGCTTCCAGCGCCGTCTCGAGGTCGCCGCCGGACTGCCTCGGATGGCCGAGGCGCGCGGCGGTGCGGGCCGCGTCCATCGCCACGTTGCCGCCGCCGATCACCAGCACCCGCTTGCCGAGGTCAAGGTGGTATCCCTCCAGGTTGACGTTGATGATGAAGTCCACCGCGCGCAGGACGCCGTCGAGTTGCTCGCCCTCTACGTTGAGGCGGCGACTCGCGTAGGAGCCGATGCCGATGAACACGGCGTCGAAGTCGCGGCGCAAATCTGCGAGGCTGAAGTCGCGGCCCAGCGCCTGGTTGAGTTTGAGAGTCGGGCCGAGGGCCAGGATGGATTGGATTTCGAGATCCACCAGTTCGCGGGGGAGGCGGTATTCCGGGACGCCCAGGACGAGCATCCCGCCCGGGATTGAGCTGGCCTCAAAGACGGTCACGTCGTGGCCGAGCAAGGCCAGGTCGTGCGCGCAGGAGAGCCCGGCCGGCCCCGAGCCGACGACGGCGATGTGCTTGCCCGTCCTCGGGCTGCGCTGGCGAGTGGCGGCGAGTCCACTCCGGCCGGTTGGGATAGTCGAGTTTCCCAGGTCCACGGCGTTCGTCGGGCCAACGTAACCCGGCCAGGCCGGGGGCTGGTGAGGTTCGCCGCTCTCGCCGAGGTAAACTCCGTAGCGGTCGTCTACGAAACGCTTAAGCGCGCGGATGGCGACCGGGGAATCAATACTGCCGCGCCGGCAGGCGGCCTCGCAGGGCGCGTTGCACACCCAGCCGCAGGTGGAGGCGAAGGGGTTGGTCTCGCGGGCGATCAGGTAGGCGCGCTCGTATTCGCCGTGCGCGGTGGCCATAACATAGGCGCGGGCGTCGGTGCGCACCGGGCACGCGAACTGGCAGGCGACGGCCTGCTGATAGAATGTAAGATCAGGTATAGATACGCGGTAGCGGTCGTCGGACATGGACACTCCTACTTAGTATTACAGCGCGAAGTCGAGATCGCCTGTTCTAAAAAGTCGCGCAAGGCCGGGTTTCATCGCGTTTTTATGTTTAGCTGACCGCCGGTTTTCGTGGTCGAGTGCCAACCTTGCGCTGTAATACTAGCACCACTGGTTATCAGATGAGCATCGCCGAGTTTTCTCTCTAACAACTAGCACCATTGGTTATTAAGAGGGTAGATTATGGGTTTTTGGGAGCGATGTCTATAGTTATAGAACTAGTTCGATGACTAAAAAATGACTATCTTGAAGAGCATCATAACTAGTAACCAGTGGTTTCATCCCCTGTCAGTTTTTGGCGGGGCTGAGGCGCTCCAGCTATGATACGGTAAAGCTGTCACCCTTACCTTCTCATAGCGAAAGGAGCGTCTCGTGAACAGTTTACTACTGCATCGGCAACTCA
>Ga0247727_10008404_pt1 | contig 19170 bp, 17 predicted proteins | sample WisWelCaveWW1625_FD_202498 | JGI IMG/M metagenome (GOLD analysis project Ga0247727, IMG submission 202498) | Biofilm microbial communities from Wishing Well Cave, Virginia, United States - WW16-25 | ecosystem: Environmental > Aquatic > Deep subsurface > Groundwater > Cave microbial mat | place... | reverse complement strand
TATTTTCTCAAAACGTAACTTATGGGATTGGCTCAACGATCCTTTTCATAAACCTAAATCGAAGGCCACTCTACAATATGAACTGGCCTTCGGCTAATTAAGACAGCAATGGCCACTGATAATTATTAACGTGATACTGGCAGTACTTAACACTGTCTTCATCTAATCGTACCTTGAAATAAACTTGAGCGTCGACCCGGGCGTTGAGATTGTCGTTGGTAATGATTTCTTGAGGTTCGGCATCCACCATTTGTTCGGTGATGTTGACTAAATACATCTTGTCAATGACCGGAATGACCCAGTTAAATCCGGGCAAGGCAAATCGCTGATATTTTCCAAGTCTCTCTACTAATCCTCGGTGCGTAGGTCGGATAATCCGAATCCCGGTGAAAAAAATAACCACTGCTCCAACAATTAATATCGGCAATAACTCCATTTGTCCCCCTTTCCGTTGGTTACCCACGATGGTTTAATTTTTAGTTATTTTGTCTTTCCGCCTTGGCCTTGACGATAATCGGCCTTTTGCCTTTTTTACCTTTGCGAAAGACATCCAGAATGATTTCCGCTTCCTTAAATGGAACACTTACGAACGAAAACCGGTCAAATATCCGAATATCCCGGACGGCGTCGGCATGGACCCGGGTCTGGGTGTTAATAAAATCGACCAGCCGTTTTGGGGACATCCCTTCAGATTTTCCTAACGCCACAAATAAACGCGTCTTACCCTTATTATCAACCGAGACATCTCGGATTTGATTATAATTTCGTTCATCTAATTCCGCGCCAAAAAAATGCTTCAACATGGCGGCTAAAACCTTTTCGGGATCATTGCCTTCTAAAACCTCACCAGCCATGGGAAGGTATTCTTCGCAACCTTCCTTTGAGATGATTTGAAAAAGTTCTCCAACAATCCTGGACTTTTTTGTGTTTATGATATCTTCTATCTCCGGTAATTTTTCTTTACGGATATCTGTCTTGGCCACGCGCTTGATAACCATCAAACTGCGATATTCTTCCGGGGTGACAAATGTGATCGCGGTCCCTTCTTTCCCGGCCCGGCCAGTACGGCCGATGCGATGAATATAAGATTCTGGATCTTGCGGGAGAGAATAATTGATCACGTGGGTCAGGTTGCTAATATCCAACCCTCGCGCGGCGACATCAGTCGCCACTAAAATATTGGTCTTACGATTTTTAAACCGATTTAAAATTCGTTCTCGTTGGTCCTGGGACATATCGCCATGCAAAGCGTCGGCATCGTAACCTCGATCCACCAAATGCCGGCCGACATCATCCACATCCACCTTGGTCCGGCAAAACACCAGGCCATAAAATTCCTTTTCCATGTCAATGATCCGGCAAAGCGCTTCGAATTTATCGGAATAGGAAACTTCGAAATAAATCTGGTCGGTCAGACTCGCCGTCAGTTGTTCTTTTTTAACGGCGATCAGTTCATAACTGCCCATGTATTTTTTAGCAATGCGCAAGATGGCATCAGGCATGGTAGCCGAAAATAAAAGCACGCGCTTGACCGAATTGGTACTCTTTAAAATTTCTTCCACCGCTTCGATAAATCCCATATTAAGCATTTCGTCCGCTTCATCTAAGACCAGATAGGAAATATTTTTAAGATTCACGGTCTTACGGTTAAGATGGTCCAAAACCCGTCCCGGGGTCCCGACAACGATATCCACTCCCTTTTTTAATTTTCTTAGCTGCAAATCAATCGACTGGCCGCCATATACCGGGATAATCTGCAGCCGCTTGCTGCCTTTAAATGAATTTAATTCTTCAGAAACTTGAATGGCTAATTCACGGGTGGGGACCAAGATAAGAACCTGGACAACCCCGGCATTTTCCTTAATTTTTTCCAAAATAGGCAATCCAAACGCGGCGGTCTTTCCTGTTCCCGTTTGGGCCTGGCCGACTATATCCTTTTGCCCCAACAAAAGAATGGGAATCGTCTGTACCTGAATGGGTGTTGGCTCTTCAAACCCTTTCTGTTCCAAGGCCTTTAAAGTATTTTCTGAAAGCCCCAGCTTTCTAAATTTTTCTAATTTTTCCATTTCATTCTAACCTCATTTTCCATTAATTTTTTAAAGTAACCGTATTATACGCATATACCCGAGAATAGCAACATAGACTTTCGTAACTCAACGCTTGACCATATAAATTAATAAATGTAGAATTGACCCATCATGTTAGTCAATATTACACCTATTCATCCTCCTGCCTTTTTATGAATAATCCAATAGAAATTTTTACCGCCGCCTCCCATCATGATGTCCTGGCTTTGATCACCCAGATTGCCATTTTACTTTTTACCGCCAGGGCGTTCGGCGAGATCGCTCAACGTCTGGGACAATCCTCGGTTTTAGGAGAAATTTTTGCCGGCATTTTGCTTGGACCATCATGTTTGGGAAAAATGTTCCCGTTTCTTGTCGGCGTTATCATCCCTGGGACGCCGACCCAAGGACATTTGATCGAGGCTATCAGCCTCATGGGGGCGATGTTTCTTTTGCTCATCACCGGATTTGAAATGGATTTAAGTCTGATCCGTCGTCATGCCCGGACCGCATTAGGGGTTTCGATAGGCGGAGTGATATTTTCCTCCGTCAGCGGATTTCTGTTCGCCCAAATAATCCCCGACTCTCTTTTAACCGACCCTCATCAAAGACTTTTCTTTTCACTGATGGTTGCTATTGCCATGTCGATTGCCTCGATCCCCATCATCGCCAAAGTCCTTTTGGATTTAAAATTGATCCGCCGGGATGTTGGACAAACCATTATCGCAGCGGGGATGAGCGATGACACTATCGGCTGGATCGGTTTATCCATCGTTACTGGATTGGTCAACGGTAAAATATTAACAGTTGAGACTATCGCTGTGTCAACGGCAACGGTTATTATTTTTTTGTTTCTTAGTTACACGGTCGGACGATGGTTGACCAAAAGGATTCTGGATTTTGTTCAGGACCATACCATCAGTCAGGACCGGCTGCTGACACTTGTGGTCGTTGTGACCTTTATGGGCGGGGCCGTCGCCAAAGCCCTTCATATTGAACCAATTCTCGGGGCTTTTGTGGTGGGAATCCTTTTTGGGCAAATGCCCAGACTTCCCAAAACAGTCCATCAACAGCTCGAAACGATCACCATGGGGATTTTTGGTCCGATATTTTTCGCGACCGCCGGATTGAAAGTCAATATCCCCAATCTCCTGCAACCGCATCTTTTGACCCTTGCCGTTCTCATGACCGTGATTGCCGCCTCAACAAAGATGCTCGGCGGCTATCTGGGCGCGAGATTCATTAGCCGGCAGAATATCTGGACTTCGTTAAGTTTTGGGATCGGGTTAACCGCCCATGGAGCCATGGGAATTATTATCGCGACCATCGGTCTTTCTTTGAACCTCCTGAGTCAAGAAATTTTCTCCATAGTTGTTCTCATGTCCATGATTACATCTTTGATGGCTCCGTTTCTCCTGCGCTGGGTCCTTCAACATGTTCAACCTAATGATGAAGAAATCAAACGTTTGAAACAAGAAGAATTAAACCGCGGTAGTTCCATCGGCCGGATTCATCGTGTTCTGGTGCCAGTACGAAATCCCAAGACTAAAGGATATTCTTCGACCATGCAAGTCATGAAATTACGTATACTACAAAAAATCACCATGAATAATAAACTCTCCATTACCCTACTTTGCGCTGATAAAGATATCAATAAAAGTGATAATATCAAATTCCTCAATGAACTCACGAATCTGTTTCCAAATCAGGAATTTGTTAAAAAGGCCGTACCCAGTTCCGATGTGCTCAATGTCGTCCTAGACGAAGCCCAAAAAGATTATGACCTTCTGGTGCTGGGGGCTTCCCGACAGGAACAGGAAGGAAGCAGTCATCTTTTTTCTCCCGTCATTGACTCATTGATCACCCTCTCTCCATGTCTTACCATGGTGGTTTATACTCAAAAACTTTCCCTGGATTGGTCTCCGCAAAGGATCCTTGTTCCCACCAACGGTTCCTTCGCCGCTAAACGCGCGGCGGAATTTTCCTTTCTTCTCGCTTCGGATCAAGGGACATCCGTGAATATCCTTAATGTCTTGGAAAAAGATAAAAATAACTGGCAGGAAGAACTCAACGACGATATTTTTCAACGGCAGCTTAAAATCGCTGAAAAGATTACTGAGGAATTGGCGCACCTAGGTGAAATGCAGGGTGTCGTGGTTTATCCGCACGTGCAAATCGGTTTGGAACCGGAGACGGTAATCATTGATGTCGCCCGTCAAAAAAATTCCGATCTCATTGTCCTAGGAACCGATGTCCGCCCGGCATCGGACAGATTGTTTTTAGGTCCACGAGTGGAGCGTATCCTTAAAAACGCCCCCTGTCCGATGATTGTGCTGAATGCTGTGTAACACCTTAACCCACTCCCGGTGTGCGGTTAAAACCGCACACCGGGAGTGAGAACCATCGCTACTTCTTAAACACAAAAAACATCGCGGCGACCATACAGATAAATCCCACGATATAATTCCACTTCAACTCTCCTTTCAGATAAACGACGGAAAATACACAAAAAACGATCAACGTGATGACCTCTGGATAGTCTTCAGTTGCGCGGCACTGAAATGGTAATGACCGAGCCGGTTGGCGGGTACTTGAAAACAATATTCCACAAAGGCAATCAGCCAGCTAATGATAATCACCACCCATAAAGGTGAATTCTTATATCTCAAATGCCCGTACCAGGCAATCGTCATGAAGATATTGGAAATCGTCAGTAAAATCACCGTTATCATATTATTGACGTTTGCGCGGGAAGTCTTTTACGTTCAAACTTTACCGAAAGACTATAAACACACGGGACCACAAAAAGCGTAAAGAATGTCGAGACAATCACTCCGCCGATGACCGCGATGGCCATGGGTTGCAAAACTTCCGAACCCGCGCCAAAAGACAGGGCCGGTGGCAAAGCGGCCGCGACCGTTGCCATGGAGGTCATCAAAATCGGACGCAGTCGAACCGGACACGCTTCCAAAATCGCTTCTCTCACGTTCTTTCCCTGCGCACGATTTTGATTGGTAAAATCCACCAAAAGGATTGAATTCTTTTTTACAATTCCCATTAATAGAATAATCCCAATAAAACTGTATATATTCAGGGATTGTCCCGTGATCCACAAGGCAAATAGCGCGCCGGAAATACTAAATGGCAAAGCTAAAAGGACCGTGAACGGATCCAAGTAACTGTTAAACTGAGAAGCCAAGACCATATACGCGACTAAAATCCCCAGCCACAAAACAAAAAACAGACTCTGAAACGATTCTTTAAACGTCTGGCTGCCACCGCTAAAAACAGCGCGGTATCCTTCTGGCAAAACTTCCTTGACGATTTTCTGGACTTCATTCATGGCATCGATTTGTGATTTCCCAGAGGCGATATTAGCGAACAAAGAAACCGCCCGCTCGCGGTTTCGCCGCGTGATACTGAGGGACGATTTCTTTTCAACAATTGTGATCACATCTTTAAGCTGCACTAATTCCCCGCGATTGTTCCACACCCAAAGTTTTTCAATATCTTCAACTTTATTTCGCTGGGAAGCCAATAATCGGACCCGAACATCGTAACGCCGACCGCCCTGAGTGTACTTGGCCACCCGCTCGCCGGCAATCATGGCATTGATGGCCTGGCCGATTTCCTGGACGCTGACCCCGCGTTCGCTGGCCTTTTGCCGGTCGGGGTACACCTGGATTTCAGAAATCCCTTCTTCATAATTCGTGTCCACGTCCACCAGCAAAGGACTTTGTTTCATTCTTTCTTCGATGGCGATACTGTACTCGGTCAATTTATCCCATTGCGGACCGATGATACTTAATTCGATTGGAAATCCTCTTTGCGCCGAGAAACCGCTTAATGAAAGATCCTGTATCCTGGCTTTCACGTTAGAGACTTTATTGAGTTCTTTACGAAAATATTCCATGATGTCTTTTTGGGAAGGACGTTTTTTATAGGGTTGTACCACTGGGCGTTCTTTAGGGTCTTTCAGGTTGACAAAAATCCGACCGCTATTGACCTCCCCCCCCATAAATCCGCCGATGACACTAAAATAGCCGTTCACTTCCGGCCGGCCTATTAAAAATTTCTCTGCTTCTTTAAAACGTTCATCCGTGTATTCAATGGAAGAACCAACTGGAGTTTGCAGACGAACCAAGAACATACTCTGGTCTTGTGGTGGGATAAATTCTTTTCTTAATACCGAAATCAACACTAAGGAAACAACAAATAGAATAGCGGCACCGACCGCGACGATTTTTGGTTTTTTAATGGCCCATTGCAACCCTCGGTGATATTGATCGGCCAGGCTTTTGAATTCTCTCTCAACAGCTTTACCAAAGGCCGTGTGCCTTTGACCGACGGTTAAAAATTGCGAGCAGCGCATCGGGGTCAGAGTCAAGGCCTCGAGCAATGAAATCGCGACGGCAATGGAAATCGTCACCCCGAATTCGAAAAAGAATTTTCCCATGATGCCGCTCATGAAAGTAACGGGCAGGAAAATGGCGATGATGGCCATACTGGTCGCCATCGCGGCAAAAGTGATTTGCCGCGCGCCGACCTGCGCGGCTTTAACTTTTTCATACCCGTGCTCTCGATAACGGGCAATATTCTCCAAAACCATAATCGCGTCATCAACCACAATCCCAATAGCCAAAGAAAGGCCTAACATCGTAAAAGTATTTAATGTAAAACCTAAAAAGTGCATAAAAATAAACGTTCCTAAAATCGATGTCGGGATCGCTAAAAGAACGTTAAACGTAGCTGACCAGGAACCCAAAAATAACCAGCATACCAAAGAAGTGACAAGGCCCGAAAGAACCAAGGTAAATGTCAATTCATTAATGGATTCTTCAACAAATCTAGTGCGGTTGACCGTGATTCCAAGTTCTATTCCCGGCGGCAATTCTTTTTTGACCTGCTCAAGTCTTTCTAATACCGCTCGCCCGACAGCCACCTCATTGACACCTCTTTGTTTTCGGATTCCCATCCCGACGGCCTGTTGGCCGCTTCGCCGGGAAATTCGTCTAATATCCGCTAACCCATCTTCCACCGTGGCGACATCTTTTAAATAAATGGGTTTGTAGACCGGAGCGCCTCCCCGTTGTGGAATAATAATATTTTCGAATTCTTCCGTATTGAGCGCTTCGCCCATGGCGCGCACGTTTTGCTCTTGCGTTGGCGTTTCCAGGCGGCCAGCCGGGGCCTCGTAATGACCGGCGGCAACAGCGTTGATCACGTCACTGACGCTTAACTGATACATCTCGAGTTTTTTAGCGTCGATCCATACCCGCAGGTTTCGTTCGACAAAACCGCCCAAGAAAATTTCACCGACGCCACTCACGGATGAAAAACGTTCTTGCAATTGATTCTGAACATAATCCATTAAATTTCGCAAAGGAATATCCCCCATGGCCGTCAGCCAAATAATCGGCTGATCCTCAGGGTTAGTTTTACTGACAATAGGCGGGTCAATATCATCCGGCAAACGTCTCTGCGCTTGGGAAAGTTTGGATTGAACTTCCTGGACGGCGACATCAACATCGCGATTTAAATCCAGTTCCAGCGTCACTGAGGCTTGCCCCTGGCGGATGGATGAAGAAACTTCGCGCACCCCCTCGATGGACGTGACCGCGTCTTCAACGACATCAACGACATCACTTTCCATAACCTCCGGGGCCGCGCCTTCCCAGGTCAAATTGATGGAAATAACCGGAAAGTCCACATCAGGTAATCGACCGATTCCCATGCGCTGGGCGCTGATAAATCCAAAAAAAATCAAACCGGACATCAGCATCCAGGCAAACACAGGTCGTTTAATGGACAAATCGGAAAGTGTCACGGGATGTCCTCACCGGTTGCGACGATAAGTTTATAATACGACCGTTTGGTCTCATTTTTTACCGTGATGTATTCACGCCGGGTGCTTTGTAGTTCTTCCAGGGCATCGAGCACGGTCAGATTATTGACAAGATTCAGATGATAGTCTTCTTTTTGCAGTTGATAATTTTTTTCAGCGGCGGCAACGGCCTTTTCCAAAGCAACACTTCTTCTTAAATTCGCCTGCCATTGCGTGAAGGAATTCTGTATCTCAAGAACGGCATTGCGTTCTTTCTCGCTTAAAGTTAATTTAGCCTGCTCTGATAAAGCTTTGGCTTCCTTAACTTTTCCCATGATCTCCGTGCCTCTGAAAATCGGCGCTTCAATTGTCAATGTCATGTCCCAATCCACGCCGCTCGAATTCCCCACCCGTTTCGTATAATAATTTCCGTCTAAATCAACTGTTGGGAAATAATCAGCCTTGGCGCGTGTGATTTGCTTTGTCGCGATATATAAAGCCTCCCGGGCCGCTTTGACATCTGGCCTATCGGGCATCTTAGATAAAAATTCTCCCTCCTCAAGAAAGGGATATCCCAGGGAATCGGTATCCACCACGTTGACGATACCTTGCCCGGTTAAAAATTCTAATAATTGTCGGGCCACCTGCCATTGACTCTCGATGAGCTCTTGTTGAGCTTCATTACGGCTTAGTCGCAACTCAGCATTGGCTGATTCACTCGGCCGCGAACGACCAAGGTCTTCACGTTTTTTTAATTCTTCGATTCGTTCCCCTAAAGCGATTGAAATCGTTTTTAACGTTTCCGATTCTTCCTGATAGCTTAAATAAAGATAAAAGGCGTCGGCAACATCCATAAAAAGGAGTTGTTTGGCGCGTTTTTCTTCCTGGAGCTTTTGCCTTTTTTCGGCCTTGCCCGCGGCAATGGCCGCGAATTCTTTAAACCCGGAAAATAGCGGCTGGGTAAAAGTAAATCGGCCTTCCGGAACTTCGCTCAATGTAAAATTACTTCCGCTTCTGCCATCCTGCCGTTTGTCCGTATAAATAAAAGAAGCGTCCGGCATGACACCGCTTAAAGACTGTAGGAAACGACCTTCCGCCTCCTTGATGATTTCCTTTTGAATGGCGATGGTTTCACTGCGTTTTAAAGCCAAATCATAGCATTGTTGAAGCGTTAAGGGCTCATCCGCCCAAAGCCAATTCGGTTGTATAAAAAATACACTCCAAAGGAATCCAATTCCAAATAGTAGGGTAAAATTTTTAATTGAAAGTTTTTTCATTATGTTGTTCCATGAATTTTAGAACGAGGAATCGAAAACAAGGCTGCGAGATTGTGAGGTATTGCGATTGTATAGACGCACAAGAAGGTTGTCAAGTTAAGTTATCGGGAAACCTTCATTTTAATTTCTCAGATATCTTAAAAAGAATCCCGCTGGCAGCAGCTGCTTGCGGGATCAAAAACTTGCTGGCCTTGACCATGACCAGGACTTTATTACTAAATGTTTTGCTCACAGTGACATCAACATCATTGCCGTTCACCTTCGCTTTGATCTCACCGGTGCGTTTATTCTCTTTCTCGACCTGTCCTTCCATCTTAATGATATCTAGACAAACCCGATAAATATGTTCATAGCCGGATTTGAATTCTGTCTCAGCGTAATTTTTACTGGTCAGGAAATTTTTGATGACGGGTGGAACATATTTGTCTCCCAAAAATGCCGCGGATCCGTAGATGCCGGCGGTCTTGATGGCCGTGGGCTTGATGGCCTCGAGAATCAGATTGATGGCCAACTGCTGGGCCGAGGTAATATTCTTAAAAATTTTGTTCTTCACATCCACTTCAAAAGTTTCAACCTTCGGCTCAGCTCCTTGCGAATAATCTCTCCAAGTAACCCGTCCAATATTAAGCGCTAAAGAATCAATTTGCATCGACAGGGGATCACCTTGCTTTAATTTCAGACCATCAATGTTCAACCGGCCGTTTTGATTTTTGATGATGGTCATCTCTTTTAAATTAATGGCAATAAACGGCAGATACAATTTGCCTTTTAAAATATCCGGCAAAGAATAATCAACGCTGATTTCCGGGAGATCAATTAAAACTTCTTTGGGAAAATCCGGAGGGTTATATAAACGCAGGCCTTTAATGCGAACCGACTGTCGAAAAACGCCGATGGATAAGCCGCTTATCTTAACCGGTGTCCCGGCGATCTTTTGCACTCCGGCCGCGACCACCGATTTGATGATCTGGTCTTTGATGATCCCTAAAACGAACAGACAAAGAACTACAATCGCTAAAATAATTTTAAGTCGTCTCATGTTATCCTCCGTTTTCCCCCCTCCCTATCCCTCCCCCTTGTGGGGGGGGGTAGGGGAGGGGAATTCTTATATTATTCCCACGCCTAAAAGCAAAGCGATCAACACAAGCATCGCGGTGACGATATTCTGAACGATTCGAAGCGTGATCTTTTTTACAAATCGATTGCTAATAAATGCGCCTAAAAATGCCGACAGAACTGTTGCCAGTAAAAGTGTCTTTTGTTCATTTAAAACTCCAGAAAATATGTGTGTCCCGTATACCGAAATCCGCGAGACATCCACCATACAGGCAATCACCACACCGGTCGCGATAAAACTTTCTTTCGGTAATCCACATTTCACAAGAAAGGCGCTGCGAAAAGCCCCCTGGTTACCGGAAAGCCCGCCAAAAAATCCACTTAATAATCCGCCCGCGGGAAGATATTTTTTATCAAAATTAATTTTCGAAAATTGCGGAAGGATTTCAAAAAATGCGAAGGCGATCATCAAAACCGCGATGATAAGTTTGACCGGTGCGATAAAAAATTCATGGTCCGACAACGCATATTTCATTATTGGTTTGATATTCCCCAGCCATAAAAGTGTTTGGGCTCCCCAAAACGCCGCGAATATCGCCGACAAGCCGAAAGCCAGGACCACGGCTTTGTTGGCGAATTTTCCCACCAGAAACAATTTAAAGAGATTATTTAAAAAATGAACAACGGCGGTCAAAGCAATGGCCACATCGATCGGGAAGAATAAGGCAAAGGCCGGTAATAAAATTGTTCCCAGTCCGAAGCCTGAGAACAGTGTCAGTCCCGATGCGAGAAAGGCGACTACACAAATCACGAAATATTCCATACGATTATTCCGAAATTGACGGATTAATCTTAGTCGTCATCCTTTGGCTTTCCTTCAACATCAATAATGTTGTCCTGGTGGGATCGATCCTGGCGTGGGCGACGATCGGTATATCTTTGGGAAACACGAAAAGACATGGTCCCCTGCGGATCGATAAATAGGCTTAAAAAAAAGCTGATGACACTAAAAAATATAGCGCCCCAAAAGGCGCTCCAAAAACCATTGACATAAAATCCTGGCACGATCTTTGAGACCCAATAAAGCATCAACCCATTGACGATGAGTGTGAAGAATCCAAGCGAATAAATAAGTAAAGGCAATGTTAAAAAAAGAATGAGCGGACGCAAAACCGCATTTAAGAAACCCAAAAGCAATGCGGCCAAAAGTATGGACTCGGTTGAGTCAGCGACAATGCCGGGAACGATTTTGACGACTAAAATCAAGGCCAGGGTATTTATCAACCAGCGTATCAGAAAGCCAAGCATGGTGACATAATACCACAAACTTTAAGCAAAAAACAACCTCTTTGCCAACGAGAACGTCAATTATCCGAATCCGGAACTCAAAAGAGCGCCTCACCCAAATATTGAGTGAGTCGCTCTTTGTTAAACTTGTTTAAACAAACGACTTATTGAACCCGGGCGTAGGTAATTTCCATCATTTTAAATTCTTTCTCGGTTTCATCGGCGGAATACATCTGGTAAGTGTAATTGTCATTGTCCGTGATTTGAATGGCCCCGCGGAATGTCATATCTTTCTTCCCCGTCATCGGACAAGCGAAACTTCCAGTTTCCGAGAATGACTTTGTCGCTGCATCAAATTGGGAATGCGAAGTCATCATCCCCGTGCTCATATTATCAATCCAAACGGTCGAATATTCTCCCTTGACGTTATCGTAACCCGTGATGCTGATGCCTTCGAATGGTTGTCCCATGGCGGTCCCGGAAACGTTTTGCTGGATGAAATGTCCGCCTAAAATCCATTGGCCATTAGTCATTCCACTGGATTCTTCGGGTGTGGCCTCAGGGCCTTTCCACCATTTCATTGTATAAGTGAAATTGCCATTAAAGATTTCGAGATTTTTATGATTATCGCTGGGGGTCGAGGCCTTCATCCAGGCTTCCATTTGTGGATCCATGGCCGGCGGTTGTGTCCCTTCGACAGCGGGAGCTGTCGGGGCTTCTGCGGCTGGTTGGACTACGGGAGCTTCCGCCTGTTTGTCTTTTTTGCCATACGCTTGAACACTGGTGCCGGCGGCCAACACGGCCACTCCAGATACGATCAATGCGTAAACGATTTTCTTTTCCATGGTTCCTCCTCCTTGTTGGTTATGGGTTTCTATTGAGCGGGCCGGATTATAGCATAATTTTCTTTTAAGTGTTGTTATAAAATCTTTCATAATTTTTAGGATTTTTACTTTTTTTCTAACTGTAACAATTTTCGCTTTCGATCGGAGTTCCAGCGATACCCCCCCACTCCCCCGGATTTGGGAACAATGCGATGGCAGGGAATCACCAACGCGACCGGATTAGCCGCGCACGCGCGCGCGACCGCCCTGGCGGCGGTGGGTTGGCCAATGGCTTTTGCGACTTGAGAATAATGAGACGTCGTCCCCGAAGGAATTGTCCGTAACCAATTCCAGACCCGCCTTTGAAATGCCGTTGCCCGCACATCGTAGGGAAGCAATGGCCACGGTTTGTGACCGGCCAAATAATCAATCAAGGCCTGTATCCATTGTCTCACATTTTTATCATTCGAAATAAATTGCGCGGCTGCAAATTCTTTTTTAAGTTCGCGTTCTATCAGCTTTTTATTATTCCCAAGACGAACGGCACAAATCCCTTTTCGTGTCGCCGCCAACAGTAAGAAGCCTAACGGCGAATTGGCGATCGTAAAACTGATGGTGCTTCCCCGGCCTTTTTCTTGATAAGTTTTCGGTGTCATCCCCAAATACCGGTTGGCGAATTCATACAAGCGGCTGCTGGCGCCGAACCCGGCGTCATACAAGGCGCGGCTGATATCAGTTCCCGTCTTTAATTGCTGACGAAAACGATTGAACCGGACCGCATCGGCATAATGCCGCGGAGAGATGCCCAATGCTTTTGTGAATATCTTTTGAAAATAGGTAGGACTTAAACACACATGTCGGGCGACATGCGACAGATTTGGAATCTCTTCTGTTTCTTCAATGTGCCGGCAGGCCTTGATCAGTTTTTGCGCGATGGTGGGATTTAATACGGGTTTCATGAGAACGATTATAAATCACAATCGAAAGATTTCTATCCGATTCTTGTCATTCACCTTTTTTTACCCCAAAATAACCAGCCAAACCAGCGGACAAAACCGTAATACACTTTAGCGAATCGGAAATTATTGTCTTTCAAAATATCATAAAATAGCAAATCAACTTCCTGGCGTTTGACAAAAAATTTAACGTCGTAGCTGAATTGATAGAACACATCATGGATCATCGACGCGTAATACGTTTTTGGTTTTTTGCTTTCCAATTCAATACCGCGTCCGGTGTTCCGATGAAGCAGATATCTCGAAATTTCAGTTTCGGGCTGCACCCGTCCCAGGCATAGCCATTTTTGTTGGATCCCCTGACAGTGACCGTGCCGTCTTTGTCCAGTTTGAACCATTCATTTTCGAATTCGCGGCCTTTGATCGCGGATTTATAGAAGTAATCTTCTTCCAAACAATAAATATATACGCCCATGGTCAATCTCTAAATGATCTCTAACGTCACATTTGGAAACTTTCCCATTTCAATTCTAACATCGAAAATTTTCCTGGCAAGACTATCCTTAAATTTACAAATGTTTTTTTTCAACGGCCGCGATCAACTCTTTTTCCGTCGGCAGATAAAGTTGATATTTCGAGGCGAACAGATTCCGACCATCCTTGAGGACTGAATACTTTACAATCGTTTCATCCTTCTGGGCGCATAGGATTATTCCGATAGTTGGGTTATCGCCTTTATTCCTGAACTTATCTTCATAAAGCCGCACATACATATCCATCTGGCCGATGTCCTGGTGGGTCAACTCACCAACCTTCAGGTCAATAAGGATGAAACATTTGAGAATAAAATTGTAGAAAACCAGATCAATGTAAAACTCTTTCGTTTCGGTCGATATCCTCTGCTGGCGGGCGACAAATGAAAATCCCCGGCCCAATTCCAGCAAAAACGTCTGCAGTTGGTTTAATATCGCCTGCTCAATGTCTTTTTCCTGATGCCCCGCGTCGGCTTTCAGATTTAAAAATTCCAGGACGTACGGGTCTTTGATGAAACTCACCGTATCGGCTTTCAGTGTTTTCGCCGTTCTCTCCGCTTCTTTTTTGACCACCTTTTTACCCTTGCTGGACAAAAGCCGCTCATAATAGTGAGAATTAATCTGCCGTTCCAATACTCTCGTCCCCCAATGGGCTGCCGCGGCCTCTGTCGCATAAAAATTGCGTGCTCTTTCATTATCAATACGTATTAACATTTTATAATGCGTCCAGCTCAATTCGCTCCGCAGTGCGGAGCGAATTGGGAACATCCAATAAAATTGGCGCATGTTACGAAGACTTTGTTCTGAGAAGCCGTCTCCAAAATCCTTTGTTAAACGCCCAGACAAAGATTTTAATAAATATGCTCCATAATCAGCTTTTTGCTTTCCCTTTTGTTCCTCTTGCACTATCCTTTGCCCCACACGCCAATAAGTCTCGACCATCGCAGAATTGACCGCCGTATAGGCATTCCGCCGGGCCGCGATAAGAATGCTTTTGATGTCCTTATACAAATGCGTATCCCCTATTTCTTTTTTCATTTTCCTATCCTCTCCGCCTTTTTTACAGAAACAAAAAAGGCAATCCGGGTGGTTTAGCTGGATTGCCTTTGAGGGCGCGGTGAAAGTATTAAATTTATTGATCGATTATAACATGATTAAAAGATTCCCAAACCAAGCGTGGAACCGTTGACTAAATAAAAAAGAAAACAAACCCCTGACCCCACCCACATGAGGAGAGGAATTTAGAATTCAAACTTCATCATTCAAAATCATGAATCCCTTTTAAATTGATATGCATTTTGTTGTTTTGCCACACCAAAATGTCTTTAAAACGTTTGTGATAAACGACCTCATCGTACCGATAGACGCTGCGCGCGGTGATGGTTTGGGAAAAAGATTCATCGATTCCTGAGAGCGACGCAAAAATGGCGACCTGAGCTTCCTTCATTGTGTTTTCATCCATGCCAAACAATGGACTATTTTCATCAATAAAGTGACGGATGGTCCAGCTTAACGCGAAAAGCGGAGAATAATCGTTTTCAAGTTTTAAAAGATACAATTTGCGCGAGGTCTCCCCTTCTTTGCTGGTTTCATTTCTGGTCATGGTCAAAGTCATGCGCGCCTCGATGATCTGATTTAACCGCTCATTGGCCACACGAAAAACTAAACAAGGTTTCCCGTTATAACGGCCGATGATAGCATTGTCGCTAAAAATCACCCTGGCGTTCGGCCGCGCGAACCGGGCATAAAATAATCCCGTGACGATGACCAAAGTCAACATCCCCAGATAGGCCTGGAGGGTCACTAAAATATTCATCAAAACCCCGACCGGGGTAAACGGCCCGTTTAATAACTGCACGCTAAAAAAGAAGCAATCGACGAATCGCTTCCAGTCACTTCCCTGGTGCGCGCCTTCCAAAGCCTGCGGCCCAACGGAAAAATAAAGGGCCGCGAAAAACACATTGGTCGTCATAAAAAGTAAAATAAGGATGAGAAAGAATTTCGACCAGGTAATGGACAAAAGATAATGATACAGGTCGGTAAAAAGTTTTCCCCGCTCGCGCGGGCGATGGATGTTCAAACTGCCGTCCCGGTTAATAACCACGGGCATTTGATGCGGGCGGTGATAGAATTTTTTTAACATGAATTTTCCGTTCCTTTACCACTCAATCGGGAAATAGTCTTTCAGGAATTTGCCGCACCAATGTTTGCCGATAAGAATACCGTCGAAAAAAGGATCGCAGACACGCGCGGCGCCGTCGACAATGTCCAAGGGGGACTGAAAATCGTGCACTTCTTGTTTTCTTTTAGAAAGGATGGCGGGGTCTTCATCAGTCACCCAGCCGGTGTCCACCGAATTCATGTAAATGCCGTCCTTGGCGAGGTCGCTTGCCGAGGTGTGGGTCAACATATTGAGCGCCGCCTTGGCCATATTGGTATGCGGATGCCGGTCGGTTTTAACGAACCGGTGAAATTTCCCTTCCATGGCCGAGACATTGACAATGTGTTTCTGTCCGGTGTCCTGGCGTTTCATCATATTTGATAATTTATTGCATAAAACAAATGGCGCGATGGAATTGACCAGTTGAAGTTCGATCATCTCGGCCGTGGGGATCTGCCCCAAACGTAATCGCCAGCTATTGGTCTCGCGAAGATCGACCTGTTGTAAATCCGCGTCGAGTTTACCCTTGGGAAAAACTTTTTCCGTTGGTAAAGTATGATCATAGACATAAGGAATTTGCGAGAGTTGGGCTGAGGCGCGCAGTCCCACTCCCGGAGATTTCTCGGTCCAAGTCACGGCCAAGGCCTTTTCGCCGGCGATAGTGGGTTGTGAAAGTGATAAAAGTTTTTGTCTGCATTCTTCATAATGGCCAAGAAGAGTTTGGACAGTTTCGGGTAAATCTTTCATGGGAAGGGTTTCCTTGTCCATCAAATGCGCGTAAAAGTCCGGCGGCCGGCGCACGGTTTGCGCGGCGTTATTGATCAAAATATCCAGCCGGTCGTATCGTTGTTCGAGATAGTTACAAAAAATTTCCACGCTCGGCGTGTGGCGCAAATCCAGACCGTAAATGTGCAGGCGGTCGGCCCAATCTTGAAAATCCTGTTCGCGGGAATATCTTAACGCCGAATCGACCGGAAACCGTGTCGTGGCAATGACGGTTGCCCCGGCGCGAAGCATCATCAAGGTCGCTTGATAACCTATTTTAAGCCGCGATCCCGTGATGAGCGCGACCTGACCATTTAACGGCGCGGTCTGAAAACGTTTGGCATAATTGAACTGCGCGCAGTCAGGACACATCGAGTCATAAAAAAAATGTAATTTCGTAAACGGGGCTTTGCAGACATAACAATCACGGGGAGAATTTAATTCCCGCGGCTGGCGCTTCGCGGTTAAATCAGATTCCAACACCCGTGCCGGCGCGGTGAAGACCGCCGCCTCGCGGGCGGTGCGAATACCGGTCATGGCGCGGGCCTTGCGCTCGGATTTAATAATTCTTTGACGCTGTAATTGACGGATGGCTCTTTTACGTTTTCGGCTCTCCTGTCGGTCGGGCCGAGAAAACCGCCCAGCCGCCGACATCATCGCAATCCTTTGCTCTTCGGAAAGCTGAGCGAAAAGACTCGTATCTTTCAGCAAATCCTCTAACAGCGCGATACACTCGTTGATTTGTTCTTCGGAGTATTTCGTATCAATTGTTTTTGGAATTTCATTCATTTAAACCGTCATCCTCCAGCAGCGATGGACTTTTCGGTTACGATAATCTTCGGGGATTGTTTTGGGTGTCAATTCGATCAAATCCTTGACGGGAAGGCCTTCCAGATTGGGCTCGAAACGCTGATGGTTTGTAGAAAAAAATACGGTCGCCCCCGGTGCCATGACTTTCAGAACGTTTCGAATCAAATCGGGATGGTCCAGATTAACGTCAAACGATACACCCTTGGTTAAGTCCTGAAAAAATGACGGCGGGTCAACGAACGCCAAGGTGAAACGACGGCCCTCTTGGGCGGCCTGCGCCAAAAATTTGTTAATATCCAATTGTATCAAAGTATGTTTCGAAGTCAAAAATCCATTTAATTCTAAATTATCCTGGGCCCATTTTAAATTGGTGTCCGACCGATCCACCGTGACCGAGGTCTTCGCGCCTCCGACCGCGGTGGCGCAGGTAAACGAGCCGGTATAGGCGAATAAATTCAAAAAATCTTTGTCCCGGGCCAATTCTTTGACAATGACCCGCGTGTCCCGGTGATCCGAATACAACCCAGTGTCTAAAAAATCTTCTAAATTCACCCAAAAGCGCAAGTCCCGTTCGCGCACCGTAAAGCGCTCACCCCGCGAACTCATTTTACTGTAACGCAGCCCCTCTTCGGTTTTCGTACGACGGCGTTTGACGTGCGTGTGGTTCTGAGGAACATTCAAAACTTGAGCCACGGCCGCGGCCATCTCGGAAAGCCACTCTGGCCCGGTCTGCAGCCGCTCATATTCCGCGACCACCACGTGTCCCGCGTACCAGTCCACCACGGCGCGCACCTCGGGAATGTCCCAATCATAGAGGCGGAAACAGTCAATGTCTTGACGTTTAAACCGCTTGGCGAAGTGACGGAAATTCTTCAGCACCCGGTTCGATAGAATCTGTGCGTGATGTTTCGTCTTCTCGGAAGTGACGAAGTGTTTTGGTAGCGATACTTTATTGGAGTGATCGGATAAATGCATTGTGTCCTGAATAAAAACGCCTCATCCAGACGACCATTACTGCACCTCGAACTGTACAATATTTTTCTATCACTGTCAAATTGACTCGTGGGAATTTTTGACTCGAATATCACGGGAGGCTGTCCCTTTTATCCGTACAATTCCGCCAACCCTTGATCCAGCAGGATTTGATTGAGATATTCTCCCTCGGCGGCGATCTTCCGGGGGTCGTTCTCCCCGGCCTCTGGCAGGCCCGCCTGCCGGCGAGGCAGGCAAAAAACATCGGCTAGCCAGCGGCCGTACATTTCGGATTTAAAACTGCGGATGACGATGACAGGGCATTTGGCAAAATAATCTTCCAGGAATTTACGGGCAAGGCGGCCCGCCGCAGTACTCATTTCCGGGGCGTTGATACCTTTAAACCGCAGGCGGTCGTTTAAGCCGATGCCGAAACCAACGTCAATGCGCGCGTCAATAGTATCGGCGTCCACCACGTTGGTGACGATCGCCGCGTAGGTGTATATTTTATCGCGGCCTTCCTTGTATATCTGAATTGTGTACTTGCCGTTTTCCTTGACCGAGCGGATGACGCGGCTCTGGTCGGGGACAAAGGAACTATCTTCGGGGATGTCGATATTTATTTTAAATCCACAGTCA
>Ga0247727_10008403_pt1 | contig 19171 bp, 12 predicted proteins | sample WisWelCaveWW1625_FD_202498 | JGI IMG/M metagenome (GOLD analysis project Ga0247727, IMG submission 202498) | Biofilm microbial communities from Wishing Well Cave, Virginia, United States - WW16-25 | ecosystem: Environmental > Aquatic > Deep subsurface > Groundwater > Cave microbial mat | place... | reverse complement strand
CGCGACAAAGAATGGGGTTTCTTCCATCGCGGAACAACTCACCGCCATGTTCTCCAAAGACCAACCACACAATGGATCGCCCTGAGCTATCCTCAGAAACCGGCGGCATAGCCGCTAATCAACCACCCAGGGTCCTTGAGCCCGACGGTAGGCCCATGACCGTGCGAAAAGCTCTCGCGCTAATCAATCAGGTGCTCGATGAGGTCCTTGCTGAGCAGGAGGGCGAGTTCGATCCAGACACCCGCTGGGCGCTGGCGTGGTTCGAGCAGTATGGGATGAACGAAGGCCCCTTCGGTGTGGCTGAAACGCTGAGCAAGGCCAAGAATACGGCCGTGGCCGGCCTGGAGCAGGCGGGCATCCTGGTTTCCAAAGCAGGGAAGGTTCGCCTGCTGAAGGGGGAGGAGTTATCCGACGAGTGGGACCCATTGAAAGACCAGCGGCTCACCATCTGGGAAGTGACGCAGCAACTGATCCGGTCGCTCGATCGGAGCGAGGACGACGCCGCGGCCTTGCTCAACAAGGTCGGTTCCATCGGTGAGGTGGCGCGCGACTTGGCCTATCGCCTTTACACCATCTGCGAGCGTAAAAAGTGGGCCCAGGAAGCCTTGGCCTACAATAGCCTGGTCATCGCTTGGCCGGAGGTCACCAAGCTGGCCGGCCGGGCGAGGTCCCAGCCTCAGCAGATGACGATCGCCGAGTGACGAGCAGGATTGCAGGAATAACCTGATGGCTCTTAGTAATCTTGAACGAATCGGAGCAGCGCTGGAATTGCTGAACACAGGCCTTAAACCGTTTGTGGAGCGGGAGCTTCAAGCCGTATACCGAGACCGTTGGATCACGGAGATCCAAAGCCTGCTCCACGATGACCAGAAACCCGGCAAGAAGACGAAGGGACTCCACTGGGATACCCAGGCGCTCCTGGTGGTGATGTGGGACCAGTGGAATGCCGTCTTCAAGAACATCCTGGGCCAGGCCGAGCGGAGCCTCGTGAGCGAGCTGCGCGATGTTCGAAACCGGTGGGCGCACCAGAAGGCATTCACCACCGAGGATGCCTACCGCGCCCTCGACAGCATGGTCCGGCTGTTGAACGCCGTCTCGGCGCCGGAGGCCGAAGAAGTAGACCGGCACCGCCAGGAACTGATGCGCCTCCGCTACGAGGAGCAGGTTCGGCGGGAGAGCCGTCGCGTGGCGGTGACCCCGGTAGAAGGCAAGCCGGCAGCGGGATTGAAGGCGTGGCGCGACGTTACTACTCCACATCCCGACGTCGCCACAGGGCGTTACCAACAAGCGGAGTTCGCTGCGGATCTCTGGCAGGTTTATCTGAAGGAAGGAACCGACGAATACCGCTATCCACACGAGTTCTTCCGCCGTACCTTTCTGACCGAGGGCCTGCGGAAACTTCTCTCGAGCGCGCTGCTGCGGTTGTCCGGCCAGGGCGGTGATCCGGTTATCGAGCTGCAGACCAACTTCGGAGGCGGCAAGACGCACTCCATGCTCGGCCTCTTCCATCTGTTTTCCGGCACCCCGGCCGGGAATCTTCCAGGCTTGGAGCCCGTGGTCCGAGAAGCGGGCGTGTCGCAACCGCCGGAGGTGCGGCGCGCCGTATTGGTGGGGACGAAAACCTCGCCCGGGCAACCGCAAGCGGAAGTCAGACGGGACCGTGGTGCGGACACTTTGGGGAGAACTGGCCTGGCAGTTGGGCGGCAAAGACGGCTACCGGCTGGTGAAGGAGGCGGATGAGACCTCGACCAGCCCCGGCGACGCCCTACGGCTGCTGTTCAATCGCTACGCTCCCTGCTTAATTCTGATCGACGAATGGGTAGCCTACGCCCGCCAACTCTATGGGCACGGCAGCGAGCTCCCTGCAGGAAGTTTCGACACCCAGTTCAGCTTCGCCCAGGCACTGAGCGAGGCCGCAAAGGCGGCCGCGAAGACGCTGCTGGTGGTCAGCATCCCCGCGTCGGATAACGAGATTGGGGGCGAGGGCGGTCGCGCGGCGCTGGATCGCTTGAAGAACACTATCGGGCGCGTGGAGTCCCCCTGGCGCCCGGCTGGCGCCGAGGAAAGCTACGAGATTGTCCGCCGGCGCCTGTTCCAGCCCATCACCGACCCAGAGCTGTTCGTCGCGCGCGACGCAGCAGTGCGCGCCTTTGGCGACCTCTACCGCACCCAGCACCAGGAATTTCCAAACGAGTGCCGGGAAGGCGATTACGAGCGCCGGCTCCGCCTCGCTTATCCAATTCACCCGGAGCTGTTCGATCGCCTGTACAGCGACTGGTCCAGCCTCGATAAGTTCCAGCGCACGCGTGGCGTGTTGCGATTGATGGCGGCGGTGATTCACACGCTTTGGGAAAGGCAGGACCGGAACCTGCTGATTCTGCCAGCGAGCGTACCGATCGATGAGGCTGCGGTGCAAGCCGAGTTAACGCGGTATCTGCCGCCTACCTGGACACCCGTCATTGAGAAGGACGTGGATGGTCCCAATTCGCTGCCGCTGAAACTGGACCGGGAGAACCCCAATCTCGGACGCTATTCGGCATGTCGCCGGGTGTCGCGGACGCTGTACCTGGGGTCGGCCCCAACGCTCGATGCGGCGCATCGAGGCCTGGAAGACCGCCAGATCACACTCGGCTGCGTTCAGCCTGGCGAAAACGTGGGGACATTTGGCGACGCATTGCGGAGACTGACCGATCAGGCGACGCACCTCTATGTGGACGGAAAGCGCTACTGGTACTCGACACAGCCGAGTGTCAACCGGTTGGCCGAGGAGCGCGCTGAGCGCTATGGCACGGACACCGTGAACGAGGAGATTCGGAGGCGGTTGCGGGAACAGGCCAAATCACGTGGGGAGTTCGCCCGAGTTCACGACTGCCCGGCGTCCAGCGGAGACGTTCCTGACGATCCAGAGGCGCGCCTCGTAATTGTGGGTCCTGAGCAAACTCATTCGGCAAAAGCTGTCGATAGCCTGGCGCGGCAGGCGGCCGCGGAGATCCTCAAGAATCGTGGTACCAGCCCACGGAACAACACCAACACACTCATCTTCCTTGCGGCCGATCGCGCCCGGCTGGCAGACCTCGATAAAGCGGTACGCCAGTACTTGGCTTGGACTTCGATCGTGGGTGAGCAGGACACGCTGAACCTGGATGCCTTTCAATCTAAGCAGGCGAAGACGAAGCGGGACCACGCGAACGATGCCACCGATGCACGAATCCCGGAGGCGTACTGCTGGCTCCTTGTGCCCACTCAGCCCGATCCGCGTGGCGATCTGGAATGGCAGGAGATGCGCCAGCAGGGACCGGAAGCGCTGGCGCTGCGGGCCTCAAAGAAGTTGCGCAACGACGGCCTGCTCCTGAAGAAGTTCGCCGGGGTGCTGCTGCGAAACGAGCTGGAACGGGTTCCTCTATGGCGCGGTGCCCACGTCAGTCTGAAGCAGCTGGCCGACGACTTCGCTCGATACGTGTACCTGCCTCGGCTTTGCGATCAGAGCGTGCTCGTCGAGGCGGCGCAGGAGGGCGTGGCGTTGCTCACCTGGCAAACGGACAGCTTTGCCTATGCCGACGGATGGGATGAAACGGCTGGACGATACCGTGGCCTGCGGGCCGGCCAGCAGCTTCACATCGCGGTCTCGTCAGAAAGCCTTCTCGTCAAGCCGGACGCGGCGATCCAGCAAGTGGAAGCGGAGGCTCCGGCTCCCGCGCCAGCCCCTGGAACAGGTACTTCAGTGCCAGGCGGCGGGCCAGGAGTCGGTGTGGGACCCTCGCCGGTTGGCCCTACGCCCCCAGGTCCTGAGCTGAAGGCCCCCCAGCCCACTCGCTTTTACGGTTCCGTGCGGCTGGATGCCACTCGCCTCAGCCGTGACGCCGAGAAGATCGCAGATGAAGTCGTCCAGCACCTGACTGCGCGCCCAGGCGCCACGGTCGAGGTCACGCTAGAGGTGCAGGCAGTGGTCCCAGACGGAGCGCCCGACGACCTCGTCCGCACCGTGACCGAGAACTGCCGGACGCTCAAATTCACGAGTCACGGCTTCGAAAAAGACTAGAGGAACGCCCGGACGTGTCCCAGCGATGAGAAGGGTTAGACGGGCAACCGCCGCTTGTCCCACCGGAGGGTTGCGGGGTTGGCCCTGCCTGAGGATCCAAAACCGTCCTTTCGAAGTTCTCTGGCTTGAGTTTGTTCCAAAGGCGTGCAGTTAGTGGTAAATTTGGATCGAATCCTCCGAGGCTCCGACGGTGCCAACGAGTTCTGTGAACATCTTCGTTTCCTATAGCCACCAGGACAGCTGGTTTCTCAAAGAGAAGTCCTTTATGGCGTCAGCTTTCAAGATTCTGGAGCAAAAAGGGGCTGATGTTTGGTGGGACAAGGAGATCAACGCAGGCGAGAACTGGAACCACGAAATCCAAGAGCGGCTAGAAGATGCGGACATCGCTGTGTGTCTGATCAGCCTGCATTTCCTGGCTTCCGACTACATCCGGAAGGTTCGACATTTGCAACGAGATTTACGACCATCTCGAAAAGCTGGTGGAGAAGCTACAGAAATCCCGGAGGAAGAAACCCAGCCCTCCGACCAAGCCCGCCAGGGCCTCGGTGGACACCTGAAAACCGGCCATACGTGGACACTTCAAAACCGGCCAACGGAGCGGAGCCAGGACATTGACCACGACGTGAGGTTTACCCTCCGTCGAGATGAGCAATGTCTTGAGCGAAGAAAAGAAGAAACAAGTCATCGCCTTGGGCCAGCTCGGCTGGACCCTGTGGCGAATTCAAAAAGAAATCGGCGTTCGGCGGGAGACGACCGCCGCGTATCTGAAAGCGGCCGGCATCACGGTACAGCCACCGGGGAGATGGGGCCGCCGACCGCCGGCAAAACCGGCCATAGAAGTGACCACCGAACCGGAGGCGGCAAAACCGGCCATTAGAAGTGACCACCGACTCCGACGCGGCGACCGGCCCGCCGGCCAGGAGAGCGGACTCAACCAGGCGCAAGGGGGCTCCGCGATCATGCAGGCGGTTCGCAGGCGCTGGCGGAGGGGCTGCGGGACGGTTCCGGCTCGATGCTCAAAATGCGCCGCTTCGCCGGCAGAAGTCCGTCTCGACGGACGTTCAGAAAAATACGTTTTCACATGATCGCTAACAAGACGTAGTGCCGAGGAGGGGCGAACTACCGCACCGGCCCCAGGTACCGATCCAGCCAGTCCAGGGTCTCGCGGATGACCTCATTCCGGGCAGTGAGGATCACAGCGTGCGAGCCCTCCAGGATCACGTGCCGCTTGTCCTTGTCCGGTGTTCCCAGCAGGCGAAACATGGGGACCTGCGAGAACTCCACCGGGAAGGTGGTGTCATGCCGGCCGCTCAGCATCAGAACCGGCATGCGGATGCGCGGGAGGAAGTTGAGCGGATCCGCCTCGGGCAGCGGCCGACTCGGGGAAGGGTCGAGTCCCCCGGCCTCCAACACGGCCACTTTCACGCGGTCTTCCAGGGCGAGCACCCCGGCTGGGCCGCTGCCGCCGAGGCTGAACCCGTGATAGGCCAGCTTCCGGGTGTCGATCTCCTTGCGGGTTTCGAGATAATCGATCGTCCGGCCCAGATCCTTGCGCCACTGAATGATGCGGTCCCGAACTGCCGTGGCTTCGCTGGATGGGTTCTCCACCCGACGCTCATGCGTCCCCTTGTAGACCGGATACACGAAGGCGCGCCCGCTCTGCACGAAGAAGTCCACTAGCATGCGTGCCGCAAAGTACAAGTTGTCGCTGGAGGCAAGTTGCAGCGCCCCTGCACCCGGAAAGTAGATGATGGTCTGGTAGGGACCTGGGGCCGCCTTGGGCAGAAACAGGTACGCGATCACCCGCTCATTTCCGTAGGCGGCGTTGAAGGTGACCTTCTCCCTTCGCCAGAGGTCCGAGCTCGTATCGACAGCTTCAACACCCGGATTCAGATCGGTCTTGTCGTACTTGTACAGAGCTTTGTAGACCTCAAAGACGTCGTCCGAGACCGGCTTTTCCTTGCTGTAATCCCGGAACTGGCGATCGATGGGGGCGGCCAGCGCCTCCGGAGGCGCATCGGCCCAGATATACTTCACGCACCGGAATCCATTGGCCCGGGACCGGTCGAACGGGGGCAGCAAATCACCGCTGGCCGCCCTATAGGTCGGCTCCCCCCACGACCCGCCCAGGACGTAGCGGCCAGCGCGGGTTTCGTTCCAGCACCACTCCCTGGCGTTGCCGGCCATGTCGTAGGTGCCGTAGCGGCCCAGTCCGGGAAGGCGCCCCACCCGGGTCAGGCCGTCGCCTCCAAAGTTGCTGAAGGCAATCACGCCCGGAATCACCGTTGCTACCGCGGCGGCGTGAAGCCAGTGGTAAACCGTCGGCAGGCTCTTGCCGGCAAAGCTCGCATAGGCCACCGCTTCATACCAGCTCACGCCGGTCAACGGGGAGTCGGCCTGGCCGCTCGGATATCCTCCTGCCTCCCAGGTGGCAGGACCGGGCCGGCCCGTGGCATCGCGAAATTCCGCCATGGCCTGCTCCCAGGAAAGGGCTCGCCCGTCCTTGACAAATGGTTGTCCCCAGTACTTGCGCTCCCGATAGCCGCCGCGGTCCACGAACTCCTTAAACTCCCGGTTGGTGACCTCGTGTTGGTCGATCCAGAAGTCAGCCAGATCCACCGGGCCCAGAGGGCCGATCGCCTCGAAGCTTCCCGAAAAACGGCCCGCCGTCACCCACACCATCTTCTTAGGAGCGCTGCCCTCCTGGTGCAGCGTGAAGCGAAAGGAGCCGCGCGCAGGGCTGACTGGTTGCGGAACCACCGCAACCTCGAGTGGCGCAAAGCCTTCTTTCGCCAGCCGCAGCCGCACCAGTGCCGAGGGGATGCGGTACCCTTCGAGCGGCGAGCGGCCGGCGTGCCGCCACTCAGCCTCCGGCGCGTTGTAGGGCTTCCAGTAGACCTCGGCCCCGGGCGGGTCTGTCTGGACCGAAATTGGGCTCGAGATGCGCTCCCAGAGGCCGCTGAGCTGCGCGTCCTTTGGTATGTACTTCTCAGCTTGTACTGCTAATTGATATGATGCGTCGTAGTCTCCCTTGTCGGCCAGCCGGTGGGCCCCGGGGAGGGCCGTCTGCCTAGCCCACCGCACGCGGCTGGCGTGCGTCGTCCACCATCCGGCTCCGGCGGCGATCGCCAGCAGGAGCAACAGCGCCGGGACCGCGACCCGGGGCCGCCGGGTGGTGTGCCAGAGTTGCCGCAGGTCGATTGCCCGGGTGGCCGTGGTGGAGAGTCCCGCGCGCCACGCCTCCAGTTCCGCAGCCATGCCGGCGGCTGAGTCGTATCGCGCGGCGCGATCCTTCTCCAGCGCTCGTGTCACCACGCGCTCCAATTCGGCCGGCACGTCCGCCCGGACTGCCCCCACCGGCTTCAGCTTTTCCTTGACAATGGCTAAGACAATCGCCGGCAGGTGGTCGCCCTGGAATGGACGCCGCCCCGCCAGCATCTCGTAGAGCACCACTCCCAGGGCCCAGACGTCGGTGCGCGCGTCGGTGTGGTCGCCTTGCGCCTGCTCGGGCGACATGTAGGCCGCCGTACCCAGCATCGCCCCGGTGCGGGTGAGCTCGGTGGCCCCGCTCACCTTGGCCAAGCCGAAATCGAGGATCTTGGCGATGCCGTCGTTCGTCACAATTACATTGGCCGGCTTGACGTCCCGGTGAACCAGGCCGTTGGCGTGAGCCTTGGCGAGTCCCTGCCCGATCTGTAAGGCGATGCCCACGGCTTCCCGCGCCGACAGCGGCCCGCGCTCGATCTTCTGCTTAACCGTCTCGCCCTGGTAGTAGGCCATGGCGATGAACGTCTGGCCGTCGTGGCTCTCGGCGATCTCGTAGATGGTACAGATGTTGGGATGATCGAGCGAGGAGGCGGCCTTGGCTTCGTGGACGAAGCGCCTCTTGTGCTCCTCATCGGCGAAGTACGGCGGCAGGAACTTCAGGGCCACCGTGCGGTCGAGCCGGAGGTCCTGGGCTTTGTAGACGACCCCCATGCCACCCTCGCCGAGCTTCTCGAGGATCCGATAATGTGATACGGTCGCGCCGATCGAGGTCATCGCTGCAGTTCCCCAGGCCGTTGTCATTATAATAGCGCGCGCTCGTGTCTCGTTACGATGACCCCGTTGAAATCATATGCGCGGAATAATACGGGCTTCGGCTCAGGCCGGGTGGATCTCACCCCAGGTCGAGGCGCTATGGAGTGGAGCCGTTGAGGTACGAAACTGCCTCGTACACAACAACGGGATCGCAGAACACACTGCCACCTATACCTACCCCGACCTGACCGTCATTCTGGAATCAGGGCAGATGAGCCAAGGAAAGCCGACATTTTTCCCGAGCCTGACGGAATGGACAACCGGAGCGTTCGTTGAGTGGTGCCAGGCCTTCCTAAAACTGTCATAGAACCTGATACCATCACTACTTATGCCAATCGACCAGATTGTTGCCCTTCTGATTTCCGAGCGGGATCGCCTTAACCGCGCCATCGAGGCTCTTCAACCGTCAAAGCGCCGCGGCCGGCCGTCGAGGAATCCCTCAACGACATCGGCAGCGACTTCCCAGGCGCCAGAGCGGAAACGTATCGTCCGAACCGCGGCATACAGGAAAGCTCAATCCATCCGTCTGAAGAAGTACTGGGCCGAACGCAGGAAGCAGCCGAAAGCGAAGGGGTAAACAGGAGTTTGAGCCACGGGCCTCCCGCGACATCCCCTGTCTCAGCCCGGAGGAAGCGTTCGCCAAGGCGCTGTCGGGTCGCCGTGGCGGCGCGAGTCAACATAGTCGTCAACCCACCAATTTGATCGAAGCGACCGCAAAGAGGTGTAAAATTAAGGAGGCATGGATTAAATTAGTGGTTAGGAGACCAGGCCATGGCAGTCCAGAAGCAGAAGCTCATCGCTACCGGGTTCGCACTCGTCGGCGTGGTGTCGTTAGTGGCGGCAGTGCTACCTGCCCTCAAGGGGCAGTCGCTGAATGCCACGTTCCTCGGCGTCGGCGTCTTCTGGCTCATCCTCAGCGTTGCTGTCGGGCGTAAGCCCGATGGCCGCGCGCGCCCTGAAACCTAAGGATTCCTGATCATGCGTATCCCGGATGATACGTTCATTATAAGCTTGACAAAGCTTGCCCTTGACAAGTGCCCCGTGGCCTACTAGCATATTTCCAACCGGAGTTTACGGGTTTGGATATGGTCCAAACGGGGAGGTGGCCGTGTACCTTCATCAGAAAGCTTTAGTTCGCTTGACGTTTCTCATGGCCGGGGTGTTGCTGGTGCTTGCGGCGGCCCCCGCAGGCCTGGCTCAGTCCTACCAGGGAGGGTTGCGGGGAGCCATCCGGGACACCGCGGGCGGTCTCATTGCGGGCGTCGAATTGACGCTCCTCAATGAGGAGACCCGAGCCCCGCGCCAGACCGTCACCAACGATGCAGGCGAATACGCGTTCCCCAATGTGTTCCCCGGTACGTACACGCTGTCGGCCACACGGCCTGGGTTCAAGAAATCCGAGAACCGGGGGCTCCGCATCGGCACCCAGGCCTTCCTCACGCTCGACCTGACCCTGGAAGTCGGACAGGTAACCGAACAGGTGATGGTCACCGGGGAGGCGCCGCTGCTCGAGAGTTCTAATGCCTCGCTCGGCGCGACGCTGGAGAAAAAGGTTCTCGAGGCGCTGCCGACCCCGGCGCGCAACGTGTTCTTCCTCGCGGTGATCACTCCGAACGTCGTCCCGTCTGGCGACCCGCAGTTCGTGCGCCAGCAGGACCAGACCAACTCCTCGCTGCTGTCGCTCGGCGGCGGCCCGCGGCGCGCCAACAACTATACTGTCGACGGCGTGTCGATCACCGACCTGCGCAACCGCGCCGTCTTCATCCCCAATATCGAGTCGGTCGAGGAAGTCAAGGTCCAGGTCAGCACCTACGACGCCGAGATGGGCCGCACCGGCGGCGGGGTCTTCAACACCACCGGCAAGTCGGGCAGCAACGGGTGGCACGGCAGCGGGCTGATTCAGAACCGCCCGCCTGCGGCCTCCAACAACTTCTACTTCGCCGCCCTAAGCCGCCTTCCCAAGCCCGACAACTTCTACTACCTCTATGGGGGCTCGCTGGGAGGACCGATCATCAAGAACCGGACCTTCTTCTGGGCCACCACCGAGGGCTACAAGACGAAAACCTCCCGCAACGCGGTGCTGATTCTTCCCACCGAACGGGAGCTGGGCGGAGACTTCAGCCAGACATTCGACACCCAGCGGCGCCTCGTGGTCATCTATGACCCCCTCAGCACACGGTCCGATCCGGCGCGGGAGGGCCGCTTCCTCCGCACTCCCTACGAGAACAATGTCATTCCGTCGCGGTCCCTCAATCCCGTCGCCAACGCCGTGCGCCAGTACTGGCCCAAGCCCGACACCGGCAACACCGCCACCCGCGTCGCCGAGCTTAAGGACCTCGCCACCCAAGCGACCGGCAAGGTCGACCACCGCTTTTCGGAGAAGTTTTCCACCTCTGGCTGGTATGCCTGGTACGACTCCGATGAGCCCGAATCCCGCTTCTACGGCAAGAACCTGGGCGACAACCCCGCCGATCCGGCCGAGGGCGCGCTGTACCGTACGGTACACATGGTGGCCCTCAACAACATCTTGCTGACCAGCCCCAACACCGTGTTTGCGTTCCGCTACGGCTATACCCAGTTCAAGGACGACGACGTCCCCAACGCCTTTGACCCTGCCTCGCTCCGCTTCGCGCCGGCTTTCTTGAGCGCCATCACCTACAAGAAGTTTCCCGTCTTCTCGATCGGAGAATTCGGCAGCACGAATTTCCCCACCTTCGGCGACCGCACGCCGCAAGACACCAAGTTCTACTCCCACGGTGTCAACGCCACCATGTCGAAGCTGATCGGCCGCCATACGCTCAAAGCCGGCGGCGACTGGCGGGTCATCGGGATGAAGCTGTTCGCCCGCGGCCAGCCCAGCGGCAGCTTCACCTTCAACAAAGACTTTACCCAGGGGCCCGATCCGCTAGTGGGGTCGACCAATGCCGGCAGCGCCCTGGCCAGTTTCCTGCTGGGCTACCCCGTCGGCGGCAGCATCACCGTCGGCACGCCGAATAACTTCTACATCAACTATTTCGGCGGCTACATCCACGACGACCTCCGCGTGAATCCCAGCCTGACCCTGAACCTGGGCCTGCGCTACGAGTTCGAGCAAGGCCTCAAGGAGCGCAACAACAGCATTACCGTCGGCTTCGACCGCGAGCGCAGCTTCCCGGTGCAGGCGCCGGGGCTGACCTTGAAAGGCGGCCTGATGTACGCCGGCGTCGACGGCTACCCGACCAACCAGAGCGACCCGTCGGCAACGAAATTCGCCCCGCGAGTCGGCTTCGCCTGGAAGCTCGACACGAAGGGCGTCTTGCGCGGCGGCTACGGCATCTTCTACTCGCCCAACCAGTACGCATTCCCCAACGAGAACCGTCTCGGCACGCGCGGCTTTACTGCCGTGACCAGCTACTTCGCCAGCGCCGACGGCTTCTTGACCCCCTGCGCCACCTGCACGCTCACCAACCCGTTCCCGGCCGGGATCGAAAAACCGGGGGGTAGCGCGCTTGGCTTGCTTACAGGCGCTGGCGGAGACCTTCACTTCATTGACCAGTTCCGCAAGTCTGCCTACGTGCACCAGTATTCCGTCGAGTACCAGCGCGAGCTGCCGGCTCATACCGTGGCCTCGGTCGGCTACGCCGGAAGCCGCTCGCAGAACCTTGTGGTGGGCGGCACCAATTCCAACACCGTCAACATTAACCAGGTCGACACGCGGCACTTCTCGCTCGGCTCGGGCCTGCTCAATACGGTCGAAAACCCCATGTTCGGCAACGCGGTGTTCGGCGCCCTGGGCCGCCAGCGCACGGTGGCGCGCGGCCAACTGCTGCGCCCCTACCCGCAGTTCCTGAACGTTCTCGCCCACCAGGTCAGCGCCGGCTTTGCCCGCTACAACTCCCTGTTCCTCAAGTTTGAGAGGCGGTTCAGCCGCGGCTGGGGCGTCAATATCAACTATACTTACAGCGTCAACAAGGACAACTTGTTCGGCGAGACCAACTACTTCTCAAGGAACTCCACTTCTGCGCTCAACAACTACGATCTGGTCGCCGAATACGCCAAGGCGATCCTGGACACGCCGCACCGGCTGAACATCAGCGGCATCTACGAGCTGCCCTTCGGGAAGGACAAGCGGTGGGTGTCCGGCGGCGGGGTCGCCGACGTCTTTGTCGGCGGCTGGTCGGTAGCAGCCGTCAGCAGTTACCAAAGCGGATTCCCCGCGGCCATCGTCCAGAACAACAACAATTCGCGGCTCTTCGGCAGTTCCCAGCGGCCCAACTTGGTCGCCGGAGCGGATCCCAAGACCTCCGGTAGCACCACCAGCCGGCTCGGCGGGTGGTTCAACCCGGCCGCGTGGACCGAGGCGCCCCCATTTACCTTTGGCAACTCGCCACGGACGAATACGCGCGTTCGCACGCCCTTCAAGAAGAACTGGGACATCGCCTTTCAGAAGAATCAGCGGCTCACCGAGCGCTTCAACCTGCAGCTCCGCGCCGAGCTGATCAACGCCTTGAACGACCCGAATCTCCTCGGGCCGGTCGTGCTGTTCGGCCGCTCCGATTTCGGCCTGGTCAACCAGGTCGGCGGCTTCCCCCGCCTGCTGCAGGTCATGGCCAGGGTCCACTTCTAGCGCGGGTCGCTGAGCAGGTATTACAGCCCGAGCTGGTGGCAGATCTAACTGTCAACGGTTGACCGCCGGCGGCACGCCGTCCCGATGCAGGTCCAGAGCGAAGATCGCCGGCTCCGGCTCCTCCTCGAATCGCAGTTGGAACTCGAGCGACCTCGCGGCGGCGGACGTTCGCCACCGTGCCAAGGCCGCGAGAATCCCAAGCACCACTACCATTCTGACGAACATCGCCGGATCGCCGAGCGCACGCCGTTCCACCTCGGCGCCCTTGACGATGACAAACATCAGCGCTAGAAATCCGATCACCGCCATGTTCGCTCGGGACTTGCCGGGCAGGTAGGAACAGGTGAAGGGGATTTTGTGAAAGCCGGGTAACGGCGCTGTTCGGCTTGGTGTCCTTAGTCACACCGAGAAAATTGTTGTTCCGCTGGAACGTGCGGTTATGTACGCCCGTGGTCACCGTTTCGGGCGCCGCGTTATTGTTCATTGGGGTGACGTTAGTTGTCGTCGCCCCCTGCGTCGTGCTGTACACCATGCCGGTGATGTCGTAGCCGATCGTCGCCGTCACCCCCATCCGCGTCGACGTCGTCACGTTGCCGCGATACAGGAAGGTCGGCCCATAATTGGCGCTGTCATGTTCGCGCAATCCCGGCCGGTCCGTTGTCGTCCACTGATCGTAGGCGTTCGTCGCCAGCGTCACCGCCGATCCGCCCGCCGGCGTCACCGTCGTTGTCAGCAGCCGGTTGTAGATGTGCCGTAAACTTGACGGCAACGTCTCCGCCGATTCTGGTCATCTGCAACCGTAGAACCCCGCTGGACCACCGACTGTTCGACATTCACGCCGGCACGAGACTGCGCCGGGCTTACGGGGCCGGGATCGCCTGGGCTGATCATGACCGCCCCCGGCGCGTGCGCCTTGCGTTCTGCTTGGGGTGACCGGTAGCGAATCGACCGTTCGTGAAACTCGGCCGTGAGCCGCCAAAACGCGATGCGGGAGAGAGAGACGATCACCGATCCTTCCGGCCCGTCCAGGCGGAGACGGACCGGCCGGCGGCCTGGTAGCACGGCAAGCGACGCGGTGTGCACCACGAAGTGCGAAGTGTCCGCGCCTCGCTGAAGAACGACAGCGGCATTGCCGAGCCGCACAATGATATCCGATGAATCGTTGCCCATGGATAGTTTTTCCGACGCGGGGACACCGCGGTTCTCACATTCATGGCTCAGGTGTAGTGGGAAAGCAAGGCGGTCTGGGCTGCCGAGTGGCCAGAACTGGGAGATTTCCATACCGGCGTGTGGCTGGATTCAGCTAGCGCGGAACGTCGGTAGCGGCGGCCTGCTTTTTACAAATGCCACTGACAGCGCCCTGGTCGCGGCGCGTTCTACACTGCCCGAACCTTTGATAACGCTGTCGCTGCTCGTGCCAACCCACAAGCCCGGAGACTCCTTCACGGCCACGCTCGCCGAGCCGCTGACGGCGGGCGATTCGCGTGATTGCACCCAAGGGCGCTCAGGTGACCGGCGTGGTTTCGAGTCCGACCCCGGCGGCCGGGTAGTGGGGTCTTAGCGTGGAGATGAAGCATTGCTCAACTTTTCGATCGCCTGGACTATGCGGTTCAGGGCTCTAATGAGGTCATCGAGAATTACCCGGTTAGGGTTGTCATAGGTGAGGTGTGCCCATCGCGATTTGGCGGCAGCAATCTCTTTCTTGGCTTGCCGCAGTTCAAATTCAATAGACATTGATCAATTCCTCCATGGTCCAGACTCGATCCGTGATTCCGGCTGCCATCGCAGGCGTGACCCGCAGTGAGCCATGAATCCTCCAAAAGTTGTAGTGCGCGAAGTGCAGGGCCAAGGCCGCCTTAAGATTCTTCCACTTTTTTGAGAAAGCGTAGGTCAACCTGGTGAGCCGCTTGCACCACTGGCGAAGAGTGCCGTTCTTCCGCTCGACAAAAACGCCGCCACGCAGGTCATGCTGTTGGCGACGAGCTCGGAGAAGTAATTGGTGTGCCAGTCGCGGACGGCGCGGTTCAGAACCGGCGTTTTCGTTTCGTCGATCACCCAACTGCCCATGACCCCACCAGTGAGGGAGCCGGAGCCGGTCACGGTACCGTTCGTGGAACTATGGCTTTCGGAGAAGCTGAACGAGTAGGCGGGTGCCGGCGACAGGGCCGTGATCGTGAGGACGCCACCCGAGGCCTGCGCCCACACACCCACAAAGGTTTCGTTGATGTAGTAGGCAAAATGGGCGGCAATGGTGGCCGGCGTATCGACCGGAAACAGGCTCTTTCCCAGGGTGACGCCGCCGATGGTCAGGAACGCTTCCTCCCCGTCGGCCCAGGTCCCGCCGTAGGTGACCGTGACACTCGGGAAGACCCCCCCGGCCCGATTGCGCCGGTTCCACCAGAAGACGGAGACATAGTGGTCGATCTCGCCGATCAAACCGAGTTTGCGGATCGCCCAGAGCAGTCGCTGCGGAGAAAGCTTGTACGTGTGGTCAGTGCCGTAGTCGCAGGCGACACCGACGTCCGTGTGAGTCGCGGGCGGGTCCGGCACGTCGGACGGCACCGCGCACTCCAAGAAGTCGAAGTAATAGTAGAAGCCCTGACTGGCAGCGTTTTTCGTGCCTGTCAGCCGAATCTCGACCGAGTGCTGCCCTGCCGACACGTTGCTGAACACCTTGCGCCGGACCTGCCTGGCTTTAGCGGCCTGTTCATAGCAATCCAGCTGCACCGGAGACCCACCGTCGAGCCGCACTTCGACGATCCCGCAATCGTAATCGAGCCGGGTGCCGAGGTTGATGTCGTGGACGGCGTTGCAGTGGGTCTCGACGGTCGCGGTCGCGTTGGCCTGTGCCGCCCGCAAGGCGCGCCCCTGGCTCCAGAACTGCGCCGGCGCCCACTCCCACAGGCCGGTGTAGCGCACCCAGGAGTCGCTCTCCTCGATCCGCACCGATAGCGGCCCGGCTACTTTCAGCGGGCGCTTGCCCTGCGGATCGCTGACGGACCAGTTGGTGAAGATCGCCTCCCACTCCTGGTCTTGGTAGGCGGCCGAGTCGGCCAGGTTGGGCGCGAACGTCATCCAGATCCTTTGGAGATCCGTGGCGCCCTCGGCCGAGAAGTCAATCGTGATCCGCCAGGTGGTGTCCGATGAGCCGCCGGAGAGCTGGCGCACCGATGGCGTGAAGTACAGGTTCGAGTTCTTGTGCAGCTCGTTCAGCCGGATCATGTTGCCGTCGTAGCCGGCTCGGGCGGCGGTGATCGTCAGGACGTTGCCGGAGGCTGTGGCGCTCAGGGGGATCAGCACCCCCGTCCAGTTGGTGTTGTTGATCTGGTCGCGGAAGTTCCGGCAGATGGTTGTGTCCTTGACGTGGTAGAGGGTGTCCGAACCGCTGCCGGAAGCCGACACCGTGAAGCTCGCGCCGGTATCCAGCTTGCGCTCGAGCTTCACGTAGTGGGCTTGGCTGCCGATGGAGGCGTCGACATTGGGATCGGTCGAATATCCGCCCTCGAGGCCGTTGACGCGGTCACGCAGGTGGGTGGCAACGTCGGCGCTACCATCGCCGGCCTGCTCGGTGTAGCTGTAGGTGGTCCCGTCCACTGTGATGGAGTGAACCGTGCCGGCGCCCGCGGCGAAGAACGGGAACTCGATTTCGAGCTTTCCCGGGACGATGTAGTCGGAGGCCAGGTTCTGATACCACAGGGTCACGCGGTCGTACGGCTGGAGACCGTTATCAACCAGCGTGAACGTGCCGCTTGCGGCGGTGTAGGTTCCGCCCACCTGCGTCGCGTGATCAAACAGCTTGATCTGCTTCAGGGTGCCGTCGGTCTTCAAGCAGTTCAGGTAGGGCCAATCGATGGTGGCGAACTTGGGGGAGTCGATTGGTTGGAGGTTCTGGTAGGTGAGATCGAAGGTGAGGACGATGCCGGAGAAGTCGCCGTCTGGCAAGTAGGAGAAACGCGGGTGGCCGAAGAAGTCGTCTCGGTCCCAGAGGACCAGGACGGCGAAGTCGGCGGCGTCGCGGAAAACGCCAGAGACTTTGAAGCCGGTTTCGGTGGCGGAGTGGAGCGCGGCAGCAGCTCCAAAGTCGCTGAAGCCTTGGAGATGAATCGTCCGGGTCGGCTGGAGCTTTTTGATCTGCTCCATAGCTCACAACCGGATGCTGACCACCAGGCGGTCGCCGGGGAAGGTGCTGCCGACCGCAGTCACGTCCAGCGTAATGGGTTGGGTAGGCTGGATAGCGGGTAGGTCCTTACCGTCGAGGGAGTTGGCCGGGAATGTCTGACCGTCATTGATGACCACCGTTCCGAGTGCCACACCGGCCACCTTGACGACCGCGTTGATGTTGCCGCCCTGGGGCGCGGTCTTACAGTAGGCGTAGATGTCGCGGATGCTGGTTGCCTGGCGTAGGTAAACGGGCGGCACGGTGTCGCTCTCGATGCCGATGACGCCCTCGACGATCAGGTCCACCTGCTCCCCGCTCAGGATGCGGATGCGGCCGTCGATGAAGCCGACCGTGTAGTTGTTGATCTTGACGGGCGAGTTGCCGTGGATGTTGGTGACGTAAAGCTCGACCGCGCAGACGGCCATGCATCGGAACGGCTCGCGCGCTTCCCACGCCCCGGATTCGGGTGTGCCGTAGAAGTTCTTCGGGACATTGTAGACGAAGATCGTCTTGTCAAGACGGATGAGCTTCGAGCCGGCGGCGTGGTCGGCCGCGGTCGATCCTTTCTGGGCACGCTCGATCTGGGCCGTGTCTCCGCTAATCGAAGTGATCTTGACCATCTCGGTGTCAAGGAGGGCGAGATCGCCGGTAGGGACCGCACTCGACGAAGGCCTGGTCTCCACCGACATGCAGCGCGCCGGTGAAGGTGTCGCCGGCCTTGTTCGCAGGCGTGTAGCCAAGCGCGCCGGTCACGTCTCCGGAAGAGAGTGCGGCGACGGAAACCGCCGCGCCCGCCGAAGCCTGGCGCAGGAAGCCAGGGCCCGTTGCGGAGAGATCCGCTCCAGAGCCACCCCGCGCGAGGGCCAAGGAGCCGGAGACGATGTCTGTTGCGGCGTGGGTGTGGGTTCCGAGGGAGATCACCCCTGCGGCCAGCGATAGCCCGGAGCCGACACTCAGTTCGGCGAACGTGTCCTGCGAAGGCGAGTAGAGCAGTTTGTTAGCGGCGATCGTCGTCAGGCCCGTGCCACCGCGATTCACCCCGAACGCGCCGCTCACGATGTCACCAGCGACATGTGTGTGCGCAGGCAGGTCGGAGGCGGCAAGCGGCGCACCGGCTGTGACGCGACCCTTGGCGTCCACGGTGACCTTTGGGGTACGTGCCGGGAGTAACCGCCGTGTTCGCGAGCGACAGGACTCCGGCCGCGACCGCCAGCCCGCCGGCCCTGGTACGCCAGAGCCTCCCGCCGCGCCAGGGCGTAACGTGGGGCAATGGCCGGCGCCAGTAGGCGGTAGGTAAAATCTACAAGGGTGGGCCCGGGAGCGCTTGCGCCCTCCGTGTGTGTGGGCGCAGGTTTTGATGTGGGGGGGGTACGGGCCGGTTTTCCTCCTCTTTCCCAGTGTTTCCTCGGTTTTTCCCTGGCCGGCGACGCCATGTCGAGGCCATGTCGAGGCCATGTCGAGGCCATGTCGACGCTACTCCGCTCCGATTTTTCAAGTTTGTGGCGTGTGCTTTGATATGGCGGTGTTCCATAAGTCTTTTGATCACACTGGGTTACAAACCAACCGCGAGTAGTTACCCAGAGTAGTTACAGTAACTACTTTTTGGGGTTCTTCGGTCAGGCGGCTTTTGTAGCGCGATGGCGTGCCTTCGCGGTACTGTGAAGGCGATGGGCCTCCGCGGACCGCCTCCGAAGCCGACCGCGATCCGTATTCTCGAGGGCAATCGCTCCAAGCGCGCGCTGCCGGTCGGTGAACCGCAGCCCAGGCGCCGCCGGCCGGTCAAGCCACCGCTGAGCGAGGCGGCCGGAAAGCTGTGGGGGCCTCTCACCGCGATGCTGCTCCGGATGAATGTACTGACTGAGGCTGACGGTATCGTGATGGGCATGCTGTGCGAGAGCTATGCCACGCTGCTCGAGGCGCAACAGAGTTTCGTGAAAACCGGCCTGATAATCAAAAGCCCAAGCGGGAACATCCAGCAGAACCCGCTGCTCGGCATCATCAATCGCAAGACCGAGCAGGTCCAGAAGCTGTGCCGGGAATTCGGTCTGTCGCCGACGAGCCGGGTGCGGCTCGCCACGGGCGAGCTCGGGCGGGAGTCCAGCGACGACGGGCTGCTGGACTTCATCGGCTGACCCATGTTCTCTGAGGAGCACGCCGACTGTGCCGTGCAATTCATCGAGCGGCACTGTCGCCACACGCTGGGCCAGTGGGCCGGCAAGCCCTTCCTGCTGGCACCCTGGCAGCGTCGAATCATCCGGGACGTGTTCGGGACGATCGGCGAGGATGG
>Ga0247727_10008402_pt1 | contig 19171 bp, 16 predicted proteins | sample WisWelCaveWW1625_FD_202498 | JGI IMG/M metagenome (GOLD analysis project Ga0247727, IMG submission 202498) | Biofilm microbial communities from Wishing Well Cave, Virginia, United States - WW16-25 | ecosystem: Environmental > Aquatic > Deep subsurface > Groundwater > Cave microbial mat | place... | reverse complement strand
GCGGCGAATCTCATCTTGGAGCGCCATGATCATGTTTTCTTGGTCAGAGATGGTAAGTGCTTTCATCAAACGGATCGTAAACCCGCTTGATAGAATAAGCAATTACTTATGACGCTGTGTTTAGTGCCGCCTACGCCTTCCACGGCCGGGTTGTGTTCAAGAAATTCGCCGGCCGAGAAGAACTGCTCCATCTGGCACAGCATTGGCGAAATCAGCTCAAGTAGAAAGGCACCATTAAGCCGTGCGGCCGTGCGGTCGGACTACAGATTTCCATCCCGACCGCTCGTTGCCCGGGCGGTCATGAGGGCGAGATTCAAGACTTGCAGTTGAGCTGGCATTGGAGCGCGTAATCATGACTACCGAAACGCCTGCCAAAAAACTGCGGAGGTCTCCCTGCTTAGAGCCAATTCCGACATTCACTTTACGCTCGCTCTGTTACACGGTCTTGACTTCAGCGCGAATCATTGGGGCCACCTCAAGGAGATTCTCGATACAGCTCAACCATTCAGTCATTTGGTTCCAACTGGCGACAGTTAGGGTCTCCTTCATTCCACTTTACTCATCCCCAACCGGAACCGCCTGTGGACAAAGCCCCAAGACGCGCTAGCCGGCCGTTGGTTCGTCCCCGTTGCCGTCGGACTCGATTTCCCGCCGCCACCGCTTGCTCACCCACGGTCGCGCCAGTCCGTACAACAGATACGCCACGAACAACGCCGCCAGGGTGACCTGAAAGTACAGCGCCAGCAACAGCGCGATCACCACCACCGCCGCAAACGCCGCCACGCTGCGTTGGAACGTCCACTCCACTTCTTTGAAGGTCGGATAGCGCACGTTGCTGACCATCAGCACCGACACCGCCACCAGCAGCACCGGCATCGCAAACCGCCACTTGCCCAGTTCCCGGTCATGCCCTGCCAGCCACATCATGAACAGCGTCACGCTCACCACCACCGCCGCCGCCGACGGAATCGGGAACCCGACGAACTCCTTCCCGCTTTTCGCCGCGCCGACCAGACTGAGCACGTTGAACCGCGCCAGCCGGATGCCGCCACACACCAGGTAAATCGCCGCGAAAATCCACGCGGTCTTCGGAAAGTCCTGGAGCACGATCCGGTACACCAAAAACGCCGGCGCCACCCCGAAGCTCACAATGTCCGCCAACGAATCAAACTCCCGGCCGAACTGCGATTCCTTCCGCGAGATGCGCGCAATTCGCCCATCGAAGAAATCGAACGCAAACGCCCCCAAGATCAACTGGATCGCCGACCGAATTGGCTCAAAGTCGGTCGTGCCCGGCTGATACTTGATAATCCACGTCAACGCGAAAAACCCGCACGCCAGATTGCCGGCCGTCATCAAGTTCGGCAACAGATAGATTTTGACCTTCTCGCCGTTGTTATTTTCTTCGGGCGACAACCGTCTCACCTCCCTTGGCGTACTCGCCCACCTGGGCGACCACCTCGACCTCGGCCGGCAGGATGAGTTCGACGCGCGAGCCGAATCGGATCATTCCGATCCGCTCACCCTGTTGCACCGGCGCGCCTTCGCCGGCCCAACCCACAATCCGCCGCGCAATCAACCCGGCAATCTGCCGCACCGTCACCCGAAAACCGTCCGCCGCCTCGATCTCAACTTCCCGGTTCTCGTTTTGCGACGTCGCCTCGGCCCGGCGCGCGTCGAGGAACTTGCCCGGATGGTAGCGGACCCGCCGGATCGTGCCGGCCAGCGGCGCGCGCTGCACATGCACGTCGAACACCGACAAAAAGATCGCCACCATCGTGCCCTGCCCCGCCGGCTTCACCTCGACGATCCGGCCGTCGGCCGGCGCGACGATGACCTTCGGGTCGGCCGGCACCACGCGGTCCGGGTCGCGGAAAAAGGACAGCGTGAACAGCAGCAGCACCAACGGCACCAGGGCCGTGGGCTTGTGCCATGACCAGCCGGCCACCACCAGCCCCGCCAAAATCAACAGCACCCATTTGCCCTCGAACAGTGTGCGCGCGGTAAACATGAAATTGAGTCGCCATCCTAGCCGATTCCGGTAACTTGGAAAACCAATTTCGCGCATGGATACGATTGCCCATGGTCTGGCGGGCGCGCTGGTCGGCTACTGCGGTTTCCGGCAACAGGCCGGGCGCGTGGCGTTGTGGACCAGCATCGCCGCCGCGGAGTTGCCCGACGCCGACATCGCGCTGCGGCTGGCTGGCGACGAAACCTATCTACAATGGCATCGCGGGCCGACGCATTCCGTGCTGTTGCTCCCGTTCTGGGCGCTGATCATTGCCTGGGTGTTCTGGGAAATTGGCGGACGGAGAAATTTCCGGTTGCTCTGGGCCGCCAGCGCCGCCGGCCTGGCGTCGCATCTGGTGCTGGACTGGATCACCAGTTACGGCACGCTGTTGTGGTGGCCGGTGAGCGACGCGCGGTTGGCGTTGAGTCTGGTGTTCATTCTCGACCCGTACGTGTGGGCGATCCTCGGCGTCGGTCTGTGGGCGGCGATCCGCACGCAACGCCCGCGGGTGGCCGACGCCGCCCTGGCTGCGTTGGGCCTCTACCTGCTGTTCTGCGGGGTGGTACGCTATCATGCTACACGTGTAGCATCTTATCGTACACCAGCGGCGGCGCGGGTGGGGGTGTACCCGGTGCCGCTCGACCCGTGGCAGCGGACGGTGGTGTGGCAGGAAAGCGAGGTCATTCACTGGCGCATCGGCGACCGGGAGGAAACGTTCACGCAATTTCGTGACGACACGCTGCGGCCGCAGGCTGAAGCCACGCGGGCGGTGAAACTGTTCCGGTGGTTTGCCACTTTCCCATTGGTGGAGAAGCTGGATCAGGACGGTCAGACCGTGCTGCGTTACCGGGACCTGCGGTTCCGCACGCCGCTGCCCTGGGGTGAAGTGCGCGAAGGCACGGTCGTCGTGGCGCAGGTGGTGTTCGACGAGGAAGGTCGCCTGTTGGCGGCGTTCCTGACCAGCGAGGATTGAGCCGGTCAGTAATGGATGGCGGCCACCACTTGGTCGAGCGCCTGCCGGGGCGAGACGCGCTTGGCGGTGTGGAACAAGACCGGCTGACTGCCCAACGCGGTTGACGTGTAGGCTTGGTTGGAGAGGCTTGTCCGCGTCAGGCCAGGCGTGGCGCTCAACACGACGCTGTTGCCGGTCTTGCACCAGGCGACAACCATCGAAGTGCGGTCGGGTCGGCGGAAGGCGTACACGAAGATCCGGTTGGCATTGAGCACCTGGTAGGCGAACAACTTCGCGCCCGCCAACCAATCGAAGTTCGGATGCACGACCAACAGCGGCATTTCCGCCAAGACGCTTTGTAGGCCGTCGGTGACGGTCGCGGTGGCGTTGAAGGCGCCAACCTGTGACACCGTCGGCGTCCACGTCAGCCCGCCGGTCGCGGCGTTCAGGGTGGCGCCGGCTGGCAAGCCGCTGGCGGAAAAGGTCAGCGAATCACCATCGGCATCGGTGGCCATGAGATTGTAGGTGAGTGGGGCATTGGCGACACCGGTCAGGATATCGATACCGGCAAAGGCGGGCGCGGTGTTGGCGGAAGCCGCGCTCACGATGATCGGGACGGTTTCGCTGTCGGTCAAGGCGGAGTCGGTGACAGTGAAGCCGACGCTGACCGTGCCGGTTTGGGTCGCGGAGGGGATCCACCCAAACGTCCGGGTGCTGGTGTTGAACGTCGCCCCTGCCGGCAGGGACGACACAGAGTAGGCAAGCGCATCGCCATCCGGGTCGCTGCCTGAAATCGTGAAGCTGAGGTTCTGACCCGCCACGACGGACTTGGCGCCGATGGAATTCAGAACCGGCGCGCGGTTCACGTTGGCGACGGTGATGGTGACCGCCTCGCTGTCGGTGAGACTGCCGTCGGTGCCGCTGAAGTTGACGGTGTAACTACCGGCCTGGCTGGCGTTCGGCGTCCAACTGAACGTCCGTGTGGACGTGTTGAAACTTGCCCCGCTCGGCAACCCGCTCGCCGAATACGCGAGGCTGTTGCCGTCGGGGTCCGTGGCGGAAACTGTAAAACTGAGCGCCGCGTTCTCGGCCACCGACTTGTTACCGATGGCGGCGAGGACGGGGGCGAGATTCACATTGGCGACAGTGATGGCCACGGTTTCCGAATCCGTTGCGGTCCCGTCGGAGACCGTAAACGTGACGTTGTACGTGCCCGCTTGCGTGTAGGTGGGCGACCATGAGAAAGCGCGAGTGCTGGTGTTGAATGAGGCTCCGCTGGGAAGATCCGCCGCGGAATATGTCAAGGTGTCCCCATCCCCATCCGCGGCGGAGACGGGAAAACTCAGTGCCCCCTCCTCATTGACCGACTTGCTACCAATCGCCGTGAGCATGGGCGGCTGGTTGCTCTGCATCAGCGCCAAGATCTCATCGGCGCCGAGTGTACGGTTGAAGACCATCACCTCATCGAGCATTCCGTTGAAAAAATAGCTGCCCTCAGTGCCGAGCCAACTGGGGCTGGCCGCGTTCATGACGAGGTCACTGCCCCAATTCGCCGTGCCCTGCAAGACACCGTTGACGTAGGCTTTGACGGTGGATTTGTCGTACACCAGCGCTAGGTGGTGCCAGTTGTTGTTTTGGAAAGCCCCGGAGGCAACGATGGCGCTCCGCCAACTGGCGCCAGCCTGGCCCTGCACCAGCAGCGCATTGCCGGAAATGAAGGCCCGTAGACCGCTGCTCTGGTATGTGCAACGCACTGAGAGAAACGCCGTGCTGGCGGTCGCGCTGCGCGGGTACACCCAGGCCAGAATCGTGAAGTTATTTGTCAGGTTCAGCGGACCGCTGCTCAGGCTGACATAGTCGTTGATGCCGTCGAACGAAAGCGTGTTGTCCACGTGGCCTGCCGTCCAGCCGGAACTGCCACTGAAGTTGAAGTTTCTCAAGACTCCGTGGTTGGTCCCCGCCGAGTCGGTGGCCGTGGTCCCGTTGGTCTCGTCGAACTTCCAGTAGGCCGTGCGCCCGTCCAGCGGATTGGCCAACACCGTGAGGATGGTGGTCGCCATCGAACTCAGCCCGCGGGCATCGGTCACCGTGAAGCTCACCGGATAGCTGCCGACCTGAGCGGTCGTGGGCGCCCAGGTGAAAATCCGGGTGCTGGCGTTGAAGCTGGCGCCGCTTGGCAGTCCGCTGGCCGCATAGCTCAGGGCATCGCCGTCCGGGTCAGCGGCGGCCACACTGAACTGCAACGGCTGGCCGGCGACGATGCTCTGATTGGCGATCGGCTGCCAGACGGGCGGCAGGTTGAGGCTGGGATCAAGCGCCGTCACAATGCTGCCCATCAAGGCCGTGACATTGGTGTTGGCTGCATGAAACAACAGTGGTTCCTGGCTCAGGCCGCTGACCTGCAGACTGCTGCCATAAACGTCGGTGGCCGCGAGAGTCGTATTGGTTTTGAAAGAGGCGGTTTGCCCTTCCAACACCCAGGCGAAGACCACGGCAGTGTTGTTCGGTCGCTGCCAACTGTACAGCAACACCTTGCCGCCAAGGGTGCGCTTCTGCACGAAGCTGGCACCATTCAGCCAGTAGCAACTCATTAAGAACGCGGAACTTTTGGGATGCGGCCCGCGATTCGAGGTCGTGCTGACGCCAAGATCCCAGCCGTGGATCTGCAAGTTCGGGTTCGGATAGGTCGCGTGCGAGATCAATCCGTGCGGGGTTAACATCTCGGCCCCGTTGGCCCGATACAGCACCGCGTACTTGATGGCGCGACATAGCCCGCGATACCAATCCAGAGTGGAATCGTACAACTCGTTCATGCTGGGCGTCCAATCGATCCCCAACGCGCTTTGCCCGTACAGCCCAATCTCGTCCACCACCATCGGCTTCTGCAGTGCGGCCGTCGCGAGCTTGGGAACTTGATTATCCAATCCCGAAACTTGGTGGATGGCATCCAGGTAATGCTGTCCAGTCGAGTCCGGGTTGACAAACTTCATCATGTAATCGTGGTAGCTGAAATCGTCCAGCGCCGCGCTGCCGGCTTGCTGGAGAATCTGGGTGGTCTCCTGATCAAACCCGGTGCCGTACCAGGCGGGGCCGACCACGCGGATCGAGGTGGTCACGCTTCGGATCGCCTGGCAGCTGGCCTGCAACAGTTGCGCGTAGAAACTCGCCACCCCGTTCCAGTCTGCCGCGGGCAGTCGATACGGGGTGTCGGCGGCGTAATCCGGCTCATTCCAAATCTCGATGGCGTACAAATCTCCGGAATAGCGCCGGGCCACTTCCGTCACAAACTCCGTGAACCGCGCAGTGAACTCACTGTCGCTGACCCATGTTGGGCGAATGAAGGCGCGGTAAATGATCTGGCGTCCCTGATTGGCATTCACCGCGAGATCGAGCGCCGTCCAGTCATAGACGCCGCGTTGGGGTTGCACTTGATTCCAGCCCGTGAAGATGCGCGCCCAAGCCGGCTGAATCCGCGCCACCCGCTCGTTCTGCAAGACATTCACGGGGTCAACGCCGCCGCTGAGCGCGTCGGTGCCCAGAAACGGCGCGCCGCTGTAATCATCTGGCAGCACCGCAAACTGCGTGCGATCCCCGGCCGTTTCCACGAAGTAATGTCCCGGCGCGAATGACCGGGTGGTGGCCGCACCCGCATACACGACTTGCCCGTTGATCGACAGAACACGAAACGCCACATTGCTCGTGGTTTGGATGCTGATCGAATCGGAGGCGCGGAACAGACCGTGTCGCGTGGCGGGGCTGAGTTGGATACGGCTGACCGTGATGTCGAAAGATTCCTGGAACGGAATGGTCGGGTTGGCGGCCGGTATCCGAGGGCTGAACAGGGCGGAAATAACAAGCCCGGCCAGGAAAACGAAAATGCGGTGAGAGACTGTCATACGTCAACTTGGGATCCGGTGCATCCAAGTAGCAGGCCGCTTGCCCGCCGCCACTGCCGAGACAAAGCGCCTGCGCTGGTGACCGTCTGGGGACGCTCGCGTGGGTGACTGGTCACCCGTGAGAAAGACGGCTCAGAGATGAACACGGCCTATTGCAGCGCCGCGATCAGCGTCTCGATCATCGCTGCGGGTGCGGACGGTGGGTCGGGGCGCAGCCAGCGCGGTTCGTCATCCAGTTTGTCGGCCGGTAGCTCCTGACCGAAGATGTCGCCGACCCGAACGGGCAAACCGGAAGGCAGCTTGGCCGAGGTGGACTCCGCGCACCACGCCAGCACTCCCGCCCCGCCATCAGCAAACTGCCATGCGCTGAGGAAACAATTTCGCACGACCCGCACGTCCCCAACCGGCTGCGCGCCGTCCAGCAGGTGGCAGGTCATGAGGAACGCGGTGGTCTTCGGGTGTGGTCCGCGATCTTCCGCTTCCCAGCCGTACAACTCGAGATTGGTGCGGGGCGACTCGGCACAGGCCGGCAGCAGGTGCGGTAGCAAACATTGCGCGCCGGCGGCACGGTACATCACCACGTACTTCACCGTGCGCAGCATGCCCTGCCGCCAATCCAACTCACTGCGATTGAGTGGGCCGCCCCCGGTCGGGATGCCCAGCGCCGAATGCCCGTACAAGCCAATTTCATCCACCAACAGCGGCCGATGCCTCACCGCGCTGAGCCGTGGCAATTGCCGGTGCAACCCGCTGATCTTGTGAGCCGAATCCACACTGAAATCACTTGTGCGGTCAGGGGCGACCACGCGCATCGCGTAGTCGTGCACGCTGAAGTAATCCAACAACTCCTGGCGGAGCACGCGGCTTTCCCCGACAAAACCGGTGCTGTACCAGGCCGGGCCGATCACTTTCACCCGTTTGGCGTGGCGTCTGATGGTCGCAGCCGCGGACACCAACAGCCGATTGTAAACCGCGACGGTCTGTGTCCAGTCACTGCAACCCGGCAGGCAGACCGCATTGCCGCCCGGCATCGGTTCATTCCACGCCTCGATCCCAAAGACCCGGCCCTGATAGCGGGCCGCCAACTTGCCGACATACTCGGCAAATGCTGGTGTGAACTCCTCGTCCGTCACCCAGGCGGGCCGCTCCCAAGCGGCGAGGATGATGCGCCGCGACGCGTTGGCCGCCACCATCTGGTCGAGTGGCCGCCAGTTGAATCGGTCGCGCGTCGGTCGGACGTAGGACCACTTGCTGACATCCATGATCCGCACCCAAGCCGGTTGGATCAGTGCCACCCGTTCGGCGCGCGCGCGGGCGCTGGGATCTTCGCCGGTGGGCGCGGCTTCCGTGCCCAAGAACGATGCGCCGCGGTAACCATCCGGCAGCACAGCAAACTGCTCGCGCCGATCACCGGCCTCCACGAAGTAATGTCCGCAGCGCAGGTGCAAGTTCGTCGGGCTGCCGTTGTAAACCGGTTGGCCGCGCCAACTCCGCACACGCACCGTTTGTCCCGAGGGCGGCTCAACCCGAATTCCGTCGGATTCCCGAAAGAGACCCGCACGGCCTTTCGGCGCGGTCACCAGTCTGATTGTTGCAGAGTCGAGTGGACGCACCCCGGCCAGCAGTATGGCGATGCTGAACAGAAACACTGTTGATAGCAAATCACCGCGGCGGCGCACTCGACTCATGGCTCGTGGTTAACCCACAATCCACCTGGATTCAAGCGCCACTCCCGCAGAAAATCCGAGCGTGCGCCTGTCGGTCGTGGTAATCTGGCGTCCTTGAATGAAGTCCGCCGTGGAACTGCAGCCGAAAGCAAGTCCGTTCGCGCGCCTGCGGGAACTGTTGGCGCAGTCCACTGCCGGGATGTTTTCTGACCAAGGCACGCTCCGCCAGAAGGTATTTCGGAGCGGTTTCTGGGTGTTGCTGGGTCAGGGATGCAAGCAGCTCGGCGGTGTGCTGCGGGTGGTGATCCTGGCGCGGCTGCTGGCGCCGGAAGATTTCGGTCTCATGGGAATCGCCCTGGTGACGCTTGGATTTCTCGAAACGTTTGCCGAGACCGGTTATCAATCCGCCCTCGTTCAACGGACGGGCGACATTCAGCCCTACCTCAACAGCGTGTTCACCGTACAAGTCCTCCGCGGGCTCGCGTTGGGGCTGATCCTGCTGACGGGCGCTCCTTGGGCCGGGAGTTTTTTCAAGAACCCGGAGGCCGTGCCCTTGGTGCAAAGCGTTGCCTTGATCGTGGTGTTTCGTGGCCTCATCAATCCCGGGGTCGTAGTTCTGCAACGTGAGTTGAATTTCCGAAAGCAGTTCATCTGGAACATCACCGAGTTCGGAACGGGATTGATCTTGGCGATCGGCCTGGGATTCTGGCTGCGCAACGCATGGGCGTTGGTGTTGTCCAGCATTGGCGCGACCGCGGTGCAAGCCGCCATGTCGTACGTGGTCGCGCCGATTCGCCCGGGGTTCGGCTGGCGCTGGCCACTGATTCGCGAGTTGTCCCAGTTTGGAAAGTGGATGATGGGACTGAACTGCATCGTTTACCTCTCCCTCAATCTCGACAATGTCGCGGTGGGACGGATTTTGGGAACCGCGGCACTCGGGTTCTATCAGGTGGCCTATCGGATCGCGAATCTGCCGGCGACGGAGATTTCGAAAGTGGCGTCAATCGTCGCGTTTCCGGTGTACGCTCAACTCCAGGAGGATCGCACGAGGACGGAGCGCTTTTTTTTCGCCAATCTGGCGGTGGTGGTCTTGGCGGGGCTGCCCTTGGTGTTTGTCTGCGTGTTTCTGGGAGAGCCTCTCGTGAAGTTGGTTCTGGGGGAGAAATGGCTTCCGGCTGTTTCGATCCTCCAAGTACTGTCCCTGTATGGACAACTCCGCATGCTCAGTGCCGTCGGTGGCCCGCTCTTCCAAGGTTTGGGCCGACCGGCGTACGACACCAAGATGAATCTGATCCGTCTGTTTGTGTTGGCCGCACTGATCTTTCCACTCACCACGAGATGGGGTGCCGTGGGAGCGGCTTGGGCCGCGGTCGCGTCCGTTGCGGCAACACTCCCGTATTGGCTGCGACGTTGCGCGGAGTGCTTGATGATTCGAACAGGGCCGATCCTGCGGCGTTTGGGGCTGTTGACCGCCCAGGTCGTGTTGGGGTTGGCGATCCCACTGCTGTTGTGCGTTTGGATCTTACCCACGAGCCGATGGTCCGGCTTGGGAGTGGCCCTGGGTGTGGCGTCGATCAGTTATGCAGCCGTGCTTCTCACGCTCTGGCGGAATGGAATCATGCCTCCCCGACTCTCATGACGCCGCAAGTATCACCGGAACATTACTTTGGTGTTTACGATTCGAAGCGGCGGTTTTGCAGTTACTGGACGCAGATCGAATACGTCTTGAAGCTTCACGAGCATCCGGTTCTGGAGATTGGCATCGGCAACCGCACCGTCACCGACTACCTTGAAAAAGTTCGGGTTCCGCTGGTCGCGGGTGATTTCGATCCTGCCCTCCGTCCCGATGTGGTTCTCCGGCTGCCTGAACTACCGTTCCGCGACTCCAGTTTCGGACTCGTGATGGCCTGCCAAGTACTGGAACATCTGCCCTTCGATCAGTTTGTCCCGGCATTGCAGGCGTTGCTGCGAGTGGCTCGCCAGTATGTCGTCGTGTCGCTGCCGCATGCCGGCCAAGCATGGCCTTACGCGATCCATCTGCCGGGGATCGGCACGTTCCAATGGCTGCTCGAAGTCTCGTGGTTTCGGCGTCCGAAGAAGCCATTAACGGAGGGCCAGCATTTCTGGGAACTCGATCTGAAGGGCTATGAACGCAAGGCGGTGGAGCGTTTGATGGAGTCCACCGGCGCCACCATCGTCGGAAGGAAACGCGTCTGGGATTTTCCCTATCACCAGTTCTATGTGCTGCGTAAGTCGTCTCGCAGCTCAATCGGTCAGCCGTAATCTCCGCCAAGGCCAGCGACCATGTCTCAGTCCGTCTCCAAGACCTCCCGCGTGTCCGTGAGCGTAGTGATCCCCACCTATAATCGGGAAAGCTTGGTTCTCCGGGCGATCCATAGCGCGTTGGGCCAGACGCACACCGATCTGGAAGTCATTGTCGTGGACGACGCCTCCAAGGATCGCACCGCGTCGGTTGTGGATGCCATCCCCGATCCACGTCTGAGACTCTTGCGGCACCCGACCAATCTGGGCGGAGCGGTGGCCCGCAATACCGGCTTGCGAGCGGCACGGGGCGATTTCATAGCGCTGCTGGACAGTGACGACGAATGGCTGCCCGAGAAGCTGCAGGTGCAGATTGGTGCGCTGTTGGCGAGCGGCGACGACTTCTGTTACTGCCAGTGTTACCTGCCTCACCCGGACGGTCGTCGCGAAATCCTGCCACCCCGACCGTTCAGCGGCGGCGGCCTGCTGAGTTATCTGACCTCGGTGCGGGCGGCCATGCAATCCAGCGCCTGCGTGGTGCATCGCTCGGTCATCGTGCCGTTTGACGAATCGCTGTCAATGCACCAGGATTGGGACTGGGTGCTGCAGGTTGCCCGGCGCACCGACCGGTTTCGGTTTGTACCGCAGCCGCTGTATTGCTTCCACACCGACGCGCCGGTTCGCACTGCCAACGCGCAGACCGCTCTGGCGATCGAACGGGCGCAACCGTTTCTGCGCAAGCATGCCCAGGCGATCCAAGCCGAGCCGGTGGCGCGGCGTTACCTGTTCTGGGGATACGCCCAAGACGCGCTGGCCTGCGGCAACCGACGGCTGGCCCGTTCCATCCTGTGGCAACAACGACTGTTCCCCTCGCTGTGGCGGCGTCCAACTGCCTTCCGGACTTGGTTCAACAGCTTGCGGGGATGAGTGCCCGCTCCGCTTGGCAGATGCTGTCATAGGCGGCCAGAGTTTGTGTCGCCACCGCACGCGGGCTGTAGCGCAATGCGGCCTGCTCACGGGCGGCGGCCGTCATGCGCTGACGCAGACCGGTGTCGGTCAATACGACTCCCAAGGCCCCGGCCAACTCCTCCACGCGCCCCGCTTCCACCAGCAGCCCAGTCGCGCCGTGCTCAATCATTTCCGGCACGCCACCGACCCGCGTGGCCACCACCGCCACGCCGGCCGCCATCGCTTCGGCAATGCACATTGGCGTGGTTTCCTGTAGCGAGGGCAGGACCAGCACGTCCGCTTGCGTGAGTGCCTGGCAGACACCGGCCTCGTCTCGCGCACCCAGCCATTCCACCTGGGTGGCTACGCCCAATTCTTGCGCGCGTTGCCGCACTTGCGCCTCGTACCCGGGGCCGGTCTGGGTGAGGACACCGGTGCCGAGCACTTGCAAACGGACGCGGCGGCCGATGCGCTGTTGCAGCAGCGGCAACGCCTCAACCAAGTGCATCAGCCCCTTGCGCGGATACACTGTGCCCACAAACAGCAACACCGGCTCGGGCTCCGCACGGGACAACGGCTGGAGTTCAAAGAAACGCGGCGCGACCGGGTTCGGGATGTGGTAGCAGCGGGCGTGGTTGCCGTGGTCGCGCAGGAACTGCTCCACGAAGCGGCTGATACAGATTACGTGGCGCGCGGTGCGCAACACCACCTTCTCCGCCAAGCGCTGCACTTGCGACAACGAAAACAGCGGCGGCGGCACGATACGGAACACGTCGTGCATCAACCCGTGCAACGTAATCACTCCCGGGTACGGACAGGTGCTGGCGGTGAGGGCGTATTCGCGTTCTGTGCCTTGTCCATGCACGATCGCCGGCCGCAGCCTGCGCAGTTGGCCAAAAATCATCTGGCGCCGCCACCAATAGAAACTGGATGCCCCGGAGAACTTCGGGCAGGGCAGCCGATGCACCGCACACCACGGGCCGTCATCCGTCACCGGGCGTTTCACCTCGGGCGTGACCACCACCAAATGCAAGTCTGTCACGCCCAATTCGCGGAAGCCTCGCAGCAGGTTCATGGTTACGATCCCGGGCGTGTGTAGATACCGTGGCAGTGCCGGCGGCCGGGCCAGGCCCCGCACCCCGTAGGTGTCAACGTCTCCGATCAGAGCAATCCGCATGTTGGTTTCTCTCGCTGCCAGCCGCGTCAAGAATCTCAGCCTCAACCACCCTTTGCCACCACCCCAACCGTGGCCGTCGCCGGCCGCGGTTGCCCCAAAGGCAGCGTGCCGACCGGTGGACGCTCCACGGCCAGCTTGTCAGCCATCAGCACCAGCAATTGCACCAAGCCGGCCGTGTAGAAGAGTTCAGGAATCTCCTCTTGGTAGGCCCCGTAGATGAACGTGAAATGCACCGGACGCCAGATCGCTTGGATCGCGACAAAAAACGCCGCCGGCTGCAACGGCGTGCCTCGACACCGCGCGACCGCCCGCAGGGCGTACACCACGTTCGCGATCAATAGCGCGTACAGCAATACCAGGCCGATCACACCGGCGTAGCGGATTGTGCTCAGCGGACCGTTGTGATAGTACCCCGTCATCAGGATGTCCTGTCCGATCCGGCCCGGCCGGCCCATCGTCTCCAGATCGCGGCGGCTGATGCCGAATCCATCGCCAAACCACCAATCACTGATCAACTGTTCCCCGATCACCGTCCGCCACCACATCAGCCGGATTTCGGTACTGGCCGTCGCATCCTGCAAAACCTCTTCAGACCACTGGCCTGGTAGGAACGACAACGTCCGCTGCACACCGTAAGGCAAATCGTACCACTGCCCCTGACCGCCGACCAGGCCGCCCAACAGCACGGCCCCCAGCAGCGCGCCAACCGCCAACTCCCGCAGACCCCGGTGCAGCCACGCCCCGATCACGATCGTCCCCAGCATGGCCAGCAGTGAACTGCGAAATCCCGACAGGAGTACGGCGATCAACGCCAGCACGACCAACAAAAACCGCCAGCCCCAAGGGGCGAGTAACGCGCGCGGCCGGTAAAATGAACACAACAACCGCATCAAGGCTTGGCCGATGCCGCTCAACCCCCTCAGCCGCAATGCGGCTCCGGTGGTGACCGTTTCCAGATACGCCCCCACATCCAGACCAGAGTAGAAGAAAATCAGATACGGCACGGCTCCCGGAAACAAATAGCCGATCCCCTGCAACGCCGCGACCAAGCCGGTGCCGGCCACGCTCAACCACGGCAGCCAGGCAACCGTTCGTGGTGAATCCGGCAATCGTGGCAGCAGCCAAGCCGCCACCGCCGCCAACCCGGCGGTCAAGTAGGGACGACCACCAACGGTATCGGACCCGATCGAGCGAAAGCCCACAGGATGCAGGACAAACGTCACCACCAAGCAGGCCACATTCAATGCCACCAACAGTTCCAGCAGATGTCGGGAACGGCGTTGTGGTGAACCAGCCAGCGCCCGGTATCCCAAGTATGCACCGGCGGCCAGAAGGATGGCGATGTCCCGCGCAGAAAATGGTACCGGTAGCACCAACGTCCCCCCCGATAAGGCCCACGCCAGCGGCATGAGCATCCACGCCCGCCGCCGCAACCCCGCGGTGATCACGATACAGATCGCCAAGCCCAGCAGCCAGACCAGTAACTGATAGCGGTCCGTCCCAATCACGACCCCCAGGATCCCAGCCAACACCAATCCGGTGGCCATGATCAACAGGCCAGCCAAACTTTGCGAGTAGCGCCCGCTTTGATCAGAGGTTGTTAGCACACTCCACGAAACGGTTCCGCAACCGAAACTGGTTCATCATAACGAATGCCCAAACCTCTCTGCAAGGGATATGCCAGCGCGTCCAGGCTCATGACGACGCACCTTCGACTTCGCTTGATGTCGCCGATGCTCGACAACAGCGGGCTGTTTGTTACGATGATTCGCAACGATGCTGACTCCAAAAGTGTCCATTGTCACCCCCTCTTACAATCACGGCCGGTTCTTGGTCGCAACCTTGGACAGCGTGCGCCAGCAGGACTACGCGAACATCGAGCACATCGTGATCGACGGAGGTTCGACGGATGACACACTGGAAATCCTGCAGCGCGCTCCCGGCATCCAATGGTGCTCCGAGCCGGATCGCGGACAGGTCGATGCGTTGAACAAGGGCTTCGCAAAAGCCCGCGGCGAGATTCTGGCGTGGCTGTGTTCTGACGACACACTCAGCCCCAACGCCGTGCGCACCGCCGTGCTGGCGCTCCAACAGTCGGACGCAGACCTGGTTTACGGACAGGGTGAAATCATCGATGAGCGCGGGCGATTCCTCGGTTTGGCCCGGGTCACCCCGTTCGAGTTTCGCTCGCTGCTGTGCTGCAATAACTGGATTCCACAGCCGACGGTTTTTTTCCGCCGCCAACTTTGGGAGCGAGGCGGCCCGTTGCGTCTGGAGTTCGACAACGCATTCGATTATGAGTTGTGGCTTCGGTACTCGCACCACGGGCGGTTTGCCTTCGTACCTGAAATCCGCGCGCAGTTGCGCGCCCACCCCGCCGCCAAGACGGTCGCCCGGCCGGGCGTCACCCTCGGTGACTACGATCGAATCCGCGCCGCCTACTGGCCGCGCGGTGGACTGCCTTCGTTCCTGCAGCACAAGCCTTGGTTTCTCGCCGTGCATTATTTCTACCGCCTGAAACGCCGTTGGCGTTGGTACCGCCAGCGTCGCCAATCCAACCACCCCACTGGCCCGTGACACCGCAGCGCCTCCACATCTTGATGTTCGGCTATCTTCCGCCGCCTCATTTTGGCCCATCCACGGCGTACACGGCCCTGATGCGGTCGGAGTTCGCCCAACGCTGCCAGATCCACTTCATCAACCTGCGGGTAGCGCGCGACATTCAAGACTTGGAGAAGTTTCGCTGGAGCAAGCTGGCGCGGTTGGCCCAGTTTTTCGCGCAGGAACTGTTTCTGTTGGTCACACACCGCTTCGACTTCGTCTGCTACCCTATTTCCTTCAACCGGAACGCGTTCCTCAAGGACGCATTGCTGCTCGGCATGGCGCGGCTGCGCGGCGTGCCGACCGTGCTCTTCGCGCATGGCAACGGTTTGCCAGAGTTCTACGATCGTTCCCCGCGATGGTTGCGGCGCGTCATCCACGCCACCATTGACAATGCCGCCGCGGCCATCGTGCTTGGCGACGCCCTGCGGTTCAACTTCGAACATCATCTGCCCCCCGAACGAATCGCCGTCGTCCCCCTCGGCATTGAGGACAATCCGCCATTGCCACCCCGCCATCGCACCGACGACCGTCCGACCGTGCTATTCCTCAGCAACCTGATCCCCGAGAAAGGCGTGTTCGTCCTGCTCGACGCCATTCCCGCGATCATTCGCGAGCGTCCGGACGCGCGGTTCGTGTTTGCCGGCCGCTGGTGGAGCGAGGAAGTGCGGCTTCAAGCGGAGCAGACAATCAAGGCCACCGGCATCGCGGACCACGTCACGTTCACCGGTCTCGTCGTCGGTGACGCCAAGTGGCTGGCCTTGGTATCCGCCGACCTGCTGGCGTTCCCCACCTTTTACCATTACGAAACTTTCGGATTCGTCTTGCTGGAGGCGATGCGAGCCGGGCTGCCGGTTGTCACCACCGCGCGTGCCGCCATTCCCGAGATCATCCGCGACGGCGTCAACGGACTGCTTGTCGCCGAGCAGGACCCCGGCGATCTTGCGCGTAAGATTCTCCAACTTCTCAACGACCCCAAACGGCGCGCCCAGATGAGCCAGGCCAACCGCGAGCGTTTCGCCTCGTTCTACACCAACGAACACTACGGACGGCGGATGCTCCAGGTCTTTCAATCTTTACAGGCGAGTCAGCCGTGAACGCTTGGATTGCCCGTGTCCTGCAATCCAAACGATTCCTCTGGATCGTGATTGGCGTGGCCCTTCTGGTACGGGCCTGTTACGCGCTGCGCCAACCCATGGACGAACGGGATGCGGACGTGTATCGCGAACTCGGGCACAATCTTGCCGCCGGGCGCGGTTACACGTATTACCAACAAGGCGCGGACACGCGGTGGCCGCCACTCGTGCCGTGGATGCTCGCGGCCGTGTACAAGCTCGGCGGCAACGACCTTGCCGCCCGGCAGCTCTGGGCGTGGCTCGGCACATTCTGCGTGCTGGCCGCTTTTGCTTTGGTCAACACGCCGCATGAACGGATGGCGGCCAACCTTGCGGCCTTGGGTATGGCACTGTATCCCTACAACATCCTGATGGGCGGCAGCACCTCAACCGAAACCCCCAATATCCTGTTGATCCTGACCGGCTTTGGATTGTTGCGGCGATGGATCAGAACCGGGACGAGCACAGTGGCCGTGCTGCTCGGTGTCGTTTTGGGCCTGGCAGTCCTGAATCGTCCCGCCATGGTTGCCTACGGGTTGCTCTGTCTCGTCATCATGGTCTCCAGAGGCCACCCTCTCGTCCTGCGGAAACGTGTGCTCGGAACATCGCTTTGTGCCATGATCGCGGTCGTCGTCGCCTTGCCCTGGTGTATCCGTACCTCGCGGCTCGCGGGTGAACCATCCCTTACGGCGACTGCCGGCGCGTGGGTGCTGTGGGAAGGTAACAATCCGTGGATTATTGATTACACCGAGGGTCGTCTCAGCAGCGCGACGTTTGGCAGCAATCTGACGGCGGTGGCGTCCGCCCCGGGCCTGTCCCCCGCCGAGAAAAATGCCGCTTATCGCGCGGCGGCATTCCGGTTCTTCCGCGAGCAAACCGGTGAAGCGTTGCGGGTGTTGGCCTGCAAAACGGTGAAATTCTGGCAGATTCCAGGTACGAGCACGGTCGCGACCACACCCTCGGCGCGCAAATTCAAATGGGCCGTCATCGCCATCGGCTGTATCTCCTACGTCCCCGTGGCGATCGGTTGCGGGTGGGGCATCATCTACCTGACTCCGCGCGGAGCACTCGGGCGCATTGCCTTTTATCTCACTTGGATTGGGATCGCCTATCTCACGTCCATTGGTGGCGCCTCGGTGACGCGGTACCGATTCCTCAATGGCGTGGACTGCCTCATGATCGTCATCTTCGTCACCGCGCTGGCGGTGCGCAGCACAACGGGCCGCGCAAAGGAATTCCACCAGACAATCCCTTGATGGGTGCCGGCAAACCTGTTAAGAGACGCCCCATGACGCGCCACCCCGACTCGGTCACTCTGCGGGTGCAGTTGTTTGGCGTGCCCATCGATAATCTGACGATGGAGGAGACACTCGACCGGATCGAGGAACTCATCCAGCGGGGGGGAATTCACCAGCATGTGGTGGTGAACGTGGACAAGATCGTCAAACTTCAAAAGGACCCGGCCCTGCGCGCGGCGGTGCTGGGCTGCGACCTGATCAGCGCCGACGGTCAACCCATCGTCTGGGCCTCGCGCCTGCTGGGCCGGCCCTTGAAACAACGCGTGGCCGGCATCGATCTATTCCACGCGCTGATCCAGCGGGCGGCGCGGCGCCGCCTGCGCGTGTTCCTGCTGGGGGCCGAGCCGGAGATTCTGGAGAAGACGGCGCAGGTGTTGCGGGCGCGGGAGCCGGCACTGAAGCTGGCCGGCTGGCGACACGGTTACTGGCCGCCAGCGGAAGAACCGAGCGTCGCACAGATGATCCGCGAGGCGCGGCCCGACATCCTGTTCGTGGCGATCAGTTCGCCCAAGAAGGAATTGTTCCTCGACCGCTGGAAGGATGACATGCGGGTGCCATTTGTGATGGGGGTGGGCGGGACGTTCGACGTGGTGGCCGGCAAGGTGAAACGCGCGCCACGCTGGATGCAGCGGTGCGGATTGGAATGGCTGTTCCGATTACTGCAGGAACCGCGGCGTATGTGGCGGCGTTATCTGGTGGACGATCCGGTGTTCCTCGTCCTGCTCTGGCGGGAGTGGCGACAGCCCCAGCCAATCACTTCGTCGGGGCCGCGGCCGGCTGCTTCTGATAAGGACTGTGGAGGTTGAAGTAGATGCCGCACAGCGGGCGGTCGCCGTTGTTTTCGCTGAGGATGATGGTGACGTGCCGGTCGAGCGCGATGCCGTGCCGCAGACCGGGAGCACGCTTCTCGTAGGCCGCAATCGCTTTGGCCATCAGGGATTGGAGGCTCGTCAGAAAATCGTCGGGCGTTTTCTCCACGCAGACGATGAACTTGTCGTAGTGCCGGACCGCGGCGGCGATCTCGTTGGCAAACTCTTTGACCGGCAATTCCATGGCGGCGGCATTATGGACGGGCCACCGCCATGGTGCAAGTGTCAGTTCAACACGCACCCGGGCACGAATTGACTCAAAAAGAATGTTACCGAGGCGCAGGGGGTGATCAGCGGGGAGTTGATTCGTTGCCTCAAAAGTGGTGTTACCCAGAAATGGACACCACCATGAGTGCACAAACCAAGCGGGAAGTG